>Ga0102940_1000767_pt1 | contig 21667 bp, 18 predicted proteins | sample SalPonR2_C_D1_MG_FD_78215 | JGI IMG/M metagenome (GOLD analysis project Ga0102940, IMG submission 78215) | Salt pond soil microbial communities from South San Francisco under conditions of wetland restoration - Salt Pond MetaG R2_C_D1_MG | ecosystem: Environmental > Aquatic > Marine > Intertidal... | reverse complement strand
CAGTCGGGCGACTTTGTTGCTACGAAGAAGATGATCTTGCTGGAATAAGCAGGAAGGAACGATACAGCATAATAAAAAAGGACCGGCCATTGGTGAATTCACCAATGGCCGGTCCTTTTTTTAAAACAAAACAATGAGTTTATCGTTACCTATTTTATTATTGATTGAAAACTTATTGCTATGCGCGTTATTGTTTTGTTTTTCGCTTTTTTTTCCTGTTTTTCTTCTTCGGCTCAAATCAGTATTGATGATTTTCAGTTAAGTGGTGCCGCCCGGGAAATTAGTGACTTGTGTATACGTCTGGTACCCGATGTACAGTATACTTCCGGTTCGGCCTGGTACAAGAAGCCAATCGACTTAAATCAACCCTTTGAGATGGAAATTTGTCTGGTACTGGGAGAGAAAGACCTGGAGGGCGCGGATGGGATTGTATTTGCCTTTTTCCCAGAAATGCGCTATACCGGGTTTCGGGGAGAAGGAATGGGTTTTGCGGGATTACGCCCTTCTTTAGGCATCGAGTTTGACACTTATACCAATTATCACTTAAATGACCCTTTGGAAGACCACTTGGCGGTCATGACCAATGGCCGGATCAATCATTATTTTAATAGTTTCGAACCAGTACCACTCGGCAATATTGAGGACGGGGAAAGACACCGTATGAAAATATTCTGGAATCCTCAGGAGCAATTGCTGGAGATCTACCTGGATAATGAGTTGAAGACTAGCCTAAATGGGGATATTGTCGGTGATGTTTTTGGTGGTAACTCCATCGTCTACTGGGGGGTTACGGCTGCTACCGGTCGACTGAGTAACAACCACGAAATCTGTATAAAAAAGTTGATTTTTGCGGAAGCAGAAATAGAAACGAAAACTGCCCGGGGTGATCAACGCCCCTGATTTTAAGCGACGCTATCCTTACTTTCAGCGGCTGAGGTATTTCTTTCATCTTTTACTTATCGAAGTTTGATACTTTTCTCTTATCTTAGGTCCGTTTATTTTCCCGCAAGGGAATGCTAAATACAACGAAAAGTAAAACAGACTTAAACATTCGGAAGAGATGAAAAAGCATAAGCAGTTATTTATCCTATTGCTGATTGGCCTGTTGGCCTTCCCAGCTTACGGACAGCGTAAGAACAAAAAGAAAAATAAAGAAAAGGAAAAGACAGAGGAAGCACAGTCTTCTTTTGATGCCAAAAAATTTTCTGCCCTAAAATGGCGGAATATTGGCCCTTACCGCGGTGGTCGCTCTAATACGGTCAGCGGGGTAAGAGGCGATGAAAATACCTACTACGCGGGCTACACCGGTGGGGGAATCTGGAAAACCGAAAATGCCGGACAGTCCTGGCAGAATATTTCGGATGGGTTTCTGAAATCCGGTTCGGTGGGTGACATTGCCGTATCAGAAACGGACCCTAATGTGATTTACGCAGGCATGGGAGAGCACGCCGTACGCGGGGTGATGACCACCTTCGGTGACGGGGTGTACAAATCGGTAGATGCCGGACAGAGTTGGGTACATCTTGGCCTGGACAGTACGCGTCATATCTCCGATGTCGTGATTCATCCCAATGATCCCAATACCGTTTTTGTAGCAGCCCAGGGAGCAGTACACGGACCCAGTACACAGCGTGGGGTGTACAAATCAACGGATGGTGGAAAGACCTGGAAGAAAACGCTTTATGTAGATGAAGACACGGGGGCTTCGAGCCTGAGTATCGACTACAATAATCCACGCATCCTCTACGCCGCTACCTGGGATCATCGTCGTACCCCCTGGACGGTGCGTAGTGGTGGCCCGGGATCCGCGATCTATAAATCAACCGATGGTGGCGAAACCTGGAATAAAATCATTAATGGCCTTCCGGCAAAAATGGGTAAGATTGGCGTATCGGTTTCTCGTGCCGATAGCAAGCGGGTATTTGCCATCGTTGAATCAGAAAAGAAAGAAGCAGGCCTCTATCGCTCCGATAATGGGGGTAACAGCTGGCGTCATTTATCCAACGATCAGGATATCACTTCGCGCTCCTGGTACTATATGGAAGTGTTTGCCGATCCGGTGAATGCCGATGTGGTCTACGTTTTGAATGCCCCGATGATGCGTTCCATCGACGGTGGGAATACCTTTGAGCGGGTAAACGTAGGACACGGTGACACCCACGACTTGTGGATCAACCCGGATAATAACCGGAATATGATTCTGGGCGACGATGGTGGGGCTGAGATCACCTTCAACACCGGGATGTCCTGGTCGACGTTGTACAACCAACCCACCGCGCAGTTTTACCGCGTGAATACCGATAATTTATTCCCTTACAATGTCTACGGTGGCCAGCAGGACAATTCCTCCGTGGTGATCTCTTCTCGCACTAGTACCGGTGGGATTAGTGATAAAGACTGGTTCTCAGGTCCGGGCTGTGAGAGCGCTTACATCGCTTTTGATCCAGATAATCCAATCATCCTTTACGGCGGTTGCTACCAGGGGATTATCAACCGCCTGGATACGCGAACCAAACAAGGAAAAGATATTCAGGAGTATCCGGCTTTACACTTTGCTCGTGAGCCCAAAGACCTGAAGTATCGCTTCAACTGGAATGCGCCCATTGTGGCCTCTCCACACGATCCGACCACGATTTACCACGCCGGTAATGTAGTCTTCAAGACGCAGGACGGTGGGATTACCTGGGACGTAATCAGTCCGGATTTGACGCGCAACGATACCACCAAGCAAGGCAAAGGCGGTGGACCATTCACCAACGAAGGGGCCGGTGGCGAAAATTACAATACCATCTATTACCTGACTGAGTCCGAATTAGAAGCCGGGGTGATCTACACCGGTAGTGATTGTGGGCTGGTGCACGTCACGCGCAACGGTGGCGAAAGCTGGGAAAACATTACACCTCCGACTTTGCCGGAGAGCAGCATTCATTCCATAGAGGTCTCTCCACACGATAAAGGAACCGCCTATATTTCTGCTAACCGCTACAAATTCAACGATTTCCGGGCAATGGCCTATAAAACAACCGATTACGGAAAAACCTGGACCGCCATTAATAACGGTATTCAGGACGAGGACTTCCTGCGGGTGATTCGTGAGGATACCAAGCGTCCCGGTTTACTGTATGGTGGTGGTGAACGTGGCTTCTACATCTCCTTTGATGGCGGTGAAAAATGGGAGCGTTTTCAGTTAAATCTGCCGGTAGTGCCGGTTACGGATCTGACCATTCAGGATAATGATCTGGTAGCTGCCACCCAGGGAAGAGCTTTCTGGATACTGGATGATTTGAGTGCCCTGCAGGAGTCGGAAGAGATCATGGGAGAGGAGCCGATGGTCCAAGTCTTCGATCCCAAGACTACCGTTCTGTTTGGTGGTGGTCGCGGCCGCGGCCCACAATTAGGTGACAATCCTCCGTACGGAGTAATTTTGGACTACTATCTAAAAGAAGCTGCAACGGATTCTATGGCTGCTACCCTGGAGATTATGGATGCACAGGGTAAGGTGATTCGCAGCTTCTCAAGTAAAAAAGACGAAGATTTTGAAACCTGGACCGGTGGCCCACGTCCACCACAAACGATTCCTGCCCGTGCGGGACTGAACCGTTTTGCCTGGAATTTTGCCACCGAAACGCTACCCGGAGTACCCGGATCCTTCTTGTACGGCAGCTACCAGGGACACACCGTTCCGCCCGGAACCTACAAAGCCCGTCTAACCGTGGGAGAAAGTACCTCGGAAGCAGAGGTAGAGATCGTGGCGGATCCCCGTGTGGAAGTAGACCCAGCTGCCTGGGAGGAGCAACAACGGGTGGTGAAGCGTATCGAGAATCATATCAAAGATATCCACGGTGCGATCAACGATATGGCTAGAGTGAAAAAGCAGATCAATGCGTACAATGAACTGCTGGAAGACCAGGGACAGCATAAAGAGTTGTACGAAGCAGGTATGGCTTTACTGGAAAAAATTGAGAACTGGGAAGCCCAACTAATTGAGCGGCGTCAGAAAAATACGCAAGACGTAATTAATTGGCCTTCCAAATTAAATGCGGACTTCTTTACTATAAAAAGTGCCGTAGATGGTTTTGATCCCGTGGTAACGCAGGGGGTAATGGATCGTCTGGGAGAACTGGAAGAACAATGGGAAGCCGCTCAGGAAGAGTTAGATCAGTTGATGGAAGAAGATATCGCAGCCTACAATAAGGCCTTTGAAGATAAGAAGATTCCGGCTCTGATTACTACGATTCGTCCGTAAAAGGAAACATCAGTAAGTAAAACCGACAAGGTGGAGTCAGCTTCAGGCTGGCTCCGCCTTTTTGTAGCTAAAAAAAAGAAACTACCCCATTTGGCGTATTGATAGAAGCTAATAACTGCGGTCGATTCCCCAGGCTTATTTCCATTTGGATGTCGAGAACGGCTAATTGTGCATTGATTTGCTCTGGATGCGGATGTCTGCCTTCCAAATGAATTAATTTACATTTTTGGGGCAGGCTTTCTGCCGGATGATCGGAGTCTTCCCAGTCGATAAGGAAGGGCAGTAATCCTCCATCCTCTCCACTTACCGGTTCGGTGAGCATCCAGGAAAGTACCTGGCCATTTATCCGCGTACGACTACTCGACGATAATTTACCGATTTGTACCTGGTGGTTCTTTGCTTTTTTAATCACGTCAACGATGGGATGTACCTTAGCTGCCCAGTGAATTAATTTGGGCTCTTTTATTTGATCGACGCCCATCCAGCATCCCTTTTCAGGTAGGACTTGTTGTGGATCCGGAGCGATCAGTTCTAAATAGGTATCGTGGCCAAGCGCCAGGAGTGCATTCCAGGTACCCCTGCCCATGTGTTGCCCGCCAATTTTGGGCTTTACTCCGGTAAGCTCGTGGACTTCGGCTATAGCCTGGTGTAAATCAGGGACGGCCAGAACAAGATGATCAACGGTTCTCAATAATTGTTGCATGATTTAGTGCTTATTGGAAAGTCAATATAGAAAAAATACTGCGTATAGTTTTTTATATTGGGAAGCAAAAAAGTATGTTTTCTAATCGTTTTTTAATCTTAGCGCTGCTTTTACCGGTTCTTCTCGCCTTTCAGTCCTGTACCAGGGCAGAAGGAGAGGTTGCTAGCATTTCTGCTCCTGACCTGGATGGTAAGGAGGTTTTAATCGTCTACGGAGGTTGGCCCGGACACGAACCGAAGCAATGTATGGAGTACTTCAAACCCTGGCTGGAGTCAGAAGGAGCTAGCGTTTACGTCTCCGATTCTTTAGGGATTTATTCCGACTCAGCATTTATGGCTGATCTGGATCTGACCATTCAGATCTGGACTATGGATAAGATTTCCGGTTCACAAGCCCAGGGTTTAACCGATGCCGTTCGTAAGGGGATGGGCTTTGCTGGCTGGCACGGAGGCGCCGGTGATTCCTTTCGCGAAGAGGTGCGGTATCAGTTTATGGTGGGTGGTCAGTGGGTAGCCCATCCGGGCGGTATCCTTGATTATGAGGTGAATGTTATTGACTCAGAGGACCCCATCACAGCCGGGATAGAGGATTTCTCTATGACTTCCGAGCAGTATTATATGCACGTTGATCCCAATGTGAAAGTATTGGCGACCACTACTTTTTCCGGGGAGCACGATTCCTGGATCGATGGCGCAGTGATACCGGTTATCTGGAAGAAATTTTACGGTGATGGGCGTATCTTTTATTCCTCTCTGGGGCATCAATTAGATCATTTGAAAACTCCCAAGGCTATGGAAACGGTAAAACGCGGTATCCGCTGGGCCAGCGAAAGCAAGTACCAGCCGAAGGAAAGCTGGCTGCAGCCCATCTATGATATGGAATAAATGGAATTACTTGCATTGCGTTCGTCGGGCTTTGATCCCACAATTGTCTCCGCCCGTTTTACAAACGCAGCGTAGCTCCCGACGGGGCTGTATTTTTCGATCTCCATTCAGATCAGTCCAGAGCATACTGCAGGAAGAGCAATCTTTAGTCTGCGCACAGTAGACTTCCAGGCACTGATCTCCTCTTTTGAGAATGAGAGGAGATTTGAGTTCCCGAATAGTTTTGGGTAGAGGTATTATTTTGCCCGCTACCCGTAGATTACGGTTGGATTTGATCGCTGCGCGCTGTCCGACTAGTGAATAAGTGGCGTTAATATCCAGTACTTTGGGCGTCATAAACTTACCCGGTGCTTTGAACCAGGGGAGGCTATCGATAATTTGCGCTTGCGCCGAAAAACTGGTGCCCATACAAAGGGCCAAAGAAAATAATGTAATTTTTAAAGTTTTCATGGATGGATATTTAATGGTTTTTGATAATCTTACGTACACTAGACGAGTGGGGCCTTCCATATTCCCGAGTAATCATTAAATTTCTTAAATGAAATACACCTATTTACTTTTCCATACTTTATTGATCATGTTGGTCTTCAGTGCATGTCAGCAAAACCAGGGTGAAAAGCAGCAGCCCGCTTCCAATGAAACTTCCGTACCGCCGATGGTGGATGCCAAATTTGTCTGTACGGAGATTAGTGAGGACGAAACCATGCCCAGGTCCATATTATCCCTTTACCTGAATGGTCAGGTCCACAGCCTGGATACAATTAGTACTTGTGAACGAATTGGGCAAGAAGATTATCAGCGTTATGCTATTCCATCTGGAGCTGTAACGGCGGCTGGTGGTTGGTGGGCTGGTGCCGGTGATTACTTCTACGCTATGGTTGACGGAAATGTGTGTGTGGTAATGCAGGGATGGCAAGACGAGCAGCAGGAAGATGATGGGTTTCACTATGAGCAAATTCGGCGATTTGTCGTTTCGGAAAAATAAGTATCCATGACAAAAGCAGCGGACAGATCTCCTTTTTGGGTGGCCCTTACCCCCATTATTGGCTTTATTGTATTACTGGTCTACGGACTCTTTGTACATCCCAGGCTCTTTGGCGGGGGAATGCTAGCCCTGGAGACCATACTTTTAATTCTGATTACTCTGACGTCCTTTTTTTTAATCGGTCGGGGATATACCTGGCAGCAATTAGAAGTGGCTTTTGTCCGGAAGGTAGGCGAAGCCATCCCGGTCATCCTGATTTTATTATGCATTGGGGTATTGATTGGTAGTTGGATTGTTTCCGGAACGATTCCCATGCTGATCTACTACGGTATTCAGTTGGTTCATCCCTCGGTAATTTATATTTTTGGTTTTGGTATATGTATCCTGTTTTCCCTGTTGACCGGTACTTCCTGGGGGTCGGCGGGGACCATTGGTATCGTGGTCATGGGCATGGCGGAGTTGTACGAAGCCAATCTGGCGATTGCGGCCGCGGCTGTGGTGGGTGGTTCTTTTTTTGGCGATAAGCTTTCACCTCTATCTGATACGACCAATATTGCAGCATTGGCGACCCAGATCGATGTCTATGATCATATCAAATCTATGCTCTACACCACGGGGCCTTCGGCTTTGATTGCGGCTGGGTTATACACGTATTTCTCCCTAAGCAGAGAGATTGAAGGCGGCGCTTTTGCTCTGGCAGAACAGTTGACAACCGCTTCGGAGGCTTTGACCACCTTATTTCAATTCAATTTATTATTGTTATTACCGGTAGCCTTGATTATTTGGGCGACGCTTTCGCGAAAACCAATTGTTTTGAGTTTATTGGGCTCTTCTGTTTTGGCCATGGTCTTGGCTATGATTTTTCAGAATTTCTCGCTGGAGACTATTTTTGCCAGCTTGAGTACAGGCTTCTCCACGGAGATGGCCAGGGCTGGCTTTCAGGATGAAAGTGGGGTGACGGCCATCTTGAATCGGGGTGGGCTGTACAACCTAAAGGAAGGGGCTATCATCTGTTTTTTAGTATTCACTTTTATCGGATTACTCGATGTGGTAAACGCCATCGACCGGGTGATTCAACCCCTGCTCAAAAATATCCGTAAGGCCTCTCGACTGGTGGCCAGTGCCCTGACGGCGACTTTATTTACGAATCTTTTAGTCTCGAACCAATACGCAACCAGCTTCATCATTGGTACGGCCTTTAATGATAAGTTCGACCAGATCAAGGTCAAACGCAATGTCTTGAGCCGCTCCCTAGAGGATGCCGGTACTATGATGGAAAATATGGCACCCTGGACACCTTCCGGTGTTTTTATGGCAACCGCATTGGGCGTTTCTACTTTTGAATACGCACCTTACCAGTTCCTGAGCCTGTTTAACTTATTGATCGCTTATACCTTCGCCTTTACCGGCTGGGCCCTCTTCAAGAAAAAAACCGACCACAAGACCAAATGACACACGACACATGACACACGAAACACGACTAGCGCACGACGATGAGGAATACTATAAAAACCGGGGTGCGATCGTACCTCCGATTTTTCAGAATTCCCTTTTTGCCTTCGAAGACTGGGCCGCGATTGATGAGGCTTTTGATCAACCGGCAGAGGCTGCCATTTATACACGGGGTACTAATCCCACGGTTTATTTTGTGGAGCAGAAGATCGCTTCCATTGCTCAGGGCGAAAAAGCACGGCTCTTTGCTTCCGGTATGGGAGCTATTTCAGCGGCTATTCTTCATTGTGTAAAGGCAGGTAGCCACATCGTCAGTGCCCAGCAGATTTATGGCCCGGCGAATAACTTTATGAACGATTATCTGGTAGAGAAATGCGGGGTCAGCATTAGTTACGTTGATGGATCCCCGGAAAGTTACGCGGCGGCTATTCGGCCGGAGACGAGTCTGTTCTACCTGGAAAGTCCGGGTTCGGTAAAGTTTCCCATTCAAGATATTACGGCCATCACTCAAATCGCAAAGGAGAAGGGAATAAAAACCGTCATGGACAATACCTGGGCAACACCACTTTTCCAGCCGGTCATGACCATGGGGATTGATCTGGAGATGCATTCCTGCTCGAAATATCTGGGCGGACATAGCGATATCGTCGCGGGTGTCCTCATCGGTTCTAAAGCGGATTTAGATGCCATTCAGTTGCGCGAACAAGCCTGGCTAGGTGCCAAAATGGCTCCCTTCGAAGCCTGGTTATTGCTGCGTAGTCTGCGTACACTACCGATTCGTTTACGCCAACACCAGCATAATGCCCTGGCCATTGCACAGTTTTTGGAGCAGCAGCCGGCGGTGGCCAAAGTGTATTATCCCGGTCTTCCTTCTTTTCCGCAATACGATCTGGCCCGGCAGCAGTTGAAAGGTTTTACGGGCCTGATGAGCTTTGAACTGGCTACCGATGACCTGAGTCGGATCAAAGACTTTGTGAATGGGCTACAATTCTTTAAGATTGGTGTGAGCTGGGGGGGACACGATAGTTTGATTTACGCACCGGCCATTTCCTATCTTAAGGAACAAACACCAGAACAGTTCAAGGCGATGGGGATTGCGCCGGGACTGATCCGCATCTCGGTTGGCCTGGAGCACGTGAACGATTTGATTCAGGATTTAGCCCAGGCCTTAGCAAACCATTAAGTAGCTCTGGTATATAGACCTTAATGTCTCTTCATTTCTTAATGGTTTCCTTACGGATAATTCAAAATTTCGCCAAAAACGCCGTACTTAGTCAAAAAAAAGAACGTGTACCGCAGAATTGTGATTAAAGTAGGCACCAATGTACTGACCAAAACCGACGGTCGGTTGGACCTGACCATTATCAGTAATCTGGTAGATCAGATTGCTTTCCTGAAAGCCAGTGGAACGGAGGTCATTCTGGTTTCTTCCGGAGCCGTTGGGGCCGCCCGCTCTTTATTACCCGATCTGGATCAACTGAATAAGGTCGTACGTCGTCAGCTACTTTCCTCCGTTGGGCAGATTCGCTTACTCAACGTCTACCAGACCTTTTTTGCGAATTATGATCTTTTCTGTGCACAGGTACTGGCCACCAAAGAAGACTTTCGCGACCGCCAGCACTACCTGAATATGAAGGAGTGCTTACTGGCGCTGCAACGCCCCGACCTTATCCCTATCGTCAATGAAAATGATGTCATTGCCATTGATGAGCTTATGTTCACGGATAACGATGAGCTGGCGGCTTGGGTCGCTTCCATGCTGAGTGCCGATGCCTTATTCATTCTGACGAATGTGGATGGCATTCTGACGGGGCATCCCGAAGCACCGGATAGTACACTTATTCCCGAAATAGATCCGAACGACGAGCACATATTAAAATATATTGCCCCCAGTACATCTTCCTTCGGCAGGGGAGGGATGGCTACTAAATTCCATACTGCTCAGAAAGTCGCCCGCCTGGGAATTACGACCTTCATTGCCAATGGAAAAAGAAACAATACCATTGTAGATATTCTGCAGGGAACGACCAGTACTTTTACGAAAGTAATGGCCAGCACCGATAAATCTAATATCAAAAAGTGGATTGCTTTCAGTGAAAACCCTGCGCCCGCCTGGATCATTATCAACGAAGGAGCCGAGCGTGCCCTCAGAAATATCCAAACGGTGAATAGCCTGCTTCCGGTAGGTATCCTGGAAATTCGAGGCGATTTCCAGAAAGGAGATCTACTCGAAATTTATAACCTTTCCGAAGATTTCGTAGGTCGTGGCCTAGCACAATACGACAGTACTCAGGCGAATAAGTGGCTTGGTCAAAAAGACCAAAAGCCACTTATTCACTACGACCACCTGCTGATCGGGAAGTATTAAGGGCTACCGTTTTACGACTTTATACACCGTCGTCCGGTTGTTGACATTTACCCGTACGAAATAAAGGCCGGGTGCCCAATTCGCCGTGGGAACCTCCAGATCGGTTTGCTGCGGCTCGTGAAAGATGAGGCGATTCCATAATTCCCGACCCTGGGTGTCGACAATGTCTACTCGGTAAGCAGTCGAGCGGTGATCCGAAATCCGGAAACTTAATTGCTCTCCGAAGGGATTAGGAAAAAAATAGACCGATTCGCCCGCCTGTGCGGCGTACAAATCATCAGGATATAACTGACTGCTGGGGATGATTTGTTTGGGCGTGCGCGGACTGGACCAACGCAATTCGGCCGCGGCCAATCCGTAAGCCTCGTAATATTCCATACGGATGCGATAGCGCTTTCCTTTCTCCAGCTCAATACTTCCACTGGATTCGGTAATTCCCTGGGGCACCCATTGATCAATAATTAATTGGTCATCTACCCAGAGACGAACCCCGTCGTCGGTGCTGGGATAAAAAGTGTAGCGTTCGCTCACAAATGGCTCTACGTAGCCAGACCACCGGACGGTGAAAAGATCTGCGTCTACCCGATCTTCTTGCGGAGAACTGGCGGCCCAGTTGAAATTGATCGTGGGATCAATCCGCTGAAATACAGGTGATGTTCTAAAGGTAGCTTCTGGGTCATTAAAATAAGAACCCAGTAAACCTTCTCCGTTGCCCCGTTCAATTTCCTCGTAAATCGCGGTGTAAGATTGCGGTGATTCGGGTGCGGCAAAGGAACGGTAAGGCGTGGTGATGCCGTCTGCCCATTCTTTAAAGACGTAAATTTCACCCCCCCGTTCCTGACTTACCGGCGCGCGCAGCGTGCGTTGTACCCCAACTACACTCTGAAAAGTGTAGGCTTCCTCGACGGTACGGCCATCTACGTGTAGTCTTAATCCAGCGGGTTGGGTTTGGGCATTCAGACTGACTTTTTGGGGAAAAATATCTCTGGATACCGTTTGCGCCAGTCCTTCTTCATCGTAGGCGGTGAGATAAATCCGGTACCATACATTATCATCGGTTTCACCAACCTGAGGAATAAGATATTCCCCCTGGTTGGCGCCGCTCAGGTTGGTTAGGGCCGGATGGGTATGGTCGTTGTGATGGAAATCGATTCGCCAGAAAAGTTGGCTATTACCTAGTTCTCCATCTTCTGGATCGGCAGCCTGCCCGGCAAAAACCAAGGACATACCAGCCCGATAGTTCATGCCAGCCGGCGGTGAGGTGATCTCAGGGGCTGGACGCCGATTACTGGTGACACGGAGGATAGCGGTTTCGGATATAGCACTGCTGATTTCATTACTGATTCGACAGCTAAATTGTACCTGGTCATCACCCAACTGACAATTTTCTAAACGGTAAGTAGTCTCGGTGGCACCAATAATTTCTTCGCCATTTCGTAACCACTGGTAGGAGAGGGGAGCGGCTCCATTAGACTGAATCTCAAAACTAGCCGGTTCACCCACCGAAACCAAGACATCATCGGGATGGTCAGATACGAAGGGTGCACCGCTCCCGGTGTAGCGTACCCGCCACAGGGAGGCTCCGCTAGAGCTGGTATTATCCTGCATGGAGCCATTGCCAATGCCCGGCCGATCCAGATAGTAGAGATCGCCGTTGGGCCCCACCAGCATAGCGATGGGACGGTTGATGTCCGTAGCGAAGGTCTCCATCATTTCTCCCGTTTCGGGATCTAATACTTTGATATAGCCTTCGCAATAGTCCCCAAAGAAATACTTCCCCTCGTAGCGCGGTGGAAAATTGACGATTTCCGGATTGTAAAAAGCGGCGCCAATGACGGCACAGCCTATATCGTGATGGTAGGAATAAAAAGGATCCTGGTAATTCTCCGGGGCATTGTTGCCCTGGTAATAGCCTTCTATTTCATCCCAGCCGTAATTTTTTCCCGATTCAATTTGATTGACCTCCTCGTATAATTCATTACCAACTTCATTGGCAAAGATGCGTCCGGTTCCGGGCTGGATGGCGAAGGTAAAGGGATTGCGAAATCCGTAAGCGTAGATGGCCCGGTTTTCGCCAGCCAGGACATTGGCAAAGGGGTTGTCTTCCGGAATGCTACCGTCGTCATTGAGCCGAATAAACTTACCCAGTAGTGTATTTAAATCCTGACTATTGGCGGCATTGGCACCGTCACCGATAGCGACGTATAGTTTACCATCGGCACCAAAAGCCATGGCACCACCATTGTGAATCGTACCCGTTAGGCGAGGTAGGTCCAGCAAGATCTCTTCGCTTTGTAGCGGCGCGTAGTTCCCGTTGGCCGTAAAGCGGCTGATGCGGTTGTGATTTTGGTTGGGTACGGTGTAGGTGACGTAAATCCAGTTGTTCTGCTCAAAATTAGGATGGAAGGCAAGGCCACCCAGACCACGTTCGTTAAAATTATCCACGGCGATTTCCAGAAAGGGATCTTCCAGTAGAACGCCGTTCTCCACAATGCGAATGCGACCGTCCTTTTCGGCGATGAAAATTCGCCCGTCCGGGGCCATAGCCATGGTGGTTGGATCCAGACCCTGGGCGATGCGCTCTTCGATAAAACCGGGTGGTAGCTTTGCAGCTTGGGTGTTTAGGCTTAAAGCCAAAAAAGCAAACAATAATAAACGAATCTTCATAGAATTAGTCTTCATAAAAAAAGAGTGCTACCTCACTAAGGTAACACTCTTCGTTTAAAGTTGCCTAATGGCAAGTCGGTTCGATTTTCATTTTTGGCAGATAATCGACATTCTTGGTCTAGATACTCTTCTTTGCCAGGTAGAAGTCGATTTTTTCACAAGAAGTATCGGCGATGCGTTCTTCCATTTCCGCCAGTGTTTTAGGTGGAGGAACAATCACTTTGTCGCCGGGCTCCCAGTTCAGGGGCATGGCTACTTTGTGCTGATCAGCCGTTTGTAGTGCTTTCAGGGCACGAATGATCTCGTCCATGTTTCTGCCGACGTTCAGTGGGTAGTACATGATCAGGCGTACCTTTTTGTTGGGATCAATAAAAAATACGGCGCGTACAGCTGCAGTTTCACTTTCGTTGGGTTGCAGCATGCCGTAGAGTTTAGATACCTTCATGTCCAGATCCGCGATGATCGGGAAGTCAAAGTAGACCCCGGTGTTTTTCCTAACGTTGTCTACCCAGGCCAGATGCGAGTGAATACTGTCGATACTCAGACCAATCAATTCGGTGTTCAGAGCGTCAAATTCTGCTTTCCGTTGGGCAAAACCACTCATCTCCGTGGTACAGACCGGCGTAAAGTCGGCGGGGTGCGAAAACATGACGATCCACTTGTCTTTTGCGTATTCCGACATCTTAAGCGGACCGGTAGTTGTTATAGCTTCAAAATCTGGGGCAGTATCGCCAATTCTGGGCATGCTGTAAATTTCTTGAACGGTTTGTGTTTCCATTATATATTGTTGTTTAGAAGCGGTTTAAATCGCTTCTTAGTAAGAAGTTGTTTAAATAACTTATAAAAGATATTTTTTGTGGTCGAAACCAGGGGTAGCTTGTCTTTTCAAGGACCCAATAATACTTGATTACACTACAAATATGCAGGATATATCGTCATAGATCAAACTGAAAATTTCTATCTTTGTCATAGATGTTATCTATGGGTAAACCACCAAACCACCAAACCACCAAATGAAATTACAACAGTTAGAATACATTATTGCCGTTGATCGGCTGAAGAGTTTTACTAAAGCAGCGGAGCACTGCCACGTAACGCAGGCTACCCTGAGTGCCATGATTAAGAAGCTGGAGGAAGAATTAGAGCTGGTACTTTTTGAGCGTAAAGCCAGGCCGATTATGACTACGGAATGCGGTAAAGATATTGTCAATGAAGCGAAGCGCGTACTTCTGCACGTAGGTCGGATCCGCGATATGCCCAATACAATTAAAGAAAATATTAAGGGGACGATTCGCATTGGCATCATCCCCACCATTGCCAATACATTCCTGCCTTTAGCCTTACCTCACCTGGCAGGGGCCTATCCGGATTTGAAAATTGAGTGGGTAGAAATTACTACGGACACGATTATAGCGCAACTCAAGGGAGGTATTATCGATGCGGGTATCGCCGCCACGCCCCTGGGAATGCCCGAGATCGAAGAAGATATTCTGTACTATGAAAAGTTACTTGTCTACGGGCAGATGGCTTCCAATAAAAAGTACTTATTACCCGAAGAAATCAAAGAGCACCGCGTGTGGATGCTACAGGAAGGGCATTGTCTGCATTCCCAGTTCGTCAACCTCTGTGAGTTGGAACGAAAAAAGGAAACACAGCCCTTTCATATCGAGCCTAATTCTTTTGAGACTTTGATCAATATGGTTGATAGCTTCGGAGGTCTGACCCTCATTCCCGAATTGTATTATCAGCTGCTACCTTCCGGGAAAAAGGAAAGAGTGGTGGACTTCGCTCCGCCTTATCCCGTTCGGGAAGTCAGTCTGATCTATTTTCGTCCTTTCGCTAAATTACGCATTATTGAAGCTTTAAAGCGTAATTTAGTGGCGACCATCCAGCCCCATCTGGCCACCACTAAACTCAAAAATAGTGAGCTGAGTATTGTACAGATTTAGCTAAATTCCGCAATGACCCGCCGGATGAAATTCACTCCTTGCTCCAATTGCTCCACACTGATGAACTCGTCCTTGCGATGTGCCTGGGCAATATCGCCGGGACCACAGATGACACTCTGAAAACCCGCATTGGAGAACTGTCCTGCTTCCGCCGCGTAGGCGACCGTCTGCAAGTGATCCTTTCCAGATAGTTTTTTAATGAGATCGACTACCTCCAGGTGCTCAGGGGTATCCAGCGCCGGGACTACCGGGTGGACAATTTCCGTAGTGATGGCTGCGTCTGGGTAGATAGCCTGCAATTCTTTTTCGCGTGCAGTACAGTGGTCTTTGAAGTCCTGGAATATCTGATGCGGATCATCCATTGGGATAGTCCGGCAGTCCCATTCAAAATAGGCCCGGTCGGCGATGACGTTGGGGGCAATTCCCCCCTTAACAATCCCCGAGTGTAGGGAAGTGTGGTTGGGAACGAAGCGATCATCTGTTTGCCCGGCGTCGATCAGAGCGTTCATTTTATTTTCCAGCCAGGTAATTAGCTTGGCTACCTCATGGATGGAGCTGACCTCGGTCTTGATGCGACTGCTATGTCCAGCTGAGCCTTTCACGTGGGTACGGTAGATAGCGATGCTTTTCTGTCCGACAATGGGTTCCATCATGGAGGGCTCACCGATAATGGCGTATTTTGGGCTTTCCTGATAGTCCTCATTGATGGCTGCGGCCAGGGCAGGGCCAGCCAGGCAACCAATTTCCTCATCGTAAGAGAAAGCAAAATAAATAGGTTTCTTCAAATCGGCTTTGACCATTTCGGGCAGGGCTGCCAGACAGCAGGCGATAAAGCCCTTCATGTCACAGGACCCCCGTCCGTAAAGCAAGCCCTTGCGTTCGGTGAGTTCCCAGGGGTCGGTGCTCCAGTCTTGTCCTTCTACGGGGACCACATCGGTATGTCCCGAGAGGATCACCCCACCATCTACCGTCGGACCAATCCGACAGTGTAAGGACTTTTTACTGCCATCTTCGTTGGGTACGTAGGTATAAGCGACATTATAATCTTCCAAATATTCCGCGATCCATTCAATGATCGATAAGTTACTCTGCCCACCCAACACGGGGAAGGAAACCAATTTCTTTAATATTTCTGTTACTAGCATATTTCAGTTGTTGAATTGTTGAATTTTGAATTACTAACCTGACCACCTGACCACCTGACCACCTGACCAAATGAATCACACCGGCCCCCAATTAATGGCTACGCTAATCATCAAAAAGACCCAGGCGACCAGCAGGATGCTCAGCATCACGGGAATGATGAAGCGCAGCCAGCGATCAAAGGGTACCCGGCAGAGCCCTAACATGGCTAACAGACCACCCAGCGAAGGGTTGAATAAATTCGTTACGCCATCCCCAATTTGAAAAGCGAGGATGGTGCTTTGCCGTGTAAGGCCCAATACTTCCCCCACCGGAATCATAATAGGTAGGGTCGCCAGTGCCTGCCCGCTACCCGAAGGAATCAGCAGGTTAATCAGGGATTGCGCCAGAGACATCATAATGGCTGAAGCGTAAGTAGGTAAACCGGTCAGTCCAGATGATAAGCCGTGGGCAATAGTATCGCCAATGCCGCCCATCTCCATAACTACCTTGATGGAGGTAGCAAATCCAACCATAAAGGCACCGGGTATGACGGCACTCATAGACTTGAAGGCCGTTTCGCTGAGTTGGCGTCCACTCAGGCCGGAAGCCAGGCCCGCTACGATGGAAATAATAACAAATATGGCGGACAAATCATTGATATACCAATGATATTGAAAAATACCGTACAGCATCACGATGATACCGGCCAGGAAAATACCTAAAATCAGCCAGTCGCGTTGGCTGACGCTGTAATCTTGTAGCGGTTTAGATAGGGCGAAGCCCTTGGTGTTCAGCCCTTTACCCATACTCTTATTGGGATCTTCCAGGATGCGTTTCAGGTAACGTACATTAAAAAAGGCTAATACACTCAAACCGGAAAAACAAAGAATACTCCTGAGTACTGCCCCGGAAAACAAGGGCATTTCTGCAATACTGTGTCCCACCCCAACGGTGTAAGGATTGATTGGGCTGAGACCAAAACCTACTGTGATGGCCCCAACGCCCACCCCCGCGGCCAGCATGAGATCTCCACCAATCGCCAGGCAAACGACAGCTGCAATGGGCACCATGGCTATATTGTTTTCGTAACCGATCATGACCCCAAGCAAACCGTACAGGTAAGTAAACAAGACCACGAGTAAGTAGCGATTTTTGAGTCCCATTCTTTTCACCAGGGTGCCCACTGTATTTTCGATCATCCCGGATCTTTCCAGGACACCAAACATTACGCCACTGGATAAGACGATGAAGACGATGTGCGCGGCATCAATAAAGCCCTGGGGAATAGCCCGGAACATATCCAGAAAACTGACGGGACTGGCATCCGGATTAGCCTGGTAGGTGCCCGGTATCACCCGCTGACGGCCATCCACCTCTATGCGGTCAAAACTACCAGCAGGTAGGATGTAGGTCAGTAAAGTCATCAATATAATGATAAAAAAGATCAGGACCACGGGATGTGGAAACTGCTCGTACCAACGCTTGTTGGGCTTATTTTCAGGCTTTGTGCTCATTGTTTTCCGGTTTCGGTTGCCCAAAATAGGAAAATTTACAAAGAAAAAACCCCATCGACCCGTAAGACCGATGAGGTGTTTTTTGGCGAAAGCCTGTACTCAGAACTTAGGTGGAGCATGCCCTCCGTCTCTGTGAATATGTTTTAAACAACTTCAACAATAGTCTTTGCCGATCTAGACCTTAAGATTCATCTTATCGGCCAGGAATTTGTGATAAATCCAGAGTACGAGAAAAGCACCACCCGTGGCAATGATCAGTTCACCGAGTATACCCGAGCCAAATATGCTGCCCAGTCCTAAAATGCCAGCCAGCCAGCCGCCTACGACCGAACCAATGAGGCCAACGATCATAGAAGAGAGATAACCACTGCTTTCTTTTTGTGGTGTTAACATTTTAGCCAGGATACCGGCGACGAGGCCTACGGCTAACCAGATAATTAAGCTAATCATAGATTCTTGGTTTTAGTTGAAAGAATGTACGGAATCTAGGACTATTTCGGGAGTTTATGCCAAAAAATCTGACAAATAGCAGATTAATTTTGATTATCCATGGATTTTCCAAAAATCCTTTGGAAATTAAAGGTCAAAATATATTCCTTAAAATCAATGACAAGATGAGTAAAAAAGAATCGAAGAAAAAATCAGCTATGGATCGCCGCCAATTCGTAAAACACAGTTCACTGGCCGCGGGAGGCTTTATGATTGTACCGCGCTACGTGTTGGGCGGTAAGGGTTATACGGCACCCAGTGACCGTTTGAATATTGCGGCTATTGGGGTCGGAGGTAAAGGGGATAGCAATATCCGTTCGGCTGTTCTGTGGGATGAAAAAACGGGGGAGACGCAGGAAAATATCGTCGCACTCTGCGATGTCGATGAAGAAGTGGGCAAGAACTCCTTCAAGCGCTTCCCAAAAGCTAAAAAATACAAAGACTTCCGGGTCATGTACGAAGAGATGCTGGACGATATTGATGCCGTTATTGTCTCAACACCCGATAACACCCACGCCGTAGCGGCCATGCCCTTTATGAAAGCAGGTAAGCACGTGTATATAGAAAAACCACTTGCCCACGATGTCCACGAGGTACGTATGCTGACCGAAGCGGCTGAGAAATACAAGGTGGTCACCCAAATGGGGAACCAGGGGAGTAGTGGTGATGGTATTCGCGAGATCATGGAATGGATCGACCTGGGGATCATCGGTAAGGTGCGCGAAGTACACTGCTGGACAAATCGTCCCGTTTGGCCGCAGGGCGTTCCTAAACCAACGGGAAAGAATAAGGTACCCAAGACCTTAGACTGGGACCTATGGCTGGGGCCAGCACCCAAGCAGGATTACCAGCCCGTTTTTGTACCCTTTAGCTGGCGGGGCTGGTGGGATTTTGGTACCGGTGCCCTGGGAGATATGGCCTGCCATATTATCGATCCGGCTTTTAAAGCCCTGAAGTTAAACTATCCAACGGCGGTCGAAGCCACTACGGTGGTTCGCTATCCGGAAATGTGGACCCGCAAGGACTTTCCGGAAGCTTGTCCTCAGGCTTCGATCATTCATTTCGACTTCCCGGCTCGGGGTGACATGCCACCGGTGACACTGCACTGGTACGATGGTGGTCTGACCCCACGCCGTCCCGAAGAATTAAAGGATGACGAGCCAATGGGAGATGGCGGTAATGGTGTTATCTTTGTTGGTGACGATGGTAAGATCATGTGTGATACTTACGCGCGTAATCCACGCCTGCTGCCCAGCGAACGCATGAAGTACTTCAAGAAACCCGATCCAATGATCAAACGAGTGACGGTGAATCATCAGCGTAACTGGATCGAAGCCATCAAGAATGGTACGGACTGTAGTTCCAGCTTTGATTACGCCGGCCCCTTCACCGAGACGGTGCTCATGGGGAATCTAGCCCTGCGCAGCCTCTCCATCCAAGAAGACGGACAGTATACGGGTAAAAAACGGCTGATGTGGGATGGTAAGAATATGAAAATCACCAATTACGAACCCGCCAATCGCTTTGTAAAACGCGAATACCGGAAGGGTTGGAGCCTGTAAATTAGGTGGTTAAATAGTCATTTGGTCAAGTGGTCACATGGCTGTACGACCAAATGACCACCTGACTACATGTTTTACATTGGCTTGCGCCCAAATATATTAATGCTGTAAATATTGGCCTGACCGGCGCGGAATTCAGCCAATGCCTCCGGGGTAATATGTTCCAGTAAGAAATCATCGGGCAGATCAATCTGACGTTCTTTATCAATGGTGATGGCTTCGAAGCCTGCCTTTGTGATAGTATCCAGATACTGATCCCGGTCGGTAGCTCCCGAGACGCAGCCGGCGTAGAGTTCTGCTACGTTACGTACGGCTGTTGGTAAATTTCCGCGAATAACGATATCGGAAATACTAAAGTGACCGCCGGGCTTCAGTACACGGAATACCTCATCATAGGCCTTTTGCTTATCGGGCACTAAATTCATTACACAATTACTGATGGCTACGTTGATAGAATGACTGGGGATGGGTAAATCTTCGATGTCCCCCTGCAGAAAATGGACGTTGGTATAGCCAAGTTTTTGTTTATTCTGCTGCGCCTTTGTGACCATTTCTGGGGTAAAGTCTACCCCAAAAACCTCACCGCTTTCTCCGGTTAACTGCCGGGCCACGAAGACATCGTTACCCGCGCCGGAGCCCAGGTCGAGGATGCTATCCCCTTTTTTGATCCGGGCAAACTCGGTGGGGATACCACAGCCCAGTTGCAGGTCGGCATCTTTGACGTAGCCGTCTAGCTTACTGTAATCTTCGTTCATAATGGTGGCGACTTCCTTGTCGTCACAACAGCTGGTTTTGGGGCCGCAACAGCTTTCTTCATTTCGGCTGGCTAGTTTTGCGTATTTGTCTCTGACAATCTGTTTTAAATCTTCCATTTTAAAGCTTGTTTTATTGAAGCGGTTTAATTTTTTTGGTTCAAGCGGTCTTAAAAAGCTTGTAGGTTCTGGCAAAGCTTCCCGATGTGAAATCGGGACAGGCTAATTTGAGATGCGTAGCCAAAGTTACGGATCGAAAATTAGCTGCCGTCCAGGTTCTATAAGGCTTTAAGAATCAGCGAGCTGTAAAATTTTAAATCGCTTCATGGTTTAATTTGTTTCTAGTCTCCGTACCTCTAACAATCCCCTTGGCAATCTTGCGGTGGTCGCGGCCGGTAATCCAGAATATTGCCGTAGGTATCGGCTTCGACCAGACAGCAATCCAGAATGATTTCCTTGAGTTTTTCCCGCCCTCGCTGTACGCGCGACTTGGCTCCACTGTAGGAAATATTCAGCCGCGCTGCCAGTTCTTTTTGTGAAAGCCCCTCCAGTTCGGTTAGTCGGATGGCCTCGCGATATTTTTCGGGAAGTAATTCAATTGCGGTAGGGATATAGCGGGCCAGCTGCACTTGCAATTCATTCCAATCCTCAGGCAGGTCTCCCATGTTTTCAATGGCCAGCTTTTGCCGCAGGGCTTGTTCTTTTTTCACCTTACGGAAAAAGTCGATCAGGCTATGACGTGCGATTTGCATCAGCCAGGCTTTTGCTTTTTGGGGCTGTTTCACCTGAAACCAGTTTTGGCTGGCTTTCAGGAAAGTCAATTGTAGGACATCATCGGTACTGGCCTGATCCGGTAATTGCTTGCGCAAAAAGCCAAATAAAGCGGATTCGTGTTGTTGCCAAATGGGTAAAAAATCCATTTCCTTGCTTTTTTATGTATAGACGATAATAGTCAGAAAAAGACGCAGAAT
>Ga0102940_1000765_pt1 | contig 21669 bp, 24 predicted proteins | sample SalPonR2_C_D1_MG_FD_78215 | JGI IMG/M metagenome (GOLD analysis project Ga0102940, IMG submission 78215) | Salt pond soil microbial communities from South San Francisco under conditions of wetland restoration - Salt Pond MetaG R2_C_D1_MG | ecosystem: Environmental > Aquatic > Marine > Intertidal... | reverse complement strand
CTTCCGCATTCCGCGCAACGTGCTGACGATCTGTCTCGGGAAATCCACCTACGCGCGCTGCGGCATCATCGTCAACGTGACCCCGCTGGAACCGGAATGGGAGGGTCACGTGACGCTGGAATTCTCGAACACCACGCCCCTGCCGGCACGCATCTACGCCAACGAAGGCGTGGCACAGTTCCTGTTCCTGGAATCCGACGAAGAATGCGAGACCAGCTACGCAGACCGGGCCGGCAAGTACCAGGGCCAGCGCGGCGTGACGCTGCCGAAGGCGTAAAAAACTCCGGTTTCCGGGTTCCGGGTTCCGGGTTCCGGGTTCCGGGAAAATGGTCGCCGCTGTTCAGTCGTTTAACAGATTCGTTTCATCTTTCGGTTTTGCCTTTCCGGAAACCCGAAACCGGAAACCCGAACCCGTCTTATTCGATCTAGCCTTGTAGCGGCGGTTGTTGTATCAACGTCACCGACGTCGTGAAGCGCTGCCCGTTTCTCGAAGCCACCAGCTCGATTTCGGCGCCGGGCGACTGTTCGGCGATCGCGAGGGTGAATTCTCGTGCGCTGCCCACTGGCGCGCCATCGGCCGACAGCAGAATGTCTCCCGGGCGCAGACCGGACTGCCAGGCCGGGCCGCCGCGGTAGATCTGCGAGATCTGCACGCCGACGGGCTGGTCCTCGCCCTCCAGCACCACCAGCGGCGGGTCGATGACGTTGGCACCCATCCAGCCCCGGCGCACGCTGCCGTATTCCACGATCTGGCGCAGGACTTCGGTCGCCAGTCGGGCAGAAATAGCAAAGCTGATGCCCTGCGCCCCGGTTTCCTGGCTCAGCGAGGCCGAATTGATGCCGATCACCTCGCCGTCGATGTTGATCAGTGCCCCGCCGCTGTTGCCGGAATTGATTGCAGCGTCGGTCTGGATGAAATCCTCGAACGCCGTCAGATTCAGGTCGCCGCGTCCGGTGGCGCTGATGATCCCGGCGGTGACGGTATGATTCAGTCCGAATGCGTTGCCGATCGCAAGCACGACATCGCCTGGCCGGTGCTGGGTTTCTGTGTCGAAGGTCGCCACAGGCAGTCCCTCGAGATCAACCTTCAAGACGGCCAGGTCGGTCCCGGGATCCGTCCCGATCACGCGCGCTTCGGCAACCCCGCCGTCGAACAACGCCACAAAGATGTTGTCTACCCCGTTGATCACGTGCGCTGTGGTCAGGATGAGCCCGCCTTCCGACACGATTACGCCCGAGCCCAGCCCGCTGCGCGGCCGGAGCACCCTCTGGTCGCGATACAAGCGCTGAAACAGCGGGTCGGCACCGTCACCCATCATCGGCTCGCTGACCATGGTGCGGGTATAGATACTGACGACCGAAGGGGCTGTGCGGTTGACCGCATCGGCGTAGGAACGAACCGCCTCAACGCCGTTTCCGGCGTGTTCCGCCGTGAGTAATCCCGGGCGAAACCAGACCAGCACGAAAGCGAACGCCAGGCCGAGCACCGCGGCCTGCAAAAGAAAATGTACGATTCGTTTCATGGTCCGGCAAAAATTCGGTCGATACAGTATTTTAGAGGGATATGGTCCACGTTTCCCCGCTTCCTTCGATCTCGTCTCTCAGAAGCATGACATCGGTGAAACAGAAACGAATTAAAATTCGGTAAAATTGCGGTTTGCCCGCGCCGCTGACTGTCAGCGGTCGCTTCCGGCCGTCGCCCAGGGTGCGGCGGCTCTTGGTGAACGGGAGTTGCCGTTCCGATTCAGGAGTTATCGTTCATGTCCGACAAACAATCGCTTGCGTCCATCGAACCGAAAACCGACAAGGGCCGCCGCATGCTGCTGCTCGCCGGTACAGGCGCGGTCGGAGCGGTCGGTGCCGGCTTCGCTGCCTGGCCGTTTTTGGCGTCGTGGAAACCGAGCGCTCGCGCGCGTGTGATCGGCGCGCCGGTGGAAGCCTACATCGGCGACCTCGAGCTCGGCCAGTTGATCCGCCTGCAGTGGCGCGGCCAGACCATCGGCATCCTGCGCCGCACCGAGCAGATGGTGGAAAACCTGCCTGAGGTCAACGACCAGCTGAGCGATCCGGATTCCGACAATCTAGAGCAGCAGCCACCATACGCGAACAACATTTATCGCGCCATCAAGCCCGAATATCTGGTGCTGAATATGCACTGCACCCATCTTGGCTGCGTGCCGGAGTACATTCCGGAAGTCGGAGCGCAGCCGTTCGAACCGAACTGGAAAGGCGGGTTCTTCTGCCCGTGCCACAAGTCCAAGTTCGATCTGGCCGGAAGGGTGTACAGCGGCGTGCCGGCCCCGACCAATCTGATCATACCGCCCTACCATTTCGTTGACGACGAGCATGTCACGATTGGGCAACATCCAGAAGGAGCTGCTTGATTATGGCCAAGCCCGCAAGCAACGTTTCGCGTCAGCTTTCGAATCTAGGCACCTGGATCGACGAACGCCTTCCGGTTTCCTCGTTCTGGAAGGCGCACATCAGCGAGTACTACGCGCCGAAGAATTTCAATTTCTTCTATTTCTTCGGCTCGCTGGCAATGCTGGTGCTGGTCATTCAGATTCTCACCGGCATCTTCCTTACCATGCATTACAAGCCGGACGCGGCTGAAGCGTTCGCTTCCGTCGAGTACATCATGCGTGACGTGGAGTGGGGCTGGCTGATCCGCTACATGCACTCGACCGGCGCTTCGTTCTTCTTCGTCGTGGTCTACCTGCACATGTTCCGCGGCCTCATGTACGGCTCTTACAAGTCGCCGCGCGAGCTCGTATGGGTGTTGGGCGTGTTGATCTACCTGGTATTGATGGCAGAGGCATTCATGGGCTACGTGCTGCCCTGGGGCCAGATGTCCTATTGGGGTGCCCAGGTCATCATCTCGCTGTTCGGCGCAATCCCGGTTGTCGGCGATACGCTTGTGGAATGGATACGGGGCGATTTCTTCGTCTCCGACGCCACACTGAACCGCTTCTTCGCGCTGCACGTGATCGCCGTTCCGCTTGCCCTGCTGCTGCTGGTAGTTCTCCATCTCGCGGCGCTGCACGAAGTGGGTTCGAACAATCCGGACGGCATAGAAGTCAAGAAAAAGAAGGACAACCAGGGCCGGCCGCTGGACGGCATCCCGTTCCACCCGTACTATACGGTCAAGGACATCTTCGGCGTCGGCGTATTTCTAACCCTGTTTGCCTTTGTGATCTTCTACGCACCTGAATTCGGCGGTCTGTTCCTGGAGCCGGATAACTTCAACCCGGCCGATCCGCTGGTTACGCCAGAGCACATCGTGCCCGTGTGGTACTTCACGCCCTACTACGCGATTCTGCGCGCCGTGCCTGACAAACTCGCCGGCGTCATCATGATGGGACTGGCGATCGTGGTGTTGTTCCTGCTGCCGTGGCTCGACCGTTCGAAAGTCAGGTCGATCCGCTACAAGGGCCTGGGAAGCAAGATTTTGCTGGCGGTGTTTGCAATCACCTTCATCCGGCTCGGCATGCTCGGCATGGGCGAAGGCACCTATGCCCAGACGATCGAGTCGCGCATCTGGACGTTTGCGTACTTCGCATTCTTCATCCTGATGCCATTCGTGACCAAATATGAAAAAACCAGGCCGGAACCGGAGCGGGTAACCAAATGATTCGAATAGCTTTCTCAATTGCATTGTTGGCGGCTTCCAGCATGGCATGGCCTGCCGGTGGTGGGGAGGATCTGGAACACGCGGGCTCCAACGTGCACAACCTGGCCTCGGTTCAGCGTGGCGCGGCAATGTTCATGAACTATTGCCATTCGTGTCACTCTGCGCAGTACATGCGCTACCAGCGGCTTGCCCGCGATCTGCAGCTTTCCGAAGAGCAGGTGAGTGACTACCTGGTATTCGGCAATCGGGAACTCACCGATTACATGAAGGCCGCAATGCCGGAAGAGTCGGAAAAATGGTTCGGCAAGAAGCCACCGGACCTTACGCTGACCTCGCGCTCTCGTGGTGAAGACTGGATTTATTCTTTCCTCAAAGGCTTCTACCTGACCGATGAGGGCTGGAACAACACGATTCTGGCCAATGCGTCGATGCCGAACGTGCTCTGGGATCTCCAGGGTATTCAACGTCCGGTGATGGAAACCTATACCGACGAAAGCGGCGAAGAGCACACCCGAATCGCCGAACTCGAAATCGACCAGGAAGGCCTGATGACGCCGGCCGAATACGACCAGTCGCTGCGCGACCTGGTGGCATTCATGACCTATCTCGGCGAGCCCGCCGTGCTGAAGCGTGAAAGCATCGGGATATGGGTGCTTCTTTTCCTTGTCGTATTCACTTTCCTTTCCTGGCTGTTATACAAGGAATACTGGCGGGACGTTAAAAAGTGATACGCCGTTCGGCCCCACCCGCCTGGACTCCCCGGCAAGACCCATCCGCGCTCACCGGCACCGGGGGCCCGCCTCGGCGCGAATCGCCGCCTTGCCCGTGCAGCGTAATCGAGAGGTTCCCCAACCCATGATGACCATGTATTCCTCCGAGAATTGCCTTGACAGCCATCGAGTCCGGGTCGTTCTCGCCGAAAAGGGACTGAACGTCGAGATAATCCATATCGAACAGGACCGTTCAGCCATCGGGGATCTGGCGGAGCTCAGCCCTTACGGCGAACCGCCTACCCTGGTCGACCGGGACCTGGTGGTCTACGGCACCTGGGTCGTTACCGAGTACCTCGACGAACGCTATCCCCATCCGCCGCTGATGCCGGTCGACCCGGTGTCCCGGTCCCGACTCAGGCTTGCGCTGTACCGCATTCACCGGGACTGGATCGAGAACGGGCGGATCATCGAGACGTCAACCGGACCCAAACGGGTTGAAACGGCGCGCAAGCAGCTGCGCGACAGCATCATAGAGTCGGATCCCCTGTTCGGCCTGTCGCCGTTCCTGCTCCACGACGAACTCAGCCTGGTCGACTGCGCCCTGCTTCCCTTGCTGTGGCGGCTGCCCGGCTATGGAATCGACTTGCCGGCCAAGTCCACCGTGCACATTCATCGCTACATGGACCGGATGTTCAGCCGCGACGCTTTCCAGCGCAGCCTGACCGAAGCCGAAAGAGCCTACCGCGAAGAGGATGAGTGATTCTCCCTCAAAAATGACCTCCAGCCAGCCCTACCTGCTGCGGGCGCTCAATGAGTGGATCGTCGACAATGGCTTCACGCCGCAGATTCTGATCGACAGCACGAATCCCGACCTGAGCATACCCGATGCTGTCCGCGCCGGAGACAAAGTGGTTCTCAACATTTCGCCCAGCGCGGTCCGCGACCTCGAGATAGACAACGAATACGTAAGCTTCGTCGCTCGTTTCTCCGGCGTATCGCATGCCGTGCTGGTGCCGGTCGAGGCCGTGCAGGCGGTCTACGCCCGCGAAAACGGCCAGGGCATGATGTTTCCCGAGGCGGACCACGAAGACCGCGAAGATTCGACCGAATCGACTGAAACAGGCCCCTCCGACAAGCAAGAATCCCGCTCGAAGCGAGGCAAGCCCAACCTCAAGGTCATCAAGTAACAGCTCGCCGCGCTGCGGTCGAAAAGCCGAACGGAGTCGATCTTGAGTTTCAAGCAGATCCGCATTGCCCTGTTGCTGATCATCCTGGTGCTGGTGATCCACCACCAGTTCAGCGACAAGGCGAGAGTTGCAAGCTGGGCCAACCCCCTTTTCATCGCGGTCTATCCCGTAAACGCGGAAGGCGGCGAACTGTCACAGCGATATATCGAGCGGCTGGAAAAACGGGATTTCGAGGAGATCGAGCGCTTCATCGAGCGAGAGGGCGCACGATACGGCCTCGAACTGGATCGGCCGGTCTACGTTCAGTTGGGCAGCCCGATCCAGGAATCTCCGCCCGCCCCGCCCGTAGACGGAAACTTTTTTCAGCGGGCCGCGTGGATTGCCCAGATGCGCTGGTGGCGCTGGAGATTCGACAACCAGGGCATGGACCCCGACGTCATCGTGCTGGCGCGGTACTTCGAGCCGACGAACAATCGCCGACTGCCGCATTCCACCGGTGTGGAGCAGATCAGAGTCGCGATCGCCAACCTGTTCGCAAGCAAGTCCATGCGTGGCGAGAACCTGGTGGTGCTCGCGCATGAAATCCTGCACACGATCGGCGCCACCGACAAATACGATCTCGCTTCCGGCCTCCCGCTCTACCCCGACGGCTTTGCCGAGCCCCGACTCCAACCCCTGTTCCCGCAACGGATAGCCGAGATCATGGCCGGCCGTATACCGCTTGCCGAGTCACGCGCGCGCCAGGCGCAAAGTCTTCAGCAGGTCATTATCGGCCCCAGGACTGCCGCGGAAATCGGTTGGGAAGCCGGTGCTGATCGTGCAGTCCCAGATTGAATTCGCCCCGCAGATGGCGGGGCGAATGAGATACAGATGCAGATCATGAATCCGGAACAGCCGGCCCTGATCAGGTCTCACCCGTTGCCGGGGTACCCGACGCCTCGGGGGATTTGCCTTGATCATCGGGCCCAGGCGAAGGCGGCGGCGTGTCGCCGTCGTCCCATCCAGCCGGCGGATCGGGTTCGTCGCCGTCCATGATCTGGTCGATCTGGCGCGCGTCGATCGTCTCGTACTGCATGAGCGCATCGGCCATCAGGTGCAACTGCTTGTCTTGCTCGGTCAGGATCTCCTTGGCCCGGGTGTAAGCGCCGTCGATGATCTTGCGCACTTCCTTGTCGATGAGCCGGTGCGTCTCGTCGGATACGTTCTTGTGCTGGGTCACCGAACGGCCCAGGAACACCTCGTCTTCGTTTTCGTCGTAGGAGAGTGGCCCGAGCACATCGGACAAGCCCCACTTGGACACCATGCTGCGAGCGATCGCGGTAGCCCGCTCGATATCGTTGCTGGCGCCGGTGGTCACCTTGGCTTTCCCGTAAATCAGCTCCTCGGCGACGCGACCACCGAAAAGACTGGCGAGCTGGGACTCGATCTGGGTCTTGTTCAGGCTGTATTTGTCCTCTTCGGGCAAAAACATGGTGACGCCGAGGGCGCGGCCGCGCGGGATGATGGTGACCTTGTAGACGGGGTCGTGCTCCGGGACGATGCGGCCGACGATGGCATGCCCGGCTTCGTGATAAGCCGTCAGCCGCTTGTCGTTCTCGCTCATGACCATTGACTTGCGCTCGGCGCCCATCATGATCTTGTCCTTGGCTCGCTCGAAGTGATCCTGCGCTACCGCTTTCGAATCCTCGCGGGCGGCGAACAACGCGGCCTCGTTGACCAGGTTGGCCAGGTCCGCGCCTGAAAACCCCGGCGTTCCGCGCGCGATGTTGCGAGCGTTCACGCTGTCGTCGATCGGAATCTTCTTCATGTGCACGCCCAGGATCTGCTCGCGACCCTTCAGGTCCGGCAGCGGCACGACGACCTGGCGGTCGAAACGCCCCGGGCGCAGCAGCGCTGGATCAAGCACGTCGGGCCGGTTGGTCGCGGCGATCATGATGATGCCTTCGTGACCCTCGAACCCATCCATTTCCACCAGCAGCTGGTTGAGCGTCTGTTCGCGTTCGTCGTGGCCGCCGCCCAGGCCTGCGCCGCGATGGCGTCCAACCGCGTCCAGCTCATCGATGAAGATGATGCACGGCGCGTGTTTCTTCGCGGTCTCGAACATGTCGCGAACCCGCGAGGCGCCTACGCCGACGAACATTTCGACGAAATCGGAGCCCGAGATAGAGAAGAACGGCACCTGCGCTTCGCCGGCGATGGCGCGAGCCAGCAGCGTCTTCCCGGTACCGGGCGGGCCGACCATGAGCACGCCCTTCGGGATGTTCCCGCCCAGGCGTTGGAATTTCCCGGGGTTCTTCAGGAACTCGACAAGCTCCACAACCTCGTCCTTGGCTTCTTCGACCCCGGCAACGTCGGCGAACGTGATCTTGACCTGATCTTCGCCCTGGAGCTTGGCGCGCGACTTGCCAAAACTCATCGCGCCGCCGCGACCGCCCATGCCGCCCTGCATCTGGCGCATGAAGTAGATGAAAAGAAACACCAGCAGCAATACCGGAAGCAGACTGATCATGATGTCGACCAGAATCGAACGGCCCTCCGGCTCGATCGTTTCGTGTACGACATCGTTGTTCTCGAGATCTGCAATCAGGCCGTCGTCGTCCGGTGGCGCGAAAACCCTGAATTGCTGGCCGTTTGTCGTTTCCCCGGTAAGACGCTTACCTCCGGAGGTGACCTGGATAGTGACCGATTCGACCTGGCCATTGCGCACCGACTCCAGGAATTCTGAATACTTCAGCTCCTGCGCAGGCGGTTCGGTCTCGGCGTAGTGTTGGAAAATACTCATCAACACCATCGCAACGATGATCCACAACAATAGGTTTTTTGCAAACTGACTCAAGAATCTGCTCCTGTTTCCATCGGGCGCCGCAGCTAATACTGCAACACTTTACACGGATCACCGTGAATCGGCGACCAGATAAATTTCACGGCTCTTCTTGCGCGATGCCGCCGGTTTTCTCAGCCGGACCCGGTCGAAACGCGCCCTGGCCGTACGAACAAACTCGTCGAAGCCTTCGCCCTGGAACAATTTGACAACGAAAACTCCGCCGGGCTCCAGCCAATCGCAGGCAAACTCCAGCGCCAACTCCGCCAGGTCCATGCTGCGGGCCTGGTCGGACACCGCAATACCGCTGATATTGGGGGCCATATCCGACAGTACAAGATCGACCTTTCCCCCCACCAGTGCCTCGAGCCGCGCGAGCACCTCGGCCTCGCGAAAATCCCCCTGAATGAACGCCACCCCTTCCAGGGCGTCCATGGGCAGGATATCCAGCGCCACCACCCGGCCCTGCGGACCGGCGCGCTCTGCCGCCACCTGGGCCCAGCTGCCCGGCGCCGCACCGAGATCGACGATCTTCCGACCCGGCTTCAGGAAATGATCGCGTTCGTCCAGCTCGAGCAGCTTGAACGCCGCACGGGCCCGGTAACCACGACTTCGCGCGTGTTTAACATAAGGATCGGCGGCCTGTCGGGACAGCCAGCGATTAGAGCTCATGCGGGGAACCGGGTTCTGTAATTCCTCAATTATCGCATCCCCGCCGTTGGTAAGCCTCCGGAATTACTGTCGGCACCATCGGTGATATGATCCTGCGCCTGTGCAAACCTGAATTCACCATGTCGCTCAACAACAACCAGATTCGCCAGCTTCGCGGGCTCTGCCACGATCTCTCACCGGTAGTGATGGTGGCCGACAAGGGGCTCAGCGAAAACGTCCGCGCCGAGATCGAAACCGCGCTGGACAGCCACGAGCTGATCAAGATAAAGCTGCGCGGCGAGCGCGAGCAACGACGCGAGTGGATCGATCAGATCCTCGCCGAGACCTCGTCCGAGCTGGTGCAGAAGATCAGTCAGGTCGCCTGTTTTTACCGCCCCAATCCGAAGAACCCGAAAATCCTGGTCTAAGGTTCCTCAATGCAACTCACCGAAAACCGCCCCGAAGAGCAGTATTTCATCCATTCGCTGGATCCGGATGCCATCCAGATCGTGGAAGATCGGTACAGCCGGAGCCTGATTTTGTCGCCCGTCGAAGGCGTGCGTGAATGGGCGGTCGAAAGCATCGACGAGCTTGAATCCAGCCATTTCGCTCCGATCCTGGAATGGTCGCCGGACGTGGTTTTGCTGGCCTCCGGCCGCACCCAGCGCTTTCCCTCGCGCGAGATCCAGGTCGAAATGCTGCGAAACAACATCGGCCTGGAGGTGATGACGCTGGAAGCGGCCGCGCGGACCTTCAACGTGCTGGCCAGCGAAGACCGACGCGTCGTGGCGGCGCTGATCTGGGAACCACAGTTCAGCGGGGCGGAAGATAGTTGACCGGGTCGTCGGGCTTGCCGTCCCGACGGATTTCGAAATGCAGCACGAACTGATCGCGCTCGTTGCTGCCCATGCGCGCGATCAGTTGTCCGGACCGAACCGGCTGGCCCTCCCCGATCAGCCGCTCGCGGTTGTGTGCGTACGCCGACAGCATCCGGTCGGAGTGCTTGATGATGATCAACTCGCCGTAGCCGATCAGCCCATTGCCGCTGTAGACCACCTCGCCGTCGGCGGCAGCCCGTATCGGCTGGCCGCCTTCGCCCGAGATCAGGATGCCCTTGCGCGACGCGCCGGCATTGAATCCGCGCGCGATGCCGCCGTTGGTAGGCCAGCGCCAGGCCACGCCGGCCACGCTGCGGGTAGCGGCCGCAGGCACCGGCGATGAATCGGGGTCGACCGCGGGAGCCGAAGGTCGCTGGTCAGCCGTCGGCGCCGGCCGCGGTTTGCGCTGGGCCGGCACCGTCCCGGACACGCTATCTGAAGCCTTCGGGTCGGGCTTGGGGGTGGATATAGCGGCGCCTGGCTCGCTTTCCCGCACGGCGCCGTTGCCGCGACCTGCCGCGGGGGCCGGCGTGGTCTCGGGTGTTTCAACCGCCACCACGGCCGGGCGCATGTCCGGCGGCGCCTGCAGGCGAAGCCAATCACCTACGTGAATCGTGTAAGGCGCGGAGATGTCGTTCCAACGCGCCACGCGGCGCCAGTCCAGCCCGTAGCCGAAAGCGATCGAGTAAAGCGTGTCCCCTCTACGGACTCTGTAGGCCTCGGGTACCGGCGGCAGGCGCGACTCGGCCGAACTCGAGGCCCGCTGATCAGGCATCAGCGGACCCGGGGCGCCACAACCCGGCAGCATCACATACGCCAAGGCCATGGCTGCAAGGCAGCATATCCGAATCATCCCGGCACGGCGTCGCTCTCCATTCATCGATAGAGGTAGAACAATGCGGCCACCACGGTCAGCGCGATCACGGCCCAGCCGATCGCATCGACCCAGTTGCGCAGCCGGCCCGCCATGCTTTCGCCGCCGGCCCAGACCAGGCCCGCCACCAGGAAAAACCGGGCACCGCGGCCTATCACACTGCCGAGTATGAACCCCGGCAACGGCATCAGCAAGGCGCCGCCGGCGATCGTGATGATCTTGAACGGTATTGGCGTGAATCCGGCCACGATCACGAACCAGATGCCGTAGTCGCGGAATGCGTTTACCGCACTCTCGTAATGATGCACGTAGCCCACCCGCTCGAGCAGAGGCAGAATCAGCTCGAGCCCCAGCCAGCCGATCAGGTAGCCGACGACGCCGCCGGTCACCGAAGCCAGCGTCGTCAGCAGGGCCAGCGACCAGGCCCGGCTTCGCTCAGCCAGCACCATGGGCGCGAGCATCACGTCGGGCGGAATCGGAAAGAAGGTCGCTTCAGCGAAGCTCAGGCCCGCCAGGTAGCGCGACGCGTGCCGATGCCGGGACCAGACCAGGACACGATCGTAGAGGCCGCGAAACATGTCAGATACCGTTCGAGACTTGCGTCGAGCCGGCGTTGCCAAAAAATCTTCGAGCAAGTCTGCGCGCCGCGCGTTTCACCCGGTATAGGCGTCGTCGGGCCCACCCGGTGTTATTCAGAACTTCCCCTACCCGAACCTTGGTGCGGAAACCAGTTCGCGCATTTTGCATTGCCACTAGTCCAGCCCCTCCAGTAGCGGAACGAAACTCACCGCACCCAACGATTCGCGTTCGAAATCATCGTCCCGGCGAGTGAAGCGAACCAGATCCTGGCCTCCGCCCGGCTCGCTCGACGGCGCAACCAGGACACCGCCTTCCCCGAGTTGTTCGAACAATGTTTCCGGGATGCGCCCACCGGCGGTCACCACGATCGCATCGAACGGCGCCTGACCGGGCCAGCCGTCGAGCCCGTCCGCATGGCGCGCGTAGACGTTGTGGACCTTTAGCCCGTGCAGACGCTGGCGCGCCAGACGCGCCAATTCTCCAATACGCTCGGTGGAAAAAACCTTGTCGAACAATTTCGCGAGCACGACGGCCTGGTAGCCGGAGCCGGTGCCGATTTCCAGCGCCTTTTCGCGCTTGTCGGCGGCCATCGCCGCCTGGGTCATCATGGCCACGACCAGCGGCTGCGAGATGGTCTGGCCCCGACCTATGGGCAATGCGCTGTTCTCATAGGCACGGCTCGAGAGCGCCTCGTCGACGAACATGTGACGGGGCGTCTCGGTCATCGCGCTGAGCACCCGCTCATCGGTAATGCCCTGCTCCCGGAGTTTCTCGATCAAACGCCGCCGAGTACGGTCCGAGGTCATGCCGATGCCGCGCGCAAGCTTTCCCGCGTTCATGTCAGCCCGCATCCTCGTCGATGCGAATGCTTTGCACCCACTGACCGACCGGATCCAGCGCCTGATATCGGGTAAGGTCGACGTGAATCGGCGTAACGGAAACGTAACCGCGCCTGATCGCGTTGAAATCGGTGCCGGGCCCGTTGTCCTCCTCACCGCCCGGCGCTCCGATCCAGTAGAACTGGCGGCCGCGTGGGTCCTCCAGGGGAATCACGTCTTCGGAACGGTGCCGGTGGCCGAGCCGCGTGGTCTCGAAACCCTTGATTTCCTCCCAGGGCAGGTCCGGCACATTGACGTTGAGGATGGTGTCGGCCGGCAGCGGCTCTTCCAGCAGCCGGCACATCAGGACGCGTGCGGCACGCGCGGCGGTAGCGTAGTTGCTGGGACGCGGTTTCTCCTTCTCGTGGTCATAGGCCAACGATACGGCCATCGCAGGAGACCCGAGAAACCGGCCTTCCATCGCCGCGGCCACGGTGCCGGAATAGATGACGTCGTCACCCATGTTGGACCCGGCGTTGACGCCCGAAATCACCATATCGGGCTCTTCGCCCAGCAGGCCGGTAATGCCGATGTGCACGCAGTCGGTGGGGGTGCCGAATACCTTGAAGACGTTGTCGCCGCGGCGATCAACCCGAATCGGCCGGTCGAGCGTGAGCGAATTGCTCGCGCCGGATCGATCACGGTCCGGTGCAATGATGGTGACCCGGTCGACCTGCTCGCCGATCTGCTCGGCCAGGTGGCGGATGCCGGTGGCGTCCAGGCCGTCGTCGTTACTGATGAGGATGTGCATCGTGCCCTTTCGTCCGGTTGCGAGACGATCATTTTGCAAGCGGTAACTATAATGCCTACAGTCGAAAATTACGCGACCCGACAGCGAACCCAAGGTCGATCCACGGTCGACAAGGCGTGTCGCGGGCGCACCGGAGACGCACGATGAGCGACAAAAACGACAAATTCGATGACGAACTCGCGCTGTTTCGCGACAGCGTCGGCCCGGTACGCCGAATCCGCTCGAGCCGGGCCGAGACCGAGCGTCGGCGCGTGCGGGCCACGCCGCGCATGCGGGAAGCCGACGAGCGCCGCGTGGTCGATGAGCTCGCCGAGTCCAGCCCGTTCGACCACGAGCTGGAAACCGGCGAGGAGTTGCTCTGGCTCAGGCCGGGACTGCAGAAGCGGGTACTGACTCGCTTGAGACGCGGTTACTGGAGCGTGCAGGAAGAAATCGACCTGCACCAGATGAATGCCGATGCGGCAACCCGCTCCATCCGGATATTCCTCGACGAAACGCTGGCGAGCGGCAAGCGCTGCGTCAAGATCATACACGGCAAGGGCCTGCGTTCCGGGCCAGCCGGCCCGCGATTGAAAACCATTACCGCGCGCGTATTAAGCCGCCACCCCAGCGTGCTCGCATTCGGCTCGGCGCCTCCGACCGACGGCGGAACCGGCGCCGTATATGTTCTGCTCAGGAACGCACGATGAACGACCCCTCGTCGTCGGTGATTCCAGCGCTGCTGCTGCTCGGTGCTCTGGGCCTTTGGTGGCACGCCTCCACACAGGCGCTGGACCGCGCACGCCAGGTCGCGCGCAACTTCTGTCAGCGCCAGCAGTGGCAGCTGCTGGACCAGACCGTCAGCATCCAGTCGCGCTACGCGCAGCGCGGCGGCTACGGCCTCGAACTGGTCAGGCGCTACCGCTTCGATTTCTGTCCAGACGGTTCCAGCCGGTTGACTGGCGGGCTGCTGATGCGCGGCAAAAGGCCGCTGCGAATCTGGGCCGACGGTCCGGATGGCAAGATCGTGGAACAACTGGACTGATTCTGACTTCGAGACAAGCGTCGAACCAGCGATCGCAAAGGCGCGAAGGAAAAGCGAGCGAAATCGGAAGGCAAGGGAGACGGTCTGGCCCCGCAGAGACGCAAAGAATGGCAAAAGCGAAGAACCACGAAGAACGCCGGTAGCACGGCGTTCAATGGGCCGCCCTCTCCCAACCTGATACAGATACTCGCCTGGGGAAGCCAACCGAGGCGGGGCTCAGAGAGCTTGAAGACCTCACAGGATCTACAAAACCGTCTGAAATTTTCGTCTTTGCCTTGCCTTGCGGCTCAGCCCGTGACGCGGTCGCGAAGGTAGATCGGCTCCAGTTCATGAGCGGGAACGGCATCGGTGCGCAAGGCCAGATCGGCCACCGCCAGCGCGGTCGGCCGCGCCTCGGCCTGAACAGCTTCCAGACCGGTGCCCAGCGCGGACCGAAGTTCGGGACCGTAGCTCAAGAAAGCATTGCCGGCGGCCATGAAGGGGCCGTCGTCAAGGACCGTCAGCTCGCCCGGTGGGCATAGAATTTCCGCGCCGATCGGCCGCATCCGGTCTTGATCGAACGAAAACCAGCCGGCATAGACCTCGCCCATGCGTGCGTCGAGCGCGGCCAGCAGGCGCCCCGAGTATCCGGCCGGCCGGGCGACGTGTGCAAGTGCGGCCAGGCTCGAGACCGGCCAGGCCGGCAGGTCGTGGGCCAGCCCTATGCCCTGGGCCACACCCAGCCCAAGACGAATGCTGGTGAAACCGCCCGGTCCGCGGTCCACGGCGATACCGTCGAGATCGGCATAGGCCAGCCCGGCCTCGGCCAGCAGTTCGGAAACCCACGGCAGCAATGCAGCGGCATGGACGCGGGCGCCGACTTCCTGGCGCTGCAGCCGCCTGTCGCCGTCAACAAGCGCGACGGAACATGCCTCGGTCGCCGTTTCGATGGCGAGAACCGTCACTCTACGTCCCGTATGAAAGCCGCCGCTTCATCGACGCCGCTGCAACGCGGCATCGGCGGCAGGCTGTTGACGAAAATGCGGCCGTAGCCCTTGGAGGTCAGGCGCGGATCGCCGAGCACCAGAACGCCCCTGTCGCCGGCGTGCCGAATCAGGCGTCCCGCACCCTGCTTGAGCGCAAGCACAGCGGCTGGAATCTGAAGCTCGGAGAAAGGATTTCCCCCGCGCTCGCGGGTCGCGCGGATGGTGGCCGACAACACCGGATCGTCAGGCGACGAGAATGGCAGCTTGTCGATCACAACGACGGACAGCGCCTCACCGCGCACGTCGACACCCTCCCAGAAGCTGGCCGCGCCCAACAGCAGGCTGCCGGGCCGGGCGCGGAATTCCTCGAGCAACACGTCCCGCGGCGCCTCTTCCTGTATCAGCAGGCGGAAGTCGGTATTGACGCGCAGCCAGCCTGCAGCCCGGTTCAACGCTCGATGCGAGGTAAACAAAAGGAACGCCTGGCCGCGGCTGGCCTGGAGCAGCGGCCGGACCGCCTCCAGCAACTTCTCGGTATGCAACGGATCGCCCGGTTCCGGCAATCCGGCCGGCAACCACAGGCGCGTTTGCTTGCGATAGTCGAACGGGCTGGGGATCAGCTCGGTTGCCGGCGACTCCAGACCCAGCCGCTTGGTGAAGTGGTCGAAATTGCCGTTCACCGCCAGCGTGGCCGAGGTCATGATCCAGGTCGACGGCAGCTCCGCGCGGAGTTTTCTGAACGGCTCGGCGATGTCCAGCGGGGTCAGCGTCAGCGAGAGCCGACCGCGCCGGCAGGTAAACCAGCGCACACCCTCCTCGCTTTCGCCGGACAGCAGGGTCGCCAGCGTGTCCGATAGCGCCACGGCGCGATCGTGGCATGCCGCCATATCGCGCGTCTGCGACTGCAGCGCGTCGGTGGCCTCGGCCAGCCCAGCCAGCGCCTCGGCCAGCGCCTCGAGTTCGGTGGTGACCGGGGCCAGGCGGCGCCAGTCCCCGCGCTCGGGCAAGGTGTGCGCGCGACTGCCAAGCTGGGCCAGGCGCTCCTTGAGGCGTTCCACCGGCTCGCGCAGCTGCTGCAGACTGCCGACGGCGTCGGCCGTCGCGGCCAGTGTGTCGCGGGCAAGCTCTGCGACCTGCCAGGCGCTGACGCTGCGCGAAAAGAACCGGGTGGCCACATCCGGAATCTGGTGGGCTTCGTCAACAATGATTGCGTCGGCGCCCGGCAGCACTTCGCCGAATCCGGTCTGCTTCAAGGCCAGGTCGGCAAAAAGAAGATGGTGATTGACCACCACAACGTCGGCGTCCTGGGCGCGTCTGCGCGCCCTGAGCACAGGGCAATCATTGATGCGCGGACATTCCGATCCCAGGCAGTTATCCACGGTCGAGGTCACCAGCGGCCAGACCCGGGCCCGTTCGGGAATCTCGGCCAGTTCGCGAATTTCCCCGGTGGTGGTCTGCCGTGCCCACCGCCTGACCGCTTCCAGGTGCGATTCGGTCTCGTCGTCCAGCACGCCGGGACCGTCTTCGGCCTTGTCCATGCGCTGTGGACACAGGTAGTTGGCCCGGCCCTTGAGCAACGCGACGGATTTCTCCACGCCGACGGCCCTCAGCGCCAGCGGCAAGTCACGCTGGAACAGCTGATCCTGCAGATTGAGTGTACCGGTGGAAATGATGACCTTGTCCGTACCGGTCAGGGCAGGCAACAGGTAGGCCAGCGTCTTGCCGGTACCGGTCGCGGCCTCTGCGACCAGGTCGGTGCAGCTCTGCAGGCACTGTGCAATCCGGTCGGCGAGCTTGAGCTGCCCCGGCCGCGGCTGAAAGTCGTCCAGCAGATCGGCCAGCCGGCCGTCGCGTTCGAACTGATGCGCCAAATCGTCCAAACTGTTCGGACTCAGAACCTTTCCGGGGGCGCGACGCGGCAGTCGGCCAGCCGGTCGCGGACCTTGCGCGCCTCTTCCCAGGCCGCGGCGCGCTCGTGCACCACGATCAACGTCCGAAGGCTTCGCTGGCAGATCTCGCCGACCTGCGGCCCCAGCTCGAACGAGCGCTGGGCGTAGCTGGCAGCCTGGTCCGGCCGGCCTCGCACCAGTTGCAGTTCGGCCATCTGTTGCAGCACCGCCGGATCCCGGCCGTCGATCCGCAGAGCGCGTTCGAGCAGCATCTCGGCGCGCTCGAGGTCGCCTTGCTGCTCGGCCGTCGCCGCATTCCGACCAAGTGCAACCACTGCGGGATTACGCACGCCGAACACCTGCAGTTCCTCGCCGGCACCCGCCGACGGGGCACGCACCCGCTCTTCGACCACGCGGTCTTCTCCCGGCCCGGGCATCGGTGGCCTGGGCGCGGCGCAGGCGGCCAGCAAAAGCGGGATCGCAACACTTATCGCGACAACTGCGCTTCTTGTCATGGATCGGTTGAATTCAGGCATTCAGCAATGGTAATGGGAAAGGGGTCGGTCGTGGCATCGCATGCCGCTGGATTTGCGGTCCGAATAAGCTATTGCGTCATGGTGATGAGGGCACATTGGCTGTGTGCCGCAGCTTTGAAATCAAATTCAAGTTCATTTCGCCCCCGCGAAACGGTTTTAGAAGTTGAATTTGATTCAAAAGCCGTCGCACCTCATCACAGCGTGGCGGAACCGCATTCGAAGTCGAAAACCGGAAAATGCACGACCCACCAGACCGGTCGGGTACTATCGACCCATCCCCCCGGCAAGCCAGGCAAACCGATGGCAAAAGAAAACACGAAACCCATGGTCGTCGCCCTGACCGGCGGCGTGGCCAGCGGCAAGACCGCGGTCTCCGACCACTTCGCTAGACTCGACGTTCCCATCGTCGATACCGACGTGATCGCGCGCGAGGTGGTTGCAGAGGGTTCCAGCGGGCTGGCCGCGATCGAGACCGCGTTCGGCCCGGAAATGATCACTGCGGAAGGCACGCTCGACCGGGCGGTTCTGCGCAGGAAGATCTTCGACGAACCCGGGGCCAGAACGCGGCTGGAAGACATCCTGCACCCGCGCATTGCCGAAGAGGCGCGTCGCCAACTGGCAACGCTACAGACACCCTACGCGATTTTGGTGGTGCCGCTGCTGGTCGAATCCGGGCTGTTCTCGGACGCCGACCGGGTACTGGTGGTCGACGTACCCGAGGCGGTCCAGATCCAGCGCCTCATGCAGCGCGACGGGAATACGCGGGAACAGGCCGAGGCGATGCTTGCCGCGCAGACGAGCCGTCAGCAGCGGCTGGCGCGGGCCGACGATGTCGTCGAAAACACCGGCACGCTGGCAGAATTGAAATCGCGCATCGAAGAACTGGATCGGAAATATCGCAAGATTGCTGCGGACTGACGACCGCCGCCGATGGTTACAGGGTTGAAAGGCTACAGTGTCGAAAGCACTTTGCGAACGGGTTGCGGCAGGCCGGCGGCCAGCGCCTGTTCAATCGCAAACCATTCCCAGGTTGGGCCCTCCCATACATGCTTCGGCGTCGCGCGGATACGCGCGTGATCGAACGACATGTGAAGCGCAAAGTGCGTGAAGACGTGCCTGAGGTCGCGCGGCGCGGGCAGGGATTCCACGGCCTCGAATTCGATGTCGTCGGTCTCGGGCAGGCACCATAATCCGCCCCAGATACCGCTGGGCGGACGCCGCACCAGTAGTACCCGGTCGGATTCGTCGCGCGCGATCAGGAAACGCGAGGCGCGCTCCGGCAATACGCGCTTGGGTCTCGGCGTAGGCAACTCGTGCTGAAGATTGCGCGCCAACGCGACGCAGTCGGCCGCCACCGGGCAGACGTCGCAGGCCGGTGAGCTTCTGCGGCAGACGGTCGCGCCCAGGTCCATGACCGCCTGCGTGTAATCGGCCGCTCGCTGTTCCGGCGTCCGGCGGTCGGCCTCGCGCCAAAGCTCGCGCTCCACCGCCGGCGCGCCCGGCCAGCCGCTGATGCCGGCGTGGCGCGCGAGCACGCGCTTGACGTTGCCGTCAAGGATCACCGCGCGCTGATCGAAAGCCTGGGCGACGATTGCAGCGGCGGTGGACCGGCCGATGCCGGGCAACTGCACCAGCGCGTCCGGGTCGCCCGGCAGCACCCCGCCGAAGTTCTCCCGAACCTGACCGGCCGCGGCGTGCAGGTTCCGCGCCCGGGCGTAGTAGCCGAGCCCCGACCACAGTGCGAGCACTTCGTCGAGTTGGGCCGCGGCCAGCGATTGAAGATCCGGAAAGCGCTGCATGAAACGATCGAAGTAACCGGTGACCGTCTCGACCTGCGTCTGTTGCAGCATGATCTCCGAGACCCAGACACGATAGGCCGCCCGCGGATGCTGCCACGGGAGATCGTGGCGGCCGTTTTCCTGCCACCAGGTCAGAAGCCGGTCGGAGAAAACGGTTTCCGGTTTCCGGATCCCGGTTTCCGGTCCTACTGATTTACCGCTTGATCGCTTCATCGTTATTGTCGTTTTGTCGAGTTCCTTATCATTGGGTCGCCCGCGCGGGTCCCTGCAACCCGAACCCGAAACCCGAAACCCGAACCCGAACCCGAACCCGAAACCGGAAACCGGAAACCGGAAACCGGAAACCGTGTCATTCCACCGGCAACACCGCGTGGACAAAAGTCCCGGCATCGAAGGGCCGAAGGTCGACCGCACGTTCTCCGACGCCGATGAAGCGGATCGGAATCTGCATCGCCTCGGCGATGGCGAACACGATGCCACCGCGGGCGGTACCGTCGAGCTTGGTAACGGTAATGCCGGTCAGCTGGACCGCCTTGTTGAACTGCTGGGCCTGAATCAGGGCATTCTGGCCGGTCCCTGCATCGACCACCAGCATGACCTCGTGCGGCGCATCCGGATCGATCCTGGACATGACCCGGCGAATCTTGCCGAGTTCGGCCATCAGGTGCTCCTGGGTATGCAGGCGTCCGGCGGTATCGGCAATCAGCACGTCGGTGCCGCGGGCCTTGGCCGACTGCAACGCGTCGTACACCACCGCGGCCGAATCGGCGCCCTGCCCCTGCGACATCACCGGCACATCGTTGCGCTCGCCCCAGGCCTTGAGCTGCTCGACCGCGGCGGCGCGAAAAGTATCGCCGGCGGCCAGCATGACGCTCAATCCGTCGTCCAGGTAACGGCGCGCCAGCTTGCCGATGGTGGTGGTCTTGCCGACGCCGTTGACGCCCACCATCAGGATGACGAATGGTTTCCTGGCCGGATCCACCGCCAGGAACTGTTCACAGGGCTCGACCAGCGCATACAGCTCGGCCTGCACGGCGGGCAGCACGTCCGCTGGTTCCTTGACGACGCCGGCCTTGATGCCTTCGGCAAGCTTGTCCATGATCCGCGTGGTCGCCGCCACGCCCAGGTCGGCCGTCAGCAACGTGGTCTCGATATCTTCCAGCAACGCATCGTCGATGCTGCTCGAAGACCGAACCATGCCGAACAGGTCGGCCAGATGGGCCCGCGTACGACCCAGACGGGCCTCCAGCGGATCCTGACCGCTCTGCGGCTTTTCGACAACTTCGGCCTTCTCCAGGCCGCCCGTTTTCTTGCGGCGAAAGATCGAGAACATCGGTTTCCAGGACGGATCAGAAAGCAGACTGGTAGTGTACCCCGGTGCCGTTGACCTGCCCGGCTGCTGAAAGGCACCGGCCTCCCGGCGGGGTAAACTTGCCTCATGAGTGGAAAGCTACGCATCATCAGCGGCAACTGGCGCGGACGCAGGTTGTCGGTGCCGGATTTGCCCGGTCTGCGGCCCAGCGGCGACAGGGCCCGGGAAGTACTGTTCAACTGGCTTCAGGGCCACGTCCGCGGAGCACGCTGTCTGGACCTGTTCGCCGGAACCGGCGCGTTGGGGCTGGAGGCCGCGTCGCGTGGAGCCGGGAGCGTGATGCTGGTGGAGCAGGACCGATGCCTCTGCCGGCAATTGATCGAACTCGGCAACGATTGGCCCGGCGGCGAAGTCCTGACCGTCGTTCAGGCCGACGCCGTGCGCTGGGCCGAGCGCGCCGAAGGGCCGTTCGACATCCTATTCGTCGACCCGCCCTTCGGCGCCGGGCTTTACGCCAAAACGCTGCGTGCGCTTGCCCGGCCGGGCCTGCTTGCACCCGGCGCCCTGGTCTACGTCGAAAGCGCAGCCCGTTCATCGTCCCCGTTTCAACCGCCGCGCAATCAACAGCCGCCTGCGTCCAGCCCGTGCGGGGGCGAGAACATCGAGCCGTCGCCGGCAAACTGGTCGGTATTCCGCGAAAAGCGGCTGGGCGACGTGCGAATGCAGTTGCTGCAGGGCCCCGGCTGACGAAGCCGCAGACCACCAACCCGGCGCAGCGGGCTCTTTCGACGGTCCTTCGTTATAATCGGCGCTCGATTACCACGACACTGGCCACGGCTGATTCGATGACTGACTCGCTCGACTACGGAATTGCGATCTATCCCGGTACCTTCGATCCGGTGACCAACGGGCATACCGACCTGATCGAACGCGCCGCCCGCATGTTCGACAAGGTCGTCGTCGCGATCGCCGAGAGCCCGCACAAGAAGCCTGCTTTTCCCCTGGCCGAGCGCATTTCACTCGCGCGGAGTGTGCTGGACGAGTCCGGTTGCCGAAACATCGAAATCATCGGTTTCGACAACCTGCTGGCCAATTTTGTCGCGGAACAAGGTGCTGGGGTCATCCTGCGCGGCCTGCGCGCCGTATCGGATTTCGAGTACGAGTTCCAGCTCGCATCGATG
>Ga0102940_1000760_pt1 | contig 21720 bp, 19 predicted proteins | sample SalPonR2_C_D1_MG_FD_78215 | JGI IMG/M metagenome (GOLD analysis project Ga0102940, IMG submission 78215) | Salt pond soil microbial communities from South San Francisco under conditions of wetland restoration - Salt Pond MetaG R2_C_D1_MG | ecosystem: Environmental > Aquatic > Marine > Intertidal... | reverse complement strand
GTTGACCCATTCGTCCGCCCGCGCGCGCTCCGTCGCCTCCGCGAAGGCGGCGTCGGCCGGTCCGCTCTCGATCTCGCAATGCAGCATGAAGGCCGGCGTCAGGCGCAGCTTCAGCTTCGTGACGATGCCGAGCCGGCCGAGCGAGCAGCGCATGGCGCGGAGCGCGTCGCCGTCCCCGAAACGCCGGACCGATCCGTCGCCCAGAACCGCCTCCATCTCCGTCACGATGTCGGAGAACGAGCCGTGCGTCATGCTGCTGCCGTGGGTCGAGGTGGCGACGGCGCCCGCGAGGCTCTGCGTGTGCCAGGAGCCGAGGGAGGGGAGATGCAGCCCCTCCGCGTCGAGCGCGGCGATGGCGTCGCCGAGCTGGAGCCCCCCCTCGACCTCGACCTCCCCCGTCTCCCGGTCGACCGAGAGGATGCGGTTCATGCGCCGGAGGTCGACCAGCACGCCCGCGGTGCGGAAGACGTGGTTCATCGAGTGCCGCCCGCCGACCGCCTTGACCTTGCGCCCGGCCGCCGCGGCCTCCCGGACGATGCGCTGCACGTCCTCGACGCTCTCCGGCTCGACGATCTCCGCCGGCTCGAACCGGACGGTCCTCCAGGCGTTCTCGACGACGGGCATGGGCGGCGGCCTCCTCGGGATCAGGCGGCGCCGCGGCGCGACCAGGGCGCGTCGAGCGCGAGCGCGACGAGCGCCATCACGCAGGCGGCCGCCGCGCCCTGCCATGGCGGATCGGCCGGGGTGCCGCGCAGCACCTGCAGCGTCGCGAGCAGCGTCGGGACGTAGAAGATCAGGATCGCGGCGGGCACGAGCCAGCGCGCCATGCGGTCGCCCCGCGCGACAGGGCCGAGCGCGAGCGCCGCGACCACGACCGCGAGCGCCAGCCAGCCCGCCGCGGCCACGTCCATCAGCGCCAGGATCAGCACCCGCACGGTCTCGGGCAGTTCCTCGGTGTTCATGCCGAGAGCCTCGGCGTGGTATGGCAGGATCGTGTCCGGAAGGGCGTAGCGCCCGGCGAAGCCGAGGCTGACCGCGGCGTGGACGAGGTAGATCGCGATCGCCGCGCGTCGCCTCGGGGCCATCTCAGCGCGCCTCCAGCAACGGGCCGCAGATCTCGGCGGCGCGTTCGGGGCCGCCGCCGGGCAGCCGCGTGGCGAACACGCGGCAGGCGTTGGCCCCGGCGATCCGCGCGATGGCCCGGTCGTCGAAGCCGGCATCGGCGAGGGCCGCGGTGAGCAGCGCGAGATCTCCGACGTGGAAGGGCACGGCGACCGACCCGTCGTAGTCCGAGCCGAGGGCGACGTGGTCCAGCGGATCGTAGTCCGGCCGCGCCCCGCGCATCTCCGCGACGAAGTCCGGGTCGGAGAGGGCGCGGCGGGCGGAGGCGAAGCCCGCGACGACGGCGTCCATGCCCCGCCCCACGGCCTCGGGCCAGTAGCCGACGGCGACGAGGCCTCCGGTGCGGGCCACGGCCTGCACCTCGGCGTCGCGCATGTTGCGCTCGATCACGCAGCCGTCGGCCGGCTCGCAGGTGCGGCGGAGACCGGTGTGGGAGACGACGATGGGCCCGTCGACGGTCGCGGCGGCCTCGGCGATGCCGCTGTCGGAGGCGTGAGCGAGGTCGAGGATCAGGCCCCGCCCGGCGGCGGCGCGGAGGAAGGTGCGGCCGTCCTCGCTGAGCCCGGCGAGCTGGTCGCAGCCCTCGCCCGAGGACGCCAGCGCGTTGTCGAAGCGGTGGGTGGGCGCGACCATGCGGAAGCCGGCCTCGACGAGGCGCTCGACCCCGGCCTCGACCGGCGCGCCCTCCCCTCCGATCCAGTGCGCGCCCTCGAGCGCCAGAAGCGCGCCGACCACCGCCTCGCCGTCCGCGCGCCGGCGCACCAGCTCGGCGAGATCGTCCGCGTCCTCGATCAGAAGCAGGACCGGGGCCTCCGGATCCTCGGCGCGGCGCGCCTCGGAGGCGGCGACGAACTCCTTGAGCCGCCCGGCCTGGTGCAGGGCCCGGGTCTCGAGGTCGAACCAGGTCCCGAGGGGGCGGCGCTGCGCGATCTGCAGCAGCATCGTCGTGTTGAGCGAATCGTGAGAGAGGCATTCGCGCGCCGCCACGCCCTCGATCAGGCGCGCGTCGTCGGGCGCCGCGGTCTTGTTCGGGGTCTTGGTGACGACGGCGAAGACCTGCAGCGCGACGTTGCCGTCGATCAGGCGCGGCAGATCGACATGACCGTGATCGGCCCGCGCCAGCAGGTCGCGGTCCCACAGCATGGTGTCGGCGTGCAGGTCGACCGGGAACAGACCGGCGTGCCGCGCGCGGTCGGCCTCGCCGACCTCCGGCGGATTCTCGAGCGGGTGGACCGGGTTCAGACGGCGGTCGATCTGGTCCGCGACGACGCCGGTCAGGACCAGCGCGACCGCCGACGCGACGACCCCCGCGACGACGGCGCCGACGACCCGCAGACCCCTGGAGACCGGTCCGGCCATCGAAATCCCCTTTCCCGGCGACCCTCCGCCGGTCCCGCCATCCTACTCCGAGCCACGCCCACGGTCGACACAAAGCGTGGGTCGCCTATGGGCGGGCCGGAGCGATTCGGCTTTGTCGGCGCCGTAGGCATCCTACCTTCGCAACCTTCGTGATCGGGGAGTCTCGTGTCTTTTCTGACACTTCCGGAGTGTTCTTGAGTCTCTCGAATCAAAAGTTCTGGCAATATTCGTTCAGATTAGTTAACCCTACGTTCAGTAAGCGGGCGAGCCGCGTGCCTTCCTGATCGCCCGTACCGAAGGAGTGAATGCGATGTACGTTTCCCTGCGTTCCCTGGCGGCCGCCCTCGGCGTGACCGTCCTCTCCGCCCCGGCGGCCCACGCCCAGGCGACCCTGAACCTCGACGTCGACTTCGAATTCCCTGCGCTGGTGCTGCTGCGCTGCGTCGACGACATCACGCTTCAGCTCGACTCCGACACGCTCCTCGCGGCGGCGGGCCTGACCGGGACGGTGGACGCCGCGACGGGCGGCACGCTGACCGAATCCTCGCCCGGCATCTTCACCGAGACCGGCGCCAGCCTGCCGCCGACGAGCTTCAGCAGCCTGCCGATCGTGCTGAACTCGATCTGCGGCGTGCGGGCGATCGGGGCCGGCGCGACGGTCGACGTCGACCTCACGCTCAACGAGACCACGCTGACGGAACCGGGCAGCGGGGCCGAGCTCGTGGTCGCCGCCCTCGGCGGGCGCGACGGCGGCGGCGACACCGCCGGCGCCGGAACGACGGGCTTCGCCGATTCCACGGTCGACGGAGCCGACGGCGACTTCGAGGTCGACGTCGCCGGCGGCTTCGCGCAGGTGGCCTATGTCGACGTGCGCTTCGATCTCGACCTGACCGACGCCAGCGCGGCCGGCGTCTATTCGAGCGCGGGCGACCTCTTCACCATCGTGATCAACGCGAACTGATCGGCGGCGGGCGGGGCCTCCGGCGCTCCGCCCGCGCCTCTGCGTGCGCCTGCGCGCGCGCGGCGGAGCCCATGACACGGCGGAGGAGCACGGGCCCGGCCCGACCCGCGACGCAGCGACGGCCGCCCCGGACGACTGGCGAACGAGGGACGAAATGATGCATCGGACACGGCCGTGCAGGCGCGCGCGGCTCATGGCGGTTCTGGGCGCGGTCTTCGCCCTCGTCGCCGGCCAGGCGGCGGCGCTCGAATTCGCGGTGGCGCCGGCGCGCGTGACGATCGACTTCTCCAAGGGCCGCGGCCAGGGGCGGATCGAGGTGACCAACCGCTCGAGCTCGGACCTGACGCTCGGCCTCGGCGTGGTCGACTTCGCGCTGAACGCGGACAACCGCGTCGTGCGCACCGCCACGACGGCGGACAGCTTCTCCAACTGGCTGGTGGTGAACCCTTCCGAACTGACCCTGCCCGCGGGCGGGACCCGCACAGTGCGCTTCGCGGTGCGTCCGCTGGCCGAGCCGCGGACCGGCGAATACAAGGCCATGATAACCTTCGATCAGTCGAACGCCGGAACGATGCAGGGCGGCGCGGTCAGCTTCGGCGTCTCGCTCGGCGTTCCGGTCTACGCCACCTACGGCGCGGTGGAGCGCGTAGCGGTGCTGCACGACGTCACGGCCGAGGGCGGGACGCTGCTGTTCGACGTCTCCTCGACCGGCACCGCCCATGCGCGGCTGACCGGTCGCTGGGCGGCCTTCGCCCGCGGCGCCCTGCCCGGCGAGGCGGCGCTGCGCGAGGCCGGAGCCGCCGGCGACCCCGAGGCGGCTTTTCGCGCCCTCGGCGCCCGCGCGGCCGGGCGCCTGCCCGCCACCGCGGTGTTCCCGGGGGAGCGACGCCGGCTCGGCGCGGGCGAGGGCGCGCCGGCCTCCGGCGTCGTCTACGTGCACGGCGCCGCCGGCGACGCGCCGATCGAACGGATCCTGGACTACTGAGGGGCCGCCTTGCGCCTCCCCCGCCTCCGGCCCGGCGCAGGGGCCGCGCCGTCTCCCGCGGCCGCGGCCTGCGCGCTGGCGCTGCTCGCGCTCCTGCTCGGGACAGGGGAGGCGGCCGCGCAGAGCTGCCGCGAGACGCTGGCCGGCCTGCGTCCGAACGAGGTGCAGGCGGAGCTGCGCACGGGCCGCAGCATCGAGATCCCGGTCCGCGACGTCTACGCCGCGATCGGTCCCGTCGCGACGCGAGGCGACCCCTCCGACCTCGTGATGCCGGGCTTCAGGCCGCTGCGGCGGGAGATCCCGGTGCTCTGGCGCGCCAGGCTGCCGAGAAGGGCGGATCTGACGCGGATGCGGGTCGAGTACTCGGTCCGTCCCGGCTCGGGCCCCGACGGCTTCGCGGAGGCGCTGGATCCCGCGGCAGGCGCCGCCGCCTCCATCCCGATCTCGGTCCTGCCGGGCGTCCCGTCGGAGGTCTGCAGCTACCGCAGCTGGACGCTCGTGGAGGGCGGCGCCCTGATCGAGTTCGAGCTCGGCGCCCTGCCGGCGGCCGGGACCTATCGCGCCAGCATCAGGGTGAAGCTGCGTGACTGGTGAGGCGCGCCGGCGGCTCGCGGCGCTCGCGGTCGCGGGGGCGCTCGTCGCGGCGGCGGCGCCGACGTTGGTCGAAGTCGGCGAGGCCGTGGCGGAGGAGGAGATGTTCCTCGGTGTCGTGGTGCGGGGCGTCGATCGGGGCGCGGTCTTCGTGCGACGGCGTGGCGAGGTCTGGCTCGCCCCGCTCGAGGAGACGCTGGGCCTGCTCGGCGCCGAGCTGCGCGACGACGGGGACGGGCCGCGCATCGCCACCCCGATCGGAGCGCGGACCCTGCCCGCCGACGCGATCGAGGAGATCGACGGCGTCGCGCATCTGCGCACCGACTTCCTGTCCGAGGCCCTCGCGACGCCGGTTCGCTTCTCGGAGGCGCTCTACGCGCTCGACGTCGACACGCCCTGGACGCCGGGCGATCCGGTCCGCGACTCCGCCCCCCTCGACCGCGACGCGGCGGCCCCCACGCCGGAGCCGGACGCGCGGCCGCCCGCCGCCGGGCTGAGCCGGATCTTCGGCGAGATCGGGGCGGGCTACGCCACGGACGGCGAGGGACTGGAGGCGGCGGCCGTCGACCTGCGCCTCGCGGGACCGGCGGGCGGCGGGCTCTGGCAGGTGAGGCTGGAGCAGGCGCTCGAGCCGGACATGCGCTTCGCGGATCCTGTCGTGTCCGACTACATCTGGGTGCGCCCCCTCGCCGAGACGCTCTGGGTCCAGCTCGGCAACCAGCGTCTGACCGTGGGCCCGCTCGTCGGCGGGGCCGAGGTGACCGGCGCGCAGCTCGCCTGGTCGAACCGGCCCGAGGCCTTCGCCTTCACCGGCGTCTCGCCCGGCGCGCTGCTGAGCGGCTTCGGCTCGGGCACGCGGACGTTCACCGGCGTCGGCCCGCCGGGAGGGCGCGCGGAGCTCTGGATATCGGGCCGTCCGGTGGCGCAGGCCGCGATCGGCATCGACGGGCGCTACGAGATCGAGGACGCCCCCCTCTTCGGCCTGCAGAGCGACGTCGAGATCCGCATCTACCGGCGCCGGGGCGACGCCGCCCCTGTCGAGATCCGGGAGCAGACCGTCACCCGCGGCGCGCGGTTTCAGCCGAAAGGCGCGCTCATGGCGCTCGGCGGCGTCGGGCGCGAGGGCAATCCGGCGGATCCCGACGACGCGCGCGACGCCGGCGTCGTCTTCGGCCGGGCGATGGGGGCGCCCTTCGCCTGGCTGACGCTGGGGGCCTCGGGCCTCGCCTTCGACGACGGGCACGCCGTCGGGGGGCTCGACGCCCTCGTGGAGCTCGGGCCCTTCGCCTCGGCGTCGGGCTCGGTCGCGGGCGACGAGACCGGGGTGGGCGCCTACGAGGCGGGGCTGACGGCGCAGTTCGGGCCAGTGTTCCTCGACGTCTCGGCGTTCGAAGTGGCCGAGGGCTTCCGCGATCGCATCGAGGAGGACGAGGAGGACGAGGAGGACCCGTTCGTCGAGGACGCCTTCGCCCTGCTCGCGCCGGAGACGCTGGATCGGCGCGCCACCGTGGGCGCGACGTTCTGGGACCGCCGCGTGCAGGTCGGGATCGAAGGCCGGCAGACGGAGTTCGCGGAATACGTCCTGCCGTTCGGCCGCGTCGCGCCACTGCCAAGGCTGACCCTCTCGGCGGCGCCCGACGCGATGGGCGAGTATCGCTGGGAGGCGGCCTGGACCGATCGCGGCGGCGTCTCGGCCCGCGCTCTTCGCGTCTCGAAGACCACGGCGCTGCGGCTCGACCGGCCGGTGGCCGGGGGGTTCGTCGGCGACGGCGCCGTCTTCGGCGACGCGGTGATGGACGACGACGGCGACTGGCGGCTCACCGCCGGTCTCGCCGGCGACCGGCTCGGCGGCTTCGACGTCGACTGGCGGATGGAGGGCGGCGCGGAGGACGCCTCGCCCATCGGCTGGACGAGCTTCGGGCGCACGCTGGCGCCGGGCGTGCGCGGCTATCTCGAGCTCGCCGGGCGGCAGGAGGCGGTGTGGGGCTTCGCGGGGCTGAGCCTCGATCTCGGCCTGGTCGACGGCCGGCTCGCGGCCGGCGAGGCGGCGCCGCTGGATCTGCGCACCGGCGCCGTGGACACCGTTCTCGTCGGCCCGGACGGGGCCCCGATGGCGTTCGGCCCGGGCGAGCGGCCGGAGATCCGGGTCGACGGCGCCGGGCCGCGCTGGGGGACGGCCGAGGGCGAGGGCGAGGTCGTCCGCTTCCGCAGCGACCGCGTGGCGCGCGGGCTCCGGCGCGTCGAGGTCGATCCCGGCGACCTGCCGATCGAGCTCTCTCCCGCGCGCCGGGTCTGGCACGTGGCGGTGTCGCCGGCCACGACGACGGTGCTGGAGGTGCCGCTGGTCCTGCGCCTCGGGCTCTCCGGGCTGCTCACGACGGGCTCGGGCGCGCCGGCGGCCGAGCGGCGGGTGGAGATCCTCGACGCCGCGGGCGAGGTCGCGGCGTCGACGGTCTCCAACCGTTTCGGCCAGTTCAGGGCGGACGGGCTGGCGCCCGGGCGATACGTCGCGCGGGCCGAGGGGATCGAGGCCGCCTTCGCCCTGACGGACGACTTCCTCTTCGGTCTAGCCTTGACCGGCCTGCGGGAGGGCGAAGCGCCGGCGACGCCGGCGCCGGAACCGACCACGCCGCTCACCGCGTCGGCGAGCCCGGGGCCCGTGCCGCTGGGGCAGGACACGGCGCCGCGGGCGATCGAGACCGCCGAGGCGGCCTCCGCTCCCCATCGCGTCGGCCCCCAATCGGCGGCTGCGCGGCTCGAGACCGCCGCGCCCGCGGCGGGATCGCCGTCAGAGGCGATCGCGGCCTTGCCGTCGGCGCCGGGGGGGCGGCCGGCGTCCGACACGAAAGTCCCGAACTGGCGCGCCGCGGCGGAGAGGGTGCGAGACGCGGTCGCACAGGCGCTCGCGCCGGCCGACGCCGCCGCCGCGGCGCTCCGGCGTCGGCTCGACGACGCGCTCGGGCCGAGAGCCGGCGACGAGGCCCCGGCCGGGCGCCCGCCACGGCCAAGGCTTCATGCGTCGGCCCTGCCCGGTCCGGCACCCGCGGCTTGGCGCCAGGCGCCGGGCGACGCCGCGTCGGCCGGCGCCCGCCCGCCCGACGGGTCGGAAACCGAGGTCGCGGCCGAAGCCTCCAGGACGCCGACCGCCGCTCCGACGCTGCGGGCGCCGCGCATCGCGCCGCGTCCGCCGCGGCGGACGGAGGCGCTCGCCCGTGGCGGACCCGGTCGCGACGGACGGCTCGCCGCCGCCACCGAACCGGATGCGACAGGCTAGCGGCCCTCGCCCGCATCGGGCCGATCCGTGACCGGCGCCGAGCGGACTTCCGCGGCCGGCACGATCCCGCGGCGATGAGGTCGAAGGCGGGGCGTCGGGACACGCCTCGCTCCGATGATCGAGCCGCGCGAGCCCGTGCCCTGCGCGCCGCCTCAGCGGCGCTCCATCTCGAGGCCGAGATCCTCCGGCCGCGCCACGTCGCCGGCGACGGTCAGGGCCACCGGCAGCCGCGCGGCGGAAGGGCCGCGCGCGTCGGCGATCGCCCGCGACTCGCCGGGCGGGATCACGGCGCGGAATCGGCCGATCGCGACGGTCAGCGCGCCGGCCTCTCGCCGGTTGCGCGCCATGAGCACGAACCCCTCCCGGTACAGGCAGGCGACCGCGATCTCCTCGCGTATCGGCTTGTGCTCGGCGGTGCAGAGCGCCGGCAGATCCACCGTGACGCGGACCCCGAGCGAAGGCCCCGCCGCGGCGCCGCCCGCCAGAAGGAGCGTCCAAACGATCGTGAGGATTCGCATCATATGCCCCCTTTGCCCGTCTCGGCCCGCTAGATCTAGGCTAAAGGCGTTGACGCTTCCTTGCCAAGCGCAGCGAGGCTTGGCCCGGCGTCGCGCCCGCACTAGGCTGCGCTCCGAGGTCGCCGAGACGACCGCGGAGGGAGGGAGATCGCCGCATGGCCCGTCTGGAGATGTGTCCGCCGACGCCGGAGGATCCGGCGCTCGCCGCGCTGTTCGAGGGGGTGCGGGCCCGGGGGGTCGAGGTGCCGAACCTCTATCGCGTGCTCGCCGCCGCACCCGGCATGCTCGACGCGTGGATCGACTTCGCCTGGCGCCTGCGGCTCGAGACGACGACGCCGCGCGCCCTGCGCGAACTGATGATCCTGCGCGGCGCGCAGCTCTCGGGCGCCGTCTACGAATGGGCGCATCACCGCCGCATGGCGCTCGACGCCGGCGTGCCGGAGGCCAAGATCGCGGCGCTGGCCGACTGGCCGGGGAGCGACCTCTTCACCCCCGCCGAACGCGCCGCCCTCCGCGCCACCGAGGAGATCACCGAGGGCCCCGGCGCGTCGGAGGCCGCCATGGCCGAGCTGAAGGCGCATTTCGCGCCCGAGGCGGTGGTGGAGCTGACCCTCACCGCCAGCTTCTACGTCTGCGTCGCGCGGATGCTGACCTCGCTCGCCGTCGATCTCGAGCCCGCCTTCGAGGGCGAGGCGGCGGACTTCCCCGCCTAGCCGCCGCGCACCGTCGCCGTGAGGCCCCCGTCCACCACCAGTTCGGCCCCGGTGACGTAGCGCGCCCGGTCCGAGGCGAGGAACAGCGCCGCGTCCGCGACGTCGAAGGCCTCGCCCATCCGGCCCATCGGGACCTGCGCGGCCCGGCGCGCGCGCATCTCTTCGCCATAGGCGCCGGCGAGCGTCCGCGCGATCCGGGGCGTGTCGATCAGCCCGGGCACGACGAGGTTGGCGCGGATGCCGTGCGGCGCCTCCTCCACCGCGATCAGCCGGATCAGGTGGTTCAGCCCCGCCTTGGTGGCCCCGTAGGCCAGATGCGGATAGCCGGGCTCGCGCAGCGAGGCGACGGTGGAGGTGGCGAGGATCACGCCCGCCCCCCTCGCGCGCATCCCCGGCAGGGCCGCCTGCGCGGCGACGTGGACCGAGGTCAGGTTCGCCTCCGCGAAGCGCCGGAACTCCGCGGCGGAGGTCTCCGCCCCCGGCCCGGCCTTGCCGAGCCCGACGTTGCAGTGCAGCAGATCCAGCCGCCCGTGCCGCGCCTCGACCGCGCGCACCAGATCGACGAGCGCCGCGTCGTCGAGCACGTCGACCGCCTCCGCCTCCACCCGACCGCCGAGCGCGGCGATCTCGGCCGCCGCCTCGCCCGCCGCGCCACGCTCCCGGTCCGCCGCCACGACGAGGGCGCCCGCCGCAGCGTAGCGGCAGGCGATCGCCTTGCCGATGCCCCAGCCCGGCCCGATCGAGCCCGCGCCGAGCACCAGCGCCACCCGCCCCTCGAGGTCGCGCGGCACGGCCTCCCGCGCGCGCGCCTCGGCATCGCTCACCATATCGCGGGCTCGGGCGTGGGGCCGCCGAAGGCGGTCTCGAGGAAGTCGAAGTCGCAGCCCTTGTCCGCCTGCCCGATGTGGCGCGAGTAGATCCAGCCGTAGCCGCGGGTGAAGCGCGGCTCGGGCGGGCTCCAGACGGCGCGGCGGGCGGCGAGCTCGTCCACCGAGACCTCCATGTCGAGCCGCCGCGCGGCCACGTCCACCGTGATCACGTCGCCCGTCCGCACCAGCGCCAGCGGCCCGCCGACGAAGGCCTCCGGCGCCGCGTGCAGGATGCAGGCGCCGTAGCTGGTGCCGCTCATCCGGCAGTCGGAGATGCGGACCATGTCGCGCACGCCCTCGGCCAGCAGCTTGCGCGGGATCGGCAGCATGCCCCATTCCGGCATCCCCGGCCCGCCCACGGGGCCGGCGTTGCGGAACACCATGACGTGGTCGGGCGTCACGTCCGCGTCCGGATCGTCCGCCCAGGCCTTCATGTCCTCGTAGCTGTCGAACACCACCGCGGGCCCGGAATGCTTCAGGAACCGCGGATCGCAGGCGGAGGGCTTCATCACCGCGCCGTCGGGCGCGAGATTGCCCTTCAGCACGGCCAGCGCGCCTTCGGCGTAGATCGGGTCGGAGAGGGGGCGGATCACGTCCTCGTTCCAGACCTGCGCGCCCTCCAGCTCGTCGCCCCAGCTCCGCCCCGTGACCGTGAGGGCCGCGAGGTCCAGCTTCTCCTTCAGCCGGCTCATCAGCCCCTTGAAGCCGCCGGCGTAAGCGAAGTCCTCCATCAGGTATTCGTCGCCCGAAGGCCGGACGTTCGCGATCACGCCGACCTCGCGGCTCTTCGCCTCGAACAGATCGAGCGAGACGTCGAGCCCGGCGCGCCTTCCCATGGCGATGACGTGGATGATGGCGTTGGTGGAGCAGCCCATCGCCATCGCCACGGTCACGGCGTTCTCGAAGCTCGCCTGGCTCAGCACGCGGGCGGGAGTGAGGTCCTCCCAGACCATGTCGACGATGCGCCGCCCGCAGGCCGCGCTCATGCGCGGATGGGCAGCGTCGGCGGCGAGGATCGAGGAGGCGCCGGGCAGCGTCAGGCCGAGCGCGTCGGCGATGCCGGTCATCGTCGAGGCCGTGCCCATCGTCATGCAGTGCCCGTAGCTGCGGGCGATGCCGCCGATCACCTCCTGCCATTCCTCCATCGAGGTCTCGCCGGCGCGCACGTTCTCCCAGTTCTTCCAGATGTCCGAGCCCGAGCCGAGCGCGCCGCCGCGATACGTCCCCCGCAGCATCGGCCCCGCCGGCAGGAACACCGCCGGAATGCCCATCGAGATCGCGCCCATCGTCAGGCCGGGCGTGGTCTTGTCGCAGCCCCCCATCAGCACCGCCCCGTCGATGGGGTGGGAGCGCAGAAGCTCCTCCGTCTCCATCGCGAGGAAGTTGCGGTACATCATGGTGGAGGGCTTCACGATCGGCTCGGAGAGGCTGATCGCCGGCAGCTCCAGCGGGAAGCCGCCGGCCTGCAGCACCCCGCGCTTCACGTCCTCGACGCGCTCGCGGAAATGCGCGTGGCACTGCTGGATGTCGGACCAGGTGTTGACGATCCCGATGACGGGCTTGCCGGTCCAGTCCTCCGGCCCGTAGCCCATCTGCATGATGCGGCTGCGGTGGTTCCAGCTGCGCTGGGTGTCGTCGCGCGCCAGCCAGCGGGCGCTTCGCAGGTCGTCGTAGGCCATGCGGCGTTCGGCCATCCCGGTCGTCCTCCCTCAGGCGGCCTCTGCCGGGCCGCTCGCCTCGGCCGCGATCGCGCGGCGTCCGGCCCGCAGCCTAGGCGTGCGGCGCGCACGCGTCACGCCCCCCCGGCTTGCCCCCGTCGCCAGAGGCGGCCAAGCTCCGCCGAAACGCCAGGGGGGACGCCCATGAAGACCGTGCTGATCACCGAGCCGATCCATCCGGACGGCCGCGCCGTGCTGGAGCGCGCGGGCCTCGAGATCCGGGAGCTGCCGCCCGGCGCCGGGCCGGAGGCCTTCGACGCCGCCGCCGCGGGCGCGAACGGCGTGCTGGTGCGGCTGATGCGGCTCGACGAGGCGCGGCTCGGCCCGATGAACGGGCTCGAGGTGGTCTCCCGCCACGGCGTCGGCTGCGACAACGTCGCGGTCGAGCACTGCTCGGGTCGCGGCGTGCCGGTCTGCATCGCCGCCGACGCCAACGCCCGCAGCGTGGCCGAGCACACCATGGCGCTGATGCTGGCCGGCGCGCGCAACCTCGTCGCGCATGACCGCGCCACGCGCGCCGGCGACTGGACCGCCCGCGCCGAGAACGGCCGCGCCAGCTTCGAGCTGCACGGCAAGACGCTGCTGGTGATCGGCGTCGGCCGCGTCGGCTCCCGCGTCGCGCGGCTCGCGCTCGCCTTCGGGATGCGGGTGCTGGGGCACGACAAGTACCGCGACGACCTGCCGGAGGGCGTGGAGGCGGCGCCCGACCTCGACGCCGCCCTGCCCGAGGCCGACGTGGTCGCCGTGCATGTCCCCCTGACCGAGGAGACGCGCGACATGCTCGGGGCCGAGCGGCTTTCGCGCCTGAAACCCGCGGCACAGATCGTGAACTGCGCCCGAGGAAACATCGTCGACGAGGCGGCCCTCCTCGCCGCTCCGCCCGCCTTCTACGCCACCGACGTCTTCCGCGAGGAGCCCGTGCCCGCCGGCGACCCCCTGCTCACGCTCGGCCCGGCGATCCTGACTCCGCATGTCGCGGCGATGACCCACGAATCCATGCGCGCCATGGCGGTTCAGGCGGCCGAGAACATCGTCGCGGCCTTCGAGGGGCGGCTCGACCCGGGCGTGGTGTTCAACCGCGCGGCGCTCGGTCGTTAGCCCGGATCGCGCGGCTCCGGAATCGGGTCGCGCGTCACCCGCTCGCCCCGCCGGACCGTCAGCACCACGAGACCGACCAGCGCGGCGGCGCAGGCGGCGAGGACCGCGGTGTGCAGGTTGAACGCCGTCACCTGAAGGCGCGCGGATCCCGTCGCCGCCAGCAGGCCGAGGACGACGAGAAGTCCGATCCAGTGGCTCGGCTTGCCGAGGAAGATCCGTCCCATGTCAGCCTCCCCGTCCGGCGCGCGCCCGCGCGGCCTCGGTCCGGAGCGCGGGGCGCCCCGGCGCATAAATCCCCGCCGCCGCCAGGGCGAGTCCCCCCGCGACCAGCGCCCAGCCCGGCGCGCCGAGCACCGCGCCGGTCGGCGGGCAGAGCATCCCGATCGCGCCGGTCACGCACATCGCCCGGCGCAGCGGCCCCACCGGCCCCCCGCGCCAGCCTTCGAGTCCGACCGAGAGCACCCACATCGCGGCCATCGCCAGGGTCGCCGAGATCAGCGTGAGCCAGACCGGCCCGATCCAGAGCAGCGCCGGATTGTACACGAAGGCCAGCGGCATCAGATATTTGGCGATTCCGACGCGGGTCGATTCGAAGGCCGTCGCCATCGGTCGCGTCCCGGCGATCGCGGCCGCCGCGAAGGCGGCGAGCGCGACGGGCGGCGTGATCGTGCTCACCACGCCGAAATAGAACGCGAACATGTGCGCCGCGATCGGCTCGACCCCGATCCGCACCACCGCCGGCACGATCAGCGCCGCCACGGTGATGTAGACCGCCGTGGTGGTGATCCCCATGCCGAGGATGATCGCCGCGACGCCGGTCAGCGACAGCAGGATCAGAAGGTTGCCGCCCGAGATCTCGATCACCGACTGGGTGAACTTCAACCCGAGGCCGGAGACGAAGACCGAGCCGATGATCAGCCCCGCGCAGGCGCAGGCGATCGCCACCGGCGCGGTGGCGCGCACGCCCTCCTCGAGCGCGGCGAGCATGTCCACCGGGCTCATCCGCGTGTGCGGGTTGATGAAGCTCAGACCCACGAGCGAGGCGAGCCCGACGACCGCCGACTTCATCGGCGTCCAGCCGTAGAGCAGGCAGGCCACCAGCACGCCGAGCGCGATCAGGAGGTGCCAGCCGTCCTTCAGCGTCTCCCAGGCGTCGGGGATGTCGGCCTCGTCCATGCGCCCGACGCCGTGCTTCTCGGCCTCGAGATGCACCATGAAATAGACCGTGGCGAAGTAGAGCGCGGCCGGGATCGAGGCGGCGAGGATCACGTGCGTGTAGGGCACCGCGAGAAACTCGGCCATCAGGAAGGCCGCGGCGCCCATGATCGGCGGCGTGATCTGCCCGCCGGAGGAGGCGCAGGCCTCCACCGCCGCGGCGAATTTCGCACGATAGCCGATGCGCTTCATCATCGGGATGGTGAAGGCGCCCGTGGTCACGACGTTGGCGACGGCCGAGCCCGAGATCGTGCCCATGAAACCCGAGGCGACGGCCGCGGCCTTGGCCGGGCCGCCGATGCGCCGGCCGGTGAGCGCGACGGCGAGGTCGATGAAGAACTTGCCGGCGCCGGAGCGCACCAGCACCGCGCCGAAGATGATGAAGAGGATGATGTAGGTCGCGCAGACATGCAGCGGGATGCCGAAAAGGCCGTCGGTCGAAAGGAACAGCGTGTCGATGAACTTGGGGAAGCTCACAGGCGGGCCGTAGAAGAAACCCGGGAAATACGGCGCGTAGAGCGCGTGCAGCATGAAGAACACCGTGATGATCACCATCGCCCAGCCGACCAGCCGGCGCGTCGCCTCCATCACGATCAGGATCAGGACGCCCCCCGCGAGCAGATCGCCCGGCTGCTTCTCTCCGAGGCGGAGCTGGAAGGCGTCGATGTCGATCATCGTCCAGACCTGCACCGCGAGCACCGCGGCCACCAGCGCGAGGTCCACGCCGAGGCCGACCGAGCGGCGAAGCGTCTCCGCGGCGTCTCCCACGACGATCGGCGAGGTGGCCGAGGGGCGCATCAGCGGCCGCAGGAAGAAGGCCAGCAGAAGCATCACGGTGAGGTGCGTGGAGCGGAACGCCCGCCCCTCGGGCGCGCCGAACACGGCCGCGTGAAGGTGGAAGAGGGCGAGCCCGACCGACAGCGCGGCGAGCGTGTACATCAGCGCCTGCGCGGCGGGCGCCGCGCGTGCGACGAGCAGGCTCTCGAGAAAGCCGGGCGTCCGGGCCTCCTGATGGGCGGCGGCGGCGTCGGTCATGGGGGAATCCCTCGGGCGGCTCGGAACTCCGCCCGGGGCGGAGCCTGCGCGGCGCGCCCCGCCCTTCGGGTCCGAAAGGACGGCGCGGCCGAACGGAGGCGGGGGCGCGGCGCGGACGGCGCCGCGCCCCCCTCTGGCGTCAGCTCCCGACGCCGAGCTCGTCGTAGCAGCGCTGCGCGCCCGGATGCACCGGGATCGCCACGCCGTCGAGCGCGTTCTCGAGCTTCACGCGGTTCCAGATGCCCTTCACCGCCGCGAATTCCTCGTGGTTGTCCCAGAACGTCTTGCACATCTCGTAGACGAGGTCGTCGGACAGATCGGCGCTCACCACCATGTTGGTGACGATGCCGAGCGTCAGCACGTCCTCCTCGACGCTCTCGTAGACGCCGGCCGGCATCAGGCCGGGGATGTAGCCGGGATTGGCGTCGATGATCTCCTGCTGCTTCTCCTCGGTGAGGCCGATGAAGCGGATGCCGGGAGAGGTCTCGAGCTCCAGGAAGCTCGCCTGCGGCATCGAGGTGGCGGCCATGAAGGCCTCGACGTGCCCGTCCTTCATCAGGGCCACCGACTCCGTGTAGTCGACGTGATGCACGGTGCCGCCGGCGGCCTTCACGTCCTCGAAGGAGAAGCCGTGCGCCTTCAGGATCGACTCGGCGAAGGCCGTGCCCGTCCAGCCGGTCTTGCCGGGGCTCATGTTGGCGCCGGCGAGGTCCTCGATGGTCTCGATGTCGCTGTCCTCGCGCACCGCCATCTGGAACATGGCCGGATAGAGCGTCGCGAAGTGCCGGACGTCCTCGTGCGCCTCGTCGAACTTGCCGCGGCCGACATAGCCGTTGGCGGCGGTGTGGGCGTAGGACCAGCCGATCTCGGCGTCGCCGGCGTCGACCGCCTTGATGTTGGAGACGCCGCCGCCCGACGTGCTCGAGGTGGCGATGCCGTCGATCTCCGACTGGAACACCTGCATGATCTTGGCGCCGAGCGGATACCAGGAACCGCCCGAGGGGCCCGTGACCATGCGGACGAAGGTGTCGGCCGAAGCCGGGCCGGCGGCGACGGCGAGAGCGGCGGCGGCGACCGCCGCGCGGGTGGTGAAGCGCATGTCGTGTCCTCCCTCGCGCCCTCTGCGGGGCGCGTCCTTCTTTGCGTGAGGGCAGCCTATCGGATCGCGCGCGGCGTGCAAGCGGGTCCCGGCGCGGGCCCGTGTTCGGGTATCGTTCCGCGTCTTTCGGGGCGACGGAGGCGGCCGAAGGCGGTTCCGGAGCGCCGCGCCGACAGGCTGACGCCGCGTTGTCACGCAGCTGTCACTCCCATGGGGGCAAGGTCGAATCACGGTGCGAAGGCGCCGGAAGCGTCAGGAGCCAAAGGCCATGAGACAGTACGCACATGATTACGTCTGGGGCTGCCAGGACCGCCGCGAGATCGCGACGGCGCCGGGCGAGGCGACCCTTCGACGGCTGATCGAGGCGCTGCGGCGGGCCGTCGCGGCGGTCCGGGCGGCCGGGGCGCGTCGTCGGAACCGGCCGGCCTCCTCCCTCTGAGGTCGCCCCGCCGCGACGTCCCCCGCCTCCCCGGAGGACGTCGCGCTCCCTCACGACCGCCCGCGGCGGCGCCGGGCCCGGCTCAGGCGCCGCCGCGAGGATCCAGCAGGCGGGCGAGGATCGCCCCCCGCGTGATCCAGCCGACGGTTCCGCCGTCGTCTCCCGTCACCCGCACCGCGCCTTCGACCGAGACCGCCGCGCGCATCGCCTCGGCGACCGGCGCCGCGGCGGGCACGGCGGCGTCCGAGGCGGGGCCGTCGAGCGGGCCCGCCACGTCCCGCGCGCGGAGCACGCCGAGCGGATTCATGTGGGCCACGAAATCCGCGACGTAGGGCGTCGCCGGCGCCGAGAAGATCTCCGCCGGGGCGCCCGACTGCACGATGCGCCCGCCCTCCATGATCGCGATGCGGTCGCCGATGCGGAACGCCTCGTCGAGGTCGTGGCTGACGAAGACGATGGTGCGCCGCAGCTCGCGCTGAAGCTCCAGCAGCTCGCCCTGCAGCTTGCCGCGGATCAGCGGATCGAGCGCCGAGAACGGCTCGTCCATCAGGAGGATCGGCGCCTCGGTCGCGAAGGCCCGGGCGAGGCCGACGCGCTGCTGCATGCCGCCCGAGAGCTCGGCCACCTGCCGGCCGCCCCAGTCGGCGAGGCCGACGAGGGCGAGCTGGCGCGCCACCCGCTCGGCGCGCTCGGCCTTCGCGACGCCGCCGATCTCGAGGCCGAGGCCGACGTTCTCGGCCACCGTGCGCCAGGGCAGCAGCGCGAACTGCTGGAACACCATCGCCACCGTCCCGAGCCGGAGGCGGCGCAGCGTCGCGGCGTTCGCGCCGGTGACGTCGATCATCCCCTCCGCGGCCCTGACCCGCACCCCGCCGCGGGTGACGGGCGCGAGGCCGTTGACGGCGCGCAGCAGCGTCGACTTGCCGGAGCCCGACAGCCCCATCAGCACCACGATCTCGCCCTCGCCCACCTCGAGCGAGCAGTCGTGGACGCCGAGGATCTGCCCGGTCTCGCGCCCGATCTCGCCGCGGTCCCGGCCCTCGTCCATCAGGGGCAGCGCCGTCTCCGGCGCGTCGCCGAAGACGATGGAGACCCGATCGAAGGCGACCGCGACGCTCATCGGCCGCGCAGCGCCAGCATCCGGTCGAGCACGATGGCCACCACCACGATCACGAAGCCGCTCTCGAAGCCGAGCGAGGTGTTCACCTGGTTCAGCGCGCGCACCACCGGCACGCCGAGCCCGTCGGCGCCGACCAGCGCGGCGATCACCACCATCGAGAGCGAGAGCATGATGGTCTGGTTGAGCCCGGTCATGATCTGCGGGACGGCGTGCGGCAGCTCCACCTTCAGAAGCGTCTGCCAGCCGGTGGCCCCGAAGGCGCGCGCGGCCTCCAGCAAGGGCGCGGGGGTGGAGGCGACGCCGAGATGGGTCAGCCGGATCGGCGCCGGCAGCACGAAGATCACCGTGGCGAAGAGGCCCGGCACCATGCCGATGCCGAAGAACACGATGGCCGGGATCAGGTAGACGAAGGTCGGCAGCGTCTGCATCAGGTCCAGCACCGGACGTATCGCGCGGTAGAGGCGCGGCCGGTGCGCGGCGGCGATGCCGATCGGCACGCCCACCGCCATGCAGACGACGCAGGCCGAGAGCACGAGGGTCAGGCTCTCGGTGGTCTCCTCCCAGTAGCCCTGGTTGATGATGAAGAGGAGGCCGAGCGCCACGAGGATCGCGGTGCGCCAGCTGCGCTGCAGCGCGAAGGCGAGCGCGGCGAAGGCGGCGACGAGGGCGAGGGGCGGCGGCGCCTGAAGCACCCGGAGCACGCCCTCGATCAGCGCTTCGGCCCCGTCGGCGAGGGCGTCGAACAGGCCCGCGGCGTTGGCGAGCAGCCAGTCGAACACCGCCGCGGCGGCGTCTCCGACCGGGATCTTGGGCGGGGCGAGGCTTTCCATGCGCCGGGCGGGCGGGAGCCGCCGGGAACGCCCCGGCGGCCCGCCGAACTCAGAGGCCCAGCTCGGCCTTCACGGCGGCGAGGCCGTCGCCGCCGTCCGTCGTCTCGACGCCCTCGAGCCACTCGGAGAGGATCGCGGGGTTCTCGCGGAGCCATGCGGCCGCGGCCTCGCGCGGATCCTCGCCGTCGTCGAGGATCGCGGCCATGATCTCGTTCTCCATCTTCAGGCTGAACTCGAGGTTCTTCAGAAGCTCTCCGAGGTTCGGGCACGCCTCGACGAAGCCGGCGGCGGTGTTGGTGTAGACGGTCGCGCCGCCGAGATCCGGGCCGAACCAGTCGTCGCCGCCGGTGAGATAGGTCATCTCGAAGTTGGCGTTCATCGGATGCGGCTCCCAGCCGAGGAACACCACCGGCTCGCCGCGCCGGTCGGCGCGGGCGACCTGGGCGAGCATCCCCTGCTCGGAGCTCTCCACCAGCTCGAAGCCGGCGAGGCCGAAGGCGTCCTCCTCGATCATCTCGAGGATCAGACGGTTGCCGTCGTTGCCGGGCTCGATGCCGTAGATCTCGGCGTCGAGCGCCTCCGCGTGTTCCGCGATGTCGGAGAAGTCCTCGATGCCGAGCTCGGCCGCGGCCGCGTTGACCGCGAGGGTGTATTTCGCGCCCTCCAGATTGGCGCGCACGGTGTCCACCGTGCCCGCTTCGCGGTAGGGGGCGATGTCGGCCTCCATGGTCGGCATCCAGTTGCCGAGGAAGACGTCGACGTCGCCCGCGGCGAGGGAGGTGTAGGTGACGGGCACCGAGAGCAGCTTGACGTCGGTCTCGTATCCGAGCGCGTCGACGACGAGCGCGGTGGCGGCGGTGGTGGCCGTGATGTCGGTCCACCCGACGTCGGCGAAGACGACGGTCTCGCAATCCGCCAGGGCTGGGGCGGCGGCGAGGCCGGCGACCGCGAGGACCGACGCGAAGGGGCGGAACGGCATGGCTTGTCTCCCTGTCATTGACGTGTCGCAAGCCTGCGGGAGAACCCCGGGGGGGTCAACCGGAGCCGAGGGGGCGGCGCGATGAGCGCGATGGAGGCGGACTACGTGATCGTCGGCGCGGGCTCCGCCGGCTGCGCCGTCGCGTGGCGGCTGGCGGAGGCCGGGCGCAGCGTCCTCGTGATCGAGCACGGGGGGACCGACGCGGGCCCGTTGATCGCGATGCCGGGGGCGCTGAGCCTGCCGATGGGCATGGCGCGCTACGACTGGGGCTACCGCACCGAGCCGGAGCCGGGCCTCGACGGGCGCAGGCTCGCGGCGCCGCGGGGCAAGGTGCTCGGCGGGTCGAGCGCGATCAACGGCATGGTCTGGGTGCGCGGCCATGCGCGCGACTACGACGCCTGGCGCGAGGCGGGGGCGGAGGGCTGGGGCTTCGCCGACGTGCTGCCCTATTTCCGGCGGCTGGAGGGGCTTTCGGACGTGCCCGCCGCCGATCCGGCCTGGCGCGGGACGGAGGGGCCGGTGCGGGTGACGCGGGGGCGGCTGGAGAACCCGCTGTTCGGCGCCTTCCTCGAGGCGGCGCGTCAGGCGGGCTACGCGCCGTCGCCCGACCTGAACGGCGAGCGTCAGGAGGGGATGGGTGCGCTCGAGCGAACGGTCTGGCGCGGGCGGCGCTGGTCGGCGGCGGACGCCTATCTGCGCCCGGCGCGGGCGACGGGACGCTGCCGGGTGGTGCGGGCGCTGGCGCGGCGGGTCCGGATCGAGGACGGCCGGGCGACGGGGGTGGAGACCGACCGCGGCTTCGTCGCCGCGCGGGGCGAGGTGGTGCTGGCGGCCTCGGCCTTCAATTCGCCGAAGCTGCTGATGCTGTCGGGGATCGGGCCGGCCGCGCATCTGGCCGAGCACGGCATCGAGACCGTGGCCGACCGGCCGGGGGTGGGCGAGGGGCTGCAGGACCATCTCGAGGTCTACGTGCAGTGGGCCGCGCGCAGACCGGTCTCGCTCCGCCGGCACTGGAGCCTTTTCGGCAGGGCGCTGGCGGGGGCGCGCTGGCTGGCGACGCGGGGCGGGCCCGGCGGCTCGAACCAGTTCGAGGCGGGGGGCTTTCTGCGCTCGCGCGCCGGGGTCGCGTGGCCGGACCTGATGATCCATTTCCTGCCGCTGGCGGTGCGCTACGACGGGCGCGCGGCGGCGCCGGGACACGGCTTCCAGGCGCATGTGGGACCGACGCGCTCGCCGGCGCGCGGGCGCGTGCGGCTGCGCTCGGGCGATCCCGCCGCGCCGCCGACGATCCGCTTCGCCTACATGCGGGGCGAGGGCGACCGGGAGACGTTCCGCGCCGGCATCCGGCTGGTGCGGGAGATCGCGGCGCAGCCGGCGCTGGCGGATTTCGTGGCGCGGGAGATCGCGCCGGGGCCGGAGGCGACGGACGACGCGGCCCTCGACGCCTTCGTGCGGGCGCATGCCGAGAGCGCCTATCACCCCTGCGGAACCTGCCGGATGGGCCGGCGCGACGATCCGCGCGCCGTCGTCGATCCGGAGGTGCGGGTGATCGGGGTGGAGGGGTTGCGGGTGGCCGACAGCTCGACGTTTCCGACGATCCCGAACGCCAACCTCAACGCCACCGCGATCATGGTGGGCGAGAAGGCGGCGGACCATCTGCTGGGCCGCGCCCCCCTGCCCGCCGCCAATGTCGCGCCCTGGACGCCCGCCGACTGGCGGACGGCGCAGCGCTGAGCCGGCGACGCGGCCGGGCGTCGAGGGGGAGGCCGTCGTGCCGCGTGGCGCGCGGGCCCCG
>Ga0102940_1000757_pt1 | contig 21749 bp, 24 predicted proteins | sample SalPonR2_C_D1_MG_FD_78215 | JGI IMG/M metagenome (GOLD analysis project Ga0102940, IMG submission 78215) | Salt pond soil microbial communities from South San Francisco under conditions of wetland restoration - Salt Pond MetaG R2_C_D1_MG | ecosystem: Environmental > Aquatic > Marine > Intertidal... | reverse complement strand
AATTTTTGCTGTGCGGTCCGCAGCCGCATTGCACAGCCAGCTTTTGGCGGAAGAGACCAGACGGGTGGGGATCTTGGAACCATGGTCCCGGGCAAACGCCCCGGCAAACATGTCCAAAGGCTTTTTCCAGGGATGTTTGAGCACCTCTTTTGAGATATCATATTCCCCGGGAATATACAAAAACGAGGGCAGCACGGGAATTTTTGTGAATTCCCCAAGGCCTGTGAGCTGGGGCATCAAAAAAGGCTTGATCCACTGGCACTTGTCCGGATTGACCGGCTGTTTTTTGCCAGATTGTGCGGACATTGCTTCCTTATACCCTGCCACATCCACATACGATACCGCACAATTGGTGGTGCCCAGATCAATACCAATAATATATTGTTTGTCCTGAAAATCCAAAATAGCGTATGTTCCTGCTTGTTTTGTTCCAATTTTTTTTCTAACAAACCATAGTTTGTCTTATGATTTGCTGTCTGATTTCTTATGGTCTATACGGTATGTACAGAATGTCCTATGGTCTGCTGTAAAAGCTTGCTGTAAGGGTTTGCTGTAAGATTTTTCAAAAAAGGTAAAAAAGTTAACTTCTGACCCCAATGTGTATTTCTGCGGGGGTGATGATGGCGGGGTCCTGGATGTCAGACAGCTTCGGCACCTCTTTTTTACCGGCTTTCCATCCGGGATGCTTTACAATGCCTTCAAAGGGGGGATCTCCTGCCACATCTCCCACAAGGGTGATGGCATTCATGTCAAATCCCGGTGGAATGGTCACTGACTCTCCTTCATCTGAATCCACCACCGGCCTGGGATCGATATATTTTTTTACGGCCCGCTTGCAGTCCTCCTGGATGCTTCTCACTGCAGCCCCGATCTGGGCATCTTCATACCGGCCCAGGTCTTCATCAAAAAAATCCAGAAGCCGGCCTTCCCGCTGGAGTACCGACAGGGTGTGAAGAAACAATCGCTGCCTGCGATCCTGTTGGATTTTCTGGTCCAGAAAATCTTTTTTCCCGGGTTTGGGTGCGGTCCTGTCGGATGCCGCCTGCACAGGCATTTTGACCACAGGGGCCAAAACCATGCCCAGCACAAGCCAGAGAATCCAGCCCAGTATCAGCACGGCCCCGGCCGCTGCCGGCAGGACCCACACATAAAATTTTGCCTGCAGCAGTGTTACCATCTCTTGTATCTGGTCAAGAAATACGGATTTTTCTGCATCAAAAGCTGCTGCTGCAGCCACCTGTTCAAGGCCGAACCAAATTGCCGCCCCCATTGCTGCAGCCACTGCCAGCATGAAAACCGATATCACCCAGAAGGATGTTTTCCGAAACTTTTTTACGCTGTCCACTGCACCCTCTTTTATATTAGCCTGCGCACTCTTATATTAGCCAGCGCACTCTTTAATATTAGCTTGCGCCTGTTTCTATATTAGCCTGCGCCGCTAAAAGTCTTTTACGCACAGATGTTGTATTTTTTTGTTCACGCACAAAAAACCCATGCGGCCAGGTACCAAAGAGCACTGCATTACAGTATCTTCTTGAACCGCATGGGTATCAAAAATAACACAAAATCCGGATTGTGCAAGCAATGATTTTCAAACAAAGGGAACCAGGGACAGACAGTCTACAATCTCATCATTCTTTTTTAACGACAATGCGGTCCTTATTGGATTCAAAGGTTTTCTGGCCCACCCCTTTCACCTTTGTGATATCCTCAGGGGTCTCGAACGGGTGGGCCTTGCGGTACTCTATGATCCTGTCTGCCACAACATCTCCAATGTTATGGAGCGTCATCAGCTGTTCTTTGCTGTCCGTGTTGATGTTAACCTTGCCGGCACCTGTAGCAACAGGCACCATGAAACCTAGCAGTAGCAACCCTATCATGACCATTTTTGCAAAATTTCTTTTTTGTTTCATTTGTTGTTCTCCTTTTCGGTTTACCGGTTACCTTTTAATTGTATGAAACACAGGGATTGTCCCTTGCTCCCCTGACGATTCCGTGATTTTTTATGAAGAGGAAATCCAGACCGAAAAAAGAGATGCAGACGTATGACAGAAAAACAGCGTCGATGAAAAGCAACCAAATCTTTGCGCAACTGATAAAGACAGAAACCGGCATCGTTATACCACCAGGAATCGCTATGCTTTCAGACCTAATCCATAATTTTGAAAAATGCAAGCCAAAAATAAAAAAATATGCGCCTTCCTGGACCCGTCCCGCAAAATAATCCACACACCGTGGAATCATGGCGCCCGCAAAATAATGGATGACCCCGTTTACTGGTAATGGGTTTTGATCCATTCCCGGTAGGCCCCGGTCTGTACAGACCTGACCCAGTCCATGTTTTCCAGGTACCAGTCAATGGTGTCGGACAGGGCCTGCTCAAAGGAAAAACTGGCTTTGTATCCGATTTTCTCAACGGATTTTTCCGGATTGATGGCATACCGGATATCATGGCCGGGCCGGTCCGCCACAAAGGTGATCAGCTCCCGGCTGCTGCCCGCGGGCCGCCCGGTTCTGGCATCCATCAGATCGCAGATGGTTTTCACCACCTCCAGGTTGGTTTTTTCCTCCCCCCCGCCGATATTGTAGGTTTGACCGGCCGTCCCTTTTTCAAACGCCCGCACCAGGGCATCACAATGGTCTGCCACATACAGCCAGTCCCGGATGTTCTGCCCTTTGCCGTATATTGGCAGCGGTTTTTTTTCCAGAATATTGAGGATCATCAAAGGGATCAGTTTCTCCGGAAACTGGTAGGGTCCGTAATTGTTGGAGCAATTGGTCACCACCACGGGCAGGCCGAATGTTTTGTACCAGGCTTTGACAAAATGGTCGGATGCCGCCTTGGACGCGGAATATGGACTGGAAGGGTCATAGGGGGTTGTTTCGCTAAAGGCTGGATCATCCCCCCTTAGGCTCCCGTATACCTCATCCGTTGACACATGGACAAACCTGAATTCCTTGCCGCTGTTTTTTCTGGTATGGGCAAGACTGGCTTCCAGGAGCCGAAAAGTCCCTGTCACATTGGTGTGCACAAACACCTCCGGCCCGGCAATGGACCGGTCCACATGGGATTCCGCCGCAAAATGGAATACCCCGTCAAATCCATGGGTGTCAAACAGGTGTGTCAACAGATCTGCATCGCAGATGCTGCCGTGAACAAAAGTATACCTGGGATCATCTTCCAGGTGCCGGTGATTGGCGGGATTGCCCGCATAGGTAAGGGCATCCAGGTTGGAAACATGCCAGTTGGGCCTGTTTTTATGCACATAGTGGATAAAATTGGTCCCGATGAATCCGGAACCACCGGTGACAAGCATATGTTTCATAAATAATTTTCCTTTTTTGTCTATTCATTTACATCGCCTTTCACTTTCAACGTCATCCCATTTGCCCTCTAACAGCCATGCCATGCCGGGCACAGCAAATCATAACACCAGGTTGCCGGAAGGTGCTTTACTACAACCATTTTTCCGGGGACCAGCACCTGCCTGCCTGTAAAAATGAAGCAGGGCATCGCTCACGCTGTCTTCTGAAAAATCGGTGACAGCCCGATGCCGGGCAGCAGCGCCCATGGTCAGCCTCAGGCCAGGATTCTCCAGAAAAATTTTCATGCAGTGACACAGGTCATCAACATCTCCGGGTCTATGCAAAAGGCCTGTTTTCCCTTCAACCACCGCATCGGTAATGCCGTAAATACGAGAGGCCACAGCAGGGATACCAACACAGGCTGCCTCGAGGATCACACTGCCAAATCCCTCTCTGTGGCTGGGAAGGCAGAATATATCAGCTGCATTCATATATTGCTCCGGCGTCTGTGTATGCCCGACAAAATTTACATTTTGTATCTGGTTGAAAAGGGAATGTGTTTGAAGTGATTCTTCGTCAGGTCCCACAATCAAGAGATGGATATGTGTTTGTGTCTGCAGCAGCCGGGCAAATGCCTTCCCAAGCGCCAGAATGCCCTTGTCCTGTTTCAGCCTCCCCAGAAAAAGGAACACCACATCATTTTTGGCAATAAAAAACCCTCGTCTGATGCGCGTTCGCATGTTTTTGTCCGGACAAAACCGGTGTGCATCCACCCCACAGATAGATCCTTTTAACAGCACCGCTGAGTTGGACGGTTTAATGACCCTTTCCTTTATCAGGAAACTGTGCTGTGACCAACTGTCAGCCAGCACAAAACTTGCCCGGGATGCAAAAAAACGGTCAACCCTTTTCATAAGCCAGCGTGCCGGGCCTTTTCTGGTAGCCCACACCTGGCCGGTAAACGTATGTATCCGTAAAGGTACCTTTGTCAGCCGTGCGGCAGTCATTGCCAGCAGACCGGTTTTCGGCATAAAGGAATGCACGATGCAGAATCGATTCTGCCAGAAAAAAACGCACAAAGCAGCAAGGCAGACTGCATCATATCCCGGGTGTGGTTTTCTGACAAAGGGAATGCTTTTGCATCTGACATTTGCCGGTAACCCCATATCCAGGAACTCTTTTTTTGAACAATTGGTCACCACCGTAACATCATATTCAGACGCAAGCTTTTTTATATGCGGTATCAGAAACGCTTTCACCGTGACCGGTACAGTGGCTACCAGACATACTTTCCCGGACATATGTTTTTTTATTTCTTGTACATCCTGCATAACAGCCAGCCACGCCCTCTCACAGGTCAAAATAAAAGTCTGCGGATACGGGACCGCATTTTTGTGCCGTACACCTTATCCAGCCATTTTTTTGCGTTCCCCGGAATTATCTTCTGCATCACCCATTCAACCACATATGAAAGCTTCAATGCCCGGATTCCCGCATGAAAAGCGGGTCTGTCCGCCACGTTTAGATGTCTGCCGATCAATCGGTACACCGTCAAAGCCGCTTTGACATTGTGCAGCCGGGATGTCCCGCTGGCAAGGCCGCCTTGATGGATCCGATAACTGCCCATAACCTGGTCGATAAACCCATAGTCGCCATGGCGCAGGTTTCCGGCATGAACGATCATGTCTCCAAACGGTGCTTTTTTTATCCAGTCAGGTGCGGCATCCGGATGGTTCCTGAAAACCACACTGAACATGGGAGAAAAATTGCTGTACTGCAGCAGATAATCCAGCGTATATCTGCCCTGCCGTCTGGGCGGGTACCCCATATCCGGGACAAGGACCCGCCCGGTTTCATCCACTGTGGAAATTTTATGAAAACAACCACAACAGTCTGGATGCTGTTCCAAAAAATCCACCTGTTTCTGCAGCTTCATGGGATCTGTCCAGAAATCATCCCCGTCACACATGGCAATATATTTTCCCTGACAGGCCCTGAAGGTTTCAATAAAATTGAACTGCCACACCCCTTCACACCCTTGCCTGCCTGGATCGTTCCTGTCCCGAAGAAAAAGGCGGACAATGTCTGGATATTTTTTTGCATATGCCTGACAGATCTCGCGGGTGCCATCACTGGAATCATCCTCTCCCAGACAAATTTCAAATGCAAAATCGGTTTTCTGCATCAGGATGCTGTCCAGGCACTCACCGATAAATCCGGCATGGTTGTATGTAATGACCCACACACTCACACAGGGTGTAAATGCTGTATCAGCGCTTAATTGGTTCTGCATAGTATCCGGGTTATTTCAGCATTCGGTTTTTCCATGGAAATTCTCCCCCTGTATACGGCGTGCCAAGAAATGTACACATTTTTTGTAATGCCCCTGGTGTTCCCACGTTGACCTGCAAAAATGATCCTGGATATTTTGAAAAATATGCACATACGCTTTGTGCATGCCCCTTGTAAAATCTCAAAAGCATATCCCGGTTGTAAGGATCATCCGGCGGCGTCTGAAACACCTGCCGGCAGAACGCTGCCGGCCAGCCCTTATAAATATATTGCGCATTTTCCAGGTCCCGGCGTGTGGGCGGGCAATGGCCGTCATCAGACCAGGTCTTTGCATGGAACCGGGTGACCGAGCGGTACCATTGCTGCGCAGAATCACGGACGGTAAGCACAAATCTGCTGTCGGGAAACCGCTGGTGCAGCTTAACATACATTCCCGGCAGGCTGAACGGCACGTCCTGAAAAGCCTGGGCGCTCTCACAAAACCGCAGAATACGGGCATGTTTTTGCTGTGCCCAGTCATCCAGAAAAATCTCGGCAGCCCGCTCGTTACCCACCCGATACCCCAGATCCCTTATGGCCTGGCCCCAGGAAGTGGTGCCGGTTTTGTTCAACCCGATGCAAAAAACCTTTTTGCCGCCGGTCCTGCCCAACATGGTTGTCCTGCCATAGCATGTATGGAAAAAAGAATACAACCGCCATTTAAGGGGAATGCTACCCATGTTACCCGCTCACCCTCCTGAAGTCATTTCCTGCCCGAAGTCATTTCCTGAATTTTTTGGCGGCTTGGCGTTTGTGCACAAAAACCAGTGAAAACCCCAGCAACGTCATATTAGCCAACACAACTGCTGCAAGCAAGCCTTTCAACTGCCCCAAAAAAGCCCCGATGGTATAGGCTGCCACAGAAGCAGCCGCAGCCGCACCCCATATCTTTGCCAGCAGATCGGTGCGCATGTCATAACTGAATTTTAACAGCAGCTGCCGGGTAGCGGCAAAACAGCCCCCTGCAAGCAAAAGCCAGGGGAAAATCCAGCTGTAGGAGCGAAATTCCGCACCCAGCAAAAGGATGCCGGCCAGGGGGTGGACAAAAAAAAGGCCTGAAGACAACACAACGGAAAATATCAGGATACCGAAAACCGCGTAATTGTTAATCCGGTTTGTCTGTTCAAAGGATGCGGTTTTACCGTCCGTTTCCACCACCTGGTACAGAACCGGTTCAATGAGCAGAATCAGAAAATTGCTGAGCAGCAGCATGGGGATGAATGCCAGTTGGTACACGGCTGCGTACCCGCCCACATCTTCCGGGCTGCCGAAATACTGTAAAGCCCAGCGTTCCGCCATCATGACCAGCCAAATGCAGGCACTGCTCACAAACAGCGGCGACTGGAATGAGCGCATCCCTGCACTATCCAACCGGGAAAGATCTGTTTCGGAAACTTTATGCGCAGGGCCTTTAATTTCTGCCTGGTCCCTGTGAAAGAGCCGGTACAAAAAACTGCCGTGAATCATCACGACCAGGACACCGGCCAGGACAAATCCAAAAAGAACCGTTTCTGCAAAAGGCAGGGCAAAAATGGTTATCAGAACGATGGCACTACCAAACCGCAGCATTTCAAATCCTCCCTGAAGAACCCCCCGGAACCGTCTTTCACGGGCCGCATCCTCCAGTGCCAATGCCAAACGGTTGCAAACCAGAATACCGGCAAACATTCCGGTTGACAGAATCAGGTACGTGCCTGTACCAGCATGAAAATAATGGCTGTATAACATGACAATGACACAGCACAGCCCAATACACCCCATGGACCTTGCCAGGGATTTTCCCATATTCTGCAGGAATCCGCGGGGTTTTCCGGCCCTGCACCACAAAGAATAAAAACGCACGGCGGTCTTTCCAATGGGATCCCCGAAAATCAGGACAGCCAGTGTCGACAGACTGACGGCCAGCGCCAGCCTGCCATACTCGTCTGTGGCCATAAGGTGTGTCAGAAACCGGGTGCCCGCAAAAAGGGCGATCACCCCTGTTATGAGACCGAACCCCACCCAGAAGGCTTCACCTGCCCAGGCCCTGACCTGGTCAGCCTTTCCGGCCGGCACTGCCTTTCCTGTGTGGGTATGCTTATCGTGAACTGTCTGTGGCAAAACCTATGAAACAGCCTTTTTCATGACTTGTTGTACCTGGTCAATCACATAGTTTATGGATGCCCGGGTCAGGGTCGGGTGCACCATGAACATGATTGATGTTTCCCCCAGCCTGCGTGCAACCGGCAGACAGGCTTGTCCGCTGGTGTTCTTTACAGCGCCCTGTATCCGGCAGTTGTCTTTTTTGAATGCCTTTTCCCTGTAGATTTCCGGACAGATACCGGTATTGCAGGGCACGCCGGCAGTATTCAATGCCGCAATAATCATATCCCTGTTCCACCCGCCTTTTACAGCTTCCGGTTCAACAAACACATAATATTTGTAGTAGGAATGATAATATGCCGACCCAGGTATGGTAATCCGCAGCCCCGGGATATCTTCAAAAGCGCTGTTCAACTGATCTGCATATGTCCGTCTTTTTTTCACCCACCCATCCAATTTTTTGAGCTGCACACAGCCCATGGCCGCCTGCATCTCCGTCATCCTGGCATTGGTGCCGAAGCTGTTCACCAGCCACCGGAAACCCGGATCATGATTCTGGCGGAACACTTCATCATAATCTTTTCCATGGTCCTTGAAACTCCATACCTTATGCCAGATATCAGTATTATTTGTCACCAGCATGCCGCCTTCACCGCCCGTGGTCATGATTTTGTCCTGGCAGAAGGAAAAGATGGCACAGTCTCCGAAACTACCGACTTTTTTCCCCTCCAATTCCGCCCCGTGGGCCTGGGCGCAGTCCTCAATTAAAAAGAGGTTGTTCTGTCTGCAAAAGGATGTGAATTTTTTCAGATCACAGGGCCAGCCCCCCAGATTCACGGCAATCACCGCCTTTGTCTTCGGGGTGACAGCCTTTGAGATGGCATCAAGGGTAATGTTCTGACTCACCGGATCCACATCCACAAAAACCGGCACCGCTCCCCGAAATGCCGCACAGGAAGCAGAGGCAACAAAGGACCGGGGGGTGACAATCACTTCATCTTCTTTTCCAATACCCAGGGCAGCCAGGGCCATATCAAGCGCCAGGCTGCCGTTGGCCATGGCCACGGCATGGGCAGTTTCGACATACCGGGCAAATGCATTTTCAAACGCCGTAACCGCAGTGCCTGTCCACTGGTTTACCTTTCCTGTTTGCAACACATCCACCGCCGCCTGGATCTCATCATCTGCGAATAACGGCCAGGGTGAAAATTCCATATTATACCTCCAGGACCCTGATGATTTCAACCGGAACACCAAAGGCCACCACATTATCGGGGATGTCTTTGTTCACAAAACTGTGGGCCCCGACAATTGCATTCTCTCCAATGGTAACCCCCGGCATGATCGTGGTATGGCTGCCGATTCGACAGTTTTTCTTCAATACCACCCGCCCTCTTTTTCCATCTATGGTGGATACGGAATACACCGAACAATGCGATCCCACCTGGACAAAATCCGCAATCTCCACCCCTTCTTTGGCATTGATATAGGTAAAAACGCCTATATCTGTTTTATACCCCAGAGAAAAGCATGCCACGCCTTGAACAATCCATTGGTATTTTGTGGGTTTGCCGTCAATGATTTCCGGATATTCCCAGTTCGCGAACCTGTCATTCATCTTCTTTGTTCCCCAAAAATTCTGCAGCAGTCACATGTCCCTTCTGGTGGATACCTGCCTGTCTGTATATCTGGACCAGGGTCATCACCATAATTTTCATGTCAAGCAGAAAACAATGGTGATCAACATACCACACATCCAGTTTGAACTTTTTCTCCCAGGAAACAGCATTTCTACCGTTCACCTGGGCCCATCCCGTGATCCCCGGCCGGACATCATGCCGCCTGGCCTGCTGCCTGTCATATCGTTCCAGATACTGCATCAGCAGCGGCCTGGGTCCCACCAGGCTCATATCCCCTTTTAATACATTTACCAGCTCCGGCAGTTCATCCAGGCTGGATCTGCGCAACAGGGCGCTGAAACGGGTAAACCGCTGTGCATCCGGCAGAAGCCTGCCGGTGTCATCCCTGCCATTGGTCAAAGACCGGAATTTGTACATCATAAACGGCCTGCCCCTGAACCCCGGCCGCATCTGCCTGAAAATCACCGGCGATCCCAATTTCACCCGCACCAGAACAGCAATCAGCAAAAACACCGGCAGCAGGAAAACAACCAATACCAAAGCAATGGAAAAATCAACCAGCCGTTTCATGGTATTCCGATACAATTTGGCGCAACCCCTTTCTGACCCCTTGCGGGTCCCTGTTTTCTGCCGCTTTTTTCAAATCCTCCAGCCTGGCCGTAAGAAGGCTTACATCCCCGGTATGACTGCTCAGGACCCTTATTTTTTTGTGTTTTGTGGGTATGACCCCTTCCAGGTCGGTCATCAGCTCTTCGTACAATTTTTCCCCGGGCCGCAGCCCGGTATATACAATTTTTATGTCCTTATCCGGCTCAAACCCTGAAAAACGAATCAAATCCCTTGCCATGGCATCGATTTTCACCGGCTCCCCCATTTCGAGGACAAAAATTTCCCCGCCTTTTCCCATGGCCCCTGCCTGGAGAATCAGCTGGCAGGCTTCGGGAATCAGCATGAAATACCGTATCATGTCCGGATGGGTAACCGTAACCGGCCCCCCTTCCCGGATCTGTTTTTTAAACAAAGGAATTACGCTGCCCACACTGCCGATGACATTGCCGAACCGCACCGTCATGAAACGTGTGGATCTACTGGCTGCAGCTTCTGTTTTCTGGACCAGCAGCTCTGCAACACGCTTGCTTGCCCCCATGACATTTGCCGGATTCACCGCTTTGTCGGTTGATACAAATACAAACCGATCACATCCGGAATCCCTGGCCGCGGCCACGAGATTTTCCGTACCGCAGATATTGTTCTCCACCGCTTTCCAGGGATGGTTCTCCAGCATGGGAACATGCTTGTATGCGGCTGCATGAAACACAATTTCCGGACAATACCGGCTGAATATGAGTGCCAGTTCTGTTTTATCCCGGATATCAGCCAGCACCGGCACTACCTCCACCTGTGCAAAATTTTTCTTGAGTTCAAGGTCAATTTCGTACAACGGGCTTTCCGCCCTTTCCAGCAGGACAATCTTTTCAGGAGAAAACCGGCAGATCTGCCGGCACAACCCGGTACCGATGGAGCCCCCCGCCCCTGTGACCAGCACACATTTTTTGCCCAGATAGCCACCGATCTCCTTTTTGTCCAGCCGCACCGGTTCTCTTCCCAGAAGGTCCCTGTACTCCACATCTCTGATGGCACTGATACTGATTCTGCCATCTATCAGCTCCCCCATATCCGGAATGGTTTTAAAAGCAACATCCGCGTTTTTGCACATATCCACAATATGCCGCATCCGTTCAGAGGTGGCTGAAGGAATGGCGATAATGACATCTTCAATGTCCATGCTGCTGACCACAGAGTCCAAAGCTTCTATTGTATTGATCACCGGAACCCCGTGAATCTTTCTGCCGACTTTGGCAGCGTCATCATCCAGAAATCCAACCACATGGGATTGGACAGAGGGGTTTTCCCGGAACTGGCGGCAGATCTTTTCCCCGCAGTCTCCAGCACCGATAATCAGCATCCGCCGGCCCTTATGACTTTTCCTTAGAAACATTGCCGGCAGCATGGTGAAAAGATCCCGGATCCTGATATTTTCAGTGAAATTTTCAAAACACAGCCTTGTAAACACCCGCAGGCCCATAACCAGCATGACGGTCAGACACCAGTCAATGATAAAAACCGAACTGGAAACCATTTCAAACCTGTTTTTGTACAGAACAAACACAATCAGACACAGACTGGCAATGGTTGATGCCTTGATGATATCCATCAGATCTTTGATGCTGGTATACCGCCACAGGCCTTTATACAGATCAAAGAAATAAAAAAAGAAGAGTTTTCCAGCCAAAACAAAAAAAACCAATTCTTTGAATTTGTCCATGGCCCAGACCGGCGGATCAAAATCAAACCGGATCAGATGTGCCAGATAAAATGACAACCATAAAAGGACAACGTCAAAAAACAGTGTCACCAAAAAATTTCTGGTAATATTAATTTTCATCAGCAACAAACTTTCTTCGGACAATAATGGAAATTCCGGCGAACATCAGGCTGTAAAGACAATAGGTGCCCAACAATGCCACCCATCCCTGCGGCTGGATAAGGATCACAGAAACACCGATAGCCAGCTGCAACATGCCGTATCCCAGGGAAACTTTCCAGTGCCCGATACCAGCCTCGTTTACCAGTATCTGGTAGATGTGTTTTCGGTGGGGTTCTATCAGTGAATCCCCATGTCGTATTCTGACAACCATGGTAAACAGTTCATCAAAATAAAACGGCGCCAAAAAACCGGCCATGACCATAAAATCCGACAGATCCCGTGACAGAAACACAACGAGACAGGCAAAGACAAACCCCAGAAGAATGCTGCCCACATCCCCCAGAAAAACCTTTGCCCGGGGGATGTTAAAACACAGAAACCCCAGGCAGGAAAACGCCAGGGCCAGCCCAAAGAACACAAATGCCGGGTCCATACCGGAAAGCCGGGCATAAAAAGCTGTCATTAAAAAAGCAAGAAACCCTGCTATACCGGCTATGCCGTCTATTCCGTCCATGAAATTGTAAAAATTTGCCGTCCCCACAATAAAAACAAGGACCGGCAGCCAGGCAGCATAGGCCAAAAGATCCACCTGTTTCCAGGACAAGAAAAAAACCAGAAAAATTAGGCTGCACCCAAAATGGATCACCAGCCGCTGTGACACAGGCAGAATATATTTGTCCGCACCCCAGAAACTGGCCAGGGATATCACCAGGGACGGCATCCATATGAACACAGGAATCTGCAATATCAGACTGGAAAAAACAAGGGCGGCCAGAATACCCAAACCACCGCCTTTTGGAATGTTCTTATGATGGGAGCTTCTTTTGCTGGGCCTGTCAATGACACCGATCACGGCACCATATTTCATGACAACCCATGATCCTGTTATCCCTGATAAAAAGCTTAACACTATGATGGCCATGCCTTATCCCTGCGCCATTATTTTCCCGCATGCCCGCGGTCTGACAAATACCATTGTACGGTAGACGTAATACCCTGGTCCACGGTCACGCGTGGTTTCCATGCCAGCCGTGTCTGAATCCTGGAAGCATCCACCTGGAGATTTTCCCAGACCCGGTCATACACATGCCCCAGCCCGGCAAAATAAAGACTGGTTCTCATGAATTTTTCAGGCATGCTGAACAGACGGGGCTGCCTGCCCATGGCAGCGGCCAATTTTTCCACCAGCTGGGTAATGGGCAAATCCTCTCCATCACAAAGAACAAAGGTCTGGTTGGCGGCATTCTCATGATTCATGCACAGGCACACCGCATCCACAAGATTTTCCAGGGCCAGAAAGCTTCTTTTTTTTGAAACGCCGCCAAAAGGCAGCGGCACACCAGAATACACCAGCTCCAGCAATTTCAGGAAATTGGCTTTCACATGGGGCCCATAAACCAGAGGGGGGCGCAGAATAACCACCTCCATACCGGAATCGGCACCAATTTTTTTAAGGGACTTTTCCGCTTCAAGCTTGGATGCTGCATATGCATTTTGGGGATTTTCCGTGTCTGTCTCACAAAAAGGTCTGCCACTGCTTATTTTACCGTTAACCATGATGGAACTCAAAAAAACAAACCGTTTTACACCCTGCCGGGCTGCCTGGACAGCCAGATTCCGGGTACCTTCATGGTTGACGGAAAAATACCGACTGTGCCCCACCGAACCGTTTTTGCCGGCAGCATGGGCCATTCCTGCCAAGTGCACCACCTGGTCAATATGCTGCAAACATGGCGACCACAAAGTATCTCCATCCACATGGTCCAAAAAACAGGGGGTGCAATTTTTAAAGTCCGTCTGCCATAGGGTTTTATGCGGTTTTCTGAATGCACATGTCAGATGGTATTTCCGGGCCGAAAGTTCCTGATACAGGGCTTTTCCCACAAATCCGGTAGTACCGGTGAGCAGCACTTTCATTTACATATAATCCCGGGAGTTTGCTGTCATATTTTATACCGCATTTTTTAATTTTGGACATGTGTAATAAACTTCACCGCCAATGTCAATGTACATCTGGCTTCCCTGGATTTCATATAGAAAGATTCGCGCAGGGACAAACTGATAATTTCCGCAGGAATTCAAGAAGGGCAGCATGCGCATGAAAACATCATGTCCTGTGGTATGAATGGTTCAAAAAATCTGGTACAATAACAGCGGTTGTGGTACACTGTTTGTTAAAAATATTTCGTGCGGTATTTAAATTTAAACCGTGCGGCATTTCAGGGACTGATTAACCATGATAATGAACAACAAAGGATTTTCCTTTATAGAACTGATGGTGGTGGTGATTATTCTGGGCATTCTGGCGGGAATGATCGTGCCCCGGTATATGGGAAGAACCGATGAGGCAAAAGTGATCAAGGCGAAAGTGGATATTGCCGCCATTGAAACCAGTTTAAAGATGTATCACCTGGACAATGGCTTTTATCCCACCACGGAACAGGGGCTGGCCGCCCTCATTGCAAAACCCACCACAGATCCGGTGCCGCCCAAATGGAATGAAAACGGGTACCTGGACAAACGCAAAGTTCCCAAAGATCCCTGGGGAAGGGAATACCTGTATCTCAGTCCGGGGGTTAACGGGGATTACGATATACTGTCCTATGGTGCGGATGGTGTTCCGGGAGGAGAAGGGAAAAACCAGGACGTCAAAAGCTGGGAACTTGAGTGATCCTGAAAAAACCATACGGGTTCACCCTTGTGGAGATCATTGTGGTGATCACCATTATCTCCACCTTGATAGCGTTTTCCATCCCGGTATTCAAAGGTGCCGGCATTTTTACATCCCAAACCCAGGGAATCTCCGACCTGGCCAACTTGATCACCACCCTCAAATACAGGGCCATGCAGGAAAACCATGATATGCTTCTCCATATCGACATGGCATCTGGCCGCATCTGGATAACCGACACCTCCATGGACGGCCCTGCATGGGAAAACGCCAGAACCCATGCATTTGAGCTCGCCGGCAATCTGCGCATTTCCGGCATCGCATTTGCCCGGCCGGCAACGGAAATTCGGGAAGACAGGTCGGTTCGGACCATCCGGTTCAGCAGGCACGGGTACTCAGACCTGGTCATGCTGCAGGTGGACGGGGCCGACACCCCTGTGACCATGAAAATCGAACCGTTTCTCATGGATGTTGAAACGGTTTTTGACCGTGTTTCATTTGATGACTGCACATAGATCTCCCATACACCGGAAAAATGGCTTCACCCTTCTGGAGGTCCTGGTGGCCATGGTACTGCTGGCCATGGTACTGGTGACCCTGCTGCAGCTGCACTCCGGCACAATACAACTGGCTGGGGCCGGCAAATTCAAAGGCATGATTCCGTTGCTGGCAGGCCGGCAACTGGCTTTACTGACCACTTCCTCGGATCAATCCTACGACCGGTCAGGGGATTTCAAACCGGGATATGAAGGCCTTGAATGGCGCAGCACCTTTGAAGCGGCCGCATTTGAAGAACCGGTCACCCTGTCGGAACTGCAGTCAGACCGGTTGAAAAAGATTCAGCTTGACATATACGCCCCCAAAACCGGCAGGTCTCATACCATTATCACATGGCGGTATCTGGTTGAAACAGATGACTGATCCCCGGAAAAACGGATTCACCCTCCTGGAAATTCTGGTGGCCATGGCCATTTTTTCCATCACTCTGGCCACGCTCTACGCTACTTTCAGGTCCTTTTTGACCTCAGCCGATCTGGTGACACACGATATCCGCAGACAGGAACAATTCCGCCTGGGCTTACAGGCCATGAGAGCAGACCTGGAACAGATTTTCCTGCCCCAGCCCCCCCGGTATAACCCGCCCGGTTTTAATGAAGATCCGGATATTTTCCGGTTTGTGGCGGAAGAAACCAGTGTCGGTGGCAGTCTCTTTTCACATTTGCAGTTTGCCAGCCGCAACCACCTGGAAACAGGCCCCGGTGCAATTCCGGGAGCAGCCAAGATTCACTATTATGTCCATCGTCATGGAAACCGCTTTGACCTGCACCGGTCAGACAAAGCCTTTGTTTCCGAAAATGAACCAAATCCCTGCACGGATCCGGTCCTGGTAAAAGATATTCACACCTTTTCTCTGACTTTCACAGACAGCCGGGGAATTGAACACAAGACCTGGGATTCCGACGGGGAACCCTTTTCATACACGGTCCCCACCCGGGTCACAATAGAGATACAGATCGCAGGTGAAGATGATGCCGGACACCAGATCAAAACCGCTTTTTTTCTGCCGGTATCCAGAAAGGTGACAAAATGACATGCAACCGGAACGGCATGGCACTGCTTGTGGTTCTGGGGGTCATTTCCGTACTTCTGGCAACCGGACTGCACCTGGCCAGGCTCACCAATAAATCGGTCATCGCTGCAGGTCATCAGACCGACCGGTTTGCTGCCCGGGAAATGGCCTTGTCCGCAATCCATCTGGCCATGGCCCTGCTGGCGGATGATGCGGAAAAAACAGACATGGATTCCATCCAGGAAGACTGGGCTGATCCCGAAAAACTCTCCCGCATCACAGCGCAGCTGGGGTATACCCGGGGCCGGATATCCCTTGAAATCACTGATGAACTGGGAAAAATACAGGCAAACGCTTTATTGCAGCAGTTTCCAGGCAGCACTGAGAACCCGGACCAGATAAGGCTGTGGGAAAATTTTCTGGATCTGTACATCACTGAAGATAAATCCAGGGAGCGGCAGGACCCGGCTGCCATTATCAATGCCCTCAAAGACTGGCTGGATTCAGGGGACGATGGTGCCGTATCCGGACTTTCCGGCGCTGAATCCGCATATTATGCCGGGCTTTTAGTCCCTTATGCCTGTGCCGACCGGGAATTGAATCTTGTTTCCGAACTCTTGCTGGTAAAAGGGTTTGATCTGGATCTTTTTTCCTTCCTGACAGATACGCCCGGGATTGACAATTCGGAAAATTCCTTTGCAAACGCCCCTGTGGCATTGGGGGACATCTTCACTGTCTACGGCTTTTCAGACCTGCATGCGGATGGAACAACCTATCGCTGTCCAGGCCGGATCAATATCAACACCGCCGGCATCCGGGTCCTTGCGGCACTGCTTCCCCGGGGAATGGACGGGTTTGCCCAGGATATGCTTGACTATCGTGCACAAAAATCAGAAGATGGCAAAATGTTTGTAAACCCGCTTGACAAAGAATGGTATAACCGGGTTATAGATTTATCAGCACGAGAAAGGGAAATTTTTGACCGCATGATCCGATACGACAGCAACATATTCAAGGCATCATCCACGGTGCAGCTGAACCAGGCCCGGGTCACCCTGTCCGCCTATATACGGCGGGAGAGGCAAAAAAAATCCAACCAGTGGATCTGCCGCATTATCCAGATGGAAAGGAGCTGAGCTGTGTCCGGCCGACATCTGCTGCTGGATATCAATGCCCGTGGCATTGGTGCCACGATATTGGAACACAGGCTTTCTAAAACCAGACAGACAGGCAATGTTTTTGTGTCTTATGACACCCTGCCCGATCCCCGGGAAGACGGCTCTTTTTTCAGGACGGCCCTGACTGCCATTGCAGGCAGCATCGACCTGACTGCCTGCAAAGAAGCAGTCGTGTTCGTCTCTTCCCGGGATGTGTGTTTCCGCAATATCAGCCTGCCCTTTGCCAGCCCGGGGAAAATTGCCCAGGTCCTGCCCTTTGAGCTGTCTCCCTATCTGCCCGGAGACACCTATGTATCGGATTTTCTGCTCCAGGACCTGCGGTTTATCCGGGACCAGCATCTGCTTCTGACCGCCTCGCTGCCCCGGACAACGGCTGAAGACATTGCCGTGTGTCTGCAAACTTACAACATCAGGCCCCGGGTAATCACGCCCAAAGGATATGCCCTGGCCCTGTCTTCCATGGAAATCCGCAGAACACAAACAGACCGCATTTTTGTTCACCTGGACCAAACCCATATCACCTGCACCCTGGTCGCCGGATCAAAACCTGTCATGGTGAGAACACTGGCTGTATCGGACAACATCGGTGATGCCGCCGCAAAAACCGTTTCCCGCATGATCACAGGATTCAGGCACCGATCCGGCCTGGATACCCGGTTTGCCATCTTTCTGGCAGCAGAAACCGGGTTACCTGGTCCGGACCAGGTGATGCAATCTTTCCAGCAGCTGATGGCGCAGCATACATTTTTCCATACCGAGACCATTACACCCGTTGATATGGACACCGAATCCATATCTGAAACAGTATTTAAAAAACCCGGGATGGTGTTGAATTTTTCTAAAAAGCCTTATGGCCCGGGCGCTTTTTTCAACAAATTCAAATCAGAACTTCTTTCAACGGCAGTGGTGGGCATGATGGTTTTCATTCTGTTTTTTTTCAACCTGTACCAGGACAATTCCACCCTGGAAAAACAGATCTCTTTTGTCCGCGCGGCAGGCGTTGATCTTTATCAAAAAACCTTTCCTCAGGAAAAGATCCTGGCAGAACATTCACCGCTTCTGCTGATGCAGGCCCGGGTGAAACAGATCCTGCAGCAAAAAGGCGGTACCCTGCAGTCCCGGGACAACACACCGGATATATTGGCCATCGATGTACTGTACGAACTGTCGGCCCGTATTCCGGCCGATATGAACACGCAGTTATCACGCCTTTTGTTCAACCATGGCCAGGTAACCATCACCGGCAGCACTGACAGCTTCAATACTGTAGACCGACTGAAAAGTGCCCTGGAAAAATCAACCGAATTCAAAACCGTCACCATCACCACGGCCGATGCCGGCAAAACAGGCGATCAGGTCATCTTTCAATTCAAAATAGATATGTAACCGGCCCATAATGCATTTATCAAACAGAGAAAAAAATACCATTTTCCTTGGGAGTGTTCTGGTGACAATGTTTTTGGTGATACAATTCATCTACCTTCCCCTGTTGGACCGCAAAAAGGAGCTGGTGCGGATTCTCGGGGTGGAACAGGATGCGCTCAGACAAATGACCCAGCTGCAGCAGCAATTTCAGGATCTCACCCGGAATCTGGATTTGGACCAGAAAATTCTGGCCGCCAGGCCACCGGGTTTTACCCTTTTTTCTTTTCTGGACAGCCAGGCTGAAAAAAGCAGGATCAAAAAAAACATCGATTATATGAGACCCATTACCCAGAATATGGATGACGGCCCCTACAGCATTTCAAAGGTACGGCTCAAGCTGACAGACCTCTACCTGAAAGCGTTTGTTGATTTTATCCAGGGAGTGGAAACTTCTGGTAACGGCGTACATGTCATTTCCCTTTCCCTGTCAAGAACCGGAGAACAGACAAATCTGCTGGAAGCGGTCCTGGAAGCCCGGACCATGGTCCCAAAGGAGCCCCGGTGACATGACTGTAAAGCGCTTTTTCATATGCCTGATCTATTTTGTGGCGGCTGTCGGGGTTTTCGGTGTTTTGCGCTTTCCCCATCAGGCCGCAGCCCGGAAAATAACCATTGCGGCACAAAATATGTTTCCCGGCATCAGCATTACCATGGACCGTGTTTCACTTTGTTTTCCCCCGGGGCTGAACATGGAAAATACCGCAGTGCACCTGAAAAATATCCTGACCCTTGAACCCAAAAATGTGCGGGTGTATTTTCCTGTTTCCGCTCTCTTGGGCCTGAAAAATGATCTCGATTTTTCAGGCTCCCTTCTGAAAGGCGATGTTAACGGGCATATCACAGACATATCACTTTCAGAAAATGCCTATTCAGGACTGCAGATGGCTGTCACCGGATTACAGGTTAGAAACCTGGACCTTGCCATGCAGGGAATGGCGGCACAGGTCTCTTTTGACCTGTCAGGGCGGTACCATGTTCCTGACCTGCAGGATAATTCAGCTGGAGAAGGCGGTCTGGCAATGTCCGGGGTAACCTGCACCATCAAGGATGCTTTTCTCAACACCATGGGGATCACAACCCTTGATTTCAATGAAATCACCCTGGCCTTTACCCGGGATGACAAGCAGATCATAATATCAAAACTGCTTGCAAAAGGCGACATTATCAAGGTGGCTGCCGCCGGCCGGCTGGTTTTTGCAGGGGGCAGCCCCACAGATCCGGCAAACTGGCAGGTTGACCTTACGGGCAGCCTGCACCCGCAGCCGGCCTATGTGTCAAAATTTGCCGGTATTCTGTCCATGGAGAATCTGTTCAAAACCAATCCGGAAAAAGGAATCCCCTTCACCATAACCGGTCCGGCCGCAACCCTGGAAATCCAGTTATGAAACACCTGTTTTTTATCGCACAGCTTCTGCTGCTCACCCTGGCGGCATATATGGTTGTGGGCCTGGCATACAAAAACATAACACCACCGTCTGACACCCGGATCCAGGATTTACCGGGTTTGACCGGCAACCCCGGAGACACTGAAAACCCGGCCCGCCAGGTTACCAAACCGAAAAAATACACGGTCATTGCTGACAGAAACCTGTTCAATGTTCTCGCCGCAAGCCCTGAACCAGACCGGGAGCCACCTTCTGCAGTCCCTGAAAAACCGCTGAAAAAAACCAGTCTGCAGCTGGCCCTGTGGGGAACGGTCACGGCTGCATCGAAAAATGCATCCTATGCTGTGATTGAAAACAAAAAAACCCGGGAACAATCCCTTTACCAGGTGGGAGACGAGGTAGAAGGGGCAACCATCAGAAAAATCGCACGCAGCCAGGTCATACTGCGCGTCAATGGCCAGGACCAGTTACTGGAAGTGGATATCACCCAGGCACCGTCAGCGCCGTCAAAAAGGGCATTGCCGAAACCGGAACCAGCCGCTCCCCGCAAGGGAGATTCCCTGCAGGAACAGGCGGAAGCAGGCATTCCCGCCTTGATGAAGCAAGCCAGGATACGGCCGTTCTTTTCGGACGGAAAACCAGACGGCCTCTTATTGTACGGCATCAGAAATGATTCTGTTTTTCAGCAGATCGGATTGAGAAACGGGGATATTATCAAATCCATCGATGGCAGCGACACCCTTTCTGCCCGGGATGCCGTAACGATCTATCAGTCTCTGGATGCATCTCTGGATGATATTTCCGACATACGGTTCAGGATACTGCGGCGGGGAAAAACCCAGGAAATTGTTTACAATGCGCAAAATAATGACTACACAGTGGAAACTGTTTCAGATGAATAAGGAAACATTATGGGCAAACTGACAGTGACATATACATCACACCCTCCAAACCAGGTGCTTTTCTGCATGGTGCTGGGCTGTTTTTTCTGGTTCACATCCCTTTTGGCCTTCCCCCTGGTGCAATCTGCCATGGGTACGGAACCTGCGTCTGAAGAATATGTATCCATAGATTTCGACAATGTGGACATCAAGGTTTTTATCAAATTCATCAGCAAACTCACCCGGAAAAACTTTGTGGTGGACAGCCGGATCAGGGGCAATGTAACGGTTATTTCCCCCACAAAACTGTCGGTGAAAGATGCATACAAGGTATTTGAATCCGTACTGGAGATCCACGGGTTTTCCACGGTTGAAACAGGCAGTATTACCAAAATCGTACCCATTCCAGATGCAAAGGCCGACAATATCGATACCCGGCTGATGGAAAACAGCGAAGAAACTGCAGACCGGCTGGTCACCAGAATCATCCCTTTGAAATATGCGGATGCAGATGAACTTCAGCGGCTGTTCATCCCGCTTTTGCCCAAAGGCAGTGTGATTCTGTCCTACAGAGACACCAACATGCTCATTGTAACAGCGTCCCTTTCCAGTATTGACCGGCTGGTGAAAATCATACACACCATCGATGCCCCCAATATCGGCAAAACCATTTCCGTGATACCGGTCAGACATGCTGATGCGGCAAAACTGGTGAAAACCCTTTCCAGCATTTTCACCGCCCGGACAAGAGAAGAAAAGAAAAGTCCGGACACCGGCAAAATGGTGCATTTT
>Ga0102940_1000752_pt1 | contig 21812 bp, 18 predicted proteins | sample SalPonR2_C_D1_MG_FD_78215 | JGI IMG/M metagenome (GOLD analysis project Ga0102940, IMG submission 78215) | Salt pond soil microbial communities from South San Francisco under conditions of wetland restoration - Salt Pond MetaG R2_C_D1_MG | ecosystem: Environmental > Aquatic > Marine > Intertidal... | reverse complement strand
GCATCAGATTTTGCATCGTTCCATGGGGTGTCCTCATCCCAAGCCCGAAATCCGCCCCTTGGCGGTATGCTGTGCCCGGCCCGAGATCTTCCGGGGCCGGTTTCATACCTTTTTCAGCAAAGGAACAGTTCACCCGTTTACAGTTCTGTCATACCGGCGTGTCTGCTGGCCCCTCCTGCTCTGACGGTCCTGTCACAGCATACCGCCAGGGGCTCCCTGAAAAGGTCCTTGTGATACACGATTCTTTATGGCAAATATCCAGAATTGGCTTTTGGCTGTCAGCATTTAGCGCGGGAAGAGATGTGCCGACAGAATGTACAAAAAAAATCGGCAGGACTTTTTACAGTCCTGCCGGTGTATGAACCTGGGTTAGGCTTGGCTTGTTGGAAAACCAATAAGCCAAGTCTGAGCCCAATTTCGTTTTCGCTACATGGCGGATTCCGGATGGAACACATCCACCTCTTTGAGGTCATCCCCCAAATATTCCCGTTCATTGGGACCCAGGATACCCAGGGAAAGGCACAGCAAGGTCCACAGATGCACGGTATCCCAGGCATGGTCATTCACATCTGCCATGTCATGCACCTGGGCATGGCAGTTGTGGCACGGGGTGATGCAGTAATCCGCCTTGGTGGCCAGGATCTGGTTGGCCTTGGTCTGGCCGTAGGCCCGGCGCTGCTCCTGGAATCCCGACTGGAGATATCCACCGCCACCGCCGCAGCAAAAGTTGTTGGACCGGTTGGGGGTCATGTCAATAAAATTTTCTTCGCCCACAACCGCCCGGACCACATACCGCAGGTCTTCTGCCACCGGATCTCCAAAGCTTTTTCGCACCAGCTGACACGGATCCTGGACCGTGAACTTGATCTGACGGTCCTTGTTCCAGTCCGAAGATGGTTTGAGCTTGCCTTCTTTGATCCACTGGGCATACAGCTGGATAATGGATTGAATTTCGAAATTGTAAGGGATGTCAAATTTTTTCAGTCCTGCCAGGACTGCAAAGAGTTCGTGCCCTCACTCGGTGTTGAGCCAGACTTTGCAGTCCAGATCCTCCACTGCTTTCACCTTGGTTCTGACAATTTTTTCCCAGCTTTCATCATCAGCGGCAAACATGCAGTAGTTTTCCGCGGCCCAGCCTTTGGTGCCGTAGGTCCAGTCCGCCCCTGCCAGGTGCATGATCTTCCACAACGGCACCATCTCATCCGGCTCGGTCACCGGTTCTCTGGAGTTCTGGTTCAGAAAATAATAAGCCCCTTCCCGGTTGACATCTGCTGTCATTTCCGCAAATTCCGGCTGTGCCTCCTGGTATTCCTCCAGCACATCCTCCACAACAAACTGGAAATCCTCCTCATTGGCCCCCATGGCGGAACAGGTATCATGCTTCAATGCCATATCACAGGAACCGATGATGCCTTTGGGCTTGTCTTCCTTTTTCCAGGTGGACCTGGCATTGAACACCAGCTGTGGAATATTGATCTGCATGGGGCAAACATACATGCACCGGGTACACATGGAGCACATCCATACCCAGTTGCTGCTCAGAATCTCTTCATCCATGCCCAGGGCAGCCATGCGCAGAAACTTTCTGGGATCCATTCCCTCAAGCCCTGTTGCCGGGCATCCTGATGCACATGCCCCGCATGTCAGGCAGGCGTTCAGATTGCCGCCCTCGGGCAGCAGTTTCATTACCTTATCTTTGAAGACGCTCTTTCTGGCGCCCCCGATCTTGATTGCCGTATCTGTCATATTGTTTTCCTTACCCCCTCTGTCTGTAAATTTATCATTTGTGCAATCGGTTCTGTTCTCTTACACCCTCTTTTAATACCCTCATTTTAAAGCAGTTTCTTTTTTCTCTTATTCCGGGAACCATGTCAAGAAAAATTGCCTGCCCGGTCTGGATATTTGCCATAAGCATGCCAGGTTTTCAATCGCTCTGAGCAGCACTCTGTCCCAAGAACCGCCCCTGGTGGGGTCTTGTGCCCGCCCGAAATCTGCGGGGGCCTGTTTGCATAAGAACAATGGAGAGTGGCAGCCCGTCCTCTGGTTGGAAACCGTCCCCGGCAAGTTTTACCAGGCCCCCTCCGGATCTGACGGCCCGTTCACAGGACCCCACCAGGGGCTCCCTCTAAGATCGCACGCTACTATGGCAAATATCCAGTGCCCGGTGTAAGAATTTGACATTTTGTGTCCCTGTGCTAGTATGGCACTGAAAAGGTATATCTACAGACAAAGAGACTATAAAACAAGATCCTATTCCCACCACCCATGCAAAAAACAACAAAAATCCGCAAAAAAGAACGGAAACCGTTAAAGGACAAAGGGTTCAGGTACAGTTGCAACCGGCCGGCACGCCTGAACTTTATGCCGGATCTGCCCGTCACTGCCAGAAAAGATGAAATAATTGATGCTGTAAAAAACAACCAGGTGGTGATCATATCCGGGGAAACCGGGTCCGGCAAAACCACCCAGATCCCCAAGTGCTGTCTGGCAGCCGGATGCGGCACCCGGGGCATGATCGGCTGTACCCAGCCCCGGCGCATCGCTGCAATCAATGTGGCCAGACGGATTGCCTTTGAACTGGGTGAACCCCTGGGACAGTCTGTGGGATACAAGATCCGGTTTGACGACAAAACCCCGGCCGGGGCCTGCATCAAGCTGATGACAGACGGCATCCTGCTGGCGGAAACCCAGCAGGACCGTTTGTTGAAAAAGTATGACACCATTATTGTGGATGAGGCCCATGAACGCAGCCTGAACATCGATTTTACCCTGGGGATCCTGCGCCGCCTGGTGAAAAAACGCAAACATTTGAAACTGGTCATCACCTCCGCCACCATAGATACCCAAAAATTTTCCGATGCCTTTGACCAGGCCCCCATCATCGCGGTGTCCGGCCGCATGTTTCCGGTGGAAACCCTGTATCAGCCCATCCTGGGAGAAACCGGGGACAAGCAGAACCCGGAAGACCAGGGATATGTGGAGGCAGCAGCAGATGCGGCCCACTTTCTTTTGTCCACCACCCGGTCAGGGGACATGCTCATCTTCATGCCCACGGAACAGGATATCGGGGAGACCATGGAACTGATCCGGGGCAAACGACATCCCGGTGTGACCGTGCTGCCCCTGTTTGCCAGGCTGTCGGCAAAAGAACAGGCCAAAGTGTTTTCCCGGACCCCGGGCAGAAAAATCATTGTATCCACCAACGTGGCAGAAACCTCTTTGACCATTCCCGGCATCACATATGTCATCGACACCGGGCTGGCGCGCATTCCCAGTTATTCCCCCAGAACCCGCACCACCTCTTTGCCGGTACAGCCCATCTCCCGGAGTTCCGCCAACCAGCGCCAGGGCCGGTGCGGACGGGTGGAAAACGGGGTGTGCATACGGCTGTATGATGCAGAGGATTTTACCGGGCGCCCGTTTTTCACGGCCCCGGAAATTCTGCGCAGCAACCTGGCGGAAGTAATTCTGCGCATGATCTCCCTGAACCTGGGCGATGTGCAGGGGTTTCCTTTTATTGATCCGCCTGCTGCCAAAAGCATCAAAGACGGATTTGACACCCTGGTGGAACTGGGGGCCATCCGGAAAAAAAACCGCTCCGGAAAACAAAAACAGCCCTTTGTGCTGACAAGGGTGGGACAGATCATGTCAAGAATCCCGGTGGATCCCAAACTGTCCCGGATACTCATTGCAGCAGAAAAGAACAACTGCCTGGCGGAAACCCTTGTGATTACCACCGCCCTGTCCATTGCCGATGTCCGGCAGCGACCGGCGGACAAAACAGCTGCCGCAGACCAGCAGCATGCAAAATTCAAAGACCCCACATCAGATTTTGTGACCTTGCTCAATATCTGGAATGCATACAAGGCCGAAGAAAAAAAATCCCGGTCCCGGAACAGGCTGCGCAAGTTCTGCGCAGACCATTTTCTGTCATTCAAACGCATCCGGGAATGGCAGGACCTCCACAGCCAGATCCAGCGCAATCTTGAAGAACACGGGTTTTCCAATTTCTCCTTGTTCTCCCCTCCGCCCGGTACTGACCAGCTGAAATCCAGGGACCATGACATTGGCGGTCCGTTGTACATTGCCCTGCACAAATCTTTGCTGGCCGGGTATCTGTCCCACATCGCCCACAAAAAGGAAAAAAACATCTACACCGCTGCCAAAGGGCAGCAGGCCATGATTTTTCCGGGATCCGGCCTGTTTGACAAGGCCGGACCCTGGATTGTGGCAGCCGAGTTTGTCAAAACCAGCCAGCTCTTTGCCAGGGGGGCGGCGAATATCGATCCTGCCTGGCTGGAAGAGATCGGCAAAGACCTTTGCACCCGCACCTATGCAGAGCCCCGTTGGGAAAAAAACCAGGGACAGGTCATGGCCACAGAACAGGTATCCTTGTTCGGCCTGGTCATTGTTGCCGGCAGACGTGTGGCCTATGGAAAAATCAACCCGGAGGAGGCAGGGGAAATTTTTATCCGCAAGGCACTGATGGAAGGAGAGATCCATCAGACATTCGCCTTTATGGAACATAACCGGGCTTTGATAGAGGATTTGGAAGCGTTGGAACATAAAACCCGGCAGCGGGACATACTGGTGAGCGAGGAGAACATCTTCCAGTTCTATCACACCCGCCTTCCCAAACCGTTTTTCAATATCAGCACCTTTGCCAGGTTTTTAAAGGACCGGGGAGACGACCATTTTCTGCGCATGACACGGCAGGATCTGGAAAAAAACATGGTGGATGCATCCCGGCTGGCCCTGTTTCCGGATGTCCTGGATACGGAACAGGGCAATTTTGCCCTGTCATACCAGTTCAATCCCGGGGATGAGGCTGACGGGGTCACGGTAAAGGTCCCGGCAGACGCGGCTGGCCGACTTAAACAAACCACCCTGGAAAAACTGGTGCCCGGCATGTTTGAAGAAAAAATTGCAGGGCTCATCAAGGGACTGCCCAAACAATACCGGGTAAGGCTCATGCCGGTCCAGAAAACCGCTGCCCGCATCGCCCGGGATCTTCCCAAAGACAATACCCCTTTGTTTTCCCAGCTGTCCGCCTTTGTCCAGAAACACTATGGTTTCACCATCCCTGCCACGGCCTGGTCTGAACAGAGCCTGGCCGATCATTTAAAGATGCGGATCTCCATCCGGGACCACCGGGACAAAGAGATCACCTCCCTTCGGGACCCTTCCATCCTGCAGCGGTTTCCAGCCACCCGCCCCCAAAAAGGGTCATCCGCATTTGATCAGGCCTGCAAACAATTTGAGCGCACCCATATCACAGACTGGACGTTTGGTGATCTTCCGGAAGAGGTGCCTGTTACCGAACCTGACAGCTGCATGCGCAGGGTGTATCCCGGGCTGAAAATCGAAGACAATACCCTGAGCCTGCGCCTGTTCACCGATCAACAGGCAGCAATCCGCTCCCATGTCCGGGGTGTCCGGTACCTGTACGAACACGCCTTTGCCAAAGAGTTTACAGCCATCAAAAAAGATATCCGCACCACGGCGGATTTCAAACAGACCGCTGCCTGTTTCAACGGCCCGGCAGCTTTCCAGAAAGCAATCTACGCCTGCATCACAAAAGCGCTGTTTGAAAAAAACATCCGGACCAAAACCGCATTTGATGCGCATATCCGGAAAATACGGCCCGCACTCTATCAGAAAACAAAGCAGATGCTGGCAGACATCATGGCCGTGGGAAAAGCATATGGGCAATGTTATTCTCTGCTGCAGTCATTGTCTCTCAAATACCAGAACAGGCCCCAGGCCAGCCGGATTCTCACCCGGCTGGCTGATGAACTCAAGAACCTGATCCCCCCACATTTTTTATCCTTGTACACCATGGAAAGGATCGGTCACCTGCCCAGGTATGTGGCCTGTATCACCATCCGGGCACAGCGGGGGGCGGACAACCCGGCCAAAGAAACCGCCAAAGCGGAAAAAATGACCCGGTTTGACCACCATCTTTCCCATCAGCTGGCAGCCCTGTCTGAAAAAACCTCCCCTGAAAAAGCACACAGGGTGGAGGCGTTTTTCTGGCTCCTGGAAGAGTACAAAATCTCTGTTTTTGCCCCGGAAATCAAAACCGCTGTCAAGGTTTCTGCCAAACGCCTGGACAAGGAACTGCAGGCTTTGGCCACCATGATCTGAACCATGGTCCTGCCCGGGTATTGCAAAAATTATCCGGATGGAGTGTTTTTCAACCGTTCTTTCACCTGTTTTTCCAGGTGCTGGATCACCTGTGACAAGGCACGGGTTTCCCGGATGGGTCCGGAATGGTTCCACCCGGCTGCCAGGGCCTGATTTTTTTTGTCCCGGAACTGTTCCAAGGATGCCACCAGGGTGTTCCAGGCAAACAGTTTCTGGAGCACATGCCGCTCCTCAGGGCTCAGGTCTGCTGTGTCAATGGTGTTGCCGGTATCTGTTGTAATGATCATATTTTCTTTGTTCCTGTGAATGGTGCTTTTTATATGCCTGGTATTACCTGTTTTATAGGGTCGGGTCAATACCTGCATCCGGTCGGAGCTGCAGACCCGTGTCGTGGGGTTGCTGTGTGTCTCACCCGTCTGCCGTGTTTGACAGTGTGTAAGGCATGCTGCGCTAAACGTCAAAAACTGCGGGCAGGTGTGTCCTCAAACAGTTTGACGTTCTTGACGCTTCCCATGCCTAACACACTGTAACAAACACGGCAGAATGGGATTCGCCCCACAGCAACCCCACGACACTAGCCGCTGATGGCAGGAGAACCAATGGTGAATTCCCGGGCCAGTCTTCCATTTTCACGGCGGCATTTTTCGGTCAAAATTTGCTGCCGGGCTGTCAAATGGCCCAAGTATCTTTGCCAAGGGTAACACGCATGCGAATTTGGGCCATCAGGAAAAAATCAGGAGGAAAGCAGAATCCATCAACTGAAGACTAAAAGCGTGCACGTTATGGGGAGCCCCTGGTGGATCCCTGTGAACGGACCGTCAGATCCGGAGGGGGCCTGGTAAAATAACCAGGGATGGTTTACACACAAAGAGGGTTGCCGCACTTCATTGTTCCCCTGCAAACAGGCCCCCGCAGATCTCGGGCCGGGCACAGGGCTCCACCAGGGGTGGGGCCCGGGACAGGGTGCTGTGCAATGCGATCGAAAATCCGGCATTCTTATGACAAATATCCCGTCAGACATTGCAGGCCTTGAAACCCGGCTGCAAATGCAGTAGTTTAGCAGGTACATTGTTTCAAAACCCCTTTAAAAAAGGAACCACTGCGTGTTCACAGAAACCATTACCTTTCCGGCCGCGTTTGCCGCAGGCCTGCTGTCGTTTTTGTCTCCGTGTATCCTGCCCCTGATACCGGCCTATTTTTCCTTCATCACCGGGCTTTCCCTGGATGAACTCACTGCCGGCAGACAGGAAACCAGAAAGAAAGTGATCCTGTCAACCCTGGCCTATGTGGCGGGATTTTCCTTTGTTTTTATCATGTTCGGGGCATCCGCCTCATTTGTAGGGTCTGTTTTCACCGAATATGCCTTTGTGATCCGGTATCTGGGCGGGGGCATCATCGTGATTTTCGGACTGCACCTGCTGGGTGTCATCAATATCTCGGCGCTGTCCTTTGAAAAACGGATCCATGTAAAGCAGAAACCGGTGCATCTGGTGGGCACCTTTCTCATAGGTATGGCATTCGGGGCAGGCTGGAGCCCGTGTATCGGGCCTTTGCTGGGCAGCATCCTGATTGTGGCCGGCAACCAGGACACCCTTGCCAAAGGGGTATGGCTCCTGGCTGCTTACTCGGCAGGCTTGGCACTGCCCTTTATCCTCATGTCCTTTTTTATAACATCCCTGATGGAATTCATGAAAAAAGCCACCCGGTTCATTACCATCATCAACAAAGCAGCCGGTATTCTGCTGATTCTCATGGGGCTGCTGCTGATTTTTGACAAATTTCATTTGCTGGTTGCCACATAGACCGGATACCCTGCCATGACAAAAAACGATAGACAGTTTTACAGCCTGCTCCTTGTCACCACCCTGGCCAAACTCCTGCTGAACACGGCCAGGCGGATGGTCTATCCCTTTGCCCCGGCCTTTGCCAGGGGACTCGGGGTGGACCTGGCCGCCATCACCTCCGTGATCGCCCTGAACCAGGCCACCGCTGTCCTGGGGCCTGTGGGGGCATCCTTTGCCGACCGGTACGGCAACAAAAGGCTCATCCTCATTTCCCTGGTGCTGCTGTGCTTAGGGTGTTTTGCCGCAGGGTTTGTCCCCCTGTACGGGGTCCTGGTGGTGAGCCTGTTTCTGGCCGGCCTGGCAAAAAGCATTTTTGATCCCAGCTTCCAGGCCTTTATCGGCACCCATATTCCGTTTGAACAGCGGGGGAAATTCATCGGCATTACCGAACTGGCATGGGCCGGGGCCACGCTTTTGGGAATCCCCCTGGCCGGGCTGGTTATCCAGAAATTTTCCTTCCAGACCCCGTTTGCCGCCATCGGCCTGCTGGGAGCGGCCTGTTTTTTTCTGATCCTCCGGCTCATGCCGGCAGACAGACCGTCAGACCGGGAAAGTACGGGGTCCGGCAAAATACTGGCGGCAAACTGGAAGCAGATACTCAAAAACCGCCGGGTCCTGGGAATTCTGGGATTTGCCTTTTTCATGGCCCTGGGGTCTGACACCCTGTTTGTGGTGTACGGGGCCTGGCTGGAACAGTCCTATGGCCTGTCACTGGCTGCCATCGGTCTGGGCACCATCCTCATCGGGATTGCCGAGGTGGCGGGCGAAGCCATCACCGCATTTTTTTCCGACCGGGTGGGGATGCTGCGCACCATTTTCATCGGCATGGTGCTGACGGCAGGGGCCTATTTCCTGCTGCCGATTCTGGACCGGGGGGTCCTGTATGTGCTGGGGGGATTGTTTGTGGTATTTTTGTGCTTTGAATTCACCATTGTGACCGCCATGGGCCTGGCCACGGAACTGATGCCGGAACTGCGGGCCTCCACCATGTCCGCTTTTTATGCCATAGGCGGTCTGGGACGGGTGGCCGGGGCATTTTGCGGGGGACTGGCCTGGTCCCATACCGGCATATTTTTCATCAGTCTCATTGCCGGCGGGTGCACCCTTGCCGCCCTGGCATGCATGGCAGCCGGCTTTGCCCGGTTTTCAAAACCCTAACCCCGCTTTTAACGGATATACTTTCACAGGCAGTCCCGTAAACTGCAGCAGATATCTTTATGACAATGCCGCCCAAAAAATCCGGAAATCTGCTTCAGATAAGCCGGCCACAGCCGGAGGGCGCTCTTTGCTGTCATGGCAGTCGGATCCGCCCGTCACCAGCAGGTGATGTTTTTCAGCCCAGGAAATCAGCATTGCCTGGTGCTCTTGGGTGTGCCCGGGATAATATACCTCAATGCCTGTGATGCCGGCGGCCAGAAATTCAGGCAGCAGCCTTTCCACGGTGTCCACCGGGGGCAGCACCTCTTTGTAATGGCCTTTTCCGGTGAAAGAACCGGCAGCCGGATGGGCCAGAACCGCCAGCAGACCCTGCTTTTTGATAAAATCACCTGCTGCATCCAGTGCAATGCCTGAGGGCAGATAAGCAGGGCTGTCATTGCCGATAATCCGGTTGATGGTGTTTTTGTCGGTTATGCCCAGTCTCTGGGACAGGGCCAGGGCAAAATGCCGGCGGCTGACATTGGTACTGTAAGAAGCAATGTCTTCGAAAACAAGGTCCCGGTCCAGAACCGGATCGGTACCGGCAGGGCCGAAAACGGCATTTATCTTTGCAATCCGGGCCCGGACAAGGCCGTCCCCCCGGCCATCCGCCATCAGGGCTTCAAAGGCATTGACAAAATCCTTATCTGACAGGCGGCTGGGCTGAAAATAACACAACAGGTGCAGGGTACCGGTGAAAAAAGAGCGCTTGAAACGGATGGACAGCTCCACCCCGGGAACCACAAGGATACCGGCTGCATCTCCGGCTGCCAGGCCCCGGGCAAGCCCCTTGAGGGTATCATGGTCTGTGATGCCGATGGCACCAAGTCCGATTTTTTTGGCTGTGTTCACCAGCTCTTCCGGTGAAAAATCACCGTCCGATGCCAGGGTATGGTTGTGCAGATCTGCAAATACAGCTTTGTTCATGGCTGGTCTTTCCTGGTTCATCTTTATTTTTATTTTCGTGTCAGTATTATTGTTCAGAAAAAGATTATGCATAACTTTAATAATGATGCAGCCCACCATTTTTTATAAAAAAATGCAAGATATCATTTGATTTTTATCTGGTAAATGGTAGAAGAAAAAATCTAAATTTTGAATATTTTTAGAAAAAACACTCTCTAAACCATAGAATGGATACTGATATGGATATTTTAAATGCACTGGGGAAGGTCACATCAGCACAGGATGCCAGAAACATTTTCACACAGCGCATGGACAGCGTTCAACTGGACCGCATCCATAAAATTCAAAACCCGGAAATCTTGAAACGCATTGCCAATGCCATTGTCATCTGTAATCCGGATACGATTTTTATCAATACCGGCTCACAGGGAGACCAGGATTTTATCAGAAACCTGGCCCTGGAAACAGGAGAAGAAAGCCCCCTGGCCATGGAAAACCACACCATCCATTTTGATCTGCCCGGCGAGCAGGGCAGGATCGTGGACAGGACCTTTTACATCGCCAACCCGGAAGACCACATATCCTCTCTTGCCAACCGCATGAACCGGGAAAATGCCCTGGAAGATATCCAATCTAACATGACCGATATCATGAAGGGCAAGACCATGATGGTGGGATTTTACATGCGGGGACCGGTGGGATCGCCCGTGTCAAACCCGGCCCTGGAAATCACCAGCTCCGCCTATGTAAGCCACAGTGCCGAGCTTTTATACCGCAACGCCTACGCCGATTTTGACAGGGAAGTGGCCGCTTTGGGGCATTTTTTCACCAATGTCCATTCCCAGGGACTGAACCAGCCCGAAGACCTGCCAAACGCCCGGGTGTTCATGGACCGGCAGTACCAGACCACCTACAGCTTCAAATGCACCTATGCCGGTAACACCCTGCTGCTCAAAAAAGGCAACCACCGGTTTGCCGTGGACAAGGCGGTGTACAAAAATCCGGGGGAAGAGCTGTCCGAACATATGTTCATTACGGGCATCAGGGGTCCGGGAAACCGGGTTACCTGGTGTGCCGGCGCAGCCCCGTCCGGATGCGGCAAGACCACCACCGCCATGGCCGGGAACCTGTTTGTGGGAGATGACCTGGCCCAGATGTGGATCGCCGAAGACGGCAGCATCCGGTCCGTCAATCCGGAAGCCGGCATTTTCGGGATTGTGGAGGATGTAAACCAGCAGGGCGATCCTTTGCTCATGCAAGTACTGCGCAAATCCGGGTATGAGGTGATCTGGTCCAATGTGCTCATTGATGAAAACAAAATCCCCCAGTGGGTGGGAAACAATGAACCTGTACCGGAAAAAGGCATCAATTTCCAGGGAGAATGGCATGCCGGCATGACAGATGACAAGGGCAGCCCTGTGCCCATGTCACATCCCAACTCCCGGTGTACCCTGCGCTCCACCTGCCTGGAAAATTATTCTGAAGAAGCGGAAAATCCCCAAGGCGTGCTGACCCGGGTGTTTACCTACAGCGGCAGGGATGCCGACACCATGCCCCCGGTATGGGCGGCACAGGATCCTGACCATGGGGTGGTCATCGGCGCCTGTATCGTATCAGCCGCCACAGCCACCGAGGTGGGGGCCTTCGGTGTGAAACGCGCCCCCTGGGCCAATGCCCCCTTCATACCCGGTGCCTTAGGTGATTATATGGAAGCCCAGTTCCAATTTTTCGGAAACAAAAAAATCCACAAACAGCACCAGCCGGTGATGGCAGGTCTGAATTATTTTCTCACGGACAAATCCCGGGGAGGTGATTCCGACCGCCTGCTGGGGGAAAAAAAAGATGTCAAGGTATGGCTGGCCTGGCTGGAACGGTATGCCCACAATGAAGCCGGCTGCATCAAAACCCCCATAGGCAATCTGCCGCTTTACCAGGATCTGGTCCAGTTGTTTGCGCAGATCATTGACAAAGCATACCCCAAAAATTTGTATGACCGGCAGTTTTCCCTGTATGTGGACAATATTGTCCAGCGCATCGTTTTGCAGGAAACCGCCTATGCCAAAGAAGCGAACATTCCAGCCAGGCTGTTCGATATTCTGGCCCGCCAGAAAGAAGCGCTGCTGGAATGGAAGCAGAAAAAAGGGGCTGTCATCCTGCCGGATGATTGCCGTTAGACAAAATATATAGATTTTATTTAAAGATAATCTTAAAAAATTTTCCATATATTTGCTTGATTTTTCAATTTTGCTTGATTTTATTTATCCGATTATATTAAAAGAAATATTTACCATAAAACCAAAAAGATATCGTTGCAGCCGCATGCTGCTGACAATATGTTTTATGACAACAGGAGGAAACAATGGCAAAAATTGTCGCCCGTGAGGAGATGGCCCAGGGGACCATTATAATGAATGAAATCGATGCCCCCCGCATATCCCGCAAAGCAAAACCCGGCCAGTTTGTAATTCTGCAGGCCGATGAAACCGGAGAACGCATTCCGCTGACAATGGCGGATACCAACACTGACAAGGGCACCATCACCATTATCTACATGGTGGTGGGCAAATCCACGGCCCGCTTCAAGGAACTGCAGGTGGGAGATGAATATTTTGCCCTTATCGGGCCTTTGGGAGCCCCCACCCATATTGAAAATTTCGGCAAAGTGGTATGTGTGGGCGGCGGCACAGGTATCGCCGTGCTCCATCCCATTGCACGGGCATTGAAACAAGCCGGCAACGAGGTGACCACCATTCTTGGTGCGCGAAGCTATGATCTGCTGATCATGGAAGAAAAGATGCGGGCCGTATCCGATCATTTTCACATCTGCACCGATGACGGGTCCCATGGCCACCACGGATTTGTGACCGATGTACTCAAGGATGTACTGGAAAAAGATGATATCGATCTGGCTGTGGCCATCGGCCCCATCCCCATGATGAAATTCTGCAGCCTGATCACCAAGGAAAAAAATGTCAAAACCTTTGTGAGCCTCAATCCCATCATGGTGGACGGCACCGGCATGTGCGGGTGTTGCCGTGTATCTGTGGGAGGAGACACCAAATTCGCCTGTGTGGACGGCCCGGAATTCGACGGCCACAAAGTGGATTTTGAGGAACTGGCCAAACGCCTGGCATCCTATCTGGACGAAGAGCGCACCAGCATGGAAACCTTTGAAGAATGCAAAGCACTATAACAACCCCCAACCGGGTTGGTAATACGGAGGAATTAATGGCAGATAAAAAGAAAAAAATTGACCGGGCCCGGATGCCTGAACAGGACCCGGACGTCAGACGGAGAAATTTTGAGGAAGTCCCCCTGGGACTGGACAATGACACCGCCCTGCTTGAGGCAAGCCGGTGTCTGCAGTGCAAAAAACCGGCCTGTGTGGATGGCTGCCCGGTATCTGTGGATATTCCCGGCTTCATTTCCAAGATTGCGAAAAATGATTTTTCCGGTGCTGCAAACAGGCTGTGGGAAAGAAACGCCCTGCCGGCTGTGTGCGGCAGGGTCTGTCCCCAGGAAGAGCAGTGCGAGGGCAAATGTATCCTGGGCAAAAAGGACAAACCGGTTGCCATTGGATATCTGGAACGGTTTGCCGCGGACTATGAACGCAAGAACGGCTCCGGCGGCATACCGGAAGTGGCTGAAAAAACCGGCAAAAAAGTGGCGGTCATCGGTTCCGGACCCTCAGGCCTCACCGTGGCTGGAGACCTGCTCATCAAGGGGCATGAGGTCACCATTTTCGAGGCATTCCATAAAGCCGGCGGGGTGCTGGTCTATGGTATCCCCGAATTCAGGCTGCCCAAGGAGATCGTGGCATCGGAAGTGGCCACCCTGGAAAAGATGGGTGCCAATATTGAATGCAATGCGGTGGTGGGGGCCTCGGTCACCATTGACGAGCTGTTCGAAGAAGGATATGACGCGGTGTACATCGGTGTGGGAGCAGGACTGCCCCGTTTCATGAACCTGCCCGGTGAAAACCTTATCGGCATCTATTCCGCCAATGAATACCTGACCCGCACCAACCTCATGAAAGGCTATCTTTTCCCCAAATATGACACCCCCATTGCCAAGGGAAAAAATGTGGTGGTCCTGGGGGCCGGCAACGTGGCCATGGACTCTGCCAGAACCGCCATGCGCCTGGGCGCGGAATCGGTAAAGGTGGTGTACAGGCGGTCCAGAGAAGAGATGCCGGCCAGGGAGGAGGAACTGCACCATGCCCAGGAGGAAAAGATCGAGTTTGTGCTGCTCACAAACCCCACCCAATTTTTCGGGGATGAAAACGGCCGGGTCACGGGCATGGAATGCCTGCAAATGGAACTGGGGGAGCCGGATGATTCCGGCAGAAGGCGGCCGGTACCCATCGAAGGATCGGAATACCGCATTGACTGTGATCTTGTGGTGGTATCAGTGGGCTCCAATGCCAATCCTTTGTTGACCAATGCCACCCCAAACATGGCATTGAACAAGTGGGGCAATATTGTGGCAGATCCGGTTACCGGCAAAACCACCAAAAAAGGGGTCTGGGCCGGCGGCGACATCGTCACCGGTGCAGCCACAGTGATCCTGGCCATGGGGGCCGGCAGGGGTGCGGCCAACTCCATGCATGACTACCTGACCATCGGCTGGTAATTACCAGGATATAAAGAAACACTGGCAATGGGGGCTGCTCTTTAACCAGCCCCCATTGCCTTTTTGGATGGTACCTGTCTGTTCAAACCGGCTCACACAGGGGCAATAAACACCTTATGGTCCACCAGGGACAATGAGTGGATATGCCCTTTGACAAATTTCTGCTCCCCGAAAATTGAGACCAGGCGGATGCCGTCTTCATCCGGCTCCACCTTGTCAACCGCTTCCATGATAAGGGTTTTGGTGCCGTTTTCCGTAAAATATGCATTTGCTTCACACATGACTGAATCTCCTTGCATTGGTGCCTTACGCCTCAGTCCCTCCCTGTTATAAAAACAAGGAGGGAAACCTGGGTTGCGGATTTCCCGTGTTTTATCATATAAAAGACAGGTGGGATGCCAAAAGCTCGTCCACCAGCATGGGCAGGGGCAATTCTGCCACACCCACAATGTCGATATTTTCCTGGCTCAGGGGCAGCAGCACTTTTCTGGCATCTGACAGGCTGACGGCCTCAGCGATCTTGCAGGTCACCTCCCCCATCATGGCGTGGGGCATAATGATGCCCACGGGCCCGATGATCACATCCGCCTTTTTCACGGTCTGAATAATGGCATTGGAACCGGATGCCCCCTTGTTGGCACGGGACTTGAGCATCTGGGCCGTGGCAATGGCATTGGTGCCCAGGGCGATTATCTCGATCTGTTCACCGAAACGCGCCTTGAGTTTTTTAATGATAACCGCACCGATACCGCCGCCCTGCCCATCCACAACACAGACTGTTTTTGTTTGTTTTGTATCCATTTCAGCCCGTTATCTTATGTCTGATTCTTTTCGAAAATTCACAAACAGCTTCAGGTGCTGCCAGATGCTTTTTTCCACGGCATCTTCTGCAGCATTTCCATCCACCTTCACCACCTTTTCCTTGTCCCTTAACCAGTCAAAGGCGGTAAAATAATTATGGCGCACCTGTTTGAGGATGTCAATTTTTTCATACATATCCAGGCGGTGCCGGCCGGCCCGGATCCGATCCAGACAGGTTTCAGGCGCCACATCGATGAAAAGGGTCAAATCCGGCCGAAGAATCTGCGCATTCACACTGTTGAGGGTAATGATCCATTCCAGGTCCATATCCCGGGCATGATAGGCATAAGAAGAAAAATAGTACCGGTCGCACAGCACCATCCGGCCATTTTCCACCAGGGCCTGGACCCCGGTTTCCGGTTTTACCAGATGGTCGGTCCTGTCTGCGGCAAACAGAGCTGCAATGGTCCGCGGATCAGTGGCCATCCGTCCCTCCAGCATCTTTCGGATCAAAGATCCCACAGGACCGTTTGTGGGTTCACAAGTGGTCACAACATCGATGCCCATACCGGTAAGCCGTTTTTGTATCCGGGTCATCTGGGTGGTTTTACCGGATCCGTCCAGCCCCTCGAACACCAAAAATCTGCCTGCTGTCATGTGCCCCCATAATTTTTTTTTGTCACAACAGTGTCACAACAGCGGCATTTATACCAGCATCCAGGCACTGTGGCAAGACCGGATTCTCATCCAGGCCGGACGGGACAAGCCTCATTGTTATGTATTTTTAATTCGGATCAACGATCTGTTTCTTTTGGCTCAAAACAGGCACAAAGCTTAAAAAAAACCAAACATTATCCATTTATCTGGTTTGCACAAAGCTGTGGGAAACATAAGCACTGCATAAGATATTATGTGGTGCGTTTTATCAGTTCCTGGTACCAATGATAATTTTTCCAGCGGCCAAAAAGCCAAAGTCGTTATGACCGCAAGCGTAAATATTGCGAAAGCAACCCAATTGGATTTTATAAATGCATGTACTCTGATCATTTATCGCCAAAACGCCATCACCAGCTTCGATCAATCATGGGAATGGGAATGGGGCTCTGCTTCATGTCCGGGATGATCATGGTTATGACTGCCACGCGCTTCCTGGTGATCATGTCCAGCATCACCTGATGTGTGGCTGTGATGGTGTTCATGGCCATGGGTATGGGTATGGGTATGGCTGTGGGGATGCGCATGGGTTTTGCCGTCATGGGTATGGGCATGGTCATGTTCGTGAACATGTTCATGGGCATGTTTGTGTCTGTCCATTTTTATCTCCATTAAAACCTCTTTTTTTGAATCAGTTTATCATTTCAGACTGCCAAAAAGCATCTTATCCATATACTATAATTATTTTTTCAGACAGGGGAAGAAGAAAAAACCACAAATTCATTCCAGGCCGTGTTTTTTTCTTGCACATGCTGCAGCAGATGGTTATGGTTACAGGCATTGTGAACCAAATGGACCAAAGTTGTAATTGCATGAAAAAATTGTACATTTATTGTGTTTTTGTCTGGTTTCCGGTCCCGGCTGCCATGGTACATGCCGATGGTGCTGGCACCACAGACATGTCTATCCTTGGCGGGGCGGATCCTGCTGATATTACGGCTCTTATACTGTATGTGCTGCTGGCACTGGTTTTTTCATTTCTGTGCTCAGTGGCGGAAGCAGTGCTTTTGAGCATCACCCCCTCATACATTGAAGGGAAAAAAGAAAAAAATCCCAGGCAGGCCGCGCTGTTACAGCGGTTGAAGCAGAACAACGTGGACCGGTCCCTGGCCGCCATATTGACCCTGAACACCATTGCCCATACCCTAGGTGCCATCGGTGCCGGGGCAAAGGCGACCGCTGTTTTCGGCAGTGCCTGGTTCGGGGTCTTTTCCGCTGCCATGACCCTGATGATCCTTTTTCTTTCTGAAATCCTTCCCAAAACCATCGGTGCTTTATACTGGTCAAAACTTGTGGGACCCACGGCATTTTTTATCCGGATTTTGATTGTAACGTTGTATCCCATTGTGTGGGTTTCAGAAAAACTGACCAAATCCATCTCCCGGGGAAAAGATCTGCATATTTTTTCCAGGGATGAATTCATTGCCATGGCATCGGTGGGAGAAACCACCGGCCAGATCCATGCCAAAGAATCCCGGATCATCCAGAACATGCTGCGCTTTGAATCTCTGAAAGCGACCGATATAATGACCCCGCGCACCGTCATTTCTGCACTTGCCGAAGACATGACCATCCAGGAATCACTCAAGCAGATTATCCAGACCCCTTTTTCCCGCCTGCCTTTGTACAGGTACCATATTGACGATACCACAGGGTTTGTTCTCAAGGATGATGTGCTGATTTTTGTTGCACAGAAACGGGGCAATGAAAAGCTCAAAATGCTGAAACGGGATATTCTTGCGGTTCCCAGTTCCATCTCGTTGACAACCCTGTTTGAACGGTTTCTCAAGGAGCGGCAGCACATTGCGGTTATTGTCAATGAACATGGGGGGATAGACGGGCTGGTAACACTGGAAGATCTCATGGAAACCCTCATGGGAATGGAGATCGTGGATGAGACAGACAATGTGGTGGACATGCGGAGCCTGGCGCGGAAACAGTGGATGGCCCGGGCAAAAGCCATGGGCCTTGAATTAGAAGATCTGGAAAAAATAGATGAAATATGATGTCATTATAGTCGGCGGCGGACCTGCAGGTCTTTTTGCTGCCTGGTATCTGATGGAAAATTCAGACCTGAACGTGGTCCTGATCGAAAAAGGCAAGGATTCTTTGCAGCGCAAATGCCCCAACCACAACCTGCAAAAATGTGCCCAGTGCGATCCGTGCAATATCCTGTCAGGCATCGGCGGGGCAGGTCTGCATTCGGATGGAAAACTCAACTTTATTCCCAGGCTGGGAAAAACAGACCTGACTCAGTTCATGTCCCTGGCCGAGGCCCAGGAGCTTATCGACGAAACAGAGGCTGTTTTCACCCGGTTTAATATGGATGGGCCGGTGTATCCCACCAACATGGATGACGCCCGGCAGATCAGGAAAGAGGCCAAACGGTTCGGCATCGATCTGATGCTCATCAGACAAAAGCACCTGGGGTCCGACAATCTGCCCGGGTATATTGCCGCCATGGCCGATCATATCCGATCCAGGGGACTGGTAGTCAGGCTCAAAGAAACCGCCTTGGACATCCTGGAACAGGATGACCGGGTAACCGGTGTGGTAACAGACAAAGCCACATATGAAGCCCACAGCGTCATTCTGGCCCCGGGCCGCATCGGGGCCAACTGGGTGGCATCTGTGGCTGCAAAACACGGCATCAACCTCAGCCAGCGGGGTATTGAAGTGGGGGTCAGGGTGGAAGTCCACAACGATATCATGGATGATGTATGCAATATCATCTATGATCCCACATTTTTTATCCAGACCAGCACCTATGATGACCAGACCCGGACTTTCTGCACCAACCAGGGGGGGTTCATCTCCCTTGAAAACTACAAGGATTTTGTCTGTGTCAACGGCCATGCCTATTCCGGGAAAAAATCCGCCAACACCAATTTTGCGTTTTTATCCAAAGTGATCCTCACGGAACCGGTGACCGACAACCAGGCCTATGGGGAGTCCATCGGCCGGCTGGCCACCATCATCGGCGGGGGAAAACCCATCCTCCAGCGGTTCGGGGACCTGAAACGGGGACGCAGATCCACCTGGCACAGGATCAGCAAAGGCTATATCGAGCCCACCATGACCAATGTGGTGTGCGGCGATATTGCAATGGCCCTGCCGGAAAGGATCATGTCCAACCTGATTGAAGGACTGGAAACCCTGAATCTTGTGGTGCCAGGGGTATCCAACGATGAAACCCTTCTCTATGCACCGGAAATTAAATTTTTTGCCACCCAGGTGGAAACCAGCCGCCATCTGGAAACAAACGTCAAAGGGTTGTATATGGCGGGAGATGGTCCGGGTGTGGCCGGCAATATTGTATCAGCGGCAGCCACAGGCCTTATCCCGGCAAAGCGGATCATTGCCGGTCAGGATAATAGATGGCACAGGCGTCATCAGATTCCCATGCCATGACACGGGATACCTGAAGGCTTTCATCCAGGGTATCATCCAGCCGGTTTTGGACCTGTTGTGCAATATACACGGCGATCCGCTCCGAGGTGGGCTGTCTGTCCTTAAACGCTGTCAGCTCATTGAGAAACTTGTGGTCCAGGTCCCTGTCCACCACCGTGCGCACCGCATTTTTGATATCGCCGAAATCGGCCAGCACACCGGCGGAATTTAGCTGTGTACCCTTGACACACACCTCCACATGCCAGTTGTGGCCATGGAGGTTCTCACATTTCTGCCCCACCATGGTCAACTGGTGGGCACCGGCGAACCGGGTTTTTATCTTGAGTTCAAACATGGTATCCGCCTGCTGCTATATATTTTTGAACAGATTTTTCAGCTTGTTGGAAATCTTGTTGGCATCCAGCTTGTCAAACTGTTTTAACAACTCTTTTTGCTTGCTGGTAAGCTTGGTGGGGGTCTTGATGATCACTTTTATGATCTGGTCCCCCCGGCGGCCGGTGCGCAGAGAAGCGATGCCCTCCCCCTGCAGCCGGAAACTGTCCCCGAACTGGGTGCCTTTGGGAATGGTGAATTTTTCCTCTCCCACCAGGGTGGGAACCGTGATTTCATCCCCTAAGGCAGCCTGGGCAAAAGAGATATCAATGGCACAGATAATATCACTGCCGTCCCGCTGGAAAAATTTGTGGGGTTTCACATTGATGACCACATACAGGTCACCGGCAGGCCCGTCTGTCGAAGGAGAGGCTTCTCCTTCTCCCGTCAGCCGCAGTTTGGATCCCACGTCCACACCGGCCGGAATCTTCACCTGGACCTTTCTGGTGACCTCCACCCTGCCGGCACCCACACATTTGGGGCAGGGATCGGCAATCACATTTCCCCGGCCTTTGCAATAGGGACAGGTGGTCTTGACCTTGAAAAATCCCTGGCTTTGGATAAATTGACCTGACCCGCGGCAATGGGTACATGTCTCCGCCTCGGTGCCGGGCCGAGCCCCGTTGCCACCGCATTCATCACAGGCGGTCAGTCTGGGAATGGAGACGGTTTTTTCCGTGCCGAATGCGGCTTCCATAAAATCGATGGTCATGTTGTACCGCAGGTCGGCTCCCCGCTGGACCCTGGTCCCCCGACCACCCCTGGCGCCACCGAACCCGAAAAAATCCTCGAAAATATCCCCGAAACTGGAAAAAATATCTTCAAATCCACTGGGACCTGAATGGCCTGCACCCTCGAGTCCCTGGTGGCCGAACTGGTCATAGATATGCCGCTTGTTGTCATTGGTCAGCACTTCATAGGCTTCAGACGCTTCTTTAAATTTTTCCACCGCTTCTTTATCATCCGGGTTTTTATCAGGATGATATTTGATGGCCAGTTTTCGGTATGCTTTTTTTAAAATTACTTTGTCTGCATCCCTGGCTACTCCCAGGATCTCATAATAGTCGCGTTTTTCTGTCATATCCTATCCAACCGTTCCAGTCATTTCCACGTGGTTTTGTTTGTAATCCTGCTTTTGGTATGGTACGTTTCCAACCTGTTTGCCATAAACAATATAAATTAATCCCAAAATTCAAGTTGTCAACGATGAACAAAGAACTTGGTTTTGTCAAGGAAATGTTTGACAAAATCGCCCATAGATATGATTTTCTGAACCGCCTGCTCAGCCTCCGGCAGGATGTGGCATGGCGCAAAAAAATGGTTGCGTCTGCTGCACCTGCCCCGGGGGCAAGGATACTGGATGTGGCCTGCGGCACCTGTGATGTGGCCCTGGAGGCCAGCCGCCACCTCAGGGGCCAAACCCGGATAACCGGTCTTGATTTTTCCCATGCCATGCTCAGGGCCGGACATAAAAAACTGGTGCGCAAACAAAACCAGACCATCTGCCTGGTAAATGCAGACGCGCTTTTTCTTCCCTTTGGCCCGAAGACATTTGATGCGGTATTAATCGCCTTTGGCATCCGTAACATCATGGACCGCCCCCGGGCACTGTCCCAGTTTCACACGGCACTCAAAAAAGGTGGCAAACTGGCGGTTCTCGAACTGACCACCCCCCGGTCCGGTTTTTTCAAAACCCTCTATCTGGCATATTTTAAAAAGATACTGCCCCTTATCGGCGGGCTTTTTTCAAAAGATGCCCATGCCTACCATTACCTGCCGGCATCGGTT
>Ga0102940_1000751_pt1 | contig 21842 bp, 17 predicted proteins | sample SalPonR2_C_D1_MG_FD_78215 | JGI IMG/M metagenome (GOLD analysis project Ga0102940, IMG submission 78215) | Salt pond soil microbial communities from South San Francisco under conditions of wetland restoration - Salt Pond MetaG R2_C_D1_MG | ecosystem: Environmental > Aquatic > Marine > Intertidal... | reverse complement strand
GACGCCGGCCTTCGCGGCCTCGATCGAGGGGGGCATGATGTTGCGGCCTTCGCGGGCGGCGGCCTTGAGGGCTTCGATGGCGGCCTGGGCGCGCGCCTCGTCGCGGCTCTCGCGCCAGGCGTTCAGGCGGTCGATCTGGTCCTGCTCCACGCCCTCGTCGACGACCATGATGCCGCCGCCGTTGGTGGTGAGGGGGGAGGGCTCGGTCTCGACGTACTTGTTGACGCCGATCACGGCGGTCTCGCCGCTCTCGATGCCGGCGAGGCGGGCGGAGTTCGATTCCACCAGCTTCGACTTCATGTAGTCGATGGCCTGCACGGCGCCGCCCATCTCGTCGATGCGGGCCAGCTCCTCGCGGGCGCCCTGCTTGAGCTCCTCGACCTTGGCCTCGACGGCGGGGTTGCCGTCGAAGAGGTCGGCGTATTCGAGGAGGTCGGTCTCGTAGGCGAGGATCTGCTGCATCCGGAGGGACCACTGCTGGTCCCAGGGGCGCGGCAGGCCGAGCGCCTCGTTCCAGGCGGGCAGCTGGACGGCGCGGGCGCGGGCCTTCTTGGAGAGGGTGACGGCGAGCATCTCGAGCAGGATGCGGTAGGGGTTGTTCTCGGGCTGCTGCTCGGTCAGGCCGAGGGAGTTGACCTGCACGCCGTAGCGGAAGCGGCGGAACTTCTCCTCCTCGACGCCGTAGCGCGCCGCGCAGATCTCGTCCCAGAGATCGACGAAGGCGCGCATCTTGCACATCTCCGTCACGAAGCGGATGCCGGCGTTGACGAAGAAGGAGATGCGGCCGACGACGCGGGGGAAGTCCTCGTCCGACACTTCGCCGCGCGCCTTGACCTCGTCGAGCACGGCGATGCCGGTGGCGAGGGCGTAGGCGAGCTCCTGCTGGGGCGTCGCGCCGGCTTCCTGCAGGTGGTAGCTGCAGACGTTCATCGGGTTCCATTTCGGAACCTCGACGTAGGTGTAGGCGGCGATGTCGGCGATCAGGCGGAGCGAGGGCGCCGGCGGAAAGACGTAGGTGCCGCGCGAGAGGTATTCCTTGATGATGTCGTTCTGCACCGTGCCGGTGAGCCTGGCGACGTCGGCGCCCTGCTCCTCGGCCACCGCGACGTAGAGCGCGAGCAGCCAGGCGGCCGTCGCGTTGATCGTCATCGAGGTGTTCATCTTCTCGAGCGGGATGTCGGCGAAGAGGGCGCGCATGTCGCCGAGATGGGCGATCGGCACGCCGACCTTGCCGACCTCGCCCCTGGCGAGGACGTGGTCGCTGTCGTAGCCGGTCTGGGTCGGCAGGTCGAAGGCGACGGAGAGGCCGGTCTGCCCCTTGGCGAGGTTGCCGCGGTAGAGCGCGTTGGAGGCCGTGGCGGTCGAGTGGCCCGCATAGGTGCGGAAGATCCAGGGCTTGTCGCGCTCGGTCATGGCTCGAATCCTCGGTTTTTGCTGCGGCGCAATCTAGCCGGCGCGAGTTTCGGCGCAAGAACCTTTCGCCGGGGGCGCTTGGACCGAAACATAGTGAGCCGCCAGTCGCGCCCTTGCGACGGCGCGCGGCGCGCCGCAGGCTCGGCGCCGCGCGGGTCTCAAGAAGGAGCGGGGTCATGAGCGGGGGTGGGCGGATCGTCAAGGCCGACGACTGGATGCGCAAGCCGGGCGTCTGGAGCGGGCGGGTCGAGGGCCGCGACCTCGGCACGGGGATGACGGTGCTGTTCTTCGCGACCGAGGAGGACGGGGCCGGCGTCCGGCTGCACGTCCACGACTACGACGAGTTCTTCATCATCCGGGAGGGCCGTGCGCTGTTCACGGTCGGCGGCGAGGAGATCACGGCGGAGGCGGGGGACGTGGTGTTCGGCCCGGCGCACGTTCCGCACAAGTTCCGCAATCTGGGCCCCGGGCGGCTGGAGACCACGGACATCCATCTGAGCGATCGCTTCGAGCAGACGCTCCTCGACGATCCGGACGCGCCGTGAGCCGGGTGGCGGCGGACCGCTCGATCCGCGTCGAGACCGAGGTGCGGCCGGACTGGATCGACTTCAACGGCCACATGCGGGACGCCTACTTCATGCTGGTCGTGAGCTGGGCCAACGACGCGCTGATGGAGGCGTCGGGTCTGGGGCCGGCCTATCTCTCGCGGACGGGCTGCACGCTGTACAATCTCGAGAACCACGTCCGGTTCCTGAAGGAGGCCCACGCGGGCGAGGCGCTGCGGGTGGAGATGCGGGTGCTCGACTGCGATTCGAAGCGCGTGCATCTGTTCGCGGAGATCGGCCGGACCTCCGACGACGCCGCGCTGGCGCTGAACGAGGCGGTGCTGCTGCACGTCTCGCAGCGGGGCGAGCGGGTGCGGGCGGCGGAGATGCCGGCGGAGACGCGCGCCTGGATGGAGGCGGCGAAGGCCGAGGCGTCGCGGAGGCCGCCGCCGGTCCTGCGGGCCGGACCGATCGGGCTCGCGCGCCGCTGAGGCCGATCTGCTGCGCTGCACACAAGGCTTGCACGCCCGGCCGCGCAATGTCATTCACGCGACCGGCGGATTTTCGTAAGAATGTTGCGCGCCCGAATCCCGCCTTCGGCGCGCCCCTCGAGACATGGAGCGAGAGATGGCCCCCCTGGACGCGCCCGAGGCCGCCTTCGACTACGACGCGCCGGTGAAGGACCTCTACGAAGTGGGCGAGATCCCGCCCCTCGGCCACGTTCCCGAGAAGATGCACGCCTGGGTGCTGCGCCGCGAGCGGCACGGCGAGCCGAAGGACGCCGTGAAGGTCGAGGTGGTGGACACGCCGAAGCTCGATTCGCACGAGGTGCTGATCCTCGTGATGGCCGCGGGCGTGAACTACAACGGCGTCTGGGCGATGCTGGGCCAGCCGGTCTCGGTCTTCGACGGGCACAAGCAGCCCTATGCGGTGCTGGGTTCGGACGCGGCGGGCATCGTCTGGGCCGTCGGCGACAAGGTGAAGCGCTGGAAGGTGGGCGACGAGGTCGTGGTCCACTGCAACCAGGACGACGGCGACGACGAGGAGTGCAACGGCGGCGACCCGATGTTCTCGCCGAGCCAGCGGATCTGGGGCTACGAGGCGCCGGACGGCTCCTTCGCGCAGTTCGCGCGGGTGCAGGCGCAGCAGCTGATGGCGCGGCCGCGGCACCTGACCTGGGAGGAGTCGGCGTGCTACACGCTGACCCTCGCCACCGCCTACCGGATGCTGTTCGGGCACCATCCGCATGAGCTGAAGCCGGGGCAGAACGTGCTGGTCTGGGGCGCTTCGGGCGGCCTCGGCTCGTTCGCGATCCAGCTGGTGAACACCGCCGGGGCGAACGCGATCGGCGTCATCTCGGACGAATCGAAGCGGCAGTTCGTGATGGACCTGGGCGCCAAGGGGGTGCTGAACCGCAAGGACTTCGGCTGCTGGGGGCAGATGCCGACGGTCAACACGCCGGAATACAAGGACTGGTTCGGCGAGGTCCGGAAGTTCGGCAAGGCGATCTGGGACGTCACCGGCAAGGGCAACAACGTCGACATGGTGTTCGAGCACCCGGGCGAATCGACGTTCCCCGTGTCGGTCTTCGTGGTCAGGCGCGGCGGCATGGTGGTGATCTGCGCAGGCACCACCGGATTCAATCTGACGCTCGACGCACGTTACCTGTGGATGCATCAGAAGCGGGTGCAGGGATCCCACTTCGCCAACCTGAAGCAGGCGAGCGCGGCCAACAGGCTTATGCTGGAGCGGCGGCTCGACCCCTGCATGTCGGAGGTGTTCCCTTGGGCGGAACTGCCGGACGCCCACGCGAAGATGCTCCGCAACGAGCACAAGCCGGGGAACATGGCGGTGCTGGTCTCGGCCGCGACGACGGGTCTGCGCACCTTCGAGGATGCGGTGGAGGCGTCCGGCGCCTGAGTCGCCCGCCGCGCCCGCACCTCGCACGGCGCCCGCCGATTCTCCGGGATCGGCGGGCGTCGGGCTTTCAAGGAAAGTTCACATGTAAGTCTTTCAAGGGCTTGATCCGGCGCTCCTCACCGTTTCGGGGGAATTTTCACTGGCCATGCGGCGCGTATCTTGTGCGCGTCGAGGTTGGCGGACGGGTCGACCGACATCTCGGCGCGTATGACGGACGGGCGCTCCTGCGTGAGCGTCGGGCAAGAAGAAACCGCGGGCACCCCACCCCGGTCGTGGACGCCGGATCACCGGCGAGCGACGGTCGCCACCCACCGACCGCCGCTCCGCGCCTTCGGCGTCGACCGCATCCCCAGGCGGTCCCGGCGTCAGCCCGACGCGACGGCCGGTCCGCTCAGTGCAGCCGGAGCGCGGCTCGGCGTAGCGTATCCGATGGGACCGCAGATCGCTTGCTCCTGCGTGGTTTACAGGTCCCGATGATCAAGAGTCGCGCTCCGGCCTCTACAGCTTGGACGTCATGGGCGAATCAGTCTCCGGGTCGACCGGCCCGCGCGCCGTGGCGTCGTGCCGAGGGTTTCGTTATGCTCATCTCAGCTCAGTGTCTTTGCGATGCTGGACGAGACATAGCGTTCCCCAAAATCAACTCCTGGCGATGTCAGACCGCATAAAATCCATCATCGAGGGTCTTCCCGAGTTCCGGAAAGTTGAGGATCTCAGGAATTTCGCGGACCTTGTGCGCGACGTCTATGGCGTCGACCACGTGGTGTACGTGGTCGTCTCGTTCGGGGGGGCGGCCACGTTCGGGGATTACCAGTTCGCCGAGATCACATATCGGGCGGAATGGTCGCAGCGATATCTGGAGGAGAACTACAAGGAGGCCGATCCGACAGTCGTCGGAGCTGTGCAGAGCTTCACGCCGCTTGACTGGAAGCGGCTCGACTGGGGACCGAAAAAACGGCGGAAGCTGATCCTCGAAGCAGTCGACGCCGGGGTGGGGAATCAAGGGTACACGGTTCCCATCCGCGGTCCCAACGGACAGTTTGCCGTCCTCACCGTGAACAAGACGTGCACGGACCGCGTCTGGGAACAATACATAGCCGAGACGGCGAGCGATTGGCTGCTCGTGGCCAATTTCATGCATCAGAAGGTCCTGGAGGTCTTCGATGTGAAGAACGAGCAGCAACTCGCCGCCTTGTCGCCGCGGGAGCGCGATGCTCTCGCGATGATCTCTTCGGGTATGTCGCGTGGCCAGATAGCGGAAAGCATGAAAATCAGTGAAAACACCCTTCGGGTTTATTTAGATAGTGCCAGGAACAAACTTGGCGGTCTGAATATGCCTCATGCTGTGTCAATTGCAGTAAGAACAGGCCTGATAAATATCTAATTATTACTGATTTCTGAACGCAAAATTAATCACCAATTCACTCAACCTGTGCCATCTCCTCGGTCGCCGACAACGCCGAGGAGAGAAATAATGATCCGTTACGTGTACGCTCATGAACTCGACAAGCATGCGTCCCTCGTCGATGGAATGTTCCGTGACCGGGCCGCTCAGTTTCGCGACAGAATGAAGTGGGACGTCGAGGTGGACGATCGCGGTTGGGAGCGCGATCAGTACGACGCCCTCGCCCCGCTCTACATCGTCTACGAGAACGAGGACGGGTCGCACGCCGGTTCGGGGCGGCTCATGCCGACCACCGGGCGAACCATGATCGCCGAGCACTTCTCTCACCTGACCGACGGGGTGACGATCCAGTCGCCCACGATCTGGGAGATCACGCGGCTCTGCATCGCGCCCGACCTGGGCTCGCGGCGCGAGGCGATGAAGGTCACCTCCTCGCTGCTGCTGGCGGGGATCGACGCAGGCCTCCGCTTCGGAATCGAATTCTACGTCGCGGTCTTCGACGAACCGATGCTGCGCGTGTACAAGCACCTCGACTTCGTTCCCGACGTCATGGGCCGCGCCGGCGAGGACCGGCGGGGCATCTGCGCGGGCCTGTGGGAGTGCTCGGACGCCGTCCGCGAGAAGATGGCCCGGAAGGTCGAGGAGCACGAGGACATCGCCGCCGCCGCACGGCGTCTGGAATTCGCCGTCGGCGCCTGACGGCGCCCGGCGATGCCGGGCGTCTCGCCGGCGGACGCCGGTTCGACGCCCGCCCCCCCTCGGAGCCGGCCCAAGTCCGGTGTCGCGGTCGGCCGCGGCGCCGGGGACGGCTCCGAAGTCGCGGCCTCGTCCGTGTCGCTTGTCATGTTTCGCGCGCGTCGCTTGCGTTCCAGCGTGATTTCCGGATCCGCCGTGCCTCTCGCTTCGGCGCTGCACCGCCTCGGCGGGGCGACGCGGATCCCAGTCGCCGCCCTTCCGGCCGCTCCGTTCGCTGCGGGACCGGTCGGAGGGATCGTCGCCCCGGACCCGACACCACGCCGGGGCGCGACTCGCGGTTTGCGTGGCGTGAGATCAGGCCTTGAAACGGCCGGCTCCTACTAACGTAGCGTCATCAGGAGTTTGCAAAGGTCGCCCCCGCCGTTTCGGGGGAGGGCGAAGTCGCGACTGGCGGTTGCGCCCCGGTGAAACGAACCTCTCCTCTCGTGACACCGGGGCGCGCCGCTCACTTCGCGGCGGCCGTGCCCTCCCAGGATCGAAGGAGGCTCGTCATGGCCCATGACTGGATGATCGACGTGCTGGCGGACCTGAGGCAGTACGCCGTGCGCAACTACCACTTCAGACTGGCCGAACAGCTGGACGACGCGATCGTGACCGCGGCCGTGGAGCTCCGAGCGGCCGAAGTCTTCGACGCGGATCCGCCCGAGCCGATGGACATGGCGCATGGGCGAGACGGAGAAGCCGCACTCGACCGGGGGCTCGTGCTGGTCGACTGACGCATCTTCAGCGCGGCTTCGGTTCGGCACACTCAATTTATGGTTGTTCGCTGCCGCGACTCGGCTATGGTGACGGCGAGGCGTCACGTGGGTGACTTTCGGCGCCTCCGGCGACGCGTCGCAGCGGAGAGCGGTGGGGACCGCGCCCGCAGTCGGCGGACGCCCGGGGCGGTCCGCCCCGAGGCGTCCCCGGCCTCGCGCCGGAGGTTCCAGAACGCTGGATCGGGGCCGTGATGGACGAGAGACTGCAAAACGTCGTCGAAGCATTGCCGGAACTGATGACCGCGAAGGGTCTGAGGCGCCTTCTGTTGCGCGTTCGCGCGGTATACGATCTCGACAACGCGATCTACTATGCGCTGTCGCTCGGCGGCGACAAGGCCGGGTCGGAGTTCGGCGCGATGACCTATCCGGCCGCCTGGCATCAACGCTACGAGGCGGTTCGCTACCGCGATTTCGACCCGGTCGTTCTCGCCTCCCTCACCAGCTTCGCGCCCGTGGACTGGAACGCGCTGGACTGGACGGGGAGGCCGCTGCGACGCCTGCGCTCGGAGGCGGAGGAGTTCCGCGTCGGCAATCAGGGGTTGACCGTGCCGATCCATGGGCCTGGCGGTCAGTTCGCGATGTTCTCGGTCTCCAAGCAGTGCAGCGAGCAGTCATGGGCCGCGCTCTGCGCCGACGCGATGCAGGACTTCCTGCTGATCGCGCATCACGTGCATCGTGCCGTGCTGTTCGCGGAATGCGCCGAACCCTCCTCCGGCCCGCCGCGTCTGTCGCCGCGGGAGAAGGAGGCGCTGACGCTGATCGCCGCGGGACGCTCGCGCGGGCAGGTGGCCGACACGCTCAACATTTCGGAAAGCACCTTGCGGGTCTATCTGGACGCCGCACGCCACAAGCTTGGCGCGCTGAACACCTTCCACGCCGTCGCGCTGGCGATGAAGTCGAGGACGATCAACGTGTGACGAACGCCGTCTGACGACAGGGTCTCGATTCACCCTATCTTGAGAATTCATGGTTAAAGGTCTGGGCACCCCGAACAGGAGTGCGCCATGATCCGCTTTGTCTTCGGCAAAGATCTCTCCCGTGTGCCTCGTCTCGCGGAGACCATGTTCCGCGACCGTGCCGGCCAGTTCCATCGCCGGCTGGCATGGGACGTGCGCGTCGACGCCGAGGGGCGCGAGATGGATCAGTACGACGGGGCGGAGGCGCTCTATTGCATCTATGAGCTGCCCGACGGCACGCATGGCGGCTCCGGCCGGCTGATGCCGACCGTGGGGCGGACGATGCTCAACGACCACTTCACGCATCTGACGGACGGCGTGACGATCCAGTCGCCGCTGATCTGGGAATCGACGCGCTTCTGCGTCTCGCCGCGCATCGACGGCGGCCGCGCGCAGGCGGCGCGGATCTCCACCGCGCTGATGCTGGCGGGGTGCGAGGTCGGCCTGCGCTTCGGCCTCTCGCACTACGCCGCGGTGTTCGACGCACCGATGCTGCGGATCTATCGGGCTACGGGCTGGGGCCCGGAGGTGATCGGGACCGACGGCGAGGGGCGCGACAGGCTCTGCGCGGGCCTGTGGGAGATCACTCCGGACGCGCGCGCGGCGATCATGGCCCGCACGGCCGGCGGGCTCGAGCTCGACCGGATTCCGACGCCGGCGCCGATGCGCCCGGCCGGCTTCGCCGCGGCGGCGTTCGCCGCTTGAGCGGCGGGGGCGGCCGGGGCATTCCCTCGGCCGTCCCGGCGCCCTAGACGGGGCGGCGAGCGTCCGCGACAGGAGCCTCCGGTCTGACCCTTCCCGCCCGACCCGCCGAGCTTTCCGAGGACCAGCGCGCCGCGCGCGAGGCGGTCGCGGCGCGGCTCGCCGCGCTCGGCGTGGATCTCGTCGCCGGCACGGCCGAGGACGTGCCCGAAACCGAAGGACGGGCCGAGATCCTCGCGGTGCTCGGCAAGGCCGGCTCGGGCAAGACGAGACTGCTGGCCGATCTGGTCGAGGCGATGTCGGAGGCGGGCCTCGTCCCGGTCTCGGCCGAATGGGAGAGCCGGCGTCATCGCGGGCGGCGGAACTTCGCCGTGCTCGCGCCGACAAACAAGGCCGCCTCGGTTCTGCGCAACCTCGGCGTCCCGGCCACGACCATCCACCGCATCGTCTACACGCCGGTCTACGATCCGATCTACGAGCGCATCGCCGAGTGGCTCGCGGGCGAGGCCGAGCGGCCGAAGCTGGAGGAGATCGACGACGCGCTGCTGGACCGGGCCGCCTCCGCCTACGCATCCCACGCCTCGATACCGGGCGCGCTGGCGGCGATGGGCAAGCGCGGCTCGGACTTCATCAAGGGTTGGACGCGGCGGGACGATTCGCTCGACATCGCGCTGGTCGACGAGGCGTCGATGCTCGACGACCGTGCGATCGAGGATCTCAGGGCGTTGTTCCGGCTGATCGTGCTGTTCGGCGATCCGGCGCAGCTCGCGCCCGTGGGGCAGTCCGGGGCGATGGCGTTCGAGTCGCTGCCGGAGGAACGGCAGGTCCGCCTGTCGCGCATTCACCGGCAGGCGGCGGACAACCCGATCCTCGATCTCGCGCACGCGCTCGGCGATCCCGACGTCGACTTCGAGGCCTTCGAGGAGCGGGTGCGCGCCGCGGCGCGCGAGGACCCGCGGGTGGAGATCGCGGAACGCGCCGACGCGGACCTGATGGCGCGCTCGCCGATGCTGGTCTGGCGCAACGCGACGCGGATCCGGCTGATCGACGCCTTTCGCGCGGTCCACGGCGCCCCGGAGACCGAGCTGGCGCCGGGTGAACCTCTCGTCTGCGACGGCGTGGAGCTGCCGCTGAAGCATCGGCGCAAGCGCGTCGATCTGGAGGCGCGCGGCCTCGTGAAGGGTGCGCCCTGCGTCTATGTCGGGCCTGGCCGGAAGCCGGGCTTCGCGCGCCTGCACGTCATCGGCGCGCCGGAGCCGCGCATCAACGTCGCGGCGATCATCCAGATCGAGCGGCCGGGCGAGGACGAGCCGTTCATTCCGACCGCGGCGAGCATGGGCGCCGCCTTTCTGCACGGCGCCGCGGTGACGATCCACAAGGCGCAGGGTTCGCAATGGCCGGCCGTTCAGGTCTACGGGCCGGACCTTTACGCCGCCTGGCGTTCGGGCCGGTCCGAGGCGGGCCTGCCGCTCTGGAAGCGGCTGGCTTACGTCGCCGTGACGCGGGCGGAGGAGCGGCTGATCTGGGTGATCCGCAACCGGATGAAGCGCCCGACGACGGCGTTGGGGGTCGAGGATCTCGAGGTCCCGTCGGCGCCGCTCGCGCTGGTGGCGGAGGACCCCGAGGCCTGAGGGCGGGTCCCGGTCGCCGGCGCGCGCAGCCGGCCGGGAGATCAGGCGGTCGTCATTCCTCCGCCACCTCGCCCGCCTCCCCGACGGCCTCGCCGCCTCCGCCGCCGGCGCCCGGCTGCGCGATGATCACGACCCAGCCCACGCCCAGCGCGACGAGGAAGCCGAGCGCGATCAGCACCGTGGCGCGCACAAGCCCGACGAGGGAGCTTCCGTCCGAACGCCTGGTCACGCCGAGACGGCGCAGACTGGCGCCCTCGCGACGGGGCGTCCGCTCCTCCGCGCGGCGACGGAGCGTCTCGGCCACGGTCTCCTCTCCCGCGCTCGGGGCGGGGCGATGCGGGGGGCGCGAGCCCGGAGCCGCAGGGGCGATCGCGCCTTCCATGGCGGCCACGCGACGTTCGAGCGCCTCGACGCGGGCGACGAGCGCGCGGCGCTCCGCCACCTCCATGCCGCTGTCGCCGCGGCGTTCCATGCCGACCTCCTGTGGAACACGTCGTCGGGCGATCCTTTGCGCCGCCCTCGGGACCCGCGCAAGGGTCCGCCGCGACGCGCGGGCGCGCCGCGGCGGACCGGATCCGATGCATCCGTCGAAGAACCGGTCGCGGCCGATGCCGACCTCGGCGCCCGCCCGCCGGATGGCATGTCGAGCGATCCGGTCCGACCGGCGGACGGAAGCGTCCGCCGGCCTTCGGCGTCCGGAGCCGCGGGGGTCAGGCGGCGGCGCGCGCCGCCTCGCCCTCGGTCGCCGTCCAATCGAGGTCGCCCCTATAGCGCCACGCCATCCGACCGTCCTCGTCGAGCGCGAAGAGGTGCAGCCAGCGGTTGTCGAACAGCGCGCGGACAGCCGGATGTCGCTCCAGGATCTCCGACACGGCCTCCCTCGGCGCCTCCACGCAGACCGTCAGGCGCAGCGGCTCGTGCGCGTAGGACTCTCCGTCGTGCACCGACTGCCAGGGCAGTCCGGCGCGCAGCGGGCCGCCGTTGCCCTCCACCACGCCGATGCCGCCGGTGACGTTGTGCAGGAGCTTGTCGCCGGCGCCCCACGCCTCCGGCGAGACGGTCGAGCCATAGTATTGCAGGCTGATCCAGCTCGCGACCACGACCGGCGCGGTCAGGATCAGCTCCAGCACGCCGAAGCCCTCGTCCCGCCGCCAGTCGTAGTCGTGCAGGAACGCGCGGCCAGCGAGATCCCGGCCGGCGGTGCGCGCCCTCGGCGCCGCGACGAAGGCCCGGCAGCCGGCGAGGGCCCATTCGGGGCGCACCTCCGCCCAGTCGCGTCCGCGCGGCGGCAGGTCGGACTGCGTCGAGGCGCGCGGCAGGCGCAGCGCCCGCTCCGCCCGCGTCAGGCGACCGGCCTCGGCGAGCCGGGCCTTGGCGCGCTTCACGTCCTCCTTGTGCGCCGAGGCGTCGACGTCGGAGAGATAGAGCGTCACGCCGTCGGTCGTGGTGTCGTGCAGCGCACCGAGGAAGAGCGTATCCTCCGGCACCTCGATGCCGCGTTCCGCGAGGCCGGCGCGCACTTCCGGCTCGTTCAGCAGGATCGCGAGCAGCCGGGCGTTCACCTCGCCCGAATGGCCGCCGCAGGCGCCGCACTGATAGGCCGAGGCGTGGGGATCGTTGGTCACGCCCGCGCCGTGGCCGGCGAGGATCACCAGACGCGCGAAGCCGTCCGTCAGCGACATCGCCCTGAGGACGGTCTCCGCCGCCCCCGTCCGCGCGGCGAGGTCGAGCGCAGGGTCGAGGCGCGGGGCCGGATCGTCGGGCGGCGTCGGAGCCTCGAGCGCCAGGGCGTCGCGCACCAGCTTGCCGGCGTAGACCGGGCCCATCGCCTCGACGAAGGCGAAGGAGGAGACCGCGGCGAGCTTGAAGCGCCCCCAGGCGCGGAGCGCGCGGGCGGCGAAGCGGGCCTGCCGGTCCGCCTCGGCGGTCTCCGGCCCGCCGGCGACGGTCTCGACGCCGGGGTTCAGCAGCACCGGCAGGCGCAGTTCCTCCACGTCCGAGGCGAAGGGGCGGTGGCGCGTCGCGACGCCGAAGAAGCCGGCGAAGCCCAGCGTCTCGATGCCGGGTTCGAGCGATTCGAGCGCCCGGCGGAACACCTCGGAGCGCACGTCTATGCAGAAGGCGGCCTGCAAGGTGGCCCGCGTCCCGTCCCGCACCGGCCCCTCGGCGGCGAGCGTCGTCGCCAGGTCGCGCTGGGCGGCCCGCTCCGCCGCCTCCTGCAGGATCTCGTCGACGACGAGGTCGGGCGTGGCGGCGACCGGCCGGGCGTGGCTCGCGCGCACGCGCTCCCAGCGGTCGGCGACGGCGGGTTCGTGGAGGTCGAACAGCGCCTCCTCCCAGATCAGCCGGATCGCGAGCATCTCCGTCATGATCGGGTCCGAACCGCCGGCCAGCTCCGCTTGCCAGAGTCGCTGGCGCGCGTACTGCGCCCAGCCGCCGAGCGTGACGAGAAGCTGGTGGAAATAGGTCTCCAGCGCCGGCCCGGTCAGGCCGAGGCGGGCGGAGGCGCGGTCGATCAGCCCCTCGGCCGTCTCCGGCGCCTCGGCGACATGCGCCGCGAAGCCGGTCAGTCCGTGGATCTCGGGCACGAGATCGTGGGTGGCGACGGCCCGCCACTCGGCATAGGCGCCGCGGCGGCTGGGCGCCTTCCAGAGGGCCTGCCCCTGGTCGAAATAGCTGGCGGCCCAGTGGCCGATGCGGTCGGCGACGATGCCCGGCCAGTCGAGGCCGGAATGGTCCGCCGCCATCTCGGCGATCGTCGGCAGGGCCTTCGGCGGGCGCTCCGGCCGCGCCGTCTCGTCCTTCAGGGCGGCGAGGTCGGCCGGCCGCTCGGGCGACGGGACGGCGGCGAGCGCGCCGGCGAGGTCCTCGTCCGAGATGCGCCCGTCCGCGATCCGCTCGAGGTACCAGGCCCGCGGCATGGTCACGCGAAGCCCGGCGGTGCGCGCGAGGCGCGCGCCCGCCTTGGCGAGACGCTCCTCGGTCTGGCCGAGATAGGGGTTCACCGCCACCGTGGCCGCGAGCGGCCAGACCGGGGGTATCGCGCGGCCCGCGGCCTCGACGGCCGCCGCGAGGTCGGGCGTCCGCTGCACGGGCGTCGCGCCGGGATCCATGTCCTTCATCGTTCCGTTCCCCTCGTTGCCGTCAACCGGTCCGCCGGACGGCCCAGCCGTCCAGAATCCGGTCCATCACCGCGTTGGCGTAGAGCCCGTTCGACAGATGCACCCGCAGCCCCGCCGCGGCGGGGTGATAGGCCCAGAGCGGAAACAGCGCCTGCGCCACCGCCACGGCGCCGAAACTCAGCACCGCGAGCACGATCAGCGCCCATTCCAGCGGCCCGGGCGCCGGGGTCGCCGGCAGCGTGCCGGCCATGGCCGCCTCCGCCACGCTCTGCAGCGCGAAATAGGCGAAGGATGCGGCGACCGAATAGAGCGCCGTGCGCCGCGTCAGTTCCCGCGGGGCGGCGTCGGCGAGGCCCTGCGCCAGCAGATAGGCGACGCCGAGGATCAGGATGGCGCCGAGCGCGATGGCCTGCGGCGACTTCGACTCGAAGCCGATCACGGTTCCGACCAACCCGTAGATGGCGAGCGCCAGAAGGAAGGCGCGGACCACCGCGCCGCCCGAGGGGATCGCCACCGGGCCGGGCCGGCGGATCGCCGCGACCCCCTCCACCGCCTGGCCCGAGGCGAGGAAGGCGTGCGCCTTGTAGAGCGAATGCGCCACGATGTGCAGCAGCGCCAGCGGGAAGAGCGCGAGGCCGCATTGCAGGATCATGAAGCCCATCTGCGCCACGGTGGACCAGGCGAGCGAGGTCTTCACCGCCGGTTGCGTCAGCATCACCAGCCCGCCGAAGAGCGCGGTGAAGCCGCCGATCGTCGCAAGCCCCGCCAGCACGCCGGGCGAGAGCAGCATGACGTCGGCGAAACGGATCAGCAGGAAGCCGCCGGCGTTGATGACCCCGGCGTGCAGGAGCGCGGAGACCGGAGTGGGCGTCTCCATGACCTCGGTGAGCCAGCCGTGCGTGGGGAACTGGGCCGATTTGAGGAGCGCCGCGAGGGCGAGGAACCCGGCGGCCCAGAGCGCGCCGGTCGGCGCCTCGCCCGTTCGGGCGGCGTCGAGGATGGGGGCGATCTCGGCGGCGCCGTAGGCGTCGTTCAGGAGCACCGCGGCGGCGATCAGCGCCGCGTCGCCGAGGCGCGCGGTCACGAACTTCTTGCGCGCGGCGCGCTTCGCCGCCGGCCGATCCGGCCGGAACAGCAGCAGGCGGTGCAGGAAGGCGGAGGTCGCGACGAAGGCGACCGCGAAGAGCGCGAGGTGCCCAGCCTGCACCAGCGTCAGCACGGCCGCGAGCGTGAGCGCCAGCCATCCGGTGAAGGCGCCCTCTCGCCGTTCTCCGTCCATGTAGGTCCGTGCGTAGCGCAGCACGACCCAGCCGACGAACGCGACCAGCAGCAGCATCACCGCCGTCAGGCCGTCGAGCAGTGTCGCGACGCCGAAGATCCGCACCTCGCCGGCCCCCTGCGTCGCGACCACGAGGGCCGAGATCGCGGCGGCCACGAGCGCGCCGAGCGCCGCCGGCTCGGCCACTCGCGCGGCGAGGCGCGGCCGGCGCCCCGGCTCCAGAAAGCCCGCGGCGGCGGCGACGAGCATCGCCAGCGGCGCCAGCAACGAGACGACATGCAGGTTCATCGGGCGATTCCTTCCCCTTCAGCGGATCGGTCGAAGCGGGACGTAAGGCGGCGCCCGCCGTCTGAAAAATACATTGTTTCTCTGAATACGTTTCATGTAGAAGAACGGTAGGTGTCATTCTCGCGGTTTCCGGCGGCGTCTCCCCGGCCGTGCGTTGCGGCTGCGGCTGACGGGGCTCCACGGAATTCACCTCGAGTTCACCCCGTGAACCTTATTTTAATGACGGTGTAGTGCCCGACTCGCTTTTGTTTCCGGTCGGGCGTTTGTGTGGTGTCGGGTTCGAGCGTGCGTATCATGAACGTAGCCGTCTTCGCCTCGATCGAGTGGTTTCGCCGCCGTCATCCGGCGGCATGGCCGCGAACGGCCTTCGCCCGGCGGCGCGAACCTCCCCTCTTTCGCCCTGTCCAGCCGCATCGGCGCGGTCTCGTCCGCGACGACCGCGGCTCCGTCACGGTCGAAGTGATGCTGTGGCTCCCGATGTTCACGGAGCTTCTCCTGCTCAGCTTCGACGTGTTCTGGGCCTTCTGGTTGAACGCGGAGATGTGGAACGTCGCCTACGGCGCGGTGCGCGAGGTCGCGCGCGGCAACTTCGACATGCTCCTGATCCAGACCGACATGGAGAGAGTCGTGCGCGACTGGGTCCAGGCCCAGCTCGGGCCCGGCTACGCCGTCTCCTACCTCGAGACCGCCGCCCATCACGTCGTCACCGTCAAGGCCGACGTCGACCGAATGAGCGTCTTCGGCAATCTGTCGGACCTCCTGCCGTCGGTCTCGGCCAGCGTCACCATGGCGAAGGAGCCCTGATCATGCGGATGCTCGCCCTGCCTCGGCCGGGCCGCTCGGCACGCCGTCTCCGTCGTTGCCAGCGCGGCGCGGCCACAGTCGAGTTCGTGGTCTGGATGCCGTTCTTCCTCGGCCTGCTGCTGCTGCTCACCGATGTCTCGATCCTGGCCTGGCGCTACGCCGAGATGTGGGACGTGGCGCGGACGACCGCGCGCGAGCTGTCGCTCGGCACGCTGCCGCGCACCCAGGCGGCGGTCGAGGCCTTCGTCCATTCGCGGCTGACCGCGGATTACGCGGTCACTCTCGACGGCGTGCACACGACCTTCTTCACGATCGCCATCGCAGGCACGCCGACCACCATGAGCGTGTTCGGCCTGTTCGACGCCGCGATCAGCGGGATGAGCGCGAGCGTCGGCCTCGCGCAGGAAAACCTGGCGGCGGGCTGATGCGGGGCTCCGGCATGATCCGCCTTCTGGCGAGGGACGAGCGCGGCGCGATGACGACGTGGCTCATACTCTGGACGATCGGCTTTCTCGGGCTCGCCGGTCTGGCGGTGGACGTCACGAACGGCTTCCGCAACAAGGCGATCCTGCAGGTGACGGCGGACTCGGCCTCGCACGCGGCCATCGCCGCCCTGATCGCCGAGCGCACGGTGGACGAGGCGCGGGCGTCGGCGGTGGACGTCGCCGCACGCAACCTCGATTTCGCCGACCTGCCCGACCCCGTCGGCCCCGATGACGTGGAGTTCGGTCTCTGGACCTTCGCGACCCGCAGCTTCGAGCCCGGCGATCCGAGCCTGGCGACCAGCGGCTCGGCCGCGGCGGTCCGCGTCTCGGCGAGACGGACGGAGGCGGCGGGCAATGCGCTGCTGACCACGCTGCTGAGGGTCGTCGGGGTGAGCAGCCTGGACGTCTCGGCGTCTTCCGTCGCCGTCGCGGCGCAACCTCCCTGCGGCAGCAACGGCATCATCGCGCGCGACTGGGTGAGCCTGAACTCCAACGTCGATTTCGGCGAGAAGATGTGCCTGCACGGCCAGCGCGGGCTCTCCACCAAGAACAACATCACCATGGGCGCCGAAAGCCTGTTCACCACGCCGGACACGCGCCACATCGCCGACGGCGGAAACCTCGACGTGCCGTCCTCCAACTACGAATACATCCTGTCCCACTCGCGGCCGGGAGTGATGTATCCCTACGACGCTCAGGAGGAACGTGCCCGCAAGAAGATCGCCGCGTTGCGGGCCGACATCCGCACGCGCGCCGGCTACAAGGCCGTGACGCACGGCAAATCGAGCAAGTGGGACATCGAGCAGGACATCCTCGACGGATACCGATATTTCGAGCTGGACTGCACGAACACTCAGAACAGCTATCAGTTTCCCAACTTCAAGACGATCATCGGGATGATCGGCGTGCGCATCGTCTCCACCTGTTCGCTGAAGAGTGCCGGGCCCGTCTACATGCGCGACGTGGTGATCGCGGTCGACAAGCCTCTGGACACCGAGGCGATCTTCCTCACCGGGCAGACCGAGATCACCACATCGGCGGCGGACTGCGACCTCGCCGGCGATTTTCTCGCGATCACCACGGGCGGCATGAAGTTCACGGCGGACCAATCCTATGCCAACACTCGGCTGATCGCCTCGAAGGACCTTTCCTACACCGCGAGTTCGACGACGAACTTCAACATCTCGGTCCAGTCCTGGCAGGACGTGTCGATGACCTCGAACGGCTCCTTCACGCACTGCCCCTCGGACAATCCCTTCGTGCTCGGCTTCGAGAAGTTTCCGCTGCTCGTGGGCGGGTGACCTGTCCGTCCGATGATCGCGGCTCATGGCGATCATCGGGCGCCGCCCGCCTGCCGCGGCGGCGCATCCAGGTCACGGTCAAGCCGAGGCGTCCGCCTGGAATTCCGGGCAAAGCATCATGCCCCGCATCAGCGACGCCCTGGGCGCCACGGTCGAGACGTCGATGCGCTCGTCCTCGGCGTGGGCCCCGCCGCCCCCGCAGCCGAGGCCGTCCAGCACCGTCGCGCCGACGGCCGCGGCGATGTTGCCGTCCGAGACGCCGCCACGCGCGGTCTCGCCCAGAGCCATCCCCAGCCGCCCGGCGAGGCCACGCGCCGCGGCATAGAGCCGGGCCACCGCCTCCGTCCGCTCGTAGGGCGGGCGGTTCACCCCGCCCTCCACCTTGACCCGGACGTCCGGCGTCAGGGCGCGGCGCGCCAGCAGCGCCGCCGCCTCGGCCTCGCCGTCGGCCACGGTGGCGGCGCGCATGTCGATCTCGATCTCCGCTTCCGCCGGGACCACGTTCGGTCGCGTGCCGCCGCGGACGGTTCCGACGCTGAAGGTCAGCCCGCGGGCGAAATCGGTCCGCGCCTCGATGTCGAGGATCTGGCGCGCGACCTCGGCGACGGCGCTGCGCCCGTCCGCCAGGTTTCCCCCGGCATGGGCCGCGAGGCCTTCGGCGCGGAGCGTGAAGCGGCCGAGGCCCTTGCGCGCGGTGACCACGGCGACGTCCGCGCCGTAGGAGGGTTCGGGGATCAGCACCGCCCAGGCCTCGCGCGCGAGATCCTCGATCAGGACGCGGGAATGTTCGCTGCCGGTCTCCTCGTCCCCGGTCAGCAGCACGGCGAGGGGGCGTGGCGGAACGCGGCCTTCGGCCGCGATCCGGCGCAGCGTCTCGGCGGCGAGGAACGAGCCGGCCTTCATGTCGAAGATGCCGGGGCCGAAGATCCGGTCGCCTTCCCGCCGGACCGGACGGCGGGCGAGCGTGCCGACCGCCCAGACGGTGTCTACGTGGCCCATCACGACCAACGGCGCGCCGCCGCAGCCCGGCGGCGCGTAGCGCAGGAGCAGCTGGCCGCCGCGCGCGTCGCTTGCGGGGAAGCGCGTGCGCTCGACCGGCAGGCCGGCGAAACCGGCCTCCACCAGGTCCAGCAGGGCGTCGATCCGGTCGGGTCGGTCGGAGGGGGTCTCGATCTCCACCCACGACAGGATGCCGGCGATCAGGGCGTCGGGGTCGATCCGGCCCGGTGGGATCAAGGCGTCGGTCACTGAGATCTCCTCGGCGTGCGGTTCAGGCGGGCTGAAGGACGATGCGCGTCTCGGTCGCCGCGTCCACCGCCTCGCGACCGTAGAGCATCGGTACGTATTCGCCCTGCGCCCAGAGCGGCGCGAGATCCGCGTAATGGGGCGAGTCCGGGTCGCCCGACTGACCCGGCGCGTTGATGCAGACCGAGGCGTCCCAGTTCCCGACGTCGATGACGAAGCGCACCGAGGCGCCGTGAGTGACGCGGAAGTCCGTGCCGCGATAGGCGGCGTGCATCACCGTCGAGGCGCTGCCGGGCTTGGCCAGCGGGCCGATCGAGAGACCGGGCTCGAGTGCGGCGAGCGGATGCTCGAAGAAGCCGTGATGAAGGTCGCCCCAGCGCCAGGCCGACGGATCGGAGCCGAGCAGGGCGGCTGCGTCCTCGGCCGCCTCGGCGAGCGTGTCGGTGAGCAGCGCGTCGCGCGCGGCAGGATCGAGGCCGAGCCGGTCCTCGGGGGATTCGAGCGCCAGCAGGATCCCCTCGACGTCGCCGGGCTGGAACAGGGGGATCAGCGCGGGGTCGGAGACGGCCGCCGCGAACACCGCCGGCTTGAGGCGCCTGGTCCACCAGATCTCGACCAGCGCGCCGGCCGCGGTGTCCGTGGTCATGCGCCCGTCCCAGCCGGCGACCATGGCGCGCGCCTCGGGGGCCGCGGCGTCCTCCGGCAGGGCGGCGAGCAGGCGCTTCAGGCGCAGGCCCGGCTCGGAGAGCGTGTCGGTCTGCAAGGCCTGGCTGGCGGCGACGTCGTGCGCCGCGTCGCCCGCCAGCACCTCCGCGATGCGGCGGGCGCGGCCCGCCTCCAGCCATTCGTGGCCGATCCGCACGGCTTCGTGGTCGAAGCCCGCTGGAATGTTGAATTCGTTGGCGCTGCGCACCCAGCCTTCGGCGGGATTCTCGATGCTCGGCAGATCGTCGAGCGGATGGAAGCCCTGCCAGACGTCGGCGACGCCGTCGCCCGAGACCGGCGTCAGGCCGTCGTGCCCGGGCGCGCGGCGCGGGGTCATGCCCGCCGGCTGCCAGCCGATGGCGCCGGAGGCGTCGCCGTAGACGTGGTTGAGCGAAGGGGTCGCGAAGCGGCGCAGCCCCTCCCGGAACTCCGCGAAACTCCGGGCGCGCATGGTCGTGAGGCCGCCGAGATAGGCGCCCGTGCCGGGCTCCGACCAGACGGTGCGGAGCGACCAGACGCGGCCCTCGTCGCGGTCCTCGTGCAGGACCGGGCCGTGGCGGGTGAAGGCGATCTCTCGCGTGACGGTCGCCTCGCCGCGGACCTCGAAGCGTTCCGCGACGCGCTCGATCGGCTCCGGCCCGTCGGGGCCGGCATAGGCGTCGGGCTCGTCGGGGGAGAGGGCGCAGGCGACGACGTCCTCCTGGTCGGCTCCGAAGATCGTCTGGGTGAAGGCGGCGTGGCCGTTGTGGCCCATCGAGACGCCGGGCATCGAAGGCTCCCCGGCGCCGATCACGTCGAGCCCCGGCGCGGTCAGATGCACCAGATAGCGCAGCGACGGCAGAGCGTGCAGGCGGTGCGGATCGCCCGCCACCACGGGGCGGCCGGTGACGGTGCGGGTCCCGGCGACGGCCCAGTTGTTGGAGCCGGTCCAGGCCTCGTCCGCGACCACGCCTTCGAGATCGTCGACGACGGTCCAGCGCTCTTCCTCCGCCATCGTCGCGGCGAGCCGCTCGGCCGGGAAGGTGACGGGGGCGGTGGCGAGGCGGAAGAGGTCGAGCGCGGCTTCGGGAATCTCCGCGCCGGGGACGGCCGAGGGCGAGGGATCGATCGGCGGCTCGAGGTTGTTTCGAAGGAGGTCCGTCGTCGCGCTTTCGGACGCGAGAATCCGGGCGCGCTTCAGTTCGGAGGCCGCGTTGCGGCCGAGGGCGTGGGTGCGGATGCGCACCACGTCGCCGGCGGCCCAGCGTTCGGGCCTGCTGTCCGTCAGCACGAATTCGCGGGGAAGCGGATGGCGGCCGGCCTCGATCAGGGCGACGCAGGCGTTCACGCCCTCCGCGAAGGCGGTGCAGATCGCCTCGGACCCCGGGCCGTAGGCGACCCATTCGGCGGCCATGTCGCCGCGATAGAGGAAGGCGCGTGCGGCACGGTCCTGCGCCAGGAAGCCGGGTCCGAAGCTCGCCGCGAGGCGGCCGAGGCCGCGCTTGCGCCAGAGGTCGATCTGCCAGAGCCGGTCGCGCGCCGCGTTGAAGCCCTGCGCGAAGAACAGATCCCGCTCCGACGCGGCGCGGATGTGGGGGACGCCCCAGCGGTCCACCCTGATCTCGGCCTCGGCGCCGAGCCCGTCGAGCCTCTCCCGCGTCTCCTGCATGGCGCCGCATCCTCCCTGCTTTCGAGGCAGATTAGAAATGGACATGTCGGTCTGCAATACGGTTGAATTGATTTCGGTTCGATGCGGCAGGGAGGATGCGGGCGATGAGGCACGACATGGGCGTGGCCTGGCCGGGCGGCGCGAAATGCGCGGTGATGGTCACCTTCGACTTCGACGCCGAGACGCTCTGGACCTCGCGCGACGAACGCAACCGGAAGCGTCCCGGCGTGCTGAGCCAGGGGCGCTACGGCTCGAAGGTCGGCGTGCCGAAGATCCTCGAGATGCTGGCCGAGACCGAGACGCCGGCGACCTTCTTCGTGCCCGGCTGGACCGTCGAGAACCACGCCGACCGGGTCGAGATGATCCTGAAGGGCGGCCACGAGGTCGGCCATCACAGCTATTCGCACAAATGGGTCTCGGAGGATCCGGCGGCCGAGGCGGAGGAGTTCGAGAAGGGCCTCGACGCGCTGCAGCGGGTCGCCGGCGTCACGCCGAAGGGTTTCCGGTCGCCGGCCGGCGAGGTCTCGGACGGGCTGCTGGCCACCCTGACGCGGCACGGACTGCTCTACGACACCTCGCTGATGGACGACGTGAATCCCTACCGCCATGTCCTCGCGGACGGCTCCAAGGGCCCGATCGAGCTGCCGTGGCACTGGAGCCTCGACGACGCGCCCTATGCGCTGTTCTCGATGGCCGGGCCGCGGCCGATCTTCACCAACGCCCACATCCTCGAGGTCTGGAAGGACGAGTTCCGGGAGATCTATCGCTGGGGCGGGCTCTACGACCTGGTGCTGCATCCGCAGGTCAGCGGGCGGCCGAGCCGGATCGCGCTGCTTCGCGAGCTGATCGCCTGGATCCGGACCTTTCCTGACGTCTGGTTCG
>Ga0102940_1000749_pt1 | contig 21875 bp, 19 predicted proteins | sample SalPonR2_C_D1_MG_FD_78215 | JGI IMG/M metagenome (GOLD analysis project Ga0102940, IMG submission 78215) | Salt pond soil microbial communities from South San Francisco under conditions of wetland restoration - Salt Pond MetaG R2_C_D1_MG | ecosystem: Environmental > Aquatic > Marine > Intertidal... | reverse complement strand
TTGAGTACGACTTTTTTCAACCGACTCAACTCAAGGTGAGCCTGGAAACGCATCTGGTGAAGAATCTCTTCTTTGCCGGGCAAATCAACGGTACTACCGGCTACGAAGAGGCTGCCTGTCAGGGACTGATGGCCGGGATCAATGCCCATCTGTCGATCCGGGAAGAGGATCCATTTATCCTGAAGCGCTCCGAGGGGTACATTGGCGTATTGATCGACGACCTGGTGAATAAAGGCACCAAAGAGCCCTATCGCATGTTTACCTCGCGCGCCGAGTACCGGATTCTGCTGCGGCAGGATAATGCCGACGTACGTCTCACGCCCCTGGCCGCAGGCATCGGCATGCAGGGCATGGAAGCGCGTATGGAGCGAGTTATGGCCAAGGTGCAGGCCGGGAAGGATATTGAAAAATTCCTACGCAACCTGAGTGTAACGCCCGAGCAGTTGAATGGATTTTTGCAGGAAATCGGCAGTGCTCCACTCAAGCAGCAGGTCAAGTTGAAGGGCGTATTGTTGCGCCCCCATATCAATCTCGATAAGCTGCGTCCGCATGTGTCTGAGTTGGATACGTTCCTCAGTCAATACACTGAAGAGCAGATTCAAACGGCCGAGGTCGAAATGAAATACGAGGGCTATATCCGTAAAGAGCAGGAACTGGTCGACAAGATGAACCGCCTGGAAGAGGTCAGGCTGGGCGACGGTGTCGACTACGAATCGCTCAAATCGCTCTCGTCGGAAGCCCGAGAAAAATTGGCGCGGCTAAAGCCGCGTACTATTGGTCAGGCAAGCCGTATCAGCGGGGTTTCCCCGTCGGATATTTCGGTATTGCTGGTGCACATGGGTCGTTAGGTTAAACCAACAAATCACTAAAAAATACATTGTTTATGTATCCAATGCTTGTTCATGCACACTCCGGCCTGCGTTGGCTGGTGCTCCTGTTTTTATTGCTGGCCATTTTCAGCAGCCTGGCCAAATGGCAGGGTAATAAAGCCTATACCGCTACCGATAAGCGCTTTAGCTTATTCGCGTTAATCTTTACCCACATTCAGCTCATTCTGGGATTGATCCTGTATTTTATTAGCCCTAAAGTGCAGTTCTCCGGAGACGTAATGGGTAATTCCATCCTGCGCTTCTACACGGTAGAGCATATCAGCCTGATGCTGATTGCCATCGTCCTGATCACCGTGGGCTATAGCCGGGCCAAGCGCGCGGCGAGTGATCAGAAGAAATTCAAAACGACCTTTTGGTTTTACCTGATTGGACTAGTGCTAATTCTGGCCAGTATTCCCTGGCCCTTCCGCAATTTGGGAGCTGGGTGGTTTTAGGTATTGATGGAATGGTTTTGTGGTGGTTTCTCCTGGCTTCTCCCCTTCTTCTGCGGTGCCACTAACACCGCTGGGTTCCTCGTTACGTCTTGTTTTGTGGGTTGGAAGCACGTAAGACCATACCCTTCCTAAAAGGACAACCCGACCTTCGCGGAGCAAAACAAGGCGTAACGAGAAATCTTCCCCGGGCTGCAGCGCAAGGTGCATGTCACAATTCCGTACCTAAAGGCACGGACGACTCAAGTACTCCGAAAAAGGCTACCCACATACCGCCCCTAGCGGGGCGGGGCGCTTTGGTAGAGTCTTATTATAATTGCTTAACGGTTGTTCTTTTTCTGCGGTACCACTAACGCCGCTGGGTTCCTCGTTACGTCTTGTTTTGTGGGTTGGAAGCAGGTAAGACCATGCCGTTCCTAAAAGGGCAACCCGACCTTCGCGGAGCAAAACAAGGCGTAACGAGAAATCTTCCCTGTGAAATATTGCTGCGCATTGCCTCCGGCATTTCACAGGGTAAACTCTGGGCTGCAGGGCCCGGTAGCTTCATTGCCATTGCATTGCGCTCGGATTATGCCGCATACCAGTGACTTGCTACTTCATACTATTTTACGTACTTTGTATTTCAAAGTACTTTTATCATGCTTTCGCAAAAAAATTAAACAGATGACAGCTTCCTATAAAAGACGGATGGGTATGGCGTTGGCCATTGCCGGATTATTATTGATTCCTTTTTTGGCCATGCCATTCACGGAAGAGGTGGCCTGGAGTGTAGGTGATTTTGCACTAATGGGCGGGCTATTAGTGAGTATGGCGATAGCCTTTGAGTTGGTCGTGCTGCGCTCGTCAAAAAGCACCTATCGGGTGGCTGCGGGGATAGGACTGATTGCTGTCTTCTTGCTATTCTGGATCAACGGAGCGGTAGGTATCATTGGCTCAGAAGATCAGCCGGCGAATTTGTTGTATGCGGCCGTTTTCATCGTCGGTCTGGGCGGTGCCTTTCTTTCCCGGTTGCAGGCCCGGGGCATGGCGCGGGTCATGTGGGTGATGGCTGTGGTGCAGCTTATCACTCCGCTATTGGCCTGGCTGATCTGGCCCCAGCTGTCGTGGGGTGGTGCCGGCGTGGTGGGCGTGCTCTTGCTCAATATGTTTTTTGTTCTGCTCTTTGCGGTAGCGGGGTGGCTTTTTTGGCGGGCCAGGGAGTGATCAAGATTCTGTCTATCTTTAATCCTGACCAAATCTAACCCACGATGAAGGAAACCCTCACCGTCGCTCTGGCGCAAATCGCTCCGGTATGGCTTCATAAAGAAAAGACGCTGGAAAAAATTGCCGATGCTATTGCCGATGCGGGCCGGAAGGGCGCGGAGTTGGTGGTTTTTGGCGAAAGCCTCCTACCTGGCTATCCTTTCTGGATAGCATTAACAAACGGCGCAGAATGGAATTCCAGCGTACAAAAAGAACTACACGCGCATTACGTGCGCAATGCGGTGCAAATAGAGCGTGGGGATTTAGAGGTAGTTTGCGGGCTGGCCGGTCAGTACGGGATCGCGGTTTATCTGGGCATGATTGAGCGGGCGCAAAACCGGGGAGGCCATAGTATTTATTGCTCGCTGGTTTACATTGACCAAAAAGGTACCATCCAATCGGTGCACCGAAAATTACAACCAACCTACGAAGAGCGTCTGACCTGGGCCCCGGGCGACGGTAACGGCCTACGGGTGCATCCCCTGAAAAACTTCACTGTAGGGGGCTTAAATTGTTGGGAAAACTGGATGCCCCTGGCACGTGCGACGCTGTACGGGCTGGGCGAAGACCTGCACGTAGCCGCATGGCCGGGCGGCGAGCACAACACCCGGGATATTACCCGCTTTATCGCCCGGGAAGCCCGTTCATACGTGGTATCGGTTTCCGGGTTGATGCGCAAAGAGGACTTTCCGGCGGACACGCCCCACCTGGATAAGATACGGGCCAAGGCACCGGATATCCTGGCTAACGGCGGCTCCTGTATTGCCGGTCCGGATGGAGCCTGGATCGTGGAACCGGTCGTCGATAAAGAGGAGCTTATTTTGGCTACGTTAGATTTTCATAAAGTCCTGGAAGAACGGCAGAATTTCGACTCCGTGGGGCATTATGCACGGCCTGATGTTACTAAATTGACCGTTAACAGAGCCCGGCAGTCCATTCTCGATTTGAAGAAAGAATAGCACAGCTACTTTGAGATCAGTAATTTTTCTGTTTTTATACCGGTATTGGTTCGGAGTACAACCAGGTATAATCCATCTGCTAAATGCGCAGGAATAAATCGCTCCTGTTGCCAACCCGCACGGCGGAGTGCATCCCGGAGGAGCACAACTTTCTCCTTCCCCTGCAGATCGTAAATACTCAGATTGACCCGGGTGGCCGTGTTAAGGTTGTACTGAATAGTGGTTTCATGCTGTACGGGGTTAGGAACAATCCTAATTGTTATATCACCTGGTAGCGCTGTTGCCTGAGGGGCTTCACGAATCGGTGGCAGGGACGTTCTGGGAGTATTTGGGGACTCATTAAGGAAGGATTGGCAGTCTGCAATGCGGGCAGAAAACGTTCCCTGGGCGTGAAATCCTGGTGATAAGGTAAGGGTTTGGCCAGCTTGCCAGGTGACATTTTTTGTGAAATCGATGACTACGGAACCAGCGGTAGTAATGGTTTGTGCTATACGCAATGGCCCATCTTCCGGTGTACCGGTAATGGTCGTGTCGGTGGCTACACAGAAGCCGTTGAGCTCCTGACAGATGGTAGCGGTAGCCTCTTCAATAGCAAATCTGTCGAAAGCGGCGTCGACTACATGATCGGTTCCCTGATCGTGGACATCAACGGTAAGCTGCATAGTAGTGGTGAGGGGGATAGCCTCTGAAAGCGGTAGACAGCTTCGGTAGATCCAGGTGGATGTAGTGGTGGTTACGGTATCTACCGTCACCATAGTATCGCCATTGCTGATGCGGACATAGAGGGTATCATCGGGCAGGGTAATACCTTCGCTGAAGAACCAGATGCCATAGTTGAGGGTAGGGTCAGTGTATCCGGTGAGGTCCATCAATGGGGAGGTCAGGACGGTATTTCCTGCGTCTACATCATCGTTAGGAGCATTGTCCCCTGAGCCATTGGTGTTGCCCGTGACAAAACAAGCCTCCCCCGCATCGTCGGGTAAGTCCATGTCGGGGTGAGCAGGTAGGCCATCGTAGTCGGAAGGTACGGGCTTCCCCCTTTCCCAGGTTCCGGATGCGGCAGTGCTGCTTACTGTCCAGCCCAGGTCGAGCACAAAGTCATCTTCATAACCTGCTTCCAATAGCAGGGTGTCTATCTCATTTGCCCCGTCATTAATCTGTAGTGGAAGTAATTGTTGCCGGTATCCCCAGGTACCGGCGATTAGATCATAAGTGCCTTCGGCAACATCGGCGAAAGAAAAGGCGCCATTATGATCGGCCAGGGTAGTATAGGTTTGCTTGGCATTGTAAAGCATAACCTGTGCGGGCGCACCGGTCCGATCATCGGCGCGGGCAACGACGCCTGTTACAGCATTCGACCGATCAGGGGCAAGTGCTACGTTTCGGTTGGTCACCACTCCGTTTTGCAAGTAGACCGATATGGTATCGGGATGATATCCGGCTTTAGAAAAGACAACCTCAAAGGGGCCGGGTTGTTCCTGACCGGTTTTGTAGGAGCCGTTCGCATAGGTCGTTCCGCGATTGACCTGGCTGGATAAAATAGATACGTCCACACCCACTAGCGGGAGACTGTTACTGGCATCGGACACCATACCTTCCAGGTAACAGGCCCTGCGGTAAGTTGGGTGCAGGACAAAAAGACCGTGATTCTGATCAGAGGCCAGGATGAGGCCGGAGGGTAAGTAGGGAAAGGCGCCCCAGCTGCCGACAAAGCCAGTACCGGCATCGCCATCGGTATCGTAGCCCCCCACTTCAATGAGGTTATCCGGTCGGCTGGCATCGACGACCTTAATTCCGTCGGAATAATGCGAAATGACCAGATATCCATCGTAGTAATGCACGTTATGTGGAATGACACCGGTGCCTTCTGTTGCCAGGGGACGGTATTTGTCGAGCAGTTCGATATTGTCGAGATCGGTGATGTCGTAGGCGTCCACGTAAGCATTGCTTCGCTCGTCGGTGGTAAAGAGGTATTTACCGTCGTCGGAGAGCCAGCAATTGTGGGCAAAGGCACGGGAGGTCGGATGGGTAGCCTTCAGTTGAGGGTTAGCTATATTGGATACATCAAGTACCGAAAATACTCCGGCATAGATGTCGGCACTCCACACGGTATCACCGCGGACGAAGTTATCGTGGGAATAGATGGTGCTGGCGGCACCGAGGAAAGCTGGTGATCCCGGCGTGGTGGCCACATCAAATGCCAGTACGCCCCCGCCGGCTAAATTGCTTCCCGAAAGATAACAGCGCCCCTGCTCGTCGATAAAGAGGTTGTGTGCCCGGAGCAGCTGCCGGGTAATGCCGTTGATGGTAAGGTGTGGCTTCCAAAATGACCAGGTGATGCTGTTCTGAGGCTGGGTGAGGTCGATAATGAGGATACCTTCGCTGGTATTATCGGAGACGGCGTAGATATAGTCGCCATAATTCTTCATGTCGCGCCAGACGGTCGATTGTTGCCCGGGAACCTGAGCGACGAGTTGAGGGGCAGCCGGGTTGGCCAGGCTATAAATCCATACATTGGCGTTGCCGCCTAGAATAGCGTACTCTACCCCGGAAGAATGTTGAAATCCCCAAACGTCATTAAATTGATTTTCGGCAACCGGGTTCGCATTAGCCACTAAAGTCAAATTTAAGGGCGGTGACGATTGGCCTAACAGGTAGAGATGAGCCAGAAGAAATTCACAGAGTAAGAGTGTCCTTTTCATATTTAGGGGGTGGGTAAGCCTTATGAATATAAAAAAAATAATGGTAATATACATGCATTATGGCTTACGCAGTAGCCAGGGCGTTGCCCATATACGTTGGCTAACGATGGCTCCTGTATTGCCGGTCCGGCTGGAGCCTGGATCGTGGGACCGGTCGTCCATCAGGAAGAGATTATTCTGGCAATGCTGGAGATCCATAAAGTGCTGGAAGAACGCCAAAATTTTGATCCCGTAGGCCACTATTCTCGTCCCGATGTTACTAAATTAACGGTCAACCGAGCCCGGCAGTCGACGCTTGATTTAGAAAACGAGTAGCCCTGCCGGCTACAATACTATAAACGCATGCATAGAATAACTATGTACGAAGAGGAGCGACCGGATATCAAGATATCCATGGAGCTGTATTTTAAGGATACGGGGCAACTTATTTTTGAAGGCTATGATATCGGCCAAAGGGTACAGGAGATCTGGGGCGAATCCGATTACGAATATTATTATACCATTGAGCCCCCCGCAGTAGAGCAATTGTATCCCCTGTTATCGGTAGACCGCCTGGATAAGGCAGCCCTGCTGTTGGCCGTTAAAGAACGGTTTGGGGGGAATGAAGCCTATTCTTTATTCGGTAAGTTTATGCGAGAAAATAATATATCGTTTTCTTCTTTTACGTGGAGATAATGGTAGAACCAATTTTAACCAAAACCAACACCTTATGCGCTACAACACTTATATTAAAGAAGCGCCTAAAGTTTCCGAAATCGGACTGGGAGCCTGGCAACTGGGTGTCAACTCCGGCTGGCGCAGCATGTCGGAGCAGGAAGCGATTGCTATGGTGCATACTGCTCTCGACCTGGGTATTAATTTCATTGATACCGCTCCCAACTACGGCAACGGTACTAGCGAATTACGCCTGGGAAAAGCCCTCAAAGGGATCGACCGCAGTAAAGTGGTCATTAACACCAAGTTCGGCCACACGGCCGAGGGTGACCTCAATTTCTCGGCCGGCCATGTGCGCGAGTCGGTGGAAGGCAGCCTGCGGCGCATGCAGATCGATTACGTGGATTCAGTCATTATCCACAATCCGCCCGACAAATACTTAGATGGCCGTAAGAATGACCACTACGAAATTCTTGAGCACCTCATCGACGAAGGGAAGATAAGGGCCTACGGTGCTTCTCTCGATACCTACGAACAGATGAAACTCTTTATGGAAACCACCAACTGCGAGGTCATCGAAGCTTTCTTTAATATGCTGTTTCAGGATACTGCCCGGGCCTTTGGGTTGGCCCGGAAAAAGAACGTAGGGATTATAGCTAAGATTCCGCTCGATTCGGGGTGGCTGACCGGTAAATACAAAGCCGATAGTACTTTTGACGATATTCGGTCACGGTGGTCGCAAGAAGATATCCGTACCCGGGCCGGGCTCGTCGATCAGGTAAAGCAAATTATCGGCGATAACTACGTTCTTTCTCAGGCGGCGATTGCTTTTTGTCTGTCTTACGATGCGGTCTCCACCGTAATTCCAGGAAATACAACGATAGAGCAGTTGAAAAGCAACGTGGAGAGCGTCAAAAAACCACTGCCGTATGCCTTAGTTAAGGAGTTGGAGCAGTTCTACAAGGACGAAGTCAGGCCCCGGCAATTACCCTGGTAGAGAAGACTGTTCGGCTATGGTGCGTTTTCTCCCTGATATCGACCGGTCATCAGGGCTGACGTACCGTGCGCAAGTGTGTTGTTAAGTGATTTTTTTCTTCTCTGGTGCAACCTTCCGCAAAAAAATAAGTATAACAGCATACGAGTTAGGCTAAATACATACCAATCTTTTATCCGGAAACCTCTACCCCTCTGAGGATATTTTCCGGATAGTACAGGGGAATTACATGGAATGCAATCCCGTTTTACTTCCTATGCCAAAAAAAACACCCTATTCAATTACCATAAACCCAAGGTTCATGAGACTTATCGTGTTTGTTTGGTTCATTACATTAGTGTTGCTGATGCCCGGCCAAAGCTGGGCAAAGTCTGCTGCTGCTGAGTATTGGGTACCCGTCAAGTGCCAAACCGGAGTCGTTTTTGCCGACGAAAAGATGCCTGATCTTCTGGAGGATGCTACGGTAGCCTATTATATTAAGGAGTATACCGTACTCGGGAAAAAAGAGACTACGGCCATATTGGAACGTGCCACCCGCTATTTCCCGGTTTTCGAAACCCACCTTTCCCAGGCCGGTTTACCGGAAGGTCTGAAATATATGCCGATGGTAGAATCTAATCTATTAAAAGACGTGGTTTCCTATGCGGGAGCTGGCGGCTTGTGGCAATTCATGCCGGCGACGGCCCGGTTCTATGGCCTTACCGTCAACGAGACTATCGATGAGCGTACCGACCCGGAGCGGGCGACCGAGGCGGCCGTAAAGTTTCTGTCTGATCTCAACCGGCAGTTTTGCGACTGGCGACTGGTGTTGGCCGCATACAATTGCGGCCCGGGAAAAGTGCGCCGGCTTTTGCGACAGGCCGGATCCAATGATTTTAAAGACATTCAGGACCAGCTACCAGGGCAAACTCAGAAATACATTCTTAAGTTTATCGCTGCCACTTACGTAGCGAATAATTACCAGGATCTTGGCCTCGATCCATTTGCTTCCGCAAAAAGAGTGAAGCCGGTTACGGCCATCGCTTCGTTACCTCAGCGCACTGAAAAGGAAGTAACTCCATCAGCAGACGTTTTACCGGAGGTCGTCGTTCCGATTTTTACCTGGAGAACATCCGGTAATATAGACTGGCAGCAACTAATCGATCAGGCAGCAACTAATATTCGTAAGGCGATCCTTCCATTTACGGATACCACGAGAACTCAACCCCGTATAGAGCCGGAAGAGTCCCCTCTGCCTGCTGTACCGGCAAAGCCCGATCACCAGGATGATATACAGGCAGATCGCTTTGTCGTATTTCGTCGGTCATCAGTGGGATGATATAATATGGCAGTATACTGCTTGCTACCACACCACCACAGCGGAATGCCCTTTGGGCAGCTGCGCAATTACACGGGGCAAGCCAAAACACCATTACCCCACCACCGGCAGCTCCTTAAAGGTATCGGAATTGAACGACTGCATGTGTTCGTTAAAGAAGGCATCACAGTACAGACAGATATTTTCCAGCTCGCGGGTTTTGGCTTTAGCCTCCGCTTCACTAATGCCAAGATGCTCACCCATGCGCCAGGGATCACCTTCGTTAAGCTTCTGGAAGACCGTCATTTTTGATACGCGTTGCAGTACTTCGCTGACTTTTTCCGTGCGGGCATCACCCATAGGGAATTTGGTGCCGGGGCAGCACGGATTGACCTTCCACAGTTGAATGCTGATCTCCTGTGGAATATCATCGTACCCGCCCAGGAAGTTGCGGGCGCCGGAGAGGATGGCGCAGAAGTTGTGCTCACCGTCTCGCTTCCAAAGGTCTTTTTCCATGGCACGACCGCGGGCCCAATTACCGCCGAGCCACATGTCTTCGCTCGCACCCCAGGCACCCCAGCTCAGGGGGTGACCGTGCAGGTAATTGTCTTTATCAATCAGTGGATCTTTGTCATCACCGTTGACGCCCCGCGACTCGAACAGCTCAGCCAGCTCCATCAGGCGAGCGCCGGCGTGCTTGTGGAAGCGGTCAATGCTGGCAATATCGAAACGGGTTACGCCTTTCTCAATTAGGGTATCCAGTATTTCTTCCGTCAACAGGTCGCCATTGGTCTGCAGCATAATCTGGGTGCCCTGATCGGTGTAGCGCTCGCGTAGCGCATCCAGGATATTGTAGAGCTTCTTGCGGTCGGCAATGGGTTCGCCTCCCGACAAAATAAGGCGATCAATGCGATCGGGCAGATTGTCGATAATCATCATGCACTCTTCCTCACTAATGCGCTCTCCAAACGGACCGGAGTCGTTGTAGCAGTGGTCGCACTGATCGTTACACAACTGCGTAAAGACCCAATACACGGATTCTATGTGGTTGAAGTCGTTCTTCATGGTTCTTTTTTTACTAAGTACGAGACAAAAAGCCGGGCTGGATTACTTCTTCTCCCATTGGTTCCAAAATTCAATCTCATCGCGGACGCCGGTAGCAGGATCTTGTAAAAAGCTTTCCCGGTCGGCATAGGGTGTCCATTGCCCTTCCCGGATTACGGCCAGTTCATCCCCCATAATCAGCGCCTCTTTCAGGTCGTGGGTGACAAATAGCGCCGTGATATCGTAATCGGCAGCTACTTCTTTAAACAACGCCTGCATGCGTCCCCGCGTTTGGCTGTCGAGAGCCGCAAAGGGCTCGTCTAACAGCAGGATCTGCGGGTTGATGATCAGCGCCCGTCCGAAGGCGACCCGCTGTTTCTGTCCGCCCGAAAGCTGGTCGGGCATCTTGTCGGCTTCCTCGCTTAGCTCCAGCCGCTCCAGCATAGTCGCTACCTGCCCTTTGATCTGGGGGTTGGTTATTTTGCGTAAGCGCAACCCAAATCCAATATTATCCGCTACGGTGAGGTGCGGAAACAACAGGGCCTCCTGATAGAGATATACAATGCCTCGCTGCTGTGGCGGCAGGGCGGTAATGTCTTTTCCTGCGAGCAGAATACGGCCACCATCGGGTGCTTCCAGCCCGGCAATAATCTTAAGCAGGGTCGTTTTGCCGCTTCCCGAAGCACCCAGTACACTCAAGACCTGTTTTTGCCGCAAGGCAAAAGAGACGGGCTGCAGCACCTGTTGCGCACCAAACGTTTTGCTGATATGATCAACGTGTAAGAGCATGCTTAAGGTTGAAAAGCGATACAAACGGGCGTAGGTACTACCGAAACCTGCGGGGCGGACAGCGCCCCCGTCTCCAAATCCCTTATATACCGAACAACCGAATCGCTATTCTGATTAGCGATATACAGGAAACGTTGGTCCGGACTGAGACAAAAATGGCGGGGAGCCTCTCCTTTACTTTCGTAAAAAACGGGTTCGCCCAGAGTGCCGTCGGGCTGTACGGTAAAATGAACCACCGAATCATAGCCGCGATTGCTGGCGTAAAGATGGCGGCCGTCCTTGCTTAGAGCGATCTCGGCGGCACCGGACGTCCCTTCGAAAGAGGCGGGGAGCAGATTGTACTCCTTTTGTAGGATCATGCTGTCGCTACGCTCCGCAAAAAAGGCCACGGTATTCGACAATTCGTTGAGTACGTACCAATCTTGAGCATTCTGGCTGACGGTGGTATGCCTTGGGCCCTGGGCGGGGCGTAGCACCACGTCGGGTAGTTGCCGCTGTAGAGGCTCGTCGTCTGCGGGTGAAAAAGCAAAGCGAATGATCCGGTTGGCGCCCAGGTCGGTGACCATTAGCGTGTTGCCCTGTTCCAGCCATTGTACCTCATGTGGATGGGAGGCCTCCTGCCGTGGATGGGTACCGGCTTCCTGGATTTGGTAGGCCTGGGCTGCCTGCTTAATGCTGCCGTCAGCGGCCAGGGTATAGACCACCACATAGCCGCCCACGTAATTAGCTACTGCCAGCCACTGTCCGTCGGGGTGCACTGCCAAATGGCAAGGCGCCAAACCGTAGGTCGATTGGCGATTGAGCAGGGTAGCGGAGCCATCGTCGCCCAACGCATAGCTGTACACATAACCTACCGAGTCGACATCAGCGGCCGTTTCGCTTACCGCATATACGTTTTTGCCGTCAGGCGCAAAAGCCACAAAGGACGGGTTGATGATATCCGGAATGGTATCGACCATCTGTAGTGCACCGAAAAGCGAATCCTGTCGCATCAGCAGGATGCCGGGGGCTTTGCCGTCGACGTGGCCTTCTTTTTTGGTGTAGGTGCCGATGGCTAGCAGTTGGGAAGCGGCGGCTTGCTCTGCCTCGGAGCTGCAGGCGCTTAGGGTGAGGATAAGTAGCAGAAGTAGGAACAGGTTTTTCATACGTGCATTCATTTGCGAAAAAGATACTGTTTATTTAGCCACAGCAGGACAATCGGCGGTAGAATCAGCAGACAGCTGGCCAGCGCGGCCAGGAACAGATCGGCCTCGTTGACGTACTGAAAGACCTTTAGCGTCAGTGTAGGAACTTTGCCTACCCCGATCAACGTAGTCAGGCCGTACTCAAACCAGGAGATTAGAAACAACTGAAAAAAGCAGGTCAGCAGTGCTCCCCGGGCTGCCGGAATTAAGGTTTTGGCGAAAGCCTGTCGGCGCGTGCCTCCGAGCGTAAAGACGAGCTGCTCCATCTGGTACATGCGTTCGTTCCAGAAGCCGCTGAAAAAAATGATACCGTAGGGAAAGGTAATGAACAGCTGGGCCAGCAAGACGCCGGTTACCTTGCCATACAACCCCGCCACAATGAAAAAGAACTGCAGGCACGCCGCCAGGATCACCGGCGCAAAAACGTAGGGAAAGTACGCCAGGCTGAGCCAGGCTTCCCGCCGCGGGTGATAAGCCACATACCGGCTGGCCCAAAAACTGCCAGCCGTGGCCAGCGTCGCTACCAATAAAGAAACACCGAGGGAGAGCAGTACGCTGCTGCCCAGGCCTTCGCTTCCGCTAAAAATCGATACCCAGTTGACCAGGCTCCATTCCTGCGGAAATACAGCCGGATAGGGCCACTGCCGTCCCACCGACAACATGCCGAGGAACAGAAACGGGAAAAAGATGATCCCCACCAGCAGGTATTTGAACCATCGTTTCATGAGCGGCGCAATTGTCGGCGGTGAACGGTTAGGAAAATTGCGAGCAGCATAATGACCAGTACGGTATAGGCTACACTGATGGTATAGGCTTCGGGGATGTCACCCAGATTGAAGCGCTGCAACCGCTGAATGGTGCGTACCGACACCATCTGATTGGATTGGCTGCCCAGCAGCAGCGGAATCTCGTAGCTCCCCATGACAAACATGAAGTAAAGGAAGACAGTACCTAGCGCCCGACGTAGTAACAGGGGCAGGGCAATGCGTCGGCGCGCCTGTTGTCTGCCGGCCCCCAGCGTCGCTGCCAGATGGAGGTAGTCGTCGACCCGCTCGTTTTGGTAAAGGTTGGCCAGATAGATCGTGAAGAACGGCGTGGCCATGATTACGTGCGCTACTATGATGCCTATCCCCCACGGATCATTGATCCACCCGGGAAACTGCTCCAGCGTCTGTATTAGTCCGGCCTGATTAGCCAGTCGTGATAGCCATCCCCCCTTGCCCAGGAGTTGAAATACGAAGAATGACATGACAATGGCAGGAATACTCAGCGGGAAATAAATAAAAAACGACAGGCTACCCCGCTGAAACTCCTGTGGGCTACGTACTACGAGCCACAGGGCCAGGGCCAGGGCTATGATGATGCTCATCAGCGCCACGTAGAGGCTAAAGCCCAGGGTGCGCCAAAAGGCGGGGTTGCCGAGTACGGTACGCCAGTGCTCGAGCGTGAAACCTTCGGCCAACACGCCGGTCAGTCCCAGGCTGAAGAGCAGGGCGTAGATCACCCCGGCTGCAATCGGTATACCTGAAAGCAGCAGAAATAATCCCCGACCCGTGTATGCCGACCAGTGCTCCCGCATTAGCCTTCAATGATTTCATTACGAAAATCCTCGGCCAAACGGATCATATATTCCGGGGCCAGTTCCATCAGAGCCCGGTCCTGAATAGCTTCGCGGTCGGGAGCATAGCGGCGGTTGGGCAGATCGCGAAATTTATTAGCCCATTCGTCGGGCAGCTTATCCATGCTCAGCACCGTACCGTCGCCCCACACGGCAGGATCCATCTTGCGCAGTTGGGCTTCAGGAGAGATCATGAAGTTGGCTACTACCATAGCGGCAGCTTTGTGCGCCGACTGTCGGGCAATGCCCAGGTAATGGGAGTTTTGGATGGTCCCTAACTCCCACACGTAGCCGCGGGCACTCTCGGGAAAGACGCCCTGCATGATTTTATTATCCACCTCGCAGTCGTTGTTGCTCATGGTGAAATGCAATTCTCCATTGGCAAACATTTGGTGCATGGGAGCAACACCCTCGGGAAAGGTATTGCCCTGTTTCCACAAGTAGGGTTTTATTTGCTGGAGGTAGGCCCACAGTTGTGGGGCATACTCCTTGTATTTAGCCTCGTCGAAGGGGCCCGTGAGGGCTCCGGGGCCACCTGCAATATCGATCAACAGAGCTTTCAGGAAGGTGAGTCCGGTGAACTGATTATCGATGGTAAAGGTGCCGGGGTGCTTCTGCACGTAGGCCATAAGTTCGGCCCGGTTTTGGGGTGGATTAGGGGTGCGCAGGGTGTCGTAGATGATAGCCATTTGCACGTTACCCCAGGGACATTCGTAGCCGTCGACCGGCTGTTGGAAATCAATGCCGATGAAGCGGTTGTCCAGGTTAATGTATTGGGCGTTGGGCAGTTGCTCCGTCCAGGGGCCATATAAGGCTTTGATTTGCCGCAGTTGGTAGAAGGTTTCCCCGTTGATCCACATCATATCGATTTCACTGCGGCGTTTGCCGGCTTGTTTTTCGGCCATCATCGTTTGCACAATGGCGGTACCTTGTCCGCTCACAATATTGAGGTCAATATCGAAGCGCTCCTTGACGGTCGGCTTCACATAATTGGTCATATAGTCGTTAATCAGGGGGTCGCCCGTCCACATCATATGGGTGACGGTGCTACCGGTGGCCCGGGCTTCGATCTCTGCCCAGGTCAGGTCAGTGAGGTCTTCGGTGGGCTCTTCACTGCCCCCAGAGCATGCGTGAAGCAACCCCACGAAGAGCAGCAAAAGAAAACGGTAAAAGGAGTATTTGTAAGCGGACATCTTGATTTTGTTTCGGTTTCTTACTAAATTTAGTAAAAAAATGAAATGAATTTGCAGTTTTTAGCTTTTAAAGCGTCATTCAGGGAGTACATAGCCTGGTCGATTCGGGACGTAGAAAAGGTATTTCCGGGATTTGACCGGAAGAATCTCGTGTACTGGCAGAAAAAAGGCCACATTCGTAAAATACGCAACGGATGGTACTGTTTTTCAGACCAACCGCTGCACGAAGGACATTTAGTGCATATTGCGAACCGCATTTATGGCCCTTCTTATTTATCGCTGGAATCAGCTCTTAGTTATTATGGTTTTATCCCGGAGGGCGTTTTTATGCAAACCTCGGTAACAACTTTACGTACCCAGGCGTTTTCCACTCCTCTGGGCCACTTCCGGTATCAGACCCTTAAGCCGGACCTGTTTTTTGGCTATAGCCTAAAACAGGTCGATCAGACCTGGTATAAAGTAGCCTATCCGGAAAAAGCCTTGATTGACTACTTCTACCTGCATCCTGAGCTAAAAACGGTGGCCGACCTGGATAGTCTGCGGCTCAATCCGCTCGAAATTACGGAACAAGTAGATCGAACACGTCTCCACAACTATCTGACCTATATTGATAGTGCGGTCCTCCATCAGCGTTTCTCCCTGCTAGATCAGTATCTCCATGCTTTCTCTGAATGAAATAAAGACTTTTTATCCTGAACACCTGCATGCTTTTCCCAGGTTTTTACTGCGCGAGTACCTGCAGTATAAAATTCTGGAGATTGTGTTTAACGGCACACACGGAAGCCGGCTGAGCTTTATCGGTGGAACGTGCCTGCGGATTATTCACGGTAATCAGCGCTTTTCAGAAGACCTGGATTTCGATCACTTTAACCTGACACCCGATGATTTTGCCCGGGTAGCTGAAGAGATTGAGAAACAGCTTACGCAAGAAGGCTATGTGGTACAACTGCGCCACGTATACCGGGGCGCATACCATTGCTATATTCGGTTCCCCCGACTATTGTATGATAGTGGTTTATCCGGGCATATCGAGGAAAAAATCCTGATCCAAATAGATACGGAAGCCCAGCATTTCGATTTTACACCCGAGCCCGTCCTATTGAACCGCTTTGATGTGTTTACCACCATCCTTATGACTCCCTTGCCTATCTTGCTTGCGCAAAAATACTATGCCATTCTTAATCGAAGCCGGGCAAAAGGGCGTGACCTGTTTGATGTAATCTTTTTGCATAGCAAAACACAGCCAGATTATACCTATCTCGCGCAAAAAGCCAAGATAGCAGATGCATCGACTTTAAAATCGGCCATTCTGCATCGGCTAGAATCCCTAAATGTCAAAGAGCTAGCGAATGACGTACAGCCATTCTTATTTAATCCCGCTGCGATCGACCGCATTGAGCAGTTTCCCGCGTTCATTCAGCAAACGCTTTAATCGCTGCACCCGACCAGGTGCAGCGATTAAAGCGAACTAATTCGCTACCACAGGTAGCGCAGCCCAAACTGGAACTGCCGCGGCGCACTGGCATTGCGACGAATCAGTACCCCGCTCTCCAGTGATCCGGGCTGTATCTGATTAGACTGCGTAGCGTTATTACTGTAGCCGCTCAGGTTCTGTGCGTTGAAGATATTAAATACATCGGCCCGCAGCTCCAGGCGTCCGCCGCCGAGATCCCACTGGTACTGGGCGGATACATCGAAGGTGTTGGCCCAGGGGAGACGGTCGTTGTTACGGCTTTCGCCGGGGTAGCGGTCGCTATTGCCCACGTAGGCGTCCCCGAAGGCCGAACCGTCGCCGTTGAGGTCGGCGGTGCCGAACAGGCGCGCATCGGGAATACGGTTGATCGGCTGCCCACTCTGCAGCAGGGCCGCTACGGTAATCCCCAGTCCATCCGTCGGGAAGTAATTAAAGATACCATTGATGATGTGGCGACGATCATTGATCGAGGGGCCCCACTCGCGCTCGAAGTCATTGGCATCCATAGCGCGGAAGTTGATGTCTTCCGTGTTATTCTCCAAATAGGAGAGCGTATAGTTGACGCGGAAGCTGTAGTCGTCTTCGCCCTGTGCTTTTTGGAAGTTGAAGCTGGCGGCGTAGTAGCGCGATTGACCTTCCGTTTCGCTCACCACCACGTTGCGGGCTACGCCGGTGCGTTGCTCGCCATCGATTACGGCGTAGCTGCCGTCGATAATGGGAATGGGGCGGGAGGCATCGGCTTCGGCTACGGAGCGTACTAGCTGACTCGGATCAGCACTATTGCGTACATCGTTGGCCGAGATGATGTAGCTGGACACGGCATTCAGATTGCGTAGGCGCAGCAGGTTCTCGCTGCGGTTGTGCATAAGGTCGACAAAGAACAGTTGATTGTTGTCGATCTGCAGCTGGTAGCCCAGGGCAAACTGATGGGTGTAGGGGTTGGCGTAGCCATTGGGATTGAGGATGCGGCGCTCGTTGCTGAAGACGCCCTCGCGCTGATCTTGTAACTCGTCGAAGGAAGGCCCCCGCAGATAATCGACATCCATGGAGGAGCCCGTCAGGTTGCCCTCAAAGGTGATAGCGTCGAGGTTGGTGTCGCCGGGCAAAATGCCCAGGTCGATCAATTCCTGTAGCTGAGCGCGGTAGTCGGCCGAGGTGGTATTTTGCTGCAAGGCATCGCTATAAATGGCGTAGGGAATCTTGTCGTAAAAGATGCCATAACCGGCGCGCAGGGCCGAGCGGTTGCCCAGCTTATAGTTGGCGTTGAAGCGGGGGGCAAAGTTGTTGTAATCGCCTTCTGTACCGGCTCCCTGCGAGAGGTTGTCGTAGTCGTAGCGCAGGCCTAGCGTCAGACGTAGCCGGTCACTCACTTCAATCTGATCTTCCAGGTATGCCGAGTAGATAGTCTGTCGGGTACCGAAGGCCGCCGGGCGTAGCTCGACGTTGTAGTTGAGCACTTCGGCATCAGCCGGAATGTCGGTGACCGCAAGAGCGCCGCCCCGGTTGAGGGCCCGCAGGTCGCGCAGTTGGTCGTCGTTGAGGCGTACCGTATAGCTGCCATTGACGTTGCCGCCGCCCACCAGCTGATGGTCGGCCGAGATAATGCCAACACCCGCTTTGAAGGTATGGCGCCCGGCGTAGTAATTGATCTTTTGTTGAAACTGCAGGGTGTTTTCCGTAGCGTCGAAAGCGAAGCCAGGGTGCCCCAGGATGGCAATCGTCTGCCCGGTAGGGCCCTGTACGGCCACGTTGGGCGAATCCTCATTGAAAGGGCGGGCGTAGTTCCAGCGGAAGCGTGCGTACTGCAGGTTGGTTTCCGTACTGAAGTTTTCACCGACGTAGGTATTGCGCGACGCGATCAGGAGTGAATTGCGATCCTGAGCGTTGCCGGCCGAGGGAAAGGTGACGCCCCCTTCCAGACCGCCGCCCTGCCGCTCAATGTTGACGATACCCACGTTGGCCCGCAGGGAGGAACGGAAATTTTGCGACCAGTTATGGTCGACTTTCCCCGAAAGGTAGGTGAAGCGGTTGGTACCCCGCACCGTTTCGTTGACACCCAGGGGCGTCGAGGTGAGAAAATTGTCTTTCAGGTCGGTGGTGTGCTCGAGGTCGACATAGAAAAAGGTTTTGTCTTGCGTGATGGCTCCGCCGAGAGCGACCCCGGCCTGATAGCGCTGAAAGCCGTCTTTCACCTGATTGCCCGAGAGGTCGCGCTGCGCGTAAAGCGATTCCCCATCGATGACCGGACCGGGGCGGGTAATGACAAACGCCTCGCCGGTGAAGTCGTTACTTCCCGAGCGGGTGGTGATATTGACCACGCCGTTGCCCGTGAGGCCATACTCTGCGGAGTAGTTGTTGGTGAGCACCGTAATGTTTTTGGCAAAGCCGCTGGGGATGGCAAATTTCTGTCCGCCCAGGAAGCGCTCATTGTTGTCGAGTCCGTCGATGAGGTAGGAGGTGAAGAGGGGGTTGGCTCCGTTGATGGAGACGTTGGGTGCTTCCGGGTAGAAGCCGGTGGCCTGACTTACGTTGGGCAGGCGGTACAGCACCCGGGTAATGTCGCGCCCTTCGATGGGGAGTTGTTCGATTTCTTTTTGCTTGAGCTCGAAGGCCACCTCGGCATCAGTACGGTTGATTTCGGCACCTGCATTGCCGACGACTTCCAGCACGTCGAATTCGACATTGGTTTGGTTGAGTAGGACGAGCTCGACCGTTGGGTCCTGATTGGATCGTACGTCGAAGAGGTTGGAGGTACTTTCCAGAAATTGGTCGGTCTCGCGTACCACTACCTGATAGCCGTCGACGGCCGGTAGGGAGCGGAAGAGGGCGATACCCTGCTCGTTGGTGGTTTGGGTGCGCAGGTAGCCCCGGCTTTCGTTGATTAGCTCAACGGTAATGTTTGGTTCCGGGGTGTTGGCTTTGTAGTTGATGACGCGCACCCGGAGGTCTTGTTGTGCGAAGGCGGCTGTCGCCAAAAAACATAGGATAAACAATAGAGAAGTACGCATGGTACAGATTGGTTTTTACGAAAGTAATGACAGGTGCACAGTCCGGGACGTAACATAATGCAGGGTATAATCCCCGCCGCAAGCAACGTCACGAACGCATGACCGGAAAAATGGACTAGTGATGAATAAGTGGATTACGATTTACCAGGCGCATGGTGGAGCCCGGCCGGCGTAGAAGTGGGAAAGAAGCGGGGAAAAAAGAACAGATGAATACGCAGGGTTGCTTACTGTTTTGAGCAGACTTTGCAGCAGGCTACGCAGCCGGTGCTGACCGTGGTGGGCCAACCACTCCGACAGATCGGAGCCGTGATTGAGGTCGTGCAGTACCGATAAAAGAGCCACTGATTGCTGCCGCCTACGTGCCGACTGCAGCAGGCTTTTCAGGGTGTAGCTGGTTTGCCACGGCAGCGTATGCAGGTGCGGGTTTTTGGCGAAAGCCTCCCGGGTACAGGCGATGAGGTAGGCCCCGCCGCGCAGGTCGGGTCCCAGCACCCAATCGTGTTGCCGCAGCAGATCTGCGGCACGCTGAATGTGCTGCTTGCGCAAATCGGGCACATCGCCGCCGATAGCGATCAACTGACGGTATCCCTGGCGGAAAACCTGCTGCATGGCGTGGGTAAAGCGCTCGCCAAAGGTCGTGCCTTGCTGCCGGCGTTCGTCAACGATCAGGCAGGGCAGGCCGGTGGCACGGGCTGTGCGCCATGCATGGTCGCGCAGGTGCTGCAGCACCCGTTCGTTGTGGACGCTTGCCAGGGTCTTTTCCTGCGCTTCGACAGCGGGCCGACGGGCAAAGAACAGAATGGCCGTATGTGCAACTGAGTTTGGCATGATGCAGCTAAGGTGATCAAAATTCCAGCGTCCAATCGTCTTTTTGCCGACATGAAGCTGGTTGAACCTATTTACGAAGGTACAAGCACTTTCGGTTTTGCCGTAAGGCCATAGACTTCAGAAATCGTATAACCCCGGCGGACCGAAGTTGTTTAAGGTAAGGGAAAACGCTATTTTCCCAGCTACAAAAATAAGCAAACTATGGAACTGCCTGCCGACCTGCAGATTAAGGAGATGACCTCTTTTCAGCCTCCCGTGCGCCACTTGATGGGCCCGGGACCATCAGATATTCACCCGCGGGTGCTGGCGGCCCTGTCGCGCCCCACTATCGGCCACCTCGATCCCGAATTTGTGCGCATGATGGATGAGGTGAAAGCGCTTACGCAGTATGCCTACCAAACGACTAACCAATTGACCATGGTGGTGTCAGCCCCGGGCTCGGCAGGGATGGAGACCTGCTTTGTCAACCTGGTCGAGCCGGGCGACAAGGTGATCGTCTGCCGCAACGGCGTCTTTGGCGGACGTATGTACGAGAATGTGGTGCGCTGCGGGGGCGAGCCCGTCACCGTCGATACGGAATGTGGCAAGCCGGTCGATCCTCAGCAGGTAGAGGAGGCTCTGAAAGCGCACCCCGACGCCAAGATCGTGGCTTTCGTGCATGCGGAGACCTCTACCGGGGCGCGCTCCGATGCGCAGGTGCTGTGTGGGTTGGCCAAACAATATGGCTGCCTGAGTATTGTCGATGCCGTCACCTCCCTGGCCGGTATTCCCGTGCTGGTTGATGACTGGGGCGTGGATGCCATTTATTCCGGCTCGCAAAAATGCCTGTCGGCCACTCCCGGCTTGTCGCCGGTTAGCTTTAGCAAGCGGGCGGTCCGGACCATCAAAAAGCGGGAGACGCCGGTACAAAGCTGGTTCCTCGATCTGAGTCTGGTGATGCAGTATTGGGGCGATGGCGGGTCCAAGCGCTCCTATCACCACACGGCCCCTGTCAATGCGTTGTACAGTATGCACGAAGCACTGCTCATGCTGCAGCAAGAAGGCCTGGACACTAGCTGGGAACGACATCAGGCTATGCACGAGCGGCTACGCGACGGACTGTTGGACCTGGGCTTCCGCTACGTCGTTGACGAAGCACACCGCCTCCCTCAACTCAATGCCGTCTTTTTGCCGGAAGGCGTCGATGAGGCCGGCTTGCGCCAAAAACTCCTCCACGAGTACAACCTCGAGGTTGGGGGTGGCCTGGGCGATTTCGCCGGTAAGATCTGGCGCATCGGGCTCATGGGCTATGCGGCCCGCGAGGAAAATGTAGACCGGTTGTTGGAGATTTTGAGGTATGAAGTATGAGGTAATGAAGTATGAGGTAATGAGGTATGAAGTATGAGGTAATGAGGTATGAAGTATGAGGTAATGAGGTATGAAGTATGGCATTAGAAAACTAGATGCTAGAGTGCTCACCTTCGGTTCGCTTCTAGAGTCTAGATGTACTGTTCTGTCAACTTAGGGGTTAGTTTTCTGCTCCCGGGTTCTACTGGCAGTACAGCTAGATGTCAAAAGTACTGCTCACG
>Ga0102940_1000748_pt1 | contig 21882 bp, 18 predicted proteins | sample SalPonR2_C_D1_MG_FD_78215 | JGI IMG/M metagenome (GOLD analysis project Ga0102940, IMG submission 78215) | Salt pond soil microbial communities from South San Francisco under conditions of wetland restoration - Salt Pond MetaG R2_C_D1_MG | ecosystem: Environmental > Aquatic > Marine > Intertidal... | reverse complement strand
GGAATTTCATTCATGCTTCGCCGTCGCTGCGCATGAAGGCCCGTCCGGGCCATCTTGATTGGCCTGCGGCCGAGAGATCGACTTGCGGAGACACGCCACCGCAGGCGGGTCACCGCCAGGCATGATTTTTGATTTGTGCGCCCGCTGGGCCGCGGTCGCACTCGGCTCTTACGGCGCATGTCCGCAAGAGCCTCCGCTTCGCGCTTGCGCTGGACGCGCAGACTCCGCGGCTCCTGGTGCCGCAAGCGGACAGTTCTCAAGACCCCCGATGTTAATCATTTTCGGTCCCGAGCCGTCGGGCGGTGGTCCGGCTGCGGCCATCGCTGACTTGGCGGCTGGCTAATCCGGGCGGTGCGGCGCACTCTGCAAGCCTTCCGTTCGGATTCTGATCATGGACAAGTTGCGCGTTTCTGCTTTTCTTCTGGTTGCGGCTTTGTTGGCAACGTCTGCCCCGTTGCTCGCCGAGCCGGGGGATGCGTTCACGCTGGCCGATGCGTCGGGAACGGAGTTCGTGCCGACCGAGCAGCAGGGGATCGGGGTATATCTGTTCTGGGGGGGCTGGTGCCCCTATTGCCAGGCACTGATGCCCCATCTGCAGAGCGTCGAGGACGAGTACGGCGACGCCGTGACCGTCTACGCGCTCAATTTCCGGGACGAGAAGGATCCCGCAGAGTACATGGAGCAGCACGGATTCGAGTTCGTGCTGCTCCCCGAGGCCGATGCCGTGGCCGAGGTCTGGGGCGTGCGCGGCACGCCGGCGGTCTACGTGCTGGATGCCGAGGGGAATGTCTGCTTCGACCGCTACGAGCTGGCGGTCGGAACGCCCGACGGCTGGGACGACATGGACCACCGGCAGAAGGCCCAGCGTCGCGCCCCGTTCTGGGCCGCTCGCCCGCGCCAGGCGATCGATTCGGTGAACTCCAACGGCGGTTGCTGAGACGAGCGGCCGGCGGCAGTCGTCAGTCGTCTTCGTTGAATTCGTTGAAGGTGGCCTCGTCGAGTTCGCCTTCGCTCTTCGCCACGATGCAGGTCACCGTGGCGTCACCCGCGACGTTGACGGCAGTGCGCGTCATGTCGAGTAGACGGTCGACGCCGAGGATCAGGGCGATGCCCTCGGCCGGGAGCCCCACCGAGGCCAGCACGCCGGCGAGCAGCACCAGGCCGACGCCCGGCACGCCAGCGGCTCCGACCGAGGCCATGATGACCATCAACACAACCATCAGATATTGGCCGATGCTGAGATCCACGCCGTAATACTGGGCGATGAATCCGGTGGCAATGCCCTGCATGATCGCGGTGCCGTCCATGTTGATCGTCGCGCCCAGCGGAACGGTGAACGAGGCGACCCGGTTGTTGGCCCCGAGCCGCTGTTCTACGGTTCTCAGCGTGACCGGGATGGTCGCACCACTGGAGGCCGTGGAGAACGCGAAGGCAAGAACGGCCCGCATCTTGCGGAAGAACACCAGTGGATTCAGGCCAGCCAGGAGCTTCAGCAACAGCGAATAGCTCACCGTTGCGTGGAGGATCAATACCACGAGCACCAGCACGACGTATTTCAGGACGCCGAGGAAGGTCGTCCAGCCGGTGGTCGCGCCGAGCACGCAGATCAGGGCAAACACGCCGTACGGCGCCAGAAGCATCACGAAGCCGACCAGTTTCATGATGATCTCGTTGAAATCGGAGAAGAATCGGCTGACTCGTTCGCCGGCCGCACCGGAAATCGCGATCGACAGCCCGAGCAGCACGGCGAATATGATGATTGGAAGCATGTCGCCTTCGGCCATGGCCTGCACCGGGTTGCGCGGCACCATGTCGATCAGCACCTGGCCGAACGACGGCTGGGCCGAAATCTCCCGTTCGACCACCTCGGTCGGGTTCGCGCCGACTCCCGGCTGGATCAGGATCGCGGCCAGCAGCGCCAGCGAAACGGCGATGCCGGTGGTCAGCATGTACAGCCCGACGGCCTTGCCGCCGACCCGGCCGAGTTTCTTCGGGTCCGACAGCGAACTCACGCCGGTAATCAGCGAGACGAATACCAGCGGGACCACGAGCATGCTGAGGAAGCGCACGAAGACCTCGCCGACCACGGTCAGCACGCCATCGAGCACGAAGGAACGGAACCACGGCACGTCGGCCAAGGTGAGATTCAGCACGATGCCCACGACGAGCCCGGCCACGAGGCCGATCAGGATGTGGTTCGACAGCCGTTTGTGATTGAAATGGACTTCGGTCATGGGTCACCGGCACGCGAAGGGGACGCCGAGTATCGCAAATCCCCAGACCCAAGTGAATTCTCTCGTCTGGCGCCGGGTGCGGCGCGCTTTACTGCGGGGATTCGATACACTAGCGACCCGATCGCCGTTGTGTCGACCATGAACGATTCCGAGCATTCCGCACCGCCGCCGCATTTCATCCGCACCCGGATCCGCAAGGATCTCGAGGACGGCGTCGTGCAGCGGATCGTCACTCGTTTTCCGCCGGAGCCGAACGGCTTTCTGCATATCGGCCATGCCAAGTCGATCGCGCTGAATTTCGCGATGGCCGAGGAATTCGGCGGGGAAACCAACCTGCGCTTCGACGACACCAACCCGGTGAAAGAAGAGCAGCGCTACGTCGACGCAATCCGTGACGACGTCGGCTGGTTGGGCTTCGAGTGGGCACGCGAATGCTATGCCTCGGATTATTTCGAGCAGCTCTACGACTGGGCGCTGTACCTGGTCGACGAAGGCCTGGCCTACATCGACAGCCAGGACGCGGAGGCGATCCGAGACCAGCGCGGCACGCTGACCGAGCCCGGCCGGGAAAGCCCGTTCCGGGATCGGCCGCGCGAGGAAAGTCGGGGCCTTTTCGAGCGGATGCGCGCCGGCGAGTTTCCCGACGGCGCCCACGTGCTGCGGGCCAGGATCGACATGGCCGCGCCGAATATCAACCTGCGCGACCCGGTCCTGTACCGGATTCGCCACCAGCACCATGCACGGACCGGCGACGCCTGGTGCATCTATCCCAGCTACGACTTCGCCCACGGCCAGTCCGATGCCATCGAAGGCATCACGCATTCACTGTGCACGCTGGAATTCGAGGACCATCGGCCGCTCTACGACTGGCTGGTCGAGCATCTCCCGGTGCCGGCGCGGCCCCGACAGATCGAATTCGCCCGGCTCAATCTCGACTTCACCGTGCTGTCGAAGCGCCGCCTGTCGCGCCTGGTCGAGGAAGGCCACGTCGACGGTTGGGATGACCCCCGCATGCCGACCCTGGCCGGGATCCGCCGCCGTGGCTTCACGCCGGCCTCGATCCGCAACTTCTGCACCGAGATCGGGGTGACCAAGTCCGAGAGCGTGATTCCGTTCGGCGCACTGGAGCGGAATCTCCGCGATGACCTCAACGTCCGCGCCCCGCGTCGCCTGGCCGTGCTGGACCCGCTCAAGGTCGTGCTGACCAATTTCCCGGCCGACGAGACCGAGTGGCTCGACCTGCCGAACTACCCGCAGAACCCGGATATGGGAACGCGGCGCGTTCCGCTGTCGCGCGAGCTGTGGATCGAGGCCGGCGATTTCATGGAAGACGCCCCGAAGAAGTTCTTCCGCCTGAAGCCGGGCGGCGAGGTGCGGCTGCGCGGCGCCTTCATCATCCGCTGCGACGAGGTGATCAAGGACGACGACGGCGAGGTCGTGGCGCTGCACTGCTCGTACGACCCGGACACCCGCTCCGGCCAGCCCGGCGCCGATCGCAAGGTCAAGGGCACCATCCACTGGCTGTCCGCTGCTCATGCGATCCGCGCCGAGGTGCGCCTCTACGATCGCCTGTTCTCGGTGCCGCACCCGGCGGCCGACAAGGACGCCGACTTCGTCGAACACCTGAATCCGGCGTCCCTGACGATCGTCCAGGAGGCCCGGGTCGAGCCCGGCGTCGAGTCGCTGCCACCGGAGACGCATCTCCAGTTCGAGCGCACCGGCTATTTCGTCGTCGATCGCGACAGCACGCCCCAGGCCCCGGTGCTCAACCGGGCCGTGACGCTGCGCGACACCTGGGCCAGAATCGAGAAACAGCTCCGCTGACCCTCAGCCGCCGCTGGGCGGCCGGCGACGAATCGGCTACACTCGAACCGGTCACTGTACGGAGGAGTCGGGTCATGGAATGGATCGTTCTCGGCGCGCTTGCGCTGCTGGTCGTCTACGCGGTCTCGATCTACAACCGCCTGGTCACGGCCAGGAACCGGTACAAGAATGCGTTCGCCCAGATCGACGTGCAGCTGACGCGGCGCTATGATCTGATCCCGAACCTGGTCGAAGTGGCCAAGAAGTACATGGCCCACGAGAAGGACACGCTCGAGGCGGTGATCCAGGCCCGCAACGCCGCGGTCACCGGGCTGAAGCAAGCCTCGTCCGACCCCGGCGATCCGGACAAGATGAACCAGCTGAACCAGGCCGAGCAGGGGCTGTCCGGCGCCCTGGGCCGGTTGTTCGCGCTGTCGGAGGCCTATCCGGACCTCAAGGCCAACGAGAACATGATGCAGTTGTCCGAGGAGATCACGACCACGGAGAACAAGGTCGCGTTCGCTCGCCAGGCCTACAACGACGCGGTCATGAACTACAACATCCTGCGCGAGACGGTGCCGAACAACTTCATCGCCGGCCCGTTCGGGTTCGGACCCGCGCAGCTGCTCGAGATCGAGGACCCGGCCAAGCGCGAAGCCGTGAAGGTCGACTTCGGCTGATCCGCCGGGCGGCTCGACCGCCTCGGCGTTCGAACACTCGTCATCCGACCAGGCGCGCATGGACTTCTTCCGTCAACAGGACCGGGCCCGCCGCCAGACGCGACTGCTGATCGTGGCGTTCAGCGCCGCGGTCGTGGCGATCCTGGTCGCGATGAACCTGCTGACCCTGACGATCTTCGGCCGCTTCCAGTCGCCGGAGCAGGGCTGGGTCAGCCCGTCGTTCTGGTGGGCCAACGGCCAGGTCGTAGCGCTGACCAGCGCGGTCACCCTGGGCACGATCCTGCTGGCCAGCCTGTATCGGTCGCTGCAGCTGCGCGGCGGTGGTTCCCAGGTCGCTCGCGAGCTGGGCGGCGTCGAGGTCGACGGCACCACCACCGACCCGCTGCGTCGCCGGCTACTCAATGTCGTCGAGGAAATGGCGATTGCTTCCGGCGTGCCGGTGCCCGAGGTCTTCGTGCTCGACCACGAGGACGGCATCAATGCCTTTGCCGCGGGCTGGTCGCCGTCCGACGCTGCCGTGGCGGTGACCCGGGGGGCGCTGGAAAACCTCGACCGGGAAGAGCTCCAGGGCGTCATCGCGCACGAATTCAGCCACGTATTCAACGGCGACATGCGGTTGAACATCCGCCTGATGGGCGTGCTGTTCGGAATCCTGGTGCTGGCCGTAGCCGGACGCAGGATGCTGTCGTCGATGCGCTTCAGTAGCGGCCGCAACCGTAACGCCAGCGCCGTGCTGCTGATCGCGCTGGCCGTCATGATGATCGGCTACATCGGCCTGTTCTTCGGCCGCTGGATCCAGGCCGCCGTGTCGCGCCAGCGCGAGTACCTCGCCGATGCCTCCGCCGTGCAGTTCACCCGCAGCCCCGACGGCATCGCCGGGGCGCTGAAGAAGATCGGCGCGGCCACGGCCGGATCGCGACTCGTCGTCAATACCCAGGAAGTCGGCCACATGCTGTTCGCCAGTAGTCTGTCGAGCCGGCTGATGGCCACGCATCCGCCGCTGGTCGATCGGATCACCCGGGTCCAGCCGTCGTTCGATCCGTCGGAGTTTGCCGAGGTCGCGGCGACCATGGCGCGCCATCGTGAAGCCCGGGCCGCGCGCGCGGAACAGGAGGCCGTCGAGTCGGCACGGCCCGAGCACGCCCTGCCCGGGGGGTTCTCGCTGGATGCCGATCAGCTCGCCGAGCAGGTCGGTCAGCCCGGTCTCGCCCAGATGCTCACGGTCGCGGCCCTGCTGGCCGAGATCCCGGCGCCGCTCGAACGTGCGGCGCATTCCGATGAATGGGCGCCGGAACTGATCCTGTTCCTGTTGATGGCGGCCGACCGGGAGCTTCGCGAGCGCCAGCTGCTGATGGTGGCCGAAACGCTGGGCAGCGAAAGCGAGACGCAGGTGAGCAAACTGCTGGCGATCGAACCCGACCTGCCGGTGCGGCTCCGCCTGCCGCTGCTGGAGATGGCCTTCCCGGCGCTACGCCGTCGACCGCACGCGCAGTTGCTCGATTTCATGCGCCTGGTCGACCGGCTGATCGAGGCCGACGGCAAGACCACCGTTTTCGAATACGTGATGGCGCGCCTGCTCAACCGCGAGATCGAGGACGTGCTCCGGCCGCCGCGCCGGATGGTCGGCGGTCGAGACCGACTGCAGGATCACCCGGAAGCAGTGGCCGACCTGATCGCGATCTTTGCCCATCATGGCCAGCCCGGCGACGCGCTGGCCGAACGCGACGCCCGCGCTGCGGCCGTCGAGCGGCTCGACGGCATCGACGATGCCGAGGGTCCCGGAGCCAGCGCATGGCAACAGCGGCTCGACGCGGTGTTCCGAACGCTCGGCGACCTGTCGCTGGACGCTCGGCGCGAGCTGATCGAAGCGCTGGTCCGCAGCGCGCGGACCGATGGAGCGATCGTAGCCGCGGAATACGAGCTGCTGCGCCTGGTCGCCGGCATGCTTCGGATCCCGCTGCCGGTGCCCGCGGCCGGGCCGGACCGGTCCGTGAAGCCGGCTTCCTGAACGACTACCGCCCCGCGGGGCGGGGCGGCGTTGGCGGCATGGCGCGTGGTCAGTGCCGGCAGTGCGGGCCGTGGCGGTGGCTATCGCCGTACTCGTAGCGAGGGTCGTAGTGAGGATTGGTCCGGCCCGGCCCCCAGCTCCTCAGTTCACGCAGCTTCCGGGCGCGGCGGCGGATTTCCTCATCGATCCGGTACGGCGCAGCCTGCAGCGCCCATCGATAGTGCCGCTGATATCCCGTGCGCCAGCGCGGGTGGTCCGAGTAGTAGCCCAGCGCGCGCGCTTCGCGGGCCTGGCGCACAGCCATGGTCGCATAGTGATGGGCGCGTTCGCGAAGGGCATGTCCGTGCCCGTAGTCGTATCCGCGGTCGTAGCCGCGATGCTTGGGTCCGCGAGCATGACCACCCCGGCGGTGGTCCCGGGGGGCGGGACCACCGTGGCCATGCCGGTACTTGCCGTTCACGGCCTGGGACGACCCGGCCGCGGCGAGCAGGTCGACGCGAACGGAATCGCCGGCGGCGACGCTGGAGGCCGCAATCAGCAGACCGGCCGCGACCAGTGAGACGGTGCTGAGTCGAAGGGCGGGACGGTGGGTACGGATTCGGTGGTTCATGAGCGGTGACCTCGCTTGGGGTGAACGTGCGGGGCCAGTCTGCGTGCAGAGGATTGAACCGGCTCTGAACCGCCGATTCAACTGCCGTTCAGGCGGCGCGGTCGGCGGCCGGCGCGGGTCCGTCGGGCCGCTGTCGGGCATGGCTGCGCAACGTCACCCATAGAACTCCGAGAATCACCAGCGCCCCGCCGACCAGCAAGCGCGGTCCCGGTCGATCGCCCCAGGCCAGCATCCCCAGCAGCACCGCGAGCACCGGCACCAGCAGCAGGAACGGCGTGACGCTCTGGATCTCGTGCCGCTGGACCAGCCAGTAGAACGTGCCGTGCCCGACGATCGAGGCGCCGACCGCCGAGTAGCCCAGCGCCAGCCAGACCGGGTCGGTCAGCGGAATCTCGGGAATCGTCGCGAGCGGGGACTCGGTGGCCAGCGCGAGCGCGGCCAGTGGGACGAACGACAGCAGCGCGTTCCAGGCCTGAAAGCCGAACACGTCTACGCCGCTCAACCGGCGCATGAAGATCGTGCCGAGTGCCAGGAAGAACGCCGAGGCCAGGACCAGGCCGAGGACGTCGAGCTGGCCGAGCACCAGCGGGTCCAGGCCGACCAGCAGCACGCCGGCGAAGGCCAGCGCGATGGCGCTGGTCGAGCGCCAGCCGATCCGCTCGCCCAGCAGCAGCACGGCCAGCAGCGTGGAAATCGGCACGTAGACCTGCATCAGGATCGCGATCGACGAGATATCGGCCGATCGATCGAGAGCGACGAAGACCAGCCCGAAGTGCAGCGCGCCCATGCACCAGCACGCCGTCAGCAGGTTCAACCACTGCCCGCGCGCCGGGCGCTTGAAGAACGGCAGCAGCAACAGCAACACCACGGCGGCGCGCAGCGCCGTGAACGTGACCGGCTCCAGCGCCCGGACGGCCACGGCGGCAGCCAGGAAGTTGCCGGCCCAGATCAGGCAGATCGCCAGCAGGGCGGCGCGGTGGGTCAGCGGCATCGGGGAGATCCGGACAAAGCGGGCCCCGATTCTGCCACCGGCGGCCGGATTCGGCGCGAAAAGTGACGCAATCGGGGATGCGACTGACGCAGAGCGTCACTTCGGCCGGCGCGCTGACGTGTTCGGGCAGGCGCAAGCGCCAGTGATTCCGCAGTTCTTTCGTGATTTGGGGCAGCTTGGCACGATGGTTGCATTTGTCAGGGCAAGACCGCGAACCGAAAGGAACGCCAAATGTTCGATGACAGCATGAATCACGAGGAACTCGATATGGACCTGAACAGCATCGAAGCCGCGAATCTCGACGCACTGATGGCCGAAGAAGCCATTCTCGACTGGCTGGTCGATCTCGAAGCCGAGGACGCCGACCTGGAAGCCGGCGCCAGCGACGACGCCTCCGCGCTATACAACTGAATCCCGGGGAAGGGGAACCTGAAGTAGCGAACCGGCGAAAGGGGTTTTACCGGAACGCTCGCCTGCTATTAGCATGGCAGGCTTGGGAAGCCAACGCGCCCGCTCCAGAACCGGGCGCGTTTTTTTTCGAAGCCTCGGCGTGCCGCGCCGGGGCTTCTTCTTTGACGATTCCGAGCCGACCCCGGCCTGGCATTCCGGTCATTCCGGGGGCGGCATCCCGGCCGTCGTGCCGGACCGATGGACGTTCGATCATTCCCGGCAGCCGACGCTCTGACCCGCGAAGCCGGCCTACAGCAGGAAAAGCGGCCAGCGCTGTGCAATAGACGCGCTTTCGGATGACCCCGCCGATGCCAAGCTGCCCGACGGTGGACGACCCGAGCGCGATCTGGGTGCGGTGATGGTTGCGATTCGCGATGGAGCGACCCGCAGGCGTAGCAGCGCTACATCGAGGAGTCGCGAATGAGCGAAGCGCAGCCAGCGCCGTGCTCAGGGCGTGCTCACTCCACGGTGACCGACTTGGCCAGGTTCCTTGGCTGATCGACATCGGTGCCGCGCAGCACGCCCACGTGATAAGCCAGAAGCTGCAGCGGCAGCACCTGCAGGATTGGCGAGGCGATCGAGTGCTCGATCGGCAGGTGGACGACTTCGATGCCGTCGCCGCTGTCCAGCGTCACATTGCGATCGGCGAACACGACCATCTGCCCGCCGCGCGCCCGTACTTCGTGCAGGTTGCCCTTCAGCTTTTCCAGCAACCGATTGCTGGATGCCGAAACGATCACCGGCAGGTCTTCATCGACCAGCGCCAGCGGCCCGTGCTTTAGCTCGCCGGCCGCGTAGCCCTCGGCGTGGATATAGGACACTTCCTTGAGCTTGAGCGCGCCTTCCAGCGCGATCGGGAATTCCGGACCGCGGCCCAGAAACAGGGCGTGATGCTTGTCGGCGATGCCGGCGGCAAGTTCCTCGATCCGGTCTTCCAGCGTCAGCACTTCGCGCGCCTGCTGCACCACCTGGCCCAGCGACGCGGTAACTTCCCGCAGCGCACGTTCGCCGAGGCCGTGCTCGCGCCCGAGCGCGGCGGCCAGCAGCAGCAGGACGCTGAGCTGGGTCGTGAAGGCCTTGGTCGAGGCCACGCCGATCTCGAGACCGGCGCGCGTCATCAGGATGTGGTCGCACGTCCGGGTCAGGGCGCTTTCCGGCACGTTGCAGATACCCATGCGCGCGAGATACCGGCGTTCACCGCTGCGCTCCAGCGCAGCCAGCGTGTCGGCCGTTTCGCCCGACTGCGAGATCGCCAGTACCAGCGTGCCGTCGGGCACCGCAGGCTGGCGATACCGATACTCGCTGGCGATTTCCACGGTGACCGGAAGCCCGGCCAACTGCTCGATCCAGTACCGCGCCACCATGCCGGCGTGGTAGCTGGTGCCGCAGGCCAGGATGTGAATCGCGCGGACCCGTTTGAGCAGGTCGGAATCCAGCGCTGGCAGGACCCGGGCGCCATCCAGCGCGCCGTCCAGGGTCTCTGCGATCGCGCCGGGCTGTTCGTGAATTTCCTTGAGCATGAAATGCCGGTAGCTGCCGCGATCGGCGCTGTCGGCCGGCAGCGAGGAAATTCGCACGTTGCGCGTGACCTCCGCGCCCTCGAGATCGAAGACCTGCACGCCGTGCAGCGTCATGCAGGCGATGTCGCCGTCTTCAATGAACATCATCTGCTGGGTCAGCGGCACCAGTGCGGCGGCGTCGGAGGCCAGGAAGTGCTCGCCGACGCCGACCCCGATGACCAGCGGGCTGCCGTGACGCACCCCCCACAGCCGGTCGGGATGGTCACGATCGAGCACGCCGAGCGCGAAGCTGCCGTCAAGCCGGTCGACGGCCGCGCGGATCGCCCGGTCAGGCGCCGTGCCGCGGTCGAGTTCCCGGTGGATCAGGTGAGCGATGACTTCCGAGTCGGTTTCCGACGCGAATCGGTAGCCGGCGTGCTCGAGTTCGCGCTTCAGCGCTTCGTGGTTCTCGATGATGCCGTTGTGGACCACCGCGATGCGCTCATCCGACAGGTGTGGGTGAGCGTTGGCTTCGCTGGGGCGACCGTGCGTGGCCCAGCGGGTGTGAGCCAGGCCGATCTGCCCGGCGTGGCCGTCGCCGACCAGTCCGGCCAGTGCGGCGACCTTGCCGACCGAGCGCTCGCGGATCAGCGAGTCGGCGTCGTCGACGAAGGCCAGCCCGGCGGAGTCATAGCCCCGATATTCGAGTCGCTTGAGTCCGTCGATCAGCAGCGGGACGACATTGCGTTCGGCGATGGCCGCGACGATTCCACACATGGTTGAACGGTCCGGAAGTGCGATGGTCGAAACAAGTCGGCATCATAGCAGCGCCGGCCCTTTTCACGCGCAGGTGCGAAAACGCTCCAACGGCCCGGCGGCGGACGTGCCCTCGGGATGGCTCGCTGCCCTGCTCAATGCAAACAACGGATACGGATACCATGAACGGCAACCGACTGATCGACGCACTACTCGGCCTGGCGCTGCTCCTGCTCGTGCTTCCGGCAGCGGCCGAGACCCCGGAATTCCTGCGCATCGACACCACATCCACCGGCGAGCCGCGCGCCCTGCAGGTGGCGGTGGCCGGTTATCGCGCGCCCGACGGCACCGAACTCGACCTGGTCGGCGCCGTACACGTCGCCGACGCGGCTTATTTCCACGCCCTGAACCGGGCCTTCGACGACTACGACGTCGTGCTCTACGAGCTGGTCGGCGAGCCGGACGCCGTGACCCGGGGGGCGCCCCGGGGGGCGTCGATGATCGGCTGGCTCCAGGGCGGGATGAAGGACGTGCTCGGACTCGCCTTCCAGCTCGACGAGATCGATTACCGGCGCGATCACTTCGTGCACGCCGACATGACCGCCGAGGAGTTCAGCGCGTCGATGCGCGAACGCAATGAATCGGTTCTGCAGCTGGTGTTCCGGGCCTGGATCGCGGGCCTGGCCCAGCAGACGCCGGCGCAGGCCGCAGCGGCCCAGGCCGACCTGCTCAAGGTGATGTTCGCCGACGATCGCCAGCACGCTCTGAAGACGATGTTCGCCGAACAGCTGGCCGACCAGAAGGACCTGCTCGATGCGATGGCCGGCCCGGATTCCACGCTGATCGTGCAGCGCAACCTCAAGGCGCTCGAGGTTCTCGAACGCGTGCGAGGCGAGGGCCGCGAGCGGATCGCCTTGTTCTACGGCGCCGGACACTTCCCGGATTTCCACCAGCGACTGGTCGGCGAGATGGGCTACGAGTCGGTCGGTCTGAGCTGGCTCGATGCCTGGCGGCTCGACCGCCCGGCATCCCCGGGCGGTCCCATCGACGAGAGCTGAGCCCGGCCGCGCCGGGTGGCATCGGCCGGGCCCGGCAGGCTCATCCAGCCGGCGAGTAGTCCTCGCGCAGCTCTTGCAGATCGGCGACCACATCCTGAGTGTGCGTTTCCGGGTCGACCTGTTCGTAATGCTTCACGACCAACCCTTCCGGGTCGATCAGGAACGTCTCGCGGCCAGCGAAATCCATCGAGCCCATTTCGCGCAGCACGCCGTAGGCGGAGCTGGCCTGGCCACCGACGTCCGACAGGACGGGAAACGGCAGCTTGTACTTGTCGGAGAACGCGCGCTGGTCTTCGACCGTGTCGACGCTGATGCCGACCACGTCGGCGCCGGCGCCCCGGATGGCGTAGATGTTGTCGCGGAAGTTGCAGGCCTCGGTGGTGCAGCCCGGCGTATCGGCCTTCGGGTAGAAATACACGACCAGCCAGCGGCCGGTGAAGTCGTCGAGGGTATGGCGGTCGCCGTACTGGTCCGGGAGGTCGAATGCCGGTGCCGGCTCGCCGACGGTCTGAGCGTTTGCCACGCCGAGCGTAGCGGCCAGCAGTAGTGCCGACAATCCGGCCGAGAGGTGACTGAGTCTGGACATATCGAAAACTCCTTGGTGGTTCGGATAGGGCAGAGTGTACGCTTGCACCGTGAGCCGGAAGGCAGGCTTGAGCGTCCTCCGTCTCGCCGCTATAGTCGGCGGCGCCACATGTTCCGGTGCCCGCCGCGGTGGGCCTGCCGAGACGGTCCGGCCCAGCCGTTCCTTGCCCGTTCGTTTCTTACCCGTTCGTTTCAGGAGATGCTCGATGTCCATCCGGTTCCGTTGCCTGCTCGTTGCCCTGATCGTTGCTCTGATCGTGCCGGTCCTCGCCGCCTGCCGGCCGGCCGATCCGCCGGATTCTTCGCCGGAGGACGGATCGACCGTCATCGCATCGTCGGCCAGCGACGTCGGGTCCGCGGCGACGATCGCGTATCCCTCGACGATTCCGGTCGACGTGGTCGATACGTATCACGGCGTCGACGTCGCCGACCCGTACCGGTGGCTCGAGCGCGACGTGCGCGAGTCCGACGACGTGGCTGCATGGGTCGCGGCGCAGAACGAGATCACCGACGCCTATCTCGACACCCTGGCGGCCCGCCAGCACTTCACTGCGCGCCTCCAGGCGCTTTGGAACTACGAGCGGTTCGGCGTGCCCGTGGAGCGCGGCGGCCGGTATTTCTTCACCCGCAACGACGGCCTGCAGGACCAGTCGGTGCTGTTCGTGGCCGAGGGCCTCGATGCCGAGCCGCGGATGCTGATCGATCCGAACACCTGGTCGGACGACGGCACCGTCAGCCTGGCCCAGTGGGTACCCAGCTCGGACGGTCGATTCGTGGCCTACGGGATCCAGGACGGCGGCTCCGACTGGCGCACCTGGCGGGTGCTCGACGTCGCCTCCGGCGAGGTGATGGACGACGAGCTGAACTGGCTGAAGTTCACCTCGGTGGCTTGGCGACCCGATGCCTCGGGTTTCTATTACAGCCGCTATCCGGCCCCCGATGATGAAGCGAAGTTCCAGTCACTGAACCTGGATCAGAAGGTCTACTTCCACGCGCTCGGCGACGCCCAGGCCGACGATGCGCTGATCCACGAGCGTCCCGACCAGCCGGAGTGGGGCTTCCAGACCACCGTCAGCAACGACGGCCGGTACCTGGTGATCACCGTCTTCCACGGAACCGACAACCGGTATCGCGTGGCCTACAAGGACCTCGAGGACCCCGAGTCCGAGGTTGTGACGCTGATCGACGCGTTCGAGCACGACTACACGTTCATCAGCCACCGCGACGGCGAGTTCCTGTTCTTCACCAACGACGCCGCGCCGCGCTACCGCGTCGTCTCGATCCCACTGACCGATCCGACCGTGCGGCGCGAGATCATTCCGCAGGGCGAGCACGTCATGCAGGGCGCGGCCGACGTCGGCGGGCGCTTGGCCGCCTCGTACCTGGTCGACGCGAAGAGCGCAATGCGTATTTTCGAACTCGACGGCACGGCGGTCGGCGAGGTCGAACTGCCGGGCATCGGCTCGTTGCGCGGCTTCAGCGGCAAGCCGACGTCGAACGAGGCCTTCTTCGGCTTCTCGAGCTTCAATCGCCCGCCGACGCTGTACCGCTACGACGTGGCCAGCGGCGAGCGCTCGATCTGGCGCGCCGCCGAGGTCGACTTCGATCCCGAGGCCTACACCGTGCGCCAGGTCTTCTACCGCTCGGCCGACGGCACCCGCGTGCCGATGTTCATCGCCCATCGCCGCGACGTGACGCCGGACGGCACGACGCCGACGCTGCTGTACGGCTACGGCGGATTCAACATCTCGCTGACCCCGTCGTTCGCGGTCCAGAACCTGGCCTGGATGGAAGCCGGCGGCGTCTATGCGATGGCCAACCTGCGCGGCGGTGGCGAGTATGGCCGCGACTGGCACCAGGCCGGTACGAGGACGAACAAGCAGAACGTGTTCGACGACTTCATCGCCGCGGCCGAGTACCTGGTCGATGAAGGAATCACTTCGCCCGAGCACCTCGGCATCTACGGCCGCTCCAACGGCGGCCTGCTGGTCGGGGCCGTGGCCAACCAGCGCCCGGAACTGTTTGCCGCCGCCCTGCCGGCGGTGGGCGTCATGGACATGCTGCGCTTCGACCAGTTCACGGCCGGTCGTTTCTGGGTCGACGACTACGGTTCGCCGCAGAACGCCGATGAGTTCGAGGCGCTGTATGCCTACTCGCCGGTGCACAACGTGGCTGCGGGCAAGGACTACCCGGCGGTGCTGGTGACGACGGCCGATACCGACGACCGGGTCGTGCCCGGCCACTCGTTCAAGTACGCCGCGGCGCTGCAGGCGGCCGACACGGGGGACGCGCCGACGTTGATCCGGATCGAGACCCGGGCTGGACACGGGGCCGGCACACCGGTGTCGATGCTGGTCGATCTGTACGCCGACCAGTGGGCGTTCCTGGCCGAGCACACCGGTCTGACACCGCGCTGACCGCGGGCGGTGGATGGGGCTCGGTCCGGCTGCACGGCCGGGCCAGCGCTTCACGCACGGCTCGACAAGCGGCCAGCAATTCGCTGAGCCGATCGGTCGCTGACGGGCCGTCGAGGCGACGGGCCAGCGTTTCCTCCGCGGCCAGCACGTCGTCGCGAACGCCGGCGTCGAGTGCGGTCAGCAACCAGTGTTCGTCGGCCGTCACCGGCCGCGGGGCGAGGTCGCCGGGGGCTAGCTGGAGCGGGTCGTCCAGCGATTCGGCGACGGCGTCTCGGAACTGCGCGACCGGTCCGTCGATCGCGCGGCGCAATGCGATCAGCCAGGCCATGCGGGGGAGCGTCATGGGGTGCATTCGCGTTCGGACGGAAATCTGCGTGGGCTTGCAACCAAGCTAACGCAAACGATTCCCATTTGCAACATGTTCTTTCTCTACGGCCGCTGGAGCCGCCGGCAGTGGTCATCCGGGCGTGTCGCGAGCAACGCTTTTCCGCCGGTCGATCGCAAATCCCGGAGTGATCGCACGGCGTTGGACGCCGGAAGCAACAGGCTGCCGGATTGCTGAAACATTTCTGCAATGTTCGCGTCACCGACGTGACATTTTGCGTGCCTAGTGTGCGAGTCCTTAGCTTTTGCCGCTGTCGTGCGGATCGTGGAGGACACATGCTGGACTCATTCTGCCGGGCCGGGTCGATGGCCCGGATCGCGGTGCTGGCGCTGTTGGCGTCCCTGCTCGTCGGGACCGACGCCCGCGCCCAGGACGACCTGGACGCCCTGGCCGAAGAGCTGGTTCGCCTCCGGGGCGACGTCGAGTCGCTGAACACCGAGCTCAACAGCGTCCAGGAACAGCATCGCGCGCGCATGAATTCGCTGGCCGCGCAGAAGGGCGACCTCGAGGCCACGCGTCGCCGCGAGGACCTGCGCATCCGCCAATTGGAAGAAGATCTTGCAGACAACCGGGCCCGGGCCGAGCAGGCCGGGATCGCTGGAGAAGCGCTGGTTCCGGTGGCCGAGCGAGCGATCGCCGATCTGCGTCGGCACATCGAGGGCGGCTTCCCGTTCAAGATCGACGAGCGCCTGGCCGCGCTGGACGAGATTGCCAACCAGCTCGCGTCCGGCTCGCTGGCCCCGCCGCGCGTCATCAACCGGCTGTGGTCGTTCTACGAGGACGAACTGCGCCTGACCCGCGAGAACGCGCTGTACGCCCAGATCATTCCGCTCGGCGGCGACCGAGTGCTGGCCGACGTGGCCAAGCTCGGCACCGTGGCGATGTACTTCGAGACACGCGACGGGCGCTTCGGCCAGGCGGTCCGTTCCGGCGGCGACTGGCGCTTCGTCGAACTGGAAGACCGCACCGACGTCCAGCAGCTCCAGGCGCTGTTCGATTCGTTGAACAAGCAGATCCGCGCCGGCTATTTCGAACTGCCGAACGGATCGTTCCGGCCGTCGGCCACCCGGGGGGAGCGCGCAGAATGAACATGTCGCCGATCACGCGGACGCCGCTGGCGCTCCTGCTGCTTGCCCTGGTCCTGCTGACCGGACCGGTCGTCGCGCAGGATGAACCGGCCGAGCCGACCGGGCCTTCTAGCGCTGCACCCGAACCGGCCGAGCCGCCGGCGCCGGACGTCCAGGCGCCGTCGCTGGAACAGGCCTACCAGCGCGAGTTCGCCTTCCTGCAGGGCCAGAAGGCCGATCTCGAACGGCGGCTGACCGAGCTGCAGGACCGGATGGGCGCCGAGCAGTCAGCGCTCGAGGCCGAGATCCGGGCGCTGGAAGCCGAAGTCGTCGCCATGGGCGGCGAGGCCGACCGGCTCGAAGATCGCGTGTTCGAGTCCGAACTGGCCGTCGATACCGCGCGCGAGAACACCGACGTGCTCGCCTCGACCTTCCTGCAGGCCGACTTCAGCCTCGAGGACGCCTATTCGCCCGAACTCGGCGATCGCGCGCCGAGCGCCGAGGACGTCAGCGGCCTGTTCGACGCCGCGCTCGGTGTGTTGGTCGAGGCCGGCTCGATCCGGCTCGAAGACGGCGAGTTCTTCCTGACCGACGGCGCCCGCGTCGATGGCCGCATCGTCCGGATCGGCGACATCGCGGCCTACGGCGTCAGCGAACGCGGCAGCGGCGTGCTGGCCCCGGCCGGCGATGGCGGATTGAAACTCTGGAACGCCGAGACCGGCGACGTCGCGCAGGCCCTGGCCGGCGGCGCCGCGCCCGACAGCCTGCCGATCTTCATCTACGAGTCGACCGCGACCGAAGTCGAGAAGAAGGGCGCCAAGGGCGTATTCGACGTCATCCGCTCCGGCGGCGTGATCGGCTGGATCATTTTCTTCATGGGGCTGCTCGGCCTGGCGCTGGTGGTCCTGCGCACGGTCTTCCTGCAGCGCGCCAGCGCCTCGACCGGCAAGATTCTCGACGCGGTCAGCGGCCACGTGCGGCGCGGCGACACGACCGCAGCCCAGGACGTGCTGAAGCGCAGGAAGGGGTCGACCGCGCGCGTGCTCGGCGCGGCCATCCGCAACCTGGATCGCGATCGTGAACACCTCGAGGACATCGTGTCGGAATCGATCCTGCACGAGTCCTCGCACCTGAACCGGTTCGGTGCGTTCATCATGGTCATCGCCGCGGTGTCGCCGCTGCTGGGCCTGCTCGGCACGGTCACCGGGATGATCTCGACCTTCGACGTCATCACCGAGTTCGGCACCGGCGATCCGAAGCTGCTGTCCGGCGGTATCTCGATCGCTTTGGTCACCACCGAACTGGGCCTGATCGTCGCGATCCCGATGCTGGTGTTCGGCAACCTGCTGTCCGGCTGGGCCGAGGGCATCAAGGACGACATGGAGAAGGCCGCCCTGCGGGTAATCAACCAGTACTCCGAAGGCCGCGCACGCGGAGCGGAGTCGACCTGAGATGTTCGCGCTGCTGTCCGATGACCTGCGGTTCTATTTCGAAATCGGCGGCTACGTCATGCCGCCCCTGGTCGTCGCGACGTTCATTCTCTGGTTCGCCATCGGCTATCGCTTCGCCGCACTGCGCCGCGGCTCGGTCCGTTCGGTGCGCGTGCTGCTGCGGCGCAATGCCAAGCGGGTCCGCCATGCGCCGCGCGGCCTGGTCGAACGGGCCGTGCTCCGGGGCCTGGAGATCGCCGATCAGAACCCGCCGAACCTGCGCCGCTGGCTCGACGATGCTTTTGCCGAATACGAAACGACGACCAAGCGGTTCCACAAGTTGATCCTGACCATCGTCACCGTCGCGCCGCTGCTGGGCCTGCTCGGCACCGTCTCCGGAATGATCGAGACCTTCGATTCGCTGGCCGACATGTCGCTGTTCTCGCAGTCCGGCGGCATCGCAGGCGGGATTTCCCAGGCGTTGTTCACCACCCAGATGGGCCTGGCGGTGGCCATTCCCGGGCTGGTCGTCGGCGGCCTGCTCGACCGCAAGGCACTGCACCTGCGCACCGAACTGGCCCAGGTCAAGGACCTGATCTGCGCCGAACACGAAGAGGCGAAGACCGCATGAGATTCCGAGAACGCACCGACACCGAGCAACGCGTCGACATCTCGCCGCTGATCGACATGGTCTTCATCCTGCTGATCTTCTTCATGGTCTCGACGACCTTCGTCAAGGACATGAAGCTGGATCTGAATCGCCCGAGCGCGTCGACCACGACCATGGCTTCGACCAAGGCGATCCGTCTGTACATCGACAACAGCGGCGACACCTACCTGGACGGCCAGCCGATCCGGGTCTGGGTCATCCAGAGTCGCCTGCGTGACCTGCTGGCCTCGTCCGGCGAGTCGTCGGTGCTGGTCGTGACCGACGACCAGGTCCCGGCCGGCCGACTGGTCGAGGTCGTCGACCAGGCCCGCCGGGCCGGTGCGCAGGACGTCGGCGTGGCCACCGTGGACGAAGCCGGCGCGGGCTGACCGCGCTGCAGGAGGAACCGCAATGAATACCACCGTCACCCAACTGAAGCGCAGCAGCCGGTTCACGCCGATGCTGTCCGGCCTGCTGTTCATGCTGCTCGGCTCGGCCGTGGTCATCGGCACGCTGCTGATGATCAACCGCCTCGCCGAGGGCCCGGAGTCGCAGGACCTGGTCCAGACCTCGGAGTTCGCCGTCGAGCGCAAGCCGGAACCGCCGCCGCCGCGCGTCGAGCGCCGCGAGCCGCCGAAGCCCCAGCGCCGCAGCCAGACCGCGCCGCCGATGGTCAGCCTGGATTCGTCGCTGTCGGGCATCGACTTCGGCATTCCGGGCCTGGACGCCGGCAACCTCAACGACCTGCAGGACTCGCTGCTCGGCGACACCGATAACGTGGTCATGACCGACGATTCGGTCGATGCGCCGCCGCGCCCGACCTACCAGGCGCCGGTCGAGTACCCGCGCGGTGCCCGCTCGCAGGGCGTGCAGGGCTACGTCGTGCTGTCGTTGCTGATCTCGGCGGCCGGCGAAATCGAGAAGGTCCAGGTGCTCGAGGCCGAGCCGGCCGGCGTGTTCGACCAGGCCGCCATCGAGGGCGTGCGCAACTGGCGTTTCGAGCCGGCCCAGTACCAGGGCCGCAACGTCAAGGTCTGGGCGCGGCAGCGCGTCCGCTTCGACCTGAGCTGATTCCGGGAATCGAGCCGTCACGATGAGCCGCATCCCTTCCATCTTCGCCGCTTTCGCGCTGTCGGTCCTGCTGCTGGCCGCTTCGGCACAGGCCCAGGATACGGAGCCCGACGCATCGGGCGAGGACGTCGACCGCCTGCCGCTGGCCGCGCTGCTGATCGGCGACGGCAACTATCAGCGCGCCCGCACGGTGCTGGCCGGCGTGAACCTCGACGACGAAGAGCTCGACCGCGTCCGTTATCACACCCTGGCCGGGCTGATCGCGCTGAACCTGAACGAACACGCGCTGGCCGTGCGCGAATTCCGCGACGCGGTCGCCGCGGGGCAGACCGAGCCGGTGGTCTGGCTGTACCTGGCCCAGGCGCACTTCTCGCAGGAGCAGTTCGTCGAAGCGCTGGATGCGCTGGACCGCGCCGGTCCGGAAACCACCCGCATTCCCTCCGTGTTCCTGATGCGGGCCCAGGCCCATTGGCAGCTCGAGCAGTACCAGGAGGCCTGGGCCGTGCTCTCCGAAGGCCGGGCCGTCTTCCCGGAACGCGCCAGCGACTTCGCCCGGCGCCAGGTCTTCCTGCTGGTCGATCAGGGCTTGTACCAGGAAGCCGCCGAGCAGGGCCGGGCCTTCCTGGATACGGAGCGTGCCGGCATCGACGACGCCATCGCGATCGGCAACGCCCTGCGCCAGAGCGGCCAGTACGATGAAGCCGCGCGCATGCTCGAGGCCGCGCGCGTCGAAGCGCCCGACAACGTCACCCTGGCCAAGGTGCTTTCGCATACCTACCTCGACCAGGACATGACCCTGGCCGCCGCCGAAGTGATGCGCCAGGCGGCCGCCTTCGACCCGACCCTGGTCAACGAAGCCGCCGAACTCTACCGCCGCGCCGGCTGGCTGATGGAAGCGCTGACCCTGAATGCGCAGGTCATCGATCAGGCCAGAAAGTTCAAGCAGCGGCTTGCGATCTTCATCGAGCTGGGGCGCTTCGACCAGGCCGCCGGCATGCGCGACGACCTGGCGCGCACGGGCCTGCTCGACGACCCCCGGGAAGGCGAGGACATCCGCTACGCGCTGGCCTACGCCAACTTCAAGGCCGGCGACTTCGCCGCGGCCGAGCAGCAGCTGGTCACCCTCGAGCGCGCCGACCTGTTCCGCAAGGCCACCGAACTGCGCCGCGTGATGGCGCAGTGCGCCGACGAACCGTGGCTCTGCCGCTGACCGACATGACTCCGAACCTCCGATTTCGCCTGCCGTCGCTCGCGCGATGGACCGTTGCCCTGCTGCTGGTCGCTCTCGCATCGCCGGCGGCCGCGCAGGACGACGGCGCGGCGGCCGACGCCGGCCCACCGGCCCAGGTCTCGGTGCTGGTCTTCGAAGGCGGGCGTCCGGTGCCCGACCTGAACCTGCGCATCGGCGATACCGCAGGCCGCACCGACGAGAACGGCAGCTGGTCGGTCGCAGTCCCGGCCCAGCGCACCCGCCTGACCGTGTTCGACAACGCGCAGGCCCTGACCGCGTTGCCGTTGAACCTGCGTCCCGGTGAGCTGCTGCAGATCATCATCACCCTGCGCGGCGAAGAGCGACGGGCCTTCGTCAGCCTCGAATCGTCCCTGCCGCTGGACGAATCCGCGCTGCCTCAGCCGACCACGACCACCGAGGTCGAAGGCGAGGGCGTGCTGGTCGGCCAGGTCCGCTCGTCCGAAGACGGCGCGCCGGTCGTCGACGCCCGGCTGTTCGTGTCCGGCACGCCGGTCGAGGCGCGCACCGACGACGAGGGGCGCTTTCGCATCGACCTGCCGGTCGGCACCTACTCCGTGTCCGTGCTGCATAGCGAGTTCGCCACCCGCACGATCGAAGGCGTCGAGATCGCCGCCGACGCGCAGACCGAACGCAACTTCGAGCTGCCGCCGGCCGGTCTCGAGCTGGCCGAGTTCGTCGTCGTCGAGCCGTTCATCGAAGGCTCGCTGAGCTCGGTCATCGAAGAGCAGCGCCAGACCGCCAGCGTCGCCAACGTGCTCGGCGCCGAGCAGATCTCGCGCGCCGGCGACTCGAGCGTCGGCAGCGCCCTGTCGCGCGTCACCGGCCGGCCCCCGGTCGACGGCCAGTTCATCTACATCCGCGGCCTCTGCGAGCGCTACTCATCGACGCTGGTCAACGGCGCCAACGTGCCCAGCCCCGACCCGACCCGCAAGGTCGT
>Ga0102940_1000747_pt1 | contig 21887 bp, 17 predicted proteins | sample SalPonR2_C_D1_MG_FD_78215 | JGI IMG/M metagenome (GOLD analysis project Ga0102940, IMG submission 78215) | Salt pond soil microbial communities from South San Francisco under conditions of wetland restoration - Salt Pond MetaG R2_C_D1_MG | ecosystem: Environmental > Aquatic > Marine > Intertidal... | reverse complement strand
GCAAGCGAGACGCCATCACCGTGAGGAAGGGTCACCGAGCCGAGGTTGGTGCGCAGGGGCGCGAGGACGCCCTTGAGCATCGCGTGGGCGGTGACCGCGAAGACGAGCAGGACGAAGACGGCGCGGAGGTTGCCCGAGGCGGAGAGCACTGTCAGGCGCGAGGCGCAGCCGCGCGTGAGCACCATGCCCGCTCCGAACAGAAGACCTCCGGCAAGGATCGCGAGGACGGGCAGATCGGCGGCTAGGAAGCGGTGATCCCCGAAGGAGATCAGCCCCGCCTGCACGGCGGCCTGCGTCCCGGCGACGGCAGCGGCGAGCGCGATGAGCCAGACGCCAAGAGCCGGGCCACGTTCGGCCGGTTGGCCTGCGAGAGCGCGTCGGAAGCAGAACCGCGTGATCTCGGCCAGCACGCCGAAGGCCGCACCGAGGGCGAGGCCGAGCCACAGCGCGGCCTCTGGCGGGGTGAGCGTTTCGAAGCCGAGGGACTGGAACATGGCGCGGACTCCTTTGCGGACGTCCGTCGCTATTGAGCCGGGCAAGGCCGTCGATCAAGTCTCGTCCCCGTGCGCATGGGGGGGCGATCGCGGAACGACGTTCCGGCAGTGCCGGGGCGGATCGAGACAGCGTTCCCCGTGCCGGCGGACTCCGGAACGTCGATCCGGCAGGTGCGGCGGCGCACGGCTGCGGGTCCTTTTCCGATCGCGATGGGCGTCCGGCCCTCAGCGCCCCCGGATCCGCGGATCGAGCGCGTCGCGCAGGCCGTCGCCCATGTAGTTCACGCTCAGCACCGTGAGCGAGATGAGCGCCCCGGGCCAGATCACCCGCTCGGGGAACTGCCGCATCCTGTCGACGCTGTCGAACAGCAGCTTGCCCCATGTCGGGAAGTCCGGCGGGAAGCCGAAGCCGAGGAAGGAGAGCGCGCTTTCGGTGATGATCGCGGTGGCGATGCCGAGCGTGGCCGAGACCATGATCGGCGAGAGCACGTTCGGGAGAAGGTGCCGCGCGATGATCTTGAAGGGCGAGGTGCCGATCGAGCGGGCGGCGAGGATGAATTCGCGTTCCTTGAGGGCGAGGATGTCGCCCCGGACGATCCGCGCGGTCTGCATCCACGAGGTGATGCCGACGAGGGTGACGATCAGGATGAAGGTGCCGCCCTCGGGTCCGAACGCATTGGCGAGAGGCTCGCGGAAGAGAAGCACCGCCACGAGCAGGAGCGGCAGGAGCGGCAGGGCGAGGAACAGGTCCGTGAGCCGCATCAGCGGCCCGTCGAGGCGGCGGAAGTACCCTGCGACGACGCCGATCGCCGTGCCGAGGAAGAGCGACAGAAGCATGGCCGACATGCCCACCGCGATCGAGACCTGCCCGCCCATGAGGAGACGCGCGAGGGTGTCGCGCCCCAGGTTGTCGCTGCCCAGCGGGTAGGCCCAGCTCACCTTCGCGCTCTGGTCCCAGAGGGCGGTGTAGATCGGGCGCATGTCGCGCGCCTCGAGGAAGGCGCGGCCGGTCGGCACTTCCTGGGGATCCTGCCAGTAGAAGAGCGGGCCGAGATAGACGCTGATGACGATGATCGCGAAGACGGTGGCGCCGAACAGAGCGCCCCGGTGGTTCTTGAACTGGTCCCAGACATCCCGCCATTGGCTGCGCGGGGGGCGGTCGATATGGGTGGCCTCGGCGATGTGCGGGGCCGCGGCGGGGGCGATGGCGGCGGCGGATTCGGCCGCCGGTGTCTGGCTGCGTTCGTCAGTCATAGCGGATCCTTGGGTCGAGGATGCCGTAGAGCACGTCCGCGATCAGGTTGAACAGGACGATCAGGATCGCGAAGATGAAGACGAGCGTCTGCACCATCGGCAGGTCGTTGGCGTAGATCGCCGTGATCAGGAGCTGCCCGATCCCGTTCACCTTGAACACCTGTTCGGTGATGATCGCGCCGCCGAAGATGGACGGCACGCCGAGCGCGATCACCGTCACGACGGGGATCAGCGAGTTCCTGAGCACGTGGACGAGGACGACGACCCGCTCGGACAGGCCCTTGGCGCGTGCGGTCCGGACGTAGTCCTGATTGAGGTTGTCGAGCATCGAGGAGCGCATGAAGCGCGAGAGTTGCGAGGTGATCTGGAGCGCGAGCACCATCACCGGCAGGAACATCTGACGGAGCTGATAGACGAAGCTGTCCCAGTCGGTCACGCTGTGGGTCGTGTCGTAGATCGAGGGGAACCAGCCCAGCGTGACCGAGAAGATCACGATGACGAGCACGCCGGAGAAGAACGGCGGGACCGAAAAGCCGACCATCGTGACAAAGGTACCGGCCTGGTCGAACCACGAATACTGGCGGTAGGCGGAGTAGATCCCGATCGGAAGCGCGATCAGGATCGCGACGATGTAGGCGACACCCACGACCCAGAGCGTCTGCGGGATGCGCTGGGCGACGATGTCCATGACCGGCGAGCGGGTCTGCCAGGAGATCACCCGTTGCTGGCCTTCGGCGAAGCTGGTGCCGAAGACGATGTCGAGGAGATGCAGCGGCTCGACGACGAAGAACTGCCAGAGCCATTTGCCGAAGCGGATGTAGGTCGGATCTCCGAGGCCCAGGGCTTCGCGCATCTGCTGGCGCACCTCGGGCGGGATCGTGAGAGGCATCTGCGCCATGGGATCGCCCGGGGCAAGCTCCAGAAGCAGGAAGATCACGAGGGAGATCAGCAGGAGCGTCGGGATCGCAATGACCAGCCGGCGTACTGTGTACTGGAGCATCGGCGCCTCTCGGGATGGGGGAGGGTCGAAATGCGGCGCAGCCCCGGGGAACCGGGACCGCGCGTTGATTCAAGGCCTCAGCCGTCGATGCGGTACCAGTCCGCGACGTTCCAAAGCTCGCTGTCCCAGGTGTTCAGGACCACGCCGCCGAGGGTGTTCGAACGGGCCGAGACGCGGCCGCGGTCGACGAGCGGTATGATCGTGTAGCTTTCCTTGGTCAGCATCTCGTTGAGCTTGATGGCGATCTCGGCGCGTTCCTCGATGACCGCGGTTCGCGCAAGCTCGTCGAGCAGCGCGTCGTACTCCGGGTCGCAGTAGCGGTTGATGTTCTCGCCTTGCCAGCCGGTCGCGGGCTTCGGCTCGTTCCCGCAGCGGTATGCCGCGAGATAGGCCTGCGGGTCGGTGCCGTCGAAGTTGTTGGCGTACATCTCCACGTCCGCGTAGAACTTCTGGAACGTGTCCGGGCTTCCCGGGTCGCCGCCGAAGAAGACCGAGGCGTCGATGTTGCGCAGTTCGGTCTGGACGCCGATCTCTTCCCACCACTGCTTGATGAGCGCCTGGAAGTCCTGGCGCACGGCGTTGGTCGAGGTCTGGTAGAGCACGGAAAGCTCGACCCCGTCCTTCTCGCGCACGCCGTCGCCGTTCGTGTCGACGTAGCCCGCTTCCTCGAGCAGCGCCTTGGCGCCTTCGAGATCCTGCGTCAGGCAGTCGGTGTTGTCGGAGGCGAAGAGCGCCGGGTTCGGCACGAGGTTGCAGGTCGCACGGCCGGCCTGTCCGTAGCCGATTTCGACCAGGAGGTCGCGGTCGATCGCCATCGACAACGCCTTGCGCACGTTGAGATCCGTCAGGAACGGATGCGGATGCGCGACCGTGGACCGCTCGCCTTCGGGCAGCGAGGACGACGGATCCGTGAGGTTCACCTCGATTCTCTCGACAAGCGTGCCGAAGGCCGAGATCGCTTCGCCCTGGCCGGCGGCGGCCATGCTCTGGAGCACGTCGGGGGCGAGCTGGAGGTTCCAGGCGTAGTCGAACTCGCCCGTCTCGAGCACCGCGCGGCCCGCCGCGGCGGCATCGCCGCCGCCCTTGAAGGTGACCGTGGCGAAGGCCGGCTTCGCGGGATCGCGGTAGTTCGGGTTGGCTTCCATCTCGATCACGTCGTTCGGCTTGAAGTCGGTGACGCGGAACGGGCCGGTGCCGATGGGATAGAAGTTCGCCTCGGTGCACGAGGGCGCGTTTGCGCCGAGGCAGTCGGCGAACTGCGCGGCCTGGATGATCGGGGACTGGCCGCCCATGAACGGGCCGTAGGGCACGGGCTTGGGTCCGGTGAAGGTGACCGTCACGGTCAGGTCGTCGATCGCCTCGACCGTCTCGACGCCGTCGAACTTGGCTCCCTGGGCACAGCCGCCTTCGGGGTGCATGCAGTACTCGGCCGTGAAGACGACGTCTGCCGAGGTCACCGGCGTCCCGTCGGACCACAGAAGTCCCGGCTTGAGCTTCCACGTGATCGAGGTCAGGTCTTCGCTCACGCCGCCGTTCTCGACGGTCGGAATCTCCTCGGCGAGAAAGGGCACCATCTCTCCCGTTTCCGTGTAGCGGCCGAGAGGCTCGATGACCATGGACGCGGCTTCGATGTCCTTCGTTCCGCCCGAAAGATATGGGCTCATGATGGATGGTGCCTGCCAGTAGATGATATTCACGTGACCGTCGGAGCCACGTTCGGCCATCGCGGCCGGTGCGAAGGCGACGGCTGCCGCCGCGCCAAGAAGCGCTGTTCTCGTTTTCATGATTTTTTCCCTTTTGGACAAGCTCGTGCCTCGTGCGCCGCGTTTTCCGCGTCGCTCTGGGTTGGTCGGTCGGTCGCTCGGCTGGTTATCACCGCACTCCGGCTCTTTTCGTTGACGTCCCCGATCCGGTGGTCCGAACCGTATCGTGCGAGTTTCTGCCGAAGTGAGAAGCAAAAGCAAGCATTGCCTCAAGGTAAACTGCGTAATGCCTCGTCGAATGGTCAGATATTCGGCATTCGAACCGTCATTTTGTGCGCCGAGCGTTTGACAGGACGGAAAATCTGGACCTAGCTGTCGCTTGCGCTCGCCGACAGACAGGACCGACATGCTCGACAATCCGGTAGCCCGTTTCGAAAATCTGAGAGTGGAATTCGAGACGAAGGACGGCACTGTCGTCGGCGTTCAGGACGTCAGCTTCCAGGTCGGACCGGGCGAGACGGTCTGCGTCGTGGGCGAATCGGGATCCGGTAAGTCCGTTTCCTCGCTGTCGCTGATGCGCCTCGTCGAGTTCGGCGGCGGCCACATCGCCGGCGGGCGATTGATATTCGACCGGAAGGGAGATCCGACGAACGCCGACGCGCTCGACGTGGCCAAGGCCGACGAGCACCTCATGCGCACGATCCGCGGCAATGAGATCGGCATGATCTTTCAGGAGCCGATGACCTCGCTCAACCCGGTCTTCACGGTGGGGCGACAGCTGACCGAGCACCTGCGCGTCCACAAGGGCATGAGCCGGGCGGAGGCCGAAGAGCGGGCGCTGGAGCTTCTGCGGCAGGTGCGGATCCCCGAACCCGAGCGGCGGCTGACGCAGTATCCGCACGAGTTGTCGGGCGGCATGCGCCAGCGCGTCGTCATCGCGATCGCGCTGGCTTGCGAACCGCGGCTTCTGATCGCCGACGAGCCGACAACGGCGCTCGACGTGACGATTCAGGCGGAGATTCTCGCCCTGATCGACCGTCTGAAGCGCGAGACGGGCACGGCGGTCCTTTTCATCACCCACGACATGGCGGTGGTCGCGCAGATGGCCGACCGCGTGGTCGTGATGTACCGCGGCCGGAAGGTCGAGGAGGGGACGGTCGAGGAGATCTTCGAGAACCCCAAGCACGACTACACCAAATCGCTGCTCGCCGCGGTGCCGAAGCTGGGCGAGATGACGGGCAAGGACGCACCCGAGCCGATGCGGCTGATGGGGGTGGAGCTGAAGGTCGAGGGGCCGATCGAGATCAAGGCGCCGGTGACGCTGCTCGACGTGAAGCACCTCACGACGCGGTTTGCGGTCAAGGGCGGGTTCTTCCGGCGCACCGTGGCCAATGTCCATGCGGTGGAGGACGTGTCGTTCAGCATCATGACCGGCGAGACGCTCAGCCTCGTCGGCGAATCGGGCTGTGGGAAATCGACCTGCGGCCGGTCGATCCTGAGGCTGGTCGAACCGCTGTCGGGCGAGGTCTGGATCGAGGGTCGCGACATGATCAAGCTCTCGCAGGACGAGCTTCGCAAGGCGCGGCGCGACATGCAGATGGTCTTCCAGGATCCGTTCGCGTCGCTCAATCCGCAGATGCAGCTTTGCGACCAGGTGGCCGAGCCGATTCGCAACTTCAACCTCGCCCAGGGCAGCGAGATCAACGACCGTGTGGCGCAGCTCTTCGACCGGGTGGAGCTGCCACGGAGCTTCATGCGCCGGTATCCGCACGAGCTGTCGGGTGGGCAAAGGCAGCGGATCGCGATCGCGCGGGCGCTGGCGCTCAGGCCCAAGCTCATCATCGCCGACGAGGCGGTCTCGGCGCTCGACGTGAGTGTGCAGGCGCAGGTGCTGAACCTGATGCTGGAACTGCAGCACGAACTCGGCATCTCGATCCTGTTCATCAGCCACGACATGGCGGTGGTCGAGCGGGTCTCGCACCACGTGGGCGTCATGTATCTGGGGCGGATCGTCGAACTGGGGACGCGGCGGCAGATATTCGAGGATCCGCGGCACGAGTACACGCGGGCGCTTATGAAGGCGGTGCCGATCGCGGACCCGCGCAAGCGCAAGTCCGAGAAGGACCTGAACTTCAAGCCGATCCCCTCGCCGATCTTCCCGGTCGGGCATGAGCCCGGACCGTCGGTCTACCAGGAAGTCGCGCCCGGCCACCTCGTTCTGCAGGGCTGATGCTGGGCCGACGCCTCTCAGCGCGGCAGATCCTCGACCGGCTCGTGTCGTTTCCGACGATAAGCCGGGACAGCAATCTCGACCTCATCGACTGGGTGGAGGACTACCTCGCCGGGCATGGCGTCGCCGCGCGGCGGGTTTACGACGAGACCGGCAAGAAGGCCGCGCTTTACGCAAACGTGGGGCCCGAGGTCGAGGGCGGGGTGGTCCTGTCGGGGCATACCGATGTCGTGCCGGTCGACGGTCAGGCGTGGGACACCGATCCGTTCACCGTGGTCGAGAGGGGCGGAAAGCTCTACGGCCGCGGCACCTGCGACATGAAGGGCTTCGACGCGCTCGCGCTCGCCGCGGTGCCGCTCGCGCTCGAGCGCGGCGTGACACGGCCGCTCCAGATCGCGCTCAGCTATGACGAGGAGGTGGGCTGCGTCGGCGCGCCGCCGATGATCGACGACATGGTGGCGCACCTGCCGCGCGCCGCCGCGGCGCTGATCGGCGAGCCCTCGATGATGAAGACGATCACGGGCCACAAGGGCAGCATCGGCTATGACGCGCATTTTCGCGGGTTCGAGGTGCATTCGTCGCTCATGCACACCGGCGTCAACGCGATCATGTGGGGCGCGAAGCTGATCGAGTGGGCGAACGCGGTCAACGACGCGAACCGGGCGGCCGCGCCGGGGCCTCTCGCGGCGGCGTTCGAGCCGCACTGGACGACGCTGCACGTGGGCCGGATCACGGGCGGGACGGCGCACAACATCACCGCGAAGGACTGCGAGTTCGTGCTCACCTTCCGCGTCGTTCCAGGCGAAAGCATGGACGATTGGGACATGCGGCTGCGCGATAGGGTGGCCGGGATCGAGGCTGAAATGAAGGCGGTACGTCCGGAGGCCGGGGTCGAACTTTCCGAACGCTTCGACGTGCCTGCGCTCGAGCCCGAAGAGGCCGGGAACGCCGAGCGACTGGCCCGCTCGATCACCGGGGACAACGGGCGGCACGTGGTCAGCTACGGGACCGAGGCGGGACATTTCCAGGCGCGGGGCTATTCGGCCGTGGTCTGCGGACCGGGCGATATCGCCCAGGCGCACCAGCCCAACGAATTCATCACCGTCGAACAGTTCGAGGCGGGCGAGTGCTTCATGGAGCGGCTGGTCGAGCGCCTCTGCGCGTGACGCCCGTCCCGATCGGGGAACCGCGCGGCGTCCGGCCCCGCGCTCCAGGCTTGCGCCTGCCGCCCGGCGTGACAGAGTGGCGAAAACACCAAAGGAGCCCAAGATGCCCGTCAAAAACCGGTTTGCCGAACTTCTTCCCGAGATCACGGCCTGGCGCCGCGACATCCACGAACATCCCGAGCTTCAGTTCGATACGCACCGGACCTCGGCGCTGGTCGAGGAGAAGCTCGAGGCGTTCGGCTGCGACGAGATCGCGACGGGCATCGGGAAGACGGGCGTGGTCGGCGTCATCAAGGGGAAGTCGGACAACAGCGGTCGCGTGGTCGGGCTGCGCGCCGACATGGACGCGCTGCCGATCCTCGAACAGACGGGCGTCGACTATGCCTCCAAGACGCCGGGCGCGATGCATGCCTGCGGGCACGACGGGCACACCGCGATGCTGCTCGGCGCGGCGAAGTACCTTGCCGAGACGCGCAATTTCGACGGGACGGTGGTCGTGATCTTCCAGCCGGCGGAAGAGGGCGGAGGCGGTGGCCGCGAGATGGTGAACGACGGCATGATGGAGCGCTTCGGCATCCAGGAGGTCTACGGGATGCACAACTGGCCGGGCAAACCTGTGGGATCCTTCGGAATCCGGCCGGGCCCGTTCTTCGCGGCGGCGGACCTGATCGAGATCGACATCGAAGGGAAGGGCGCGCACGCGGCAAAGCCGCAGGATGGCGTCGACACGACGCTCGTGGCCTCGCACATCGTGCTGGCGTTGCAATCGCTCGTGAGCCGAAATCTCGACCCGATCAAGCAGGCGGTGGTATCGGTCACGTCGTTCCAGACGGATTCGACGGCCTTCAACGTGATCCCCGGCAAGGTCCAGCTGCGCGGGACGGTGCGCACGCACGATCCCGAAGTTCAGGACATGGTCGAGGCCAACATGCGCCGCATCGTCGAGCAGACGGCGGCGGCCTTCGGCGCGGCGGCGACGCTGACATATCAGCGGAACTACCCCGTCACGGTCAATTCGGAGGACCACACCGACTATGCCGCCGAGGCGGCGCGCGCGGTCGCGGGCGAGGTCGACACCGATGCGCCGCTCGTGATGGGAGGCGAGGACTTCTCGTTCATGCTGAACGCGCGGCCGGGCGCCTACATTCTCGTCGGAAACGGGGACACGGCGATGGTCCACCACCCGGAATACAACTTCAACGACGAGGCGATCCCGGCGGGCTGTTCATTCTGGGCGGAGATCGTGGAGCGGCGGATGCCGGCGGCGTGAGGCGCCGATCCGTCACCCGGCCCCAGGTCGGGTGATGGCTCCGGCCACGGTCCCGTGTCCGGAACGGAACAGCCGCTCGCACGCAAGCACGACGCTTTCCGGAAAGGATGGGATCCACCTCGGCGTCAGCCAGTCCTTGCGGCCTGCAGCCTCCATCGGCGGGTCGGCACGAGATCGTTACCCGCGCACCACGTAGACGGAGCACTTCGCGTGCGTAACCACATGGCTGGCCGTGGTCCCCAGAAGATAGTCCTGAACCTTGGGATTGGCCGACTCCATCACGATCAGATCGACGTTGCGCTCTTCTGCCAGCTTCAGGATTTGACGATGCACAGCACCCTTGCGGACGACGGTTTCCAGTTCGACCCCCTCGGTTGGGTGGTCGGAGACGAACTTTTTCAGCTGGTCCCCCCAGAAGCTTTCTGAATCTCGGATGTTCAGATTGCGCTCCATCTCCGGAGCGACCGTCGCCACGAGAAGCTTGGCATCACGGCGTTTCGCCATTGCGATGGCTTCCTCGTAGGCACGGTAGTCCAGCTTCAGGTGGCGGAGGTTCACGGGGCAGAGGATCAACTTGGTGTCGCGTGGCATCTGGAGCTTTCCTAGGTTTTTCATGTCGCTTGCGGCGGACGTGCCAGACGACGCATCATGCCTAACACAACACCGTTTGCCAGTCCGCTGCAGGCCAACAGTTCTTCAAAAAACCGAAGAGCCGCCCGTCAGGACCGGCGCGTTGTTCCTCGATGGGGCTGCTTCGTGAACGGTTTTTTGGAGGCAGAACCGTCACCCCCCGGTGTGGCTCATGTGCCGGGTGACCTGTCCGGCGACCGTCTGGCGCGAGTAGTCGAAATCGTGGCCCTTGGGCTTGCGTTCGATCGCGGCGCGAATGGCCTCTTCGACAAGTGTGTCGTCGTCCGAGGCGCGCAGCGGCGCGCGGAGGTCGGCCATGTCCTCCTGTCCGAGGCACATGTAGAGTTCGCCCGTGCAGGTGAGCCGCACGCGGTTGCAACTTTCGCAGAAATTATGCGTGAGCGGCGTGATGAAGCCGATCTTCTGGCCCGTCTCCTCGATCCGGACGTAGCGGGCCGGGCCGCCAGAGCGTTCAGCGAGATCGACGAGGCTGAAGCGGGAGGCCAGGCGGGCGCGGAGATCCTTGAGCGACCAGTACTGGTCGAGCCGGTCCTCGTTGCCGAGGTCGCCCATCGGCATGACCTCGATGAAGGTCAGATCCATGTCGCGGGCGGCGCACCAATCCTGGAGATCGAACAGCTCGTCCTCGTTGAAGCCCTTGAGGGCGACGGCGTTGACCTTGACGCGGAGGCCGGCCTTCTGCGCGGCGTCGATCCCGTTCAGGACCTGAGGCAGGCGGCCCCAGCGGGTGATGTCGGCGAACTTCTTCTCGTCGAGTGTGTCGAGCGAGACGTTCACGCGGCGAACACCGGCCGCGTAGAGGTCATCGGCGAAGCGCGCGAGCTGACTGCCGTTCGTCGTCAGTGTCAGTTCCTTGAGCGCACCCGCCTCGAGGTGCCGGCTCATTCCCCGGAAGAAGGTCATGATGTCGCGCCGGACGAGCGGCTCGCCGCCGGTGATCCTGAGCTTCTCCACCCCCATCGCGACGAAGGCCGAACACATCCGGTCGAGCTCTTCGAGCGTCAGAAGTTCCTTCTTCGGCAGGAAGGTCATGTTTTCCGACATGCAGTAGACGCAGCGGAAATCGCAGCGGTCCGTCACCGACACCCGCAGGTAGGTGATCGCACGCTGAAAGGGATCGACAAGCGGCTCGGTCATGGTGAGAACCTATGAACGGAGGCGATCCGGCGCAAGCGGGATCGGAGACCGGGAGGAGCGATGAATCCGCGCGCGATCGAGCAGCCGGGAAAATGGGAGGATCTGCGCGCGGCGTTCCGATGGCGGATCCCGCCGGATTTCACCATCGCCAAGGCCTGTTGCGATGTCTGGGCGGCGGCGGAGCCGGACCGCGACGCAATCATCCATATCGGCGAAGCGGGCGTTCGGTACTGGACCTATGGGGATCTCAAGCGCGCCTCGGACCGGTTTGCCAACGCGCTCCGGGCGCGGGGGCTAGGGAAGGGCGACCGGGTGGCGATCCTGCTGCCGCAATGCCCCGAGGTGATGATCGCGCATTTCGCGGCGATGAAGCTCGGGGCAATCGTCCTGCCGCTCTTCACTCTGTTCGGATCGGATGCGCTGGCGTTCCGGCTGTCGGACAGCGGCGCGAAGGCGGTGGTGACGGATGCCGAGAACCTCGAGAAGGTTCTGGCCCTGAGGCCGGCGCTGCCGGACCTTGCGGAGGTGTATTCGACAGGTGCGGCGTCGTCGGCGGTGAGAGGATTCTGGGCCCAGATCGAGGCCGCGTCCGATATCCTGGCGCCGGTGCCCGTCGGGGCCGAGGATCCGGCGATCCTGATCTACACCTCGGGCACGACCGGCGCGCCCAAAGGCGCGCTGCACGCGCACCGATTCCTGATCGGGCACCTGCCGTCCGTGGAACTTCAGCATGAATTCCTGCCGCAGCCGGGGGACGTCGGCTGGACGCCGGCGGACTGGGCGTGGATCGGGGGTCTCATGGATCTCGCGATGCCGTGCCTCTACCACGGTGTGCCGCTCGTCTCGCACCGGATGCGGAAGTTCGATCCCGACGCGGCGTTTCACCTGATCCGCGAGCACCGGGTGCGCAACCTGTTCCTGCCGCCGACCGCGCTGAAGCTGATGCGGCAGGCGCGGGTGCCCGATGAGGTGACCATCCGCTCGGTGGGCTCCGGGGGCGAGAGCCTGGGCGCGGACCTGCACGCCTGGGGGCGCGAGGTGCTGAACGCGCCGATCAACGAGATCTACGGCCAGACCGAGTGCAACCTCGTCATCTCCACCTGCCACCGGGCCATGGACCTGAAACCCGGATCGATGGGCCTTGCGGTGCCGGGGCACGAGGTGGCGATCATCGACGGTCGGGGGGCCGAGATGCCGCCCGGCGAGACGGGAGAGATCGCCGTGCGGAGGCCCGATCCGGTGATGTTTCTCGGCTACTGGAACCAGCCGGAGAAGACGGCGGAGAAGTTCGTGGGCGACTGGCTCAGGACCGGCGACCTGGGGGTGCGGGACGAGGCAGGCTATTTCACCTACGTCTCGCGGGACGACGACGTGATCACATCGGCCGGCTACCGGATCGGGCCCACGGAGATCGAGAATTGCCTGACGGGGCATCCCGACGTCGTCATGGCCGCGGCGGTCGGTGTGCCGGATCCGGTGCGCACGGAGGTCGTCAAGGCCTTCGTCGTGCTGCGCGAGGGCGCGGCGCGGGATGGGTTGGCCGAGGCGCTGGTCGCGCGGGTGCGCGAGAAGGTGAGCCCGCACGTCGCGCCACGCGCGGTGGAGTTCGTCGAGAGCCTCCCCATGACGGCGACCGGCAAGATCGTGCGGCGGGAGTTGAGGGACCGGCAGTAGGGGGCGCTGCCCCCTCTGCGCCTTTGGCGCATTCACCCCCGGGATATTTGCGGACAGATGGAGGCGGAGGGTTACCCGCGAAGGTACTTCGCTGCTTCGCGGCGGGCGAAGGGCTTCATCCGGTCGCCATGGGCCGCGAGGAACGCCCGGACACGGTCGGGATCGCGCTTCGACAGGTCGCGGAGCCACCAGGCCACGGCCTTCTGGATGAACCACTCGCGGTCATCGACGTAGGACGCGGCCCAGCCGAGCACCTGCTCCCGGATCGCGAGGTCGTCGGGCTTGGGATGGGTAAGGCGCGTCCATGGCAGGGTCATCACGAGCGCGGCGCGGCGGGTCCACATGTGGTCGCTCACCGTCCAGCGGTCGACCTCGTCGAGGCGGGCGGGACGCCACGCGAGCCGCTTCTGCCCGGCGATGGAGGCGTGGTCGGCGATGGCCCAGGCGTCGAAGTCGGGCACCCATGAGGCGACGAGCCGCCAGGCCGGTGCGTCGTCGGGGCGGATGCGGGCCTGCGTGAGGAGTTTCGCGGCCGCGATGCGGGCCTCGTGAACGTTCGTCCGCCACAGACCGTCGGCGAGCGCCAGGCGGTCGTCGAGGGAGAGCGCCGCCCGCCAGGCTTTCGCCAGCACGTCGATCTCGGGATTGGCGACCCCGAGATAGGGCCGCGCCACCTTGTGAAAGGCGGCCATCTCTCCGGCCTTCCGAGGGTCGGCCCTGGCTGCGAGATCCGCCAGCGCCTCCTCGGCGGTCATTCCACCGTCACGGATTTCGCGAGGTTCCGCGGCTGGTCGACGTCGGTCCCCTTCGCCACCGCGGCGTGGTAGGCGAGAAGCTGCGCCGGGACCGCGTACAGGATCGGCGCAAGGAAATCCGGAAGCGTCGGCATGACCACCGTCGCCCACGTCCCCTCCGATGCGATCTCCGCGCCGGCCTTGTCCGTCATCAGGATGACCCGTCCGGCCCGGGCCATGACCTCCTGCATGTTCGATACGGTCTTGTCGAAGAGCGCGTCGTGCGGGGCGAAGACCACGACGGGCATCGTGGCGTCGATCAGCGCGATCGGCCCGTGCTTGAGTTCGCCGCTGGCGTAGCCTTCGGCGTGGATGTAGCTGATTTCCTTCAGTTTCAGCGCGCCCTCCAGGGCAAGCGGATACATCGCGCCGCGCCCGAGGAAGAGCGCGTTGTCGACCTCTGAGAGATCGTTCGCGAGCGCCCGGATCTCCTCGTCGGTCGTCAGCGCCTGCGCCATCTGGCCCGGCAGGGTGCGCAGCGCCGAGATCATCCGGCCGAGCGCGGCCTCGCCCATCCGACCGCGGTCCGCCGCTGCCTTGAGGGCGAGGATGGCCAGGACGGTCAGCTGACAGGTAAACGCCTTCGTCGAGGCCACGCCGATCTCGGGGCCGGCGAGGATTGGCAGGGCAAGATCGCTGCCGCGCGCGATGGAGCTTTCCTTGACGTTCACGACGGCGAGCGTCATCGCCTTCTGTTCGCAGTAGCGCAGCGCGGCCAGCGTGTCGGCGGTCTCGCCCGACTGCGACACGAAGACGGCAAGCGTGTTCGGGCCGATCACCGGCTCGCGGTAGCGGAATTCCGAGGCGATATCGACCTCGACGGGCAGCCCGGCGACCCGCTCGAACCAGTAGCGCGCGGTCAGGCAGGCGTAGAACGCCGTGCCGCAGGCGACCATCACGATCCGGTCGAACCGGGAGAAGTCGAGATCGCCCTCGGGAATGTGGACGTCATCCCGTTCGGCGGGCACGTAGTGGGCGATGGCTTCGGAGACCACCGTCGGCTGCTCGGCGATCTCCTTGGCCATGAAATGCTTGTGGCCCGCCTTGTCGGCCTGCGCGGTGTCGATCTGGATCGTGCGCACGGGCCGGTTCGCCCGGTTGCCCTTGGCGTCCAGGACATCGACGCCCGTGCGGGTCAGGATGGCCCGGTCGCCTTCCTCGAGGTATGTGACGCGGTCGGTCAGAGGCGCGAGCGCGATGGCGTCCGATCCGAGAAACATCTCGCCGTCGCCGTGGCCGATGGCGAGCGGAGAGCCCTTGCGGGCGGCGATGATCAGATTGTCCTCCCCGTCGAACAGGAACGCGAGCGCGAAGGCGCCTTCGAGCCGGGCGATTGTCTGCTCGGCCGCGTCCCGTGGCGCGAGGCCCTGATCGACGAAGGACCGGGCGAGGAGGGCGACGGTTTCGGTGTCGGTCTCCGTCTCGGTGGCGTAGCCCTTCACGGCAAGGTCTTCCCGGAGCGCCTTGTAGTTCTCGATGATGCCGTTGTGGACGACGGCAACCGGGCCGCACTTGTGCGGATGCGCATTCGCGATCGAGGGCGCGCCGTGGGTGGCCCACCGCGTATGCCCGATCCCGGCCCGGCCGGGGAGCGGCTCGTGCACGAGGAGGTCCGAGAGGTTGTGGAGCTTGCCGACCGCGCGGCGCCGGTCCAGCCGGCCGCCGTTCACGGTGGCGATCCCGGCGCTGTCGTAACCCCGGTATTCGAGCCGTTTCAGCGCCTCGACAAGGATCGGGGCCGCTTCATGGTCTGAAAGGATGCCGACAATTCCACACATTTCTAATGACCTTTCTGCCGCTTGGCTTTGACGGCCTTCAACTTTTCGAACAATCGCAGTGCGTATCCCGGCTTGTTCTCCTGCCGGGCGCGGCTGATCGCGAGATCCCCGGGCGCGACGTCCCGGGTGACGACGGATCCCGTCGCGGTCATCGCGTCGTCGCCCACCTTGACCGGCGCGACCAGCATCGTGTCCGAGCCGATGAAGACGCGTTTGCCGATCTCGGTGCGGTGCTTGGAGACGCCGTCGTAGTTGCAGGTGATCGTCCCCGCGCCGATGTTCGTTCCGTCGCCCACCGACGCATCGCCGATGTAGCTCAGATGGTTCACCTTGGCGCCCTCGCCGATCTCGGCATTCTTGATCTCGACGAAGTTGCCGACATGCGCGTCATTGGCGAGTTCCGTTCCCGGACGGAGGCGGGCGAAGGGCCCGACGGTGGCGCCGGAGCCGACATGACAGCCTTCGAGGTGCGAGAAGGACCGGATGCGCGCGCCGGTCTCGACCGTGACGCAGGACCCGAAGACGACGTTCGGCTCGACGACCGCATCGCGGCCGATCCAGGTGTCGTGCGCGAAGAAGACCGTTTCCGGTGCGACGAGCGTGACGCCTTCGGCAAGCGCCTCGGTCCGGCGGCGGGTCTGGAACGCGGCTTCGGCCGCTGCGAGGTCGGCGCGTGAGTTCACGCCCATCGTCTCGGCCTCGTCGCAGGTGACGACCGTCGCCGAAAGCCCTTCGGCGCGGGCGAGGGCGACGATGTCGGTGAGGTAGTATTCACCGGCGGCGTTGTCGTTGCCCACCGCGCCCGCAAGCCGGAAGAGAAGCGCGGTGTCGGCCATCACGACGCCGCTGTTGCAGAGCCGGATGTCGCGTTCAGCGGGCGTCGCGTCCTTGAATTCGACGATGCGGAGGAGCGTGCCGCCCTCGGTGACGAGCCGTCCGTAGCGTGCCGGGTCCGCCGCCTCGAAGCCGAGGACGACGATGTCTTGCGCCTGCCGCGCGGCCTTCATCGCTTCGAGCGTCTCGGGCCGGATGAACGGTGTGTCGCCATAGAGAACCACGCTGTCACCGCCCGCGTCCGCGAGCGCGTCGGCGGCGCACAGGACGGCATGCGCAGTGCCGAGTTGCTTTTTCTGAACGGCGACGGCGATGCCGGGATCGATCTCACGCGCGGCGGCTTCGACGGCCTCCGCGCCGTGACCCACCACGAGCACGGTGCGTCCGGGCTCGAGCACGGATCCGGCGTCCAAGGCGTGCGCGAACATCGGCGCGCCGCCGATCCGGTGCAGGACTTTCGGGGTGTCCGAGAGCATCCGGGTTCCCTGGCCGGCCGCCAAGATTATCAACTGCGTCGCCATCGACTGCTCTTTCCTTGTCGGCGCCTGCGTTTTACCTGTTGGCCGGGTGCTCGCAAGAGCCGTGCCCATCACATGTCTTTTCGCGACGTTACACGAGAGGCGGAGATTTGCCGAGGGACTCCAAAATGCGCACGGTGATCTTCGACCTCGACGGAACACTGGCCGACACCAGCCGGGATTTGATCGCGGCGGCGAACCATTGCTTCCGGCACATCGGACATGGCGACGTTCTCGATCCCGAGGGCGACGCGGCGACGGCCTTCCGCGGCGGGCGGGCAATGCTCCGCCTCGGCTTCGAGAGGGTATGGCCGGAGTTCACCGACGCCGATATCGACGCGCACTATCCGCGCCTTCTGTCGGCCTATGAGGAGGACATAGACCGGCACACCCGCTTCTACCCGGGGGCCGAGGCGGCGGTCGCGGCGCTGAGGGACAGCGGCTATGCGCTCGGCATCTGCACAAACAAACCGGAGCGGCTGGCGGACCTTCTGATGGCACGGCTCGGCGCGCGTGACCTGTTCGCGTCGCTCATCGGTGCCGACACGCTTCCTCACCGCAAGCCGCACCCCGCGCCCTACCGCGCAGCGGTCGAGAGGGCGGGGGGAGAGATCGGACGGTCGGTTCTCATAGGGGACACGGTGACGGACCGCGACACGGCCCGCGCGGCGGGCGTGCCTCTGGTCCTCGTGACCTTCGGACCGGCAGGGCCGGGCGCCGAGGCGCTTGAGCCGGACGCGATGCTTGGAGACTTCGACGACCTAGGCGCGGTGGTCGCGCGCCTTATCGGCTGATTGACCGGCGGCGCATCTCGGCCCACAGTCGAAAGGGAGGGAGCGCGATGGCGGACATCTTCACCGGGAGTTTCACGCAGCAGGAGCCGATCCCCGACGACGGGGTCGACGCGGCGCTCGCGGTTCTGCGCCACGGGCGATTGCACCGCTACAACCTCGCGGGCGACGAAGCGGGAGAGGCGGCGCTTCTCGAGGAGGAGTTCGCGGCATTCGTCGGCGCGAAATACTGCCTCGCCGTCGCGTCCGGCGGCTATGCCATGGCGACGGCTCTCAGGGCACTGGGCGTGGGACATGGCGACAGCGTGCTGTCGAACGCCTTCACGCTGGCACCGGTGCCGGGGGCGATCGCCAGCGTCGGCGCGGTTCCGATCTTCGTCGAGGTGACGCGCGCCCTCACCATCGATCTCGACGACCTTCGCGACAAGGCCGGGCGCTCCGGGGCAAAGGTCCTGCTTCTGAGCCAGATGCGGGGTCATGTCTGCGACATGGACCGGCTGATGGACATCTGCGAAAGCGCCGGGGTCCGCGTGATCGAGGACTGCGCGCATACGATGGGCGCGTCCTGGCGCGGCGTGCCGTCGGGGCGGCACGGGGTCGCCGGCTGTTATTCGACCCAGACATACAAGCACATGAACTCGGGCGAGGGCGGGCTGATCGTAACCGACGACGCGGAGCTTGCAGCCCGCATGGTGCTCCTGTCGGGAAGCTACATGCTTTACGACCGTCATCACGCCGCGCCACCGCCGGAGGCGTTCGAGGGACTGAAGCTCGACACGCCGAACATCTCGGGACGGATGGATACCCTGCGGGCGGCGATCCTTCGGCCGCAGCTTCGCGGGCTTGCCGACCGGTGCGCGGCGTGGACGGACCGCTACCGTGTGGTCGAGGCGGGCCTGCGCGGGACGCCGGGGCTCGCCGTGATCGAGCGCCCGGAAGAGGAGCGCTTCGTCGGATCCTCGATCCAGGTCCTGCTCGAGGACTGGGCACCCGACGACATACGGGCTGTGCTCGCCCGCTGCAGGGCGCGGGGCGTGGAACTCAAGTGGTTCGGAGCCGAAGAACCGGCCGCCTTCACCTCGACCTATCGGCATTGGCGCTACGCTGCGCCCGAGCCGATGCCGAAGACAGACCGGATCCTCGCAGGGCTCATCGACATGCGTCTGCCGCTGACCTTCAGCCTCGAGGACTGCGCGCTGATCGCCCGGATCATCCGGGCCGAAGTCGGCGCCGTCTGGCAGGGGCGGGCGGCAGCGGAATAGGGCGGTCTTGACCGAGACGGGGCAACGCCCGTATTAAATGAACGACCGTTCAATAACGGGGCCGGGAGGAAGCGATGTTCACCGCGATGATGAGGTTCGATCTGGGCGAGGAGGTCGAGGCGCTGCGCGACATGGTCCAGCGCTGGGTGCAGGAGCGCGTCAAGCCCATCGCCGCCGAGACGGACCACGCCAACGCGTTCCCGAATGACCTCTGGCGCGAGATGGGCGAGCTGGGCCTTCTCGGGATCACGGTCGAGGAAAACTACGGCGGCGCGGGCATGGGATATCTCGCGCATACCGTCGCGGTTGAGGAGATCAGCCGGGCCTCGGCCTCCATCGGGCTCTCCTACGGGGCGCATTCGAACCTCTGCGTCAACCAGATCCGGCTGAACGGCACCGAGGAGCAGAAGGCGAAATACCTGCCGGGCCTCGTCAGCGGCGAGCGCGTGGGGGCGCTCGCCATGTCCGAGGCGGGGGCGGGTTCCGACGTCGTGGGCATGAAGCTGCGCGCCGAGAAACGGAACGGGTATTATCAGCTCAACGGCACGAAGTACTGGATCACCAACGGCCCCGACGCCCATACGCTCGTCGTCTACGCCAAGACAGATCCCGAGGCGGGATCTCGCGGGATCACGGCCTTTCTGATCGAGAAATCGATGAAAGGGTTTTCGACCTCGCCTCATTTCGACAAGCTGGGGATGCGGGGGTCGAATACGGCAGAGCTTGTCTTCGAGGATGTCGAGGTACCCTTCGAGAACGTGCTGGGTGAGGAAGGGCGCGGCGTGCGCGTCCTGATGTCGGGGCTCGACTACGAACGCGTCGTGCTGTCCGGCGTCAACATCGGGATCATGGCGGGCTGCATGGACGAGATCATGCCCTACATGAAGGAGCGCAGGCAGTTCGGCGAAAGCATCGGGAACTTCCAGTTGATGCAGGGCAAGATCGCGGACATGTACACCTCGCTCAATACCGCGCGGGCCTACGCCTACGAGGTCGCCAAGGCCTGCGACCGGGGCGAGGTCACCCGGCAGGACGCGGCGGCCTGCGTGCTTTATGCCTCCGAAGAGGGGATGAAGGTCGCCCACCAGGCGGTGCAGGCGATGGGGGGCGCGGGCTTCCTCAACGACAGCCCGGTCGCCCGCATGTTCCGCGACGCCAAGCTCATGGAGATCGGCGCGGGCACCTCGGAAATCCGCCGGATGCTGATCGGGCGGGAACTCATGACCTCGATGGGGTAGGATGGACAGCGTTATCGAGTTCAACGGGCCGGACAACCTGCTGCACGAGAACCTCGAGGGGCTGGTGATCGCGCTCGAATGGGTGGCGGCGATCGTCTACCTCTTCGCGATCGTCGTCATGCTGATCGGGACGGTGCGCTTCTTCATCGGGTTTGTCCGGGCGGAGATCTCGCGCGAAAGCCGCGAGCGCGTCCGCTGGATCAACCTCGAACGGGTGGAACTGGGCCGCTACATCCTCGCGGGGCTGGAGCTTTTCATCGTGTCCGACATCATCCACACGGTCCTGAGCCTCGCCTTGACGGATCTGCTGTTCCTCGGGCTCCTGGTCTCGATCCGGGCGGTGATCAGCTTTTTCCTCGACCGCGAGATCGCCGAGATCCGCAAGGAGCTGAGTTGATGCCCGGCCTTTCATCCGTCCCGTGCCGGACTTGAAAGCAGCGCAAGGATTAAGGAAGATGACACTCAACGCCTACCAGCAGAAGCTCTGCGACGAGAATGCGATCGACTTCACCGGTCTCAACGCGGTTTTCGTCAATACCTCCCTCAAGAAGGACCCGCACGAAAGCCACACCAGTCTGCTGATGCACGTGTCGGCCGAGATGATGGCCAAGAACGGCGTGCATGTGGATCAGCTTCACATGCTCTCGCATCAGGTGCCGCCGGGCGTCTACCCGGACATGACGGAGCATGGCTGGGAAGCCGACGACTGGCCGGAATTGTGGACGCGCATCAGTGCCGCGGACATCCTCGTCGTTGGAACGCCCCTCTGGCTCGGCGAGGAGAGCTCGGTCTGCCGGGTCCTGATCGAGCGGCTCTACGCGATGTCGGGACATCTCAACGACAAAGGCCAGTCGAGTTTCTATGGAAAGGTCGGCGGCTGCGTGATCACCGGCAACGAGGACGGCATCAAGCACACCGCGATGACACTCGTCTATGCGCTGAGCCACCTGGGCTACACCATTCCGCCGCAGGCCGACTGCGGCTGGATCGGCGAGGCGGGACCGGGACCGTCCTACGGCGACACGCTGGAGAACGGAACGCGCGCGGGGTTCGACAACGACTTCACGCAACGCAACGTGACGATCATGACGTGGAACCTCATGCATCTGGCGAAGATGCTGCGGGAGGCGGGCGGTTATTCCAATCACGGAAACGACCGGAACGCTTGGAAAGCGGGCTGCCGATTCGACTACGAGAATCCGGAGCACCGCGCGTGAGGATGGGGTCGCGGGAAGCGGGCGGGGCACGGGCGACGCCGGCCGAGGCCTGTTGAAAGAGCGGCTGGAGGTCATGGAACGCCAATGAAGATAGTCTCCTCCATCCTTGCAGGAAGCGAGGCGTTCGCAGCCAACCGCGCCGCACACCTCGACATGCTGCGACCGGTCGCGGACGCAGCCGCTCGCGCCATCGCCGGTGGCGGGGACCGGGCGCGGGAGCGCCACCTGTCCCGTGGCAAGATGCTGCCGCGGGAGCGGGTGGCGAACCTGCTCGATCCGGGCTCGCCCTTTCTCGAAATCGGGACGACGGCGGCGCATGGAATGTACGACGGTGCCGCGCCCTGCGCGGGCGTGATCGCGGGGGTGGGCCGGGTCCACGGCCAGGAGGTCATGGTGGTCTGCAACGACGCCACAGTGAAGGGCGGGACCTATTACCCGCTGACGGTGAAAAAGCACCTGCGCGCGCAGGAGATCGCCGAGGAGTGCCGGCTGCCGTGCATCTACCTTGTCGACAGCGGGGGCGCGAACCTGCCCAACCAGGACGAGGTCTTCCCCGACCGCGACCATTTCGGGCGCATCTTCTACAATCAGGCCCGCATGAGCGCGAAGGGCATCCCGCAGATCGCGGTGGTGATGGGATCCTGCACCGCGGGCGGCGCCTATGTGCCCGCGATGTCGGATGTCTCGATCATCGTGAAGGAGCAGGGGACGATCTTCCTCGCCGGGCCGCCGCTCGTGAAGGCGGCGACGGGGGAGGTGGTGACGGCGGAGGATCTCGGCGGCGGGGACGTCCACACGCGGCTCTCGGGCGTGGCTGACTATCTCGCGGAGGACGACGCGCATGCGCTGGCGCTGGCCCGGCGGGCGGTGGCGGGG
>Ga0102940_1000742_pt1 | contig 21986 bp, 18 predicted proteins | sample SalPonR2_C_D1_MG_FD_78215 | JGI IMG/M metagenome (GOLD analysis project Ga0102940, IMG submission 78215) | Salt pond soil microbial communities from South San Francisco under conditions of wetland restoration - Salt Pond MetaG R2_C_D1_MG | ecosystem: Environmental > Aquatic > Marine > Intertidal... | reverse complement strand
CAATCTGATCGAGCAGCTCAACCCGGCATACGAAAAGCTGTATATTCCTGCCCGACGTGGTGGATTACCGCTGGTCCTGCCCCGACGAGTCATGCCAAAACTGGAAGCCTACCTGGAAGAACTGGCAAAGAGCGAGCAGGTTCGTAAAGATATTTACCATAAACCGGTTTTTGAATCAGTACCGCAGGAAGAACTCAATCAGGCATATGCTGCCTTGCCGTACGTGCTGGAGCCCAATCAGACGATAGAACAGTTAGCGGTAACGCTGGGGTGCACGGTGCAGCAACTGATGGCCTGGAATAACCTGACTCCTGAAAAAATACGGCCCGGAATGACCCTAAAAGCTTTCCGGCCGGTAAAAGAAAAAATTGAAAGAGAACGGGCTGGTTTTAGAGGGCTGAACGGTTTGCCCACGCGTGAGGTTACCCAGGTGGATCTCACGCCGCAGAACATCTATGAGAAAAAAATCAACCGTTTTCTGTATCAGGGTGAATTTCTCTTCTATTGGGTGGAACGACGCATGATGGTAGGTGAACTGGCCCGCATGTTACCCGGCATCAGTACGGCCGATATTTTGCGGTTTAACGATAATATCGACTCGGCACTAACCCCACTTGAGCCCGATGATAAAGTTCGTATTAAGAAGCGCTAACCACCCGGGCAACCATGCCTCAGACTAGGATTTTTCATTGGAAAATGTTACTTTTCAATGGTTTCTCGTCATAAGGATATCATATTAATTTACTATTGATTTTAACCCTGATTTACCATGGCCAATCAATTCTTAGACTTATTACAGAGTCAATTAAACGATGATCAGTTCATCGATCAGCTCAGCCAACAGATTGGCGGAGCCGACAAACAACAAACTAAAACTGCCGCGGAAGGTGCCGTTAATGCGCTCATGGGAGCGATGGCTCGCAACGCAAAGAAACCGCAGGAAGCGCAAAACCTGGCTAATGCCCTGGAGCGCGATCACGATGGCAGTATTTTGGAAGACGCTATAGGGTTTCTCTCCGGGCGGCGTCAACCCGAAAATCCCAAGATGGTAAACGGCTCGGGTATCCTCAAGCACCTACTTGGTGGCGAGCAAAGCAATGTCATCTCTATGATCAGTCAGATGGCCGGAATGGATCAGAATAAATCTGGCAATTTACTGGCTACGCTGGCTCCGTTGGTCATGGGAGCTCTAGGTAAGACCAAGCGGCAAAGTGGCCTTGGTGTCGGTGATTTAATGCAACTGCTCTCAGGTACTGCTCAACAGCAAAAGCAGCAGGGCGGCATGAGTGGACAGTTGATCGCAGCCTTCCTCGATCAGGATGGGGATGGCGATGTGTCGGATGATGTAACGCGCATTGGGGGTAATTTACTGCGTAGGTTCTTCCGTCGCAAGAAGTAAAAGAATAAACAAAAAAATCCCCTCGCCGATTGGTGAGGGGATTTTTTCGTCGTTTTGCTCCTGCAAAATCAGTAGTTTATTCACTTTTGGATTTTTCTTTCTCGCGTTGCTTCTCTTTCTCCGCTTCGGTCATCCCTTCTTTCAGTTCTTGTTCCAGGGAAGAGCGAGCAGTATTAAACTCGCGAATACCACGACCGATACCGCGCATCAGTTCTGGAATCTTCTTACCGCCAAACAACAACAAGATGGCAAAGAAGATCACGATCATCTCCGGCCCAAAGAAGTTAAATAGCAATATCGTTTTCATAATCAATCATTTAATTTGTACAAAAATACACCATTTTCCCGCAGTGGGCAAAGATGTAGGTGGTGCTTAGTGGAATATTAACAGACAAACCGGCAAAAAGATAATACTATTTGCCGCTCATTTACTTTTTTAGTCCGATTTCCCGCAAACGCTCATCAAGATATCCACCGGCGGTAATCGGCTCGTATTGACATGGTTTTTCTTCCGATACGCAATTGTCCAGGCAGCTCAGGTCCATTTCGGAGCGTGGGTGCAGAAAAAATGGAATGGATAGACGGGGCGTATCCCATTCTTCACGGGGCGGGTTGACTACCCGGTGCGTGGTCGATTTAAGATAGTCGTTGGTTAGGCGCTGCAGCATATCCCCCACATTAATGACAATTTCATTTTGTTCGGGCATAATTGCTTGCCAACCGCCATTTTTATCGAGTAGCTGCAACCCCCCCGCGGAGGCGCCCACTAGCAGGGTAATCAGGTTGATGTCTTCGTGTTGTTCGGCACGGATAGCAGATTCGGGTTCCTGGGTGATGGGGGGATAGAAAATAGTCCGCAAAATACTGTTACCGTTGTGGATTTTTTCATCGAAGTACGCTTCTCCCAGGTTGAGGTGCATGGCAATTGCCCGCAACAACTCGGCTCCTGCCTTTTCGAACGACTTGTACAATTTGATGCCCAGGTCCAAAAATTCAGGCACTTCATCGACCGTGATATTGTTGGGGTACTGAGCTTTGACGGGATCATTATCTTCCACTTCCTGGCCAATCTGGAAGAATTCCTTCAGATCAGCTACCTGCGACTGCTTGGCGTGTTCTTTGCCAAAAGAAGTGTAGCCGCGCTGTCCGGCCAGGCCCTTAATTTCATACTGTTTTTTTACCTCAGCAGGTTGGGCAAAAAAATTGCGGGAGGCGTCGTAGAAGCCATCAATTAACTCCTTGGAAATGCCGTGATTGACTACGCCCACAAACCCGATGGTATGAAAAGCATCGCCCAGCTGTGTGGCAAAATCTGTTCGTTGTTGTTGGTCACCCTGAGTGAAGGTTGACAAGTCCACGAGGGGTATCGTGCGCTTACTCATAGTAGATATTCTTTTTAAATGTCTTTAAAGCAATATAACTCAATAGTTCAATGCTCAACGGGTAAAGCCGGTGGCGCAAAGATATTGTTTTTGCCGAAAGGCTACCTGGGACAAGAGGTCCTATTCGAGTAAAAAACCAGGGTCTTTCTCCTTATAATGTGGGTTTATATTTGGATTGCTCCAAAAATGTGGGGGCATCCCGCATTTGCATGAGCGCCTCCATAGAGGTGTCGGGGTAACGCTCCATAAAAGACGAAACAATCTGCCACCCAATCCAGTTGCCTGTACGGCCGGGAGCTTCGGGAGGCATGCCGGGGGAGTTGGGGCTATAGTCTACGTATTTACGTACTTTTTGCCACTCTGCAGAATAGAGAAGATCCTCCTCCAGGAAAAAAGCCCAGATCGCTCGCTCGCTTTCGCGGAGCCATTTTACCTGGGTAGCCGTCATTTCCAGTTTGATGCTGTCAGGCGTGGAGGGCAGGAGTTTATCCAGTAGGTAGAGTTTCTTGCCATTGTGGATCATCATGTCGAGCAGGCGCTGCCCGCCGGGTTGTCCGGCCCGGTCGTCAACCAGGGGACGCAGGCTCTTGGCTACCAGGTGCTCCGGAGTAAAGGTGCGGGACAGATAGGCCGAGAAATTAGGGTTGTTGGGGTTATATTGCAGATAGGGGTAGTCTTTGCCCAGGAAGAAATCCAGGCCCACGGCCAATTGGTTGTCTCCATAAATAAAGGCTCCTACCGAGTACTCCGAGATAAACGTGGTCACGTCGGGTATCGGTTGCTCCGGATAATAATAGCGGAATAGCCGGAATGCCTGACGGTAGGTGTCGCGGTAAGGCTGCATGTCGGGAAATACGATCTGGGTAGTATCGTATAATTGGCGGGCACTGGGAAAAGTAATAAACCCCCTGATGTAGGCGGGGTGACCCTCGGGGGCTACCATCGAGTCACGTGAACGCAGAATTCGGTCAAAATAAATGCGAGAAAAATGGGGATATTGTTGCTCCAGTTGAGTCAGTTCAGCTGCTATGTTATTGGTGTCGAGCTGAAATAAATCCCGCTCAAAACGGCGAATGTCAACTGCAACCTCGATATCAGATATATCGGGAATATTGGGAGCTGGATCGCGCTGACAAGATATTAGTATAAACAAAATGGAGATCGCAAACAAAATTCGATGCATAGATTTAATTATTTTGTAAAGGGTAACAGTAGAACTTGCGATAATTCGGTTTTTGTCAGGGTAAGCTATTACTTTTGTAAATCTGGATACAAACGAATTACCTGCAAAATCCTTTATCCGGATAAAACGAATTGATACCGTTTAAGCATAATCTTAAACGCATCTATACTTCAAAAAACTACGTCTGATGAGAAAAATTATTGTATTGCTGGTCCTGTTTGCTGCCATTAGCAACAAGGCCGCCGCTCAATTCAACGACTTGCGCTTCGGCATGGAGCTTAGCCCATCGTTCTCGTGGCTGACTACCGATGACAATCAGATCAACCGCAGTGGCACTAATTTGGGCCTCAAATTGCGCATGTTAGCTGATCTGCAATTCCAGGAAAACTACGCACTCTCCACCGGAATTGGTTTTCATTTTAATGCCGGGGGACAACTGCAGCACGATCTGGGGGGAATTCTTTGGCCCAATTCTGACCTGGGCCCGGGATTGGATTCCCTGCCTGCAGGATCTAATCTTCGCTATAACCTACAGTATGTCGAAATTCCCGTTGGCTTAAAAATGCGCACCCGGGAATTTGGCTACTTTCGCTACTATCTGCAACCTGCCCTTACCATTGGGTTCAATACGCAGGCTCGCGGTAATATTACGGGACGGGGCATCGGCAATGATGCCGAAAAGCTGAATATTTCCCCGGATGTACGCTTCTTTAATCTGGCCTGGGGGATCGGCGCTGGTGTAGAATATAACGTCTCCGAATCTACGGCTCTGGTCGGTGGCATCGCTTTCCAACTCGGCTTTTCGGATATGAATCGCGATGACGGTCAGTACGTTGACGACCGGGTGTCTCCACCCGAACTCAAGGATGAAGATTCCAAGGTTAAAAATAACGCGCTAACCATAACGCTGGGCGTTATGTTTTAAGACCGGGAGCGAGCAGTGAGGCAGGCGCTTTACTGCTCGTTCTATTTTGTACAAAAGAACGACTATGACCGCAGAATTAGAGGAACAGATTCAACAGTTTATTGCCTCGGGACTAGCCGAAGATGTCGGCGCCGGCGACCATACTTCCCTGGCGTGTATTCCTGCCGATAAAAAAGACCGGGTGCACTTATTGGTGAAAGACCACGGCGTATTAGCCGGTGTAGATGTGGCGGAGCGCATGCTGCGTTACGTGGATCCGGATATAGAGATTACCATTCACCTGTCGGATGGGGCCTCGGTGCGGAAAGGCGACATCGCGTTTGAAGCGATTGGTAACAGTCAGGCTTTACTTAAAATAGAACGCCTATTGTTAAATACCATGCAGCGGATGAGCGGGATCGCTACCATGAGTCGACAATACGCGCAGGAAGTAGGCGACTTTCCCGTGCAGATTCTTGACACCCGTAAGACCACCCCACTGATTCGATTTTTGGAAAAGTGGGCCGTGCGCATTGGCGGTTGTACCAATTACCGCGACGGTCTATACGACTGGATAATGATCAAGGATAATCATATTGATGCCAGTGGGGGCATTACGGCTGCTATTGCGCGGGTACATCACTATTTGCAGGAAAATCAGTTGGAGTTGGGCATCACGGTAGAGGTACGCGACCTCGAAGAATTGCAGGAAGCACTCGATACAGGGCAAATCACGCGCATCATGCTGGATAACTTCTCCCTGGAGGATACCCGCACGGCCGTGGCGCAAATTGATGGCCGCTTCGAAGTAGAAGCATCGGGGGGGATTACCCGGGATGCGCTGCGGGATATTGCGCAGACGGGCGTAGATTTCATTTCCGTCGGTGCCCTAACGCACTCGGTCCGTAGCCTTGATCTGAGCTTCAAAGTACAAGCGGGGTAGTTCAGCGCCACGGTCCAAAGGTCAGCTTTGCTCCTGATCGTTAATATCGCGGTATTCATAGAATTAATTCGGCGAGCCGACCGGCGACTGGTATCTTACGCTTCGTTCGTATAATATTTTGCTATGGCTCCTCTCATTGAAACCCGGTCTCTTTCGTTTTCTTTTGGGCTCACTCCCATTATTAAGGATCTTTCGCTGGAGGTACCTGCCGGGAGTATTTACGGTTTTCTGGGCCCTAATGGTGCCGGAAAATCGACGACCATCAAGCTGCTCCTCGGCCTGCTGCGCCCCCGGGATCAGCGCGTATTCCTTTTTGCCCACGAGCTGAACCGCCATCGTATTTCCATTCTTCGCCGCACGGGTAATCTCATTGAGTCGCCAGCTGTTTACGGGCACCTTACCGCCCGCGAGAATCTTCGTTTTTTAGAAGTATTAGTGCCTTTCGGCAAAAACCGTATAGATGAGGTACTGGAATTAGTCGGCCTGTCGCATGCTGCCGACAAAAAAGTGAAGCAGTTTTCCATGGGTATGAAGCAACGCCTGGGAATTGCCAAGGCACTGTATCACGATCCGGAGTTACTCATTCTGGACGAACCCGTAAGCGGTCTCGATCCACAGGGGATTCGCGAGATGCGCAAGCTATTTCTTCGGCTTAAAGATGAAGGTAAAACGCTCTTCGTTTCCTCCCACCTGCTCGACGAAATTGAAAAGACCTGTACACACCTGGGTGTCATCAAAGAAGGCAGGTTAGTTTATCAGGGGCTTCTTACGGACTTGCAAGCCAGTACCCGTCGTGTTGTTCACCTGAAAACAAACAATCCGGAAGGTGTTTTTGCCATAGCCGTCGACCATAAATGCAGCTACAGAAAGAATGAGGCTACCGTTAGTGTGGACATTGAAAATGATGATGCCTTCAATAAACTACTGCAAGCGATTGTACAGGCCAACATCAAAGTGTTTGACATAGAACGAGAGGGGCCAAGCCTGGAGGAAATATTTATAGATTTGACTAATACCTGAAAATGATTATCCGACGACTATCATTCTGGCGCGTTATACGTGGCGAGATTCTAAAAACTCGCCGTACGCGGGGACTTTTACTGGCCATTTTAGGACCGCTGGCCGTAACTGGTATTGTAGTAGCTCTTTATATCGACAATGCGGTTAAGGCAGATCCGGATGTATCTCCCTGGATGGGATTCAGCCGTCAAGTATTCAATTTCTATTTTTTCTTGTATCCACTATTTGCCGCCCTGCTTGGGTTTATGCTCAGCAACATTGAGCATAAAAACGGTGGCTTCAAGCATATTTTTACCCTGCCGGCCCCCAAAAGCTATTTCTACTTTAGTAAGGTAATGATCTTGCTGGGATGGTTAGGGTTAAGTCTGCTCTGTGCCCTGGCGTTCCTGGTGATTGCGGGGGGAGCTCTGCATGCTTTTATCCCGGATTATGCGTTTGCACAAAATGCATTACCGACAAGTGTGTATGTTTTTCTTTTTCGGCTCTTCGTATCGCTGATTAGTATTGTTGCCATTCACTTTTTCCTGAGTTTGTATTTCGATAATTTTATTGTGGCGGTAGGCTCTGCTGTTTTTTTACTGGTCTTTGGCATGGTGGCGGTCAATCACGAATCGGCATGGCTGATCCCCTATACCTATCCTTTACAGCATTTCATGGGTTTTATGGCGGGCGATACGACCTGGGTTGATCAGCGCAGTTGGGTAAGCCTGGGCTATGGGCTGGTATTTTTCACGGCCGGCTACTGGCTGGTATCCCGCAAAAACATCAAATAAGCGGAGGTGGATTGGAAGAAAGAGGGAAAGAAAGAGCCCATTTTAGCCGGCCAGGCCCATTGTACTACAGTACGAATAATCATCTCAAAATAAATAAAAGGACATATGAACGCACACGAAATTGATTATCAGGTTTACGGGGAAGAAATGCAGTTCGTAGAGATTGAGTTGGATCCCTTCGAGACGGTTATCGCCGAGGCAGGTAGTTTTATGATGATGGATAACGATATTGAGATGACTACCGTGTTTGGCGACGGTAGTGCCCGCAACAGCAGCGGGGGTATTTGGGGTAAGGTGCTTTCAGCGGGCAAGCGACTCCTCACCGGAGAAAGCCTCTTTATGACGGCGTTTACCCACGGTGGAGAAGGCAAGCGCAAAGTCTCTTTCGCGGCTCCCTACCCCGGGCGCATCATTCCTCTTGATCTCACGGAGCACGAAGGCAAAATTATTTGTCAGAAGGATGCTTTTCTATGTGCCGCTAAAGGTACTGCGGTCGGCATTGAGTTTTCGCGCCGACTGGGACGTGGTTTTTTTGGTGGAGAAGGCTTTATTATGCAAAAGCTGGAAGGAGATGGTCTGGCATTTCTTCACGCGGGGGGAACAGTCATTAAAAAGCGTCTCGAACTGGGGGAAACACTTCGCCTTGATACGGGGTGCCTGGTAGGCTTTACCCGGGATATTGATTACGATATAGAAATGGTGCGCGGGGTACGCAACATGGTTTTTGGTGGGGAAGGCTTCTTCTATGCCAGACTGGAGGGCCCCGGCACCGTGTGGATTCAATCGCTTCCCTTCAGTCGTCTGGCCGATCGCGTTATTCGAGCTACCCGTCAGTATAGCAGTGGTGGCGGCAATAAAGGAGAAGGGAATATCCTGGGAGGCCTTGGCGATATGTTTGATGGAGACGGGTGGTAAAAGAAAGAAGGATGCTCTTGCCTGGACTCAGGCAAGAGCATCCTTCTTAGCATTAAGCGCGATTAGCATTATTTCTAATACGCCCGGACATTCTTTTTTTCCATGTAGTTGATAAAGGCCCGATTAACCACCCGGTTGCCACCGGGCGTAGGGTAGTTGCCGCTAAAGTACCAGTCCCCCTGATTATCAGGACAGGCAGCGTGGAGGCCTTCGATGGTCTGGTAAATGATTTTCACCTTTGGTTTTATACCTTTCGGTTTGATGATTTCGGCAATTTTATCCGACACTTCTTCGTAGGTGAATTCATCGTATAAGGCCTGCACCTCATTGGTGATTTCTTCCTTGGGTTTGTATTCCTGTGCTTTGCACCGCTCGTAGGCCTCTTCCAACAGATGCTCCTTTCCGTGCTGCTGGAGCAGCGCTACCAAGGCGCGAAAGGCCACAAACTCCCCCATTTTCGACATGTCGATACCGTAGCAGTCAGGATAGCGAATTTGCGGTGCCGATGATACCACCACGATCTTTCTGGGCTGCAAACGGGAAACGATTTGCAAGATACTATCCCGTAGGGTGGTCCCCCTTACGATAGAGTCATCAATCAGTACTAGCGTATCTTCGTTGTTTTTTACGATGCCGTAAGTGACGTCATAGACATGAGAAACCAGATTGCCCCGCGAAGTGGTATCCGCAATAAAAGTGCGTTGCTTGGCATCTTTAGCTACAATTTTTTCGATGCGCGGCGTCACAGAAAGAATCTTTTCCAGCTTTTTGGGCTTGAGCTTCTTATCGGCGACCAGTTGCATGATCTTTTCTTGTTTGATCGAATTTACGCGATTTTGCAGGCCGTACATCAGCCCGAAGAACGCCGATTCGGCAGTATTGGGAACAAAAGAGAAGACCGTATTCTCAAAATCGTATTTCACGGCTTTCAGAATAGGTTCTGTGAGTTGTTCGCCCAGTCGTTTACGCTCCAGGTAGATATCACGGTCGGTTCCCCGTGAGAAATAAATGCGTTCAAAAGAGCAGGCATTGCGGTCGAGCTGGTCAATAATAGATGCTTCACTGACCCTACCATTCTTTTTCACGATGAGGGCATGGCCGGGAGTCAGTTCCTGTACGCGATCAATGTGTACGTTAAAAGCAGTTTGGATAGCCGGGCGCTCGGAAGCCACTACGACTACTTCATCATCGCGGTAATAAAAAGCGGGGCGAATACCGCTAGGGTCACGCAAAACAAAAGCATCACCATGCCCGATGAGACCAGCCATGACGTAGCCTCCATCAAACTTTTTACAGGCTCGGCGCAACAGTCGCTGTATATCCAGTTGATCAAAGATCAGGTCGTTGATTTCTTTATTGCTGTAGCCGTCGGGCTTGTGCCAGGTATGCAACCGTTGCACTTCGTCGTCGAGGAAGTGTCCGATCTTTTCCAGTACCGTAACGGTATCTGACTTTTCTTTAGGATACTGCCCCAGGTCGACCAACTCTTCAAACAGTTCGTCGACATTGGTCATGTTGAAGTTACCGGCGAGGATAAGGTTACGAGTGATCCAGTTATTCTGGCGCAGGAAGGGGTGACAGGTCTCGATGGAGTTGTCGCCATGTGTGCCGTACCGCAGGTGACCCAGGAGCAATTCGCCGGTGTAGGGGGCATTTTCTTTTAGCCAGGCGGCATCGTTGAGCTTTCCGGGAGGCAGATCGGCAAACCGGGCGTATATTTTATTGAACAGGTCGTCCATGTAGTTGGGCGCTACACTGCGTTTGCGGCTGATGTATTTACTGCCGGGCTCCGGGTCGAGTTTTATGGTAGCCATACCGGCACCATCCTGTCCGCGGTTGCGCTGTTTTTGCATAAGCAGGCGCAATTTTTCCAACCCGTACAGGGCAGAGCCATACTTTTCCTGGTAAAAAGAGAGTGGTTTGAGGAGGCGAACCAGCGCTACCCCGCATTCGTGCTTGATGACGTCGCTCATGGAAAGGGCATTAAAGTCAGATAAACGAATAGTTGCCGCAGTCGAAATGGGTGAGGAATAACCAAAACCATTTCGTTGCGTATTCACTGGCGAAGCCATTGCTTTGCCGGTGTAATCAAAGTGCAAATGTAGGCGTATTTCCTGCGTTGCACAATTTGTGTATCCTAAATATACTGGTAACGGATGGTTTTGGAGTCCTGAAAAATGTTCGTTACCAGTAGTAGGTCTTGTTTTTTGATTTCCTTACGGAAAATATGGTCATCAACCGGACCGGATGACGGACCCGAAAACCATTGCCTGACTGCCGTGTTAATTATCTACTTGGGGCAGTCAGATGTATGAATACATCATCATGCGCCAAAGAGTTTTAATCGTTACCGGCAGGGTTGACCAGAAATAGGTAAACTGCTGGAAATATTGTACTTTGCAGGGTGCCTTTAGGGCACTAAATACATTGAATTATGGCACTATTACGGTTTTTTCGAGTACCCAGGCATCAGCGCTACGAATATAAGCCGCGTTACTGGGATCCCGAAAAAGAAGAATTACAAGAGCGCCTTGATCGCATTAATCAAATTCAGGGTGAAGGGACGGAAGCAATGAAGGCAAGGATCGCGAGTGGCCTCAAAAGAGGGTACCGCGGGGATCAGCGTTTGCGCAAGCAGCGAGCCATGCGCTCCAATTTGATCCTCATTGGTGTGATCGTAGCCTTGCTCGTGGTAGCTTACGCTATGCTGACCATCTATTTACCCGAACTGGTGGAGGCCATTGAAGGGTCGTCGGAGAGTGTTAATTGATCCGGTATGCGACAGGTTAAAGACGTCTCTGGCGTTCACATAGCGTATAAAATCACTTAAGTAAGTCCATCTTCTACACTAAACCGATTATAAAGGAGGCAAAAATTACCTTCTTCACCGAAAATCGTAATAAGATATGGCTGATTTGATTCAGCTCCTTCCCGATGCTATTGCCAATCAGATTGCGGCCGGCGAGGTCGTGCAACGGCCTGCCTCTGTAGTGAAAGAACTATTGGAAAACGCTATCGATGCGGGAGGCAGTACCATCAAGCTAGTGGTGAAAGATGCTGGAAAAACGCTGATTCAGGTTGTTGATGATGGATGCGGAATGAGTGAAACCGATGCTCGCATGAGCTTCGAACGCCACGCTACCTCCAAGATTCGTCAGGCCGACGATTTGTTTTCTGTGCGTACGATGGGTTTCCGTGGGGAAGCCCTGGCCTCCATCTCCGCGGTGGCTCAGGTCGAGCTGAAAACGCGCCGTAAAGCCGACGATATGGGAACCCGCCTGGTCGTCGAAGCGTCCAATGTGAAGAAACAAGAGCCCTGTCAGGCAGCTCCCGGAACGAGCATCTCGGTAAAGAATTTATTCTACAACGTCCCGGCCCGCCGTAATTTCCTGAAATCCGATGCGGTGGAGATGAAGCATATTACCGAAGAGTTTCAGCGCATTGCCCTGGCTAATCCCGACCTGCATTTGTCGATGTATCATCAGGAAGAGGAGCTGCAGCACCTTCCCCCCGGCAACCTGCGGCAGCGCATTAGCAAAGTGTTTGGGACACAGTCGAATAAAAAACTGGTGCCCGTGAGTGAAGAAACCGATATCCTGCGTCTGCGCGGGTTTGTCGGCAAGCCGGAGTTTGCGCGGAAGACCCGGGGCGAGCAGTACTTTTTTGTCAATAATCGCTTCATTAAAAGCGGATACCTGAATCATGCGGTATTCAATGCCTACGAAGAGCTTTTGCCGGAAGGCACCTACCCGTTATACGTGCTCTTCGTCGATATTGATCCTCGCCATATTGATATCAACGTACACCCGACCAAACAAGAAATTAAGTTCGACGATGAACGCCTGGTGTACAACTACCTGAGGGTCGCCGTGCGGCATGCGCTGGGGCAGCATAATATTACCCCCACCCTCGACTTTGATCAGGAGCAAGGACTGTACCGGCCTAATTATGGGTCGCGTTCGCGCAGTGAATCCTCGGGCGGAGGACGTTCTTCTTCCGTTGGGGGTACGGAGGCCCGCCGTGAACAGTCTAATCTAAAAAACTGGGAACGTCTGTACGAGGGCTTGGGACGCACTGAATCGTCCGCCGGTCAGCCAGAAGAGGAAGCTTTTTTACCCTTTCTCCAGCAAAAGCAACAGGAGCAAGGAACGGTAACGGTGGAAAGCGATTGGACAGAAGGAGACGACGAACAAAGCGGTAATGCGCTGCAGTCACCAACCAAAAACCCATACCAAATTCACGGTACTTATATTGTCAGCCACATCAAATCAGGATTCCTGCTGATTGATCAGCAGGCCGCTCACGAGCGCGTACTGTATGAGCATTACCTAAGTGTAATGTCGCAACAATCCTCCGTGGCACAGCAGCAGCTATTTCCGCAGACTATCCATCTTAGTGCGGCGGATGCCGATCTGCTGAAGCAGATTCGCGACGACATCAATAAGCTCGGCTTTGATGTGCAGGATTTTGGTAAAAATACATTCGTTATTAATGGTGTGCCGGCGGGGATGCTCGAAAATCAGGAACAACACGAACTGATTGAGCAATTACTGGAACAGTATAAGAATGGCCTGGAGCTCAAGTTGAATATGCAGGAGAATATAGCCCGGGCCATGGCCAAAGCAGCCGCCATCAAGCGAGGGCAGGTCATGCAGATCGAAGAAATGCAAAAGCTAATCGATCAGCTGTTTGCCTGCAGCAATCCATACAAGAGTCCTGGCGGCCGAAATTGCTTTCTCACCTACGAACTGGAGGCGCTGGCAAAACAGTTTGCCTAAATAGGCCGTTATGATGTACAGGTAATGTCCATCAGGTGGTTATTTCCCGTGACTCTTTGTATTTTTGCCGGTAAATTTAATGGAGTTTTATGTTTAGAATTTCTGAGGTGGTCAAGCACCTGCTGATTATTAACGTACTGATGTACTTTGGCACCATGGTGCTGTTAGGCGACCCCTCCGTCAGTTTCAATGCCCTGTTTAATGGGCAGGTTACGGAGCTAAGTTCCTGGGGGCGCTACCAATTGGCCATGTTTTATCCGACATCTGAATTTTTCCGACCTTATCAGTTGGTGACGCATATGTTTATGCACGGGGACGTCATGCACCTGTTTTTTAATATGTTTGCCCTGTTTATGTTTGGGCCCCCGCTGGAAATGACCTGGGGACCGAAGCGGTTCTTGTTTTTCTACCTGGGTACGGGACTGGGCGCTATGGTATTGTACCTTTTTGTAAAATACCTTGAGCTACAGACGGGGAATGTGTCGCCCAATGTGATTAACATTCCCATGTTGGGCGCCTCCGGTGCGGTATTTGGTATTCTGGCCGGGTACGGGCTATTATTTCCCAACTCGGTTATTCAGTTGCTCTTTCCACCGATTCCGCTCAAGGCAAAATACTTTGTCGCTATTTATGCCGGTATTGAATTATTTAGCGGGATTTCCTCTTTTGCCCGGGTGAGTAACGGCGGGGTAGCCCACTTTGCGCACGTGGGAGGTGCCTTGTTCGGGTTGATCATGATCCTCTACTGGCGAAAATTTGGCTCGCGACTCTGATAAACGAGCGACTCATCTAAAAAATGGGTACTTTTATGGAGTCTTATTGCGCAACAAAGTGCGTATAATTACATTACTATACTCGATGACGTGCGGGTAATATTTATTTACCAGCATTTGGAGTGTAGAATTATGAACTGGTAACGATAAGAAGCATGTTACGTTCGATTTGGGATGATGTTAAACGGGAGTTCAGCTACGGGAATATGGTAACCCGGCTGATTATAGCGAATATTGCCGTATTCGTAGCTTTCGGCTTTTTATTGCTGTTTTTCTGGCTGGGAAATGCCGGAGAAGTACCACCACTGTATTACACTATTCGCCGGTTCTTTATGATCCCGGCTGATGGCTGGGAGTTGCTTACCCATCCCTGGTCGATTATCACCCATATGTTTATGCATGATGGCTTCTTCCATATCTTATGGAATATGCTTATGCTCTATTGGTTTGGCCGTATTGTGGGTGATTTTATTGGCAACCAAAGAGTCCTGCCACTATACCTGCTGGGTGGGCTCGTGGGGGCAGCTATGTTCTTGCTCACGTCCAATTTGATGCCCAATGTCGTCGGCGCACAGTACGCCCTGGGTGCTTCTGCCGGGGTGATGGCTATTGTGGTAGCCGCCGGAGCTATTGCGCCTGATTACATCATGCGCTTAATTTTCTTGGGCGATGTAAAACTAAAATACATCGTTGCGGTGCTGATTTTCCTCGACCTGATGTCTATTCCCGCCAACCAAAATTCGGGGGGAGCTTTTGCCCACCTGGGTGGTGCTGCTTTTGGCTTCCTTTTTGTGCGTCAATTGCAGAACGGAGTCGACCTGGCTCAGCCCGTGAATGCTTTCCTCGATAGTATTGGTGCTTTTTTTAGTAGTCTGTTCGGTGGTGGCCGGCAATCTCGCCGTGGACCCAAGGTAGCCTATAAAAATCCTAACCTTAAGCGGCGTCCCCGCAGTGGAAATAAAAGTGGTAATGCCCGCTCTGATTCTGATCAGGATTATCAGGAGCGTCTCGATGCTATTCTGGATAAGATCAAAAAAAGTGGCTACGGCAGTCTTTCCGAAGAAGAAAAAGAATTCCTTTTCAACGCAAGTAAGAAATAGGCAACACTGTACCGCTCATCAGATAGCGTATGGTACCCCTGGCCGGAAATAAACTTTTCCTGAGTATAGGTTTTGTTTGTATAACCTTCATAGCTTCTTATTTTTGCGGAAGCATAAAAACCAACTACATGGCTAGCGAACTGAAGCTACACAACAGCTTATCCCGGGAAAAAGAACTCTTTAAACCCCTCAATAAGGATCGTATCGGTATGTACGTTTGTGGTCCTACAGTGTACAGCGATGTGCACCTGGGCAACTGCCGTACCTTTGTCAGTTTTGACATTATTTATCGCTATTTGCTGTACCTGGGATATAAGGTTCGTTACGTGCGCAACATTACCGATGTAGGTCACCTGGAGGGCGATACCGACGACACGGGAGCCGAAGACAAGATCTCCAAGAAAGCGCGCCTTGAACAATTGGAGCCCATGGAGATAGCCCAAAAGTACGCCAACGGGTTTCACGATATGATGCGCATCTTTAATACTCTGCCTCCCAGCATCGAGCCACATGCTACCGGCCATATTCCCGAGCAGATCAAAATGGTGCAGGATATTCTCGACAATGGTTATGCTTACGAAGCAAATGGTTCGGTGTACTTCGATACCATGAAATTCATTGAAGAAAAAGATTCTTATGGGCAGCTGTCGGGCCGTAAGGTGGACGAGCTGCTTTCCGAGTCTCGCGACAACCTCAAGAATCAGAGTGAGAAGCGGCACCCGGCCGATTTCGCCATTTGGATGAAAGCACATCCCGGCCACCTGATGCGCTGGAGCTCGCCCTGGTCAGAAGGCTTTCCGGGTTGGCACCTGGAGTGCTCGGCGATGAGTACAAAATACCTGGGCGAAACCTTCGATATCCATGGGGGAGGAAATGACCTGAAATTTCCTCACCATGAGAATGAGATCGCTCAGAACATGGGCTCGTGCAACTGCAGCGGTGCCCGTTACTGGCTGCACTCCAATATGCTGTTGATGAACGGTAAGAAAATGTCGAAAAGCGATGGCAACACCATTACGCCGACCCAGTTGTTTACCGGAGACAGCCCCCATATCTCTAAAGGCTATAGCCCGATGGTGGTTAAGTTCTTTATGCTACAATCGCACTATCGCAGCACCCTCGACCTGACAGACGAGGCACTGGCTGCCGCCGAAAAAGGATACCGCCGCCTGATGGAGGCCAACCGTACCCTGCAGGACATGGCCTATAACGGCAAAGATGAAGCCGGCGAACTGGATAAGGAAATCAAGGTACTACTCGAGCGGGTACACGCCGAAATGAATGACGATTTCAACACGCCAAAAGCACTGGCCGTACTTTTTGAGCTGGTGACTAAGGTGAATAGCCTGCAGGGCGGGCAACTTAGTATGAATACGCTTTCGCAAAAAACCTTCGAGCGCCTGCAGCATACTTTCGAGAATTTCCTCTTTACCGTTTTTGCTCTGCAGGATGAAACGGGTAGCGGTGGCGAGAATGGACAGGAAGACTTACTCGACGGCATCATGCAAATGGTTATTGAGCTACGGGCCCAGGCTCGGGCAAACAAAGACTGGGGAACGGCGGATAAAATTCGCGATACCCTGCAAGAGCTTAACATCGTGCTGAAAGACGGCAAAGATGGCACGACCTGGACGACTGACCTCTAGCTGAAGCCAAAGCACTCAAGGTCAACGGAGTTCCAGCTCCGTTCCTACAAGGTAAGCGAAGCTCCAGCTCCGCAACCCTTTTACGAAGCTGGAGCTTCGTTCTCCAACAAAATGCGTTGTGGTCCGTTAGGCGTATAGCTATTACATTGCTATGCCATTACTCAAATTTACCGACCGCGGCATCTACTGCGCGCAGGCCGATGTCTATATCGACCCCTGGCGCCCGGTGGATCGTGCCCTGATTACACACGGACATGCTGATCATGCCCGTTGGGGACACAAGCACTACCTGTGTACCCGTCTGGCTCGTCCCGTGATGCGGTACCGCCTGGGGCCAGTCAAGATCGAAACGGTCGACTACGGTGAAGCCCGTACCATCAACGGCGTTACCTTTTCCTTCCATCCGGCAGGCCACATCATTGGGTCCGCTCAGGTTCGCGTTGAATATAAAGGTGAAGTGTGGGTCGCTTCGGGTGACTATAAGATCGAAGATGACGGGTTGTCCACGGCGTTCGAGCCGGTACAGTGTCATACCTTTATTACTGAATCCACCTTTGGCCTGCCCGTATATGAATGGACACCACAGGAAGAGGTCATGGCCGATATTAACGCTTGGTGGCGCGACAACGTAGCTCAAGGCAAGGTAAGTGTACTCTCCAGCTATGCTCTCGGCAAGGCGCAACGGGTGCTGCACGGCCTCGATACTTCTATCGGACCCATCCTTACCCACGGAGCAGTCGAGAATACCAACGAGGTGTTGCGCAAGCAAGGCATTGTGTTGCCTGATACCAAACGGGTCGTGCAGGGCATGAAGAAAAAGGATTTTAAGAATGCCCTGGTCATTGCGACGCCCAGTGCTGTGGGATCTTCCTGGATGAAGAAGTTTCGCCCCTTCTCGCTGGGCATTGCCAGTGGGTGGATGACGCTGCGAGGTGCGCGCCGGCGTCGCAATGCCGATCGGGGATTTATCCTTTCCGATCATGCCGATTGGGGTGGGTTAAATCAGGCCATTGCGGCGACGGGAGCCCAGCGCGTGATTGTTACCCACGGATATACCGACATCTTTCGCCGGTGGCTACAGGAACAAGGCTACGAGGCTTATGCCGAAGCTACCGAGTTCGTAGGAGAACAAGACGAAGACGAAGACCAAGAAAATGAAGACGCTACAGAAGATTGAGTACGGATGAAGAAGTTTGCGCATTTATTTACCCAACTTGACCAGACTACCAAAACCAATACCAAGGTAGCGGCACTGGCCTCTTATTTCGCAGAAGCGGAAGATGAAGATAAGTTGTGGACGGTAGCTATTCTTTCCCATCGCCGGCCCAAGCGCAGTGTCAATACAACCTACCTGCGTCACTGGGGTGCCGAATACGCCAAGGTGCCGCTCTGGCTGTTTGAAGAATCCTACCATGTAGTGGGCGACCTGGCCGAAACAATTGCCCTTGTTCTTCCCGACCCAAAAGAAGAAAGCAGCCAAAGCCTCACCTACTGGATCAATTATATCGTAGCCCTGAAAGACCAGGACGAAGAGGATCGCAAACAGGCCGTATTTGCTGCCTGGGCACAACTGAATAAAACGGAGCGCTTCATCTTTAATAAACTCATCACCGGAGGCTTCCGGATGGGGGTTTCCCAAAAACTGATGGTGCGAGCCCTGTCGAAGTACTCGGGTATTGAAGAAAACAAACTCGCCCACCGCCTGATGGGCAACTGGACTCCACAAGAGACCACCTTTAAAGACCTGGTGCTCTCAAAAGACCCAACCGAAGATATCTCCCGGCCCTATCCCTTTTACCTGGCCTATCCCCTGGAGGACAAGCCCGAGGCATTGGGGAAACCATCCGACTGGCTGGTGGAGCACAAGTGGGACGGTATCCGCGGACAGATCATTGTGCGTGGCGGTGAACTCTTCGTCTGGTCACGGGGCGAAGAGCTGGTTACGGATAAGTTTCCGGAGTACCACCCTCTGGCCGATATGCTTCCCGACGGCACGGTGCTCGACGGGGAAATCATGCCCTACAAGAATGGCGAGCCCCTCCCTTTCAATAAGCTACAGACCCGTATCGGCCGCAAGAATGTGACGAAGAAAGTACGGGAAAATGCGCCGGTGGTTATCTTTGTCTATGACCTGCTGGAATGGCAGGGGGAAGACATTCGTGAACACCCGATGCGGGAGCGGCGGCAGTTGTTGGAGCAGTTAATGGCCGATTATGATACCGCAGGAATACTGCTGCTTTCCGAAACGGTGGAGGCGGATAGTTGGGACGGTTTACGAGAGATTCGCGAGCGCTCGCGAGAGTACAAAAGCGAGGGGCTGATGCTCAAGCATCTCGGCTCCACCTACCGAGCCGGCCGTAAGCGGGGTGACTGGTGGAAATGGAAAGTCGACCCGCTGATGATCGACGCGGTGATGCTCTATGCGCAGCGCGGCCACGGCCGCCGGGCCAATATGTTTACCGACTTCACTTTTGCCGTGTGGGATGGGGAGGATCTGGTGCCGTTCACCAAGGCCTATTCGGGACTGACCGACAAAGAATTCCGGCAAATTACCGCCTGGGTGCGCAAAAACACCCGGGAGCGCTTCGGGCCAGTGCGCAGTGTGGAGCCGCACCACGTCTTTGAGATCGCCTTTGAAGGCATTCAACGCTCCAGGCGCCATAAATCGGGCGTTGCGCTCCGTTTTCCCCGCATGAACCGCTGGCGCCACGACAAGCCCAAAGAAGAAGCCAATACCCTGGAGGACCTGCACCGCATGCTGGAGCAGTATGAGAGCTAACCTGGCCTAATTTTTAGCCGTGAAGGTTAAGCGAGACCTTCAGCCTCACGTTAAGAAAAGCTAGCGGGGGAATACCGTTTTCTGCACGCTCTGTATATGGCGCGGCCCGATGCGGCAACAGCCCCCGAGGATGTCCGCCCCGAGGGCATACCATTCTTTGGCCATAGCTAGAAAGGCATCAGGATCAGCGATACCCATCCAGGTTTTACTTTCCGTATGATAGGTTTCTCCGGAATTAGGGTACACCACGATCTTTTTAGCACCAATAACCGGTTTGATGGCCTGGATTAGGCCAGAAATATGGCTGGGAGCGGTACAGTTGACACCGATTGCAAAAATGTTGGAGTGCATAGCGAGCATGCTTGCTGCTTCCTTGATTGGCGTTCCGTCATTGAGGTGTTGTTCGTCCCGGCAGGAGAACGAAATCCAGGCTGGTTTTTGCGTATAGTGCAAAAGATCGGCCAGTACACCGGCCTCCATAACGCTGGGGATCGTTTCACAGGCGAACAAATCGGCGCGGGTACGGTCAAGGATTTGCATTCGTTCCCGGTGAAAGTCAAGCAATCTTTCCCGGGGAACATCATAATCACCCCGGTATTCTGACCCATCGGCCAGGTAGGCTCCGTAGGGCCCAATGCTGGCTGCGATCAGAGGACTTGGGGCAGCAGTTACTCCGTCCCGAAAGCGCTCAATTGCCTGTTCTGCCAGGACCACGGTCTGTAAGAGCATGGCCTCGGCTGCCTCCCGGTCGTAGCCCAGGGCCACGAAGCCCGGAATAGACGCCTGATAGCTGGAGGTAATCAGACACCGGGCTCCGGCGTCCAGGTAGCGGAGATGGGCCTGCACGATAGCTTCCGGATTGTCATCCAGGAGTCGGGCCGTCCATAAGGGGTGATGTAGGTCGCATCCCTGCGCTTCCAGGACATTGGAAAGGCCTCCGTCGATCAGTAGGGGGTACGTCATATGCATGATCGTGGTTCTTGCGTGGGATTTCGTCTGAATCTGGTGGAGGTTATTGATAATTTGCCCAGTACTGTGTTGTGTCGATGGCGCGTTTCCAGCCTTTTTTGAGGGCATCAACCTGTCTTTGCTCCATCTGGGGAAAGAACGTCTGATCAATGCTCCACAGGTCTTTGATTTCGTCGGTATTCTGCCAGTAACCGACAGCCAGGCCGGCCAGATAGGCGGCGCCCAGCGCGGTCGTCTCCACCGTCCTGGGGCGAATGACCTTCGAATTGAGCAGGTCTGATTGGAATTGCATCATTAGGTTGTTCCCAGAAGCACCACCGTCAACGCGTAGCTCTTTAATGGAGGTACCGGCGTCGGCCTCCATCGCATTGAGGACGTCCATAGTCTGAAATGCCATTGACTCGAGGGCCGCGCGGGCAATATGTCCGGATTGGGTGCCCCGCGATAGTCCGACCATGGTGCCGCGAGCCTCCTGATTCCAGTAGGGGGCACCGAGGCCGGCAAAGGCTGGTACGAAATACACACCATCATTGTTATCAACCTGCTGGGCCAGTGTCTCTACGGCTGAAGAGGATGAAATTAGTTGAAACCCATCGCGCAGCCACTGTACGACCGCACCGGCAATAAAGATACTGCCCTCGAGGGCGTAGGTCACGCGTCCATTGCGGCTCATGGCGATTGTGGTTAGTAGATTGTTCTTTGAGGGGATGAATTGTTCGCCAATATTCATCAGCATAAAGCAGCCAGTGCCGTAGGTGTTTTTGACCATGCCTTTGTCGACACACATTTGGCCAAAGAGGGCGGCTTGCTGGTCGCCGGCAATCCCGGCAATGGGTACTTTCGAAGCAAAGAGGGTGGTGGCCGTTTCTCCGTACACTTCGCTCGACGATTTGACTTCGGGCAGCATACTGCGGGGAATGGTGAGTAGCTCAAGCAGCTCGTCGTCCCAATCGTGGGTACGGATATTATACAGCATGGTGCGCGAGGCGTTCGTAGCATCGGTGACATGGATCTTGCCCCGCGAAAATTTCCAGATTAACCAGGAATCGACGGTGCCGAAGGCGAGCTTGCCGGCCTCCGCTTTTTGACGGGCACCCGGCACATTGTCCAGCATCCATTTGATTTTGGAGCCCGAGAAGTAAGCGTCGATGACCAGTCCGGTTTTTTCCTGTATCATACCGCCATGGCCTTCTGCTTTCAGTTGGTTGCAGTATTCGGCGGTGCGGCGATCCTGCCAAACGATGGCATTATGGATGGGGTCGCCCGTTTCCCGGTCCCACACAATAGTTGTTTCTCGCTGATTAGTGATGCCGATGGCAGCGATATTTTTGCCGTTCAGGCCGGCCTTGACGGTCGCCTCGGCGGCAACAGCGGCCTGCGTTGACCAAATTTCATTCGGGTCATGTTCCACCCAGCCCGATT
>Ga0102940_1000740_pt1 | contig 22056 bp, 22 predicted proteins | sample SalPonR2_C_D1_MG_FD_78215 | JGI IMG/M metagenome (GOLD analysis project Ga0102940, IMG submission 78215) | Salt pond soil microbial communities from South San Francisco under conditions of wetland restoration - Salt Pond MetaG R2_C_D1_MG | ecosystem: Environmental > Aquatic > Marine > Intertidal... | reverse complement strand
CGGAAAAGCAGCTGGGCATGAAAAAATTTGACGGAGATCCGGTTGATCTGCTGGAACCGGGGATTCCCAAGGCAAAAAAGATTCTTGAAAAAGAGGGCCTGCCGGTGACAGATGAGAATATTTTCATCATAGGGGCTCTGGCAACACCCGGTGGAAACAAGGGCCTGGATTTTTTGCAAGGGGACAGGCCTATCCATGTCCGGAAGAAAAAAACTACGACAAAGCCTTCCACCGAAACAACATCCCCCAAAAAAACTACATCTCCTAAAGAAACTACATCTCCTAAAGAAACTACATCTCCTAAAGAAACTACATCTCCTAAAGAAACGGCTTCCAAGGCAGAACCTGTTCCCGGTCCCTCTGCATCTGCTGATGGAAAAAAAGGCACCGTCTCCCTGAATTATAAAGTGACAGTTGATGGAAAAACCTATGAGGTCACAGTGGAAGATGAAACCGGGGATGTTACCGGCATCAGTGAGCCCCCAACCGAGTCTGAGGAAGCGCCCAAAGAAAAACCCAAGGTAAAGGTCAATGCCCAGATGCCGGGCAATGTGTATCAGATTTTGTTTGATGTAGGGGATACGGTTACAGAAGGGGAAACCCTGGTGATTCTGGAGGCCATGAAAATGGAAACCCCGGTGATGTCCCCTGCCAGTGGTGTGATTGCCGCCATTCCGGTGGTAAAGGGTCAGACCGTGCAGGCAGGCGAGGTGCTGTTGACCCTTGAAGAATAGCAGCCAGATAAAAAGGATGTTTACCATGTATAGGAAGAGCCCATTTTACGTCCTCCTGTGTTTTGCTGCGCTGCTTTTGCTGATGGAAGCCCCGGTGCAGGCAGCAGGCACTGCGGCCCAGGCTGCTGATCCGGAAGCGGTCCTTCTGCCGCCCATTTTTGAGATGGCTGCCAATTTTGTGAGATCCACGGGCTTGTTCAGTTTTTTGTTCCCGGAAACAGGGCGTTTTTTTGACGGTATCGGACAATTTGTCATGATCGGCATCGGGATTTTGCTCTTATTTCTTGCCATCAACAAAAAATTTGAACCCCTGCTGCTGGTACCCATCGGATTCGGCGCCATTTTGGTGAATACGCCTGTGGCCGGCATGGCAGATCCGGGCGGGGTGTTGTATTATATTTATACCATCGGCATTAAAACCGGAGTATTTCCGCTCTTTATTTTCATGGGTGTGGGGGCCATGACCGATTTCGGGCCTTTGCTTGCCAATCCCAAAACCGTTCTTCTGGGGGCTGCGGCCCAGGTGGGTATTTTTATCACCCTTATCGGTGCATTGGTTTTATCCGAGTTTGTGCCGGGCATCCATTTTGACCTGTTTGATGCAGCTTCCATCGGTATCATCGGGGGAGCGGACGGTCCCACCGCCATATTTTTGTCCAGCCAGCTGTCTCCCCATCTGGTGGGTCCCATTGCCGTGGCAGCCTACTCTTATATGGCCCTGGTGCCCATGATTCAACCCCCTATCATGCGGGCTTTGACCACAAAAAATGAGCGTAAGATCCGCATGACCCAGCTGCGGCCGGTGGGGAAAGTGGAGAAAATATTTTTCCCGTTGATTGTTCTGGGGCTCTGTGTGCTGCTGTTGCCGTCAGCCGCTCCCCTTATCGGTTTTTTCATGTTCGGCAACCTGATGCGCGAATGCGGGGTGGTGGAACGGCTTTCCCAAACTGCCCAGAATGCCCTGATCAATATTGTCACCATCCTGCTGGGCCTGGGTGTGGGGGCACAGCTGTCTGCGGCACAGTTTTTGAACCTGTCCACACTGGGGATTCTTCTGCTTGGCTCTATTGCCTTTTCCATCGGCACGGCATCCGGTATCCTCATGGTGAAACTGATGAACCTGTTTTTAAAAACCAAGATCAACCCTCTCATCGGTTCTGCCGGGGTATCTGCTGTTCCCATGGCAGCCCGGGTGAGCCAGAAACTGGGCATGGAAGCCGACCCCCAGAACCACCTGCTCATGCATGCCATGGGACCCAACGTCGCAGGTGTTATCGGATCTGCTGTGGCTGCAGGCGTGCTCCTGACCTTGAAAAGCCTGGTGATATGATGAATTTTATTAGGAGGAAAACATGACCATCCGTGTATTGATGACCAGAAGGGTTCCCAGACTGACCAGCGGCATGGACCTGTCTTTGCTGCCGACATTGTCTGAAATGCTCATTGACCTGCGGGCCATGGCGGACCGCCAGCCAGGGTATATTTCCGGGGAGACACTGCGGAATGTGGATGATCCCCATGAATACCTTGTGATCAGTACATGGAAATCCCTTGAGGCATGGAACTGGTGGATGCGCAATAATGAGCGGGCTGAGCTGGAAGGCCGGATTGATGCCCTTTTAGGGTCTTCAACCGTTTACAAGGTTTTCAGTTATGACTGACCCTGACATGCCATAAAAAAAATAACAAATGCCCGGCAGCATGACACTGCCGGGCATTTGTTTTGACGATATCTTCAGACAGAAGTGAAATAATTATGCCACAGTGGCTATCAGATCCCCTTCTTCCACTTCATCGCCCACATTTTTCACAATTTTTTCAACCACACCGTCACAGGGGGCATACACGATAGTTTCCATTTTCATGGCTTCGATCACCATGATTTCGGTATCCTGTTCAATGGTTGCGCCTGTTTCAATGTCCATTCTGATGATTTTGCCTGGTAAGGGCGCTGTTACTTCGTTTGCCATGGTTTTTCTCCTTTGGTTATTTTTGTTTTCTGTAAAATTGTATGTATCAGGTGTTAACCGCTAGGTTATGCCATTTTTATCAGGGCGCCAGCAGGGTGATGAATATGCCTGCAGCGATTACCGTGCCGATGACCCCTGCCACATTGGGCCCCATGGCATACATGATCAGATAGTTCCGTTTGTCCGCCTCTATGCCGACCTTGTGTACCACCCGTGCTGCCATGGGAACCGCTGACACGCCGGCAGCGCCCAGCAGCGGGTTGATCTTTTCCTTTGAAAACAGGTTCATTGCCTTGGCCAGCAATAGGCCTGTCATTGTGCTCAAAATAAAGGCGATCAGTCCCAGAACAAAGATAAACAGCACCTTGGGCTGCAAAAAGATGTCCGCGTGCATGGTGGCGCCGATGGGCAGCCCCAGAAAAATGGTGACAATGTTCATCAATTCATTCTGTGCCGCACCTTTGAGCCGTTCCACCACACCGGATTCCTTGAACAGGTTTCCCAGCATCAGCATGGCAATGAGCGGTGCAGATGCCGGAATGAGCAGGATGATAAGAAAGGTGGATACAATGGGAAACAGCAGTTTTTCCCGCTTGCTCACCGGCCGGGCCTTGGCCATTTTTATCTGACGTTCCGCTTTGGTGGTCATCAGCCGCATGATGGGCGGCTGGATAATGGGCACCATGGCCATGTAGGAATAGGCTGCCACAGCGCAGGCCCCTAAAAGCTGGGGTGCCAGCTTGGAGGAAATAAAGATGGTGGTTGGTCCGTCAGCCCCGCCGATCATGCCGATGGTGGCAGCTTCCATGATATTGTATCCCATGGCATGGGAGGCAAAAAAGGTCAGATACACCCCGGCCTGGGCACCGGCCCCTAAAAAGATCAACCGCGGGTTGGCCAGCAGGGGGCCGAAATCCGTGAATGCGCCTATGCCCAGAAAGATCAGCGGCGGGATAATTTCCCAGTGGATGCCGTAGTGGTAAAATTTCCACAGCAGTCCCAGCTCAGGTTCCATCAGTCCGCTCAAGGGCAGGTTCACCAACAGGATACCGAACCCGATGGGCAAAAGCAGCAGCGGCTCATATTGTTTTTTTATGGCCAGAAAGATCAGGGTCAGGCCGATAATCCACATCACGATCATACCTGGTGTCAGGTGCACAAAACCGGTTGTGTTCAGCAACGAATATAAGTTATTTATCATCCTGGATATCTCCTTTCTTTTTTCGTGCCATGCGGTCAACGACAAAGGCAGTGATTTTAATAGACAGGTACAGCATGGTCATACCGAAAAAAACACTGATAATGCCTTGAACAAAAATTCCACCAGGTGACATGTTTCCGTTCCTTTTTTAGCTGTTACAGGTGCAACAAAGTTGTCATGCGCAACCATTAAAAAATTCTGACAACCTTAATGCATGCCTGAAAATTTGTCAACATGTAATCATAAATGTAATCATATATGTGATTATGATATCAAAAAAAGGGAATTAAGTGATCTGGAGGGGTAATCGTCCTGGATAAGCGTCGTGGTGTGTCATCTGCATCTGATTTCAATGCTGTTTTTTGAGTTCATCAACCCGGGTACGGCCGGACAAGGGAACCCCGCTTCGGTAGGAGGCCCGGGCAATGAGATGGGCAGCCACAGGGGCGGTGAACAAAAGCAGGGCAATGATGAAACCGGCCCGCAGAAAAATGCCTGTCTGCTGATGGAAAAAGGCATGGGCCAGGACCACCAGGCCGGCCCCGAGGGTCCCGGCTTTGGTGACCGCATGCATGCGTGTCAGGGTGTCCGGCAGCCGGATCACCCCCAGTGCCGCCACCAGACAGAAAAGGCTGCCCAGGATCATCAGGGTGCCGGTGAGATATTCAATCATGGAATCTCCTTTTTTCTGGAAGGTGTTTCTGGAAGGTGTTCACAGGGGGTGTCTGATTTTTGGTGGTGATCAGGTTGGGATGGTTTTTTTTGGGAGCCTTTCTGGATGAATCTGGCCAGGGCGATGGTGCCTAAAAAAGCGATACAGGCATAGGCAATGGCCACATCCAGGTAGCTGGTTTCCCGTGTATGGATGGAAAGAATCACCAGAAAGGTCACCACCAGAACAGACAGCAGGTCCATGGCAACCACCCGGTCCGCAGCAGTGGGGCCTTTTGACAGGCGCCGCAAAAGCAGAAGCATGCCGGCCAGCAGTATGGCCATGGACACCTGGCCTGCCCCATGCAGAAAAGCAGTTCCCCCGGTCATGACCGCATCACCTCCAGTATCCGCCGTTCCAGTCCGTTTTTGATGTCTGCCCTGGTTTTGTCAATCTCTTGAAGAAACATGACATGGACATACAGGATTTTTTTGTCTTCCGACAGGTCCACACTCAGGGTGCCCGGGGTCAAAGACAACAGGTTGGCCACCAGAAAAATTTCCAGATCTGTCCGGGCCGTCAAAGGTACCCCGATGATACCCGGGCGATTGATGTGTCCGGGGGTGATGACATCCCAGGCTACCTGCAGGCTGGAAACCATCAGTTCCCCAAAAAAATAAGCAGCCAGGTTCAGGGTTTTGGGCAGTTTTGTAAAGTATCCGGTTTCCGGATACAGGGGGCTGGAAAGCCACAAAATCAGGTATCCCACGGCAAAACCGGACACAAAGACACCAATGCTGCCCGAGCCCAGCAAAAGGGTGAACACACCGGCAAAAAAGATGTTGAGCAGAAAAAGCGGCATCAGCCACCTCCTTTTACAGCACGTACATAGGCTGCAGGATTCATCAGCTGTTCACCGGCTGCAAGTGACAGCTGCATGACCGGCTCCATGAAGAGTCCCAGGAGTACCGTGAAAAGGCACAAGCACAACACCGGGGCCATCATCCAGGCAAAATGGTTCTTTGGCAACGGCAGGGGGACTTTTCGGGGAGATTGTTTCCAGAAAGCTTCCAGCCAGATTTTGGCCATGGAAAACAGTGTCAGCAGCCCCACAGCCGCCGCAACAGCCGCTGCTGTGTAATGGCCGCTCTCCAGGCAGGCGGAGATGATCAGCAGTTTGGCCCAGAAACCCGACAGGGGGGGGAACCCGGCCAGGGAAAATGCCGGGATGAAAAATCCGGCAGAAAGCAGACCATGGGTTTTGTAAAGGCCGCCCATATGGGACAGGTGAAATGTGCCGGTGGCCCTGTGGATGAGACCGCCCGCCAGAAACAGGTTGGATTTGGCAATAATGTTGTGCACCATATAGACCAGGGTGCCGGCCAGGGCCAGGGGGGTGAACACGGCAAGTCCCAGTATCATATATCCCACCTGGCTGATGATGTGAAAAGACAGGATGCGGCGGATATCCATCTGGGATGCTGCCGTCACAACCCCGGTTACCATGGTGAGCATGGCTGCACCCATCAGGATGGTGTGGGTGATGTGGGTCTGGGTGACAAACACCAGGGTAAACAGCCGGATCAGGGCATATACCCCCACCTTTGTGAGCAGACCTGCAAAAAACGCAGCCACTGCAGCCGGCAGGGTGTGATAGGCTGCCGGCAGCCAGAAGAACAAAGGAAACAGGGCCGCTTTTATGCCGAATGCCGTCATCATCAGCATGGCGGTGCTGGTGAACAGGGCGGTGTTTTCCACCTGTGCGGCCTTGTCATGCAGGTCAGCCAGGTTCAGGGTGCCGGTAAGCCCGTACAGCAGCCCGATGGCGGTTATGAGAAACAGCGTTGCCAACAGGTTCAATACAACGTATTTCACGGCATTGGTCAGGCGGCCGGCCGGGTTTTCCATGACCATGATACCAAAGGATGCCATGAGCATGACCTCAAACCACACATACAGGTTGAACAGATCTCCTGTGAGAAATGCCCCGCAGATGGCACCTGTTAGAACCTGCATAAAGGGATAGAACCCGGCTTTTATCTGCCGGGTTTCTATGTCTTTTGCGGCATAGACCACCACTGCCGTATGGATGACTGCCGTAACCAGCACCATAACCCCGCTCAGATAATCAGCCACAAGGCAGATACCGGCAGGAAAGGGCCAGGCCCCCACCCACAGGACAATGACGTTTTGTTCCATTACCTCTGCCATGAGCAAAAAGCATATGAACAGGTGAGCCAGAGCCCCGGCAATGGCCACTGTGCCGGCATGGCGGTCTTTCACCCTTGCAAGGATGAACAAAACTGCAACCACCAGGGGCAGCAGGATGGGAAAGGCCGGCAGGTTTGTCATTCTTTTCCCTTTTGCCCGGTAATTTCCGGCAGATCGGTTTCGTCTGTTTCAAGAACAAACCGGTCCTGGTCAGCATCCAGGGTACCGGTCTGGTCATGGGTGCGAAACAGCAGGATCAGCAGGAAAATGGTCATGGCAAACCCGATCACAATGGCGGTGAGTATCAATGCCTGGGGCAGTGCATTGGCAGCCGGAGCCGCAAGAAGGCTTTGTTGTGCACCAATCAGCGGGGGATTCACAGGGGCCAGTCTTCCGGCGGTAAAAATCAGCAGGTTTATTGCATTGCCCATGAGGATAAGGCCGAAAACAAAGCGTATCAAAATCCCTGAAAGCATTAAAAAAAAGGCTGCGCTGACCATCAGTCCCACCACAATTGCCAGAAAATGTTCCATGGCTAGTTTTCCTCTAAGGCCAGTAAAATGGAAAGAATGGCACCCAGAACCGCCAGAAAAACCCCCATGTCAAAGATCAGCGGCGTGCCCACGGAAAACCCGTTCCCATGCCACCAGATTCCCGTGAGAAAAGGGGTTCCCGTGAAAAGGGCCGGCAGTCCTGCTGCCATGGCCATGGCCAGGCCGGTCATGGCCATGGTAGCCGGGCGGATGCGGATGGCCCGGCGTACCTGGTCCGCCCCCTCGGTGATGGCAAACAGGGCAAAAGCGGTCCCTGCCAGAAGGGCGGCGGAAAACCCGCCCCCTGGTTCATGGTGGCCCCGAAGCAGCACATACACGGCAAATACCAGCATCAGGCCCACCATGAGGTGGGTGGCGGTTTTTAAAATAACCGACTGCATTACCCCTCCTTGTGTCTGCGGATCAGGGTTACCGCTGCCCAGGCAGCCAGCACCACCACGCAGATTTCCCCTAAAGTGTCCAGGCTCCTGAAGTCCACCAGAATAACATTGACGATATTGCGGCCGTGGGCGGCAATATAGGCATGGTTTTCAAAAAAGGCGGTGAGAGTCCGGTCCAGGGGTACCTGTAAAACACCCATCAGCACGGTGGTCAAAACAAGGCCTGCCCCCAGGGACAGACCGGCATCCTTGATGGTTCTGGAATATGGTCTTTTGGTGACCGTATCCATGGGAGGCAGCCGCAGCAGTACCAGGGATACGAAGATGACGGTCAGGGTTTCCACCAGCAGCTGGGTCAATGCAATATCCGGCGCCCCGAAAACAAGGAAAATCAGGGCCACCCCTGATCCCACACCCGCCAGTCCGCCGATGGCGGAAAGCCGTTTTCTGGCGGTAACCACCACACCGGTGGATGCCAGGATAAAGGCAAACAGACCAAATGCGATATGGGGGCCAACGATTTCGGGTAACACCAGGGCAGCAGGGAAATGACATATCCAGGGCCATCCCACAGCCGCCACCATGGTAAAAATGGTGACAAACAGATAAAAGTGCAGAGACCCGTTCTGAATTTTTTTGGTGAAACCGCCGGCCAAGGAAAGAAACCCATCCAGGGCGCGCTGGTACAGCTCAGGGGTTGTGATCCAGGACCGCTGCACAAAGGTTTCAACCCCATGCCGGAGCAAAATACGGTAACGATAGATGAGGCTGCCCAGGGCCAGGGTAAGGATGCTCAGAAAAAGGGGCAGGTTGATGCCGTGGAAAAAAGCCAGCCGGATGTCTGCTCTGTCCGGATGGATGGAAAATACCGCCGGCTGTACCAGGTTTGCGGAAACCCACTCCGGTATGATGCCGAAGATGATGCCCACTGTGCCCATGACGGCCGGGCCCAGGCGCATGGTCCAGGGGGCTTCCTGAACAGCCTGCATGTTTTGTGGTGGTTTTTGCAAAAAAGGGGTGATAAGGATGATGGCTGCCACAGCTGTCATCAGGGCGTTGGATATCAGGGTGGCACCTGTGGCAAAGGCTGGAAACATCTCTTCGGCCAGGGCACCTTCATACATGATCTCTTTGCCGATGAACCCGAAAAACAGCGGAAACCCTGCCATGGACATGGTGGCAGCTGCCACGGCCAGGGCTGTCAGGGGCATCTGTTTTAACAACCCGCCCAGATGTGCAAGGTCCCTGGTGCCGGTCTGGTGGTCAATGCTGCCCACGGCCAGAAACAGGGCTGCCTTGTAAAGGGCATGGACCATGAGAAACGTGGCTGCAGCTGTGAGGGACAGGACATTTTTGCCCCCCAGAAACAACGTCAGAATCCCTAAAGCCATCAGGGTGGTATAGGCCAGAATCCGTTTGAGATCACAGGGGGCCAGGGCCTGGACCGCCCCCCACAGGGCGGTGGCACCACCGATGACCACCAGGGTCCCCATCCACAGGGAGGTGCCGCCCAGGACAGGGTGAAACCGCATGAGCAGGTAGATGCCTGCCTTGACCATGGTGGCGGCATGGAGAAACGCACTGATGGGGGTGGGGGCGGTCATGGCATTGGGCAGCCAGAAGTGGAAAGGCACCTGGGCGGATTTGGTCATGGCCCCCACCAGAATACAGATGAAAACAGCCGGATACAGGGCATGGCTGCGGATGAGATCCCCGGAATCTGCCAGGAGGCTCATGGTCATGCCGGCACCGCAGGTTTTCAGCAGAAGAATGCCCATCAACAGAAAAAGACCGCCGCCGCCGGTTATCAGAAGGGCCTGGCGGGCATTTTCTCTGGCAGTTTTTTTTTCATGGTCAAACCCGATGAGCAGAAAGGACAAAAGGGTGGTGGCTTCCCAGAAAACGAAGAGCAAAAGCAGGTTGTCAGATAAGACAATGCCCAGCATGGCCAGCATGAACCCGTGCAGATACAAAAAGAACCGGCCCAGGTGTTGATGCCCGGCCATATAGCTTGATGCATACAGGCAGACAAAAAAACCGGTCATGGTGATGATCAAACCAAACAGAAGCCCCAGGCCGTCCAGGCGGAAGGCCAGATCCAGGTCCAGGCTGGGCACCCAGGGCCACTGGACAGCAAAGATATCTCCATTTGCCACCCGGGGCCAGGCAAAACACAAAAGCCCGAACAGCGCAAGGGGCAGAAAACTGGAAAAAAGCCCACCCCTGCAGCATGCCGGCGGTTTTTCAATGTCTGGCAGGGGCGGTTTCATGGCTATTGGGATAAAAACAAAGGAATTTCCGCTGAATGGATGGTTTCCAGCACCGTATCTCCCAGCAGGCTCCGCTTGATGATGTTCTGGGAGCTGTTGCCCATGACGATAAGGTCGGCATCATGGTCATGGGCAAAAGAGAGCAGATCAGACCGGGGGCTGCCTTCCACAAGGTCGGTATCCACGTCAAATCCATGGGACTGGCAGTAATCAGCTGCTTTTTCCAGCAAAAATGGTTCCGCTTCCTTGTGCTTTGTAAAGTGGACAAGGCGGATCGCAGCCCCGGGCCAGGGATTTAACAGCAGGTAATCTCTGGTGGCCCTTGCAGATTCCATGGAGCCGCTCAATGCCACCAGCACCTTTTTGACAGGGCGGTATTTCTCCGCCACCGCCAGGATGGGACGGACCCCCTGGCGCAGCAGTTTGATGATGGCCTTGTCCGGATCTGTGACATAGCCGTATTCAAATATACTGCGAAGCCCGAAAATGGTCAGGTCATTGAAGCGGTCTTCATCGATCATGGCTTCAAAGGTGTCCCCCTGTTCATACTGGATACGGCGGCACACCACCTGCTGGTTGCTGCAGTGTTCCTTGAAAGCGGCGATGGCCTGTTCCGTGCCTTCTTTGGTGACCTGTATTTTTTTTTCGCGCATGCGCTGGGCATAGACACCAGCTCCGGCGGGGACCGGCCCCACATTTTCCAGTTTTTTGGTGTTCACAATGGTAACACCGGTGAGCTGTGCCTGGTGGAGGTCTCCCAGTTCCGTGGCCCACTGGGTGGCGGCTTTGGTAAATGGTGTTCCGCCCAGTCCCACAAGTATCCGCTTGATCATATATTGGTATCTCCCTTGCAATTTTGGTTGCTGTTCAGTCTACCAGACCCAACGCGGCAGTGCAATTGAAATCTGGTCAGGCCGGGGTCAAAAGCGGTTTTCCGCAAGCTTTCTGCGCTGGTTTTCGGTCCAGTCGATGCGGCTCATAAGACCCTGGAGTATCCGGACATCCCGGGGGGTCAGGCCGGCATCCCCGAACAGGCGGCGGAAGGTCCGCAGCAGATGGTCCGGGTTCTGGGGGTCCAGAAAATCGATGTCCAGCAGGGTTTTGCGCATGTGGGCATACAGGCTTTCCATCTCTTTTCCCGAAGCCGGCTGTTTGGGTTTGGGATCGTGAAACGCGTCGTTGGTTCCGGATTTGAGAAAGACTTCATACAGCAGGACCGCCAGGGCATGGCTCAGGTTCATGGAGGGATAGGCATAATGGGTGGGGATGGTGACAAACCGCTGGCACAGATCCAGGTCCCGGGTTTCCAGACCGGTGTCCTCTCTGCCCAGCAGCAGGGCGCAGCTGACATCCGGTCCGGATGCACTGATCTGCCGGGCCGCCGTGGCCGGGGTGAGAAAATGTTTGCGGTATTTGCCGAACCTGCGGGTGGTGCCGAAGGTGAGATGGATGTCGGACAGGGCGGCTTGCAGGTCTGGAAAAATGGCTGCATTTTCCAGTATCTCCACCGTGCCCAGGGCCATTTTCCGGGCCTCCAGGGACCGGAACTCTTTGCAGGGATTCACCAGCCGCAGCCGGCTGACCCCGAAGTTCATCATCACCCGGCACACCGAGCCGATATTCAAGGGACCCTGGGGTTCTTTCAACACAATGACAAGGTTTGGATCATTCATTTCATTTTCAGCAGCCGGGGTACCGGCCAGTCGGTGGCAAATCCCATTTTCTCCAGCATGCGGATGCCGGCATCCACATGTTTCCCTGCCTGGGCAACCCCGTGGGAATCATCTCCCGGCACCATGGGGATCTGTCGGGAGTGGATCTTTTCTATAATGGATTTTGCCGGATAGGGTTCTGCCTCTCCCCGGGCCAGGGGGCGCAGGTTCAGGTCCATGACAAGATTCAAATCTTTGATCAGGTCCAGGTTCCGGTCGATCTTTGCAGCGATATCCGGCTGCAGTACCCGTGCGGTATAATCAGGATCATGGATGCGGACCAGGTCGAAATGGCCCACCACAAAGGGCTGAACTGCCTGGATCATTTCAAACTGCCGGTCGAAATATGCCAGGTAGAGATCCGCCACAGACCCGCAGGCCCTGACCGCCGCCCCATAGGATTGCGCAGAATAATCAAAGCAGATATCTGCCACATGGTGCACCGATCCCACCAGATAATCCGGGGAAAACGCTGCCGCCAGGTCCTGAATATGGGGCAGATACCCGGTGAATGCTTCTGTTTCCATGCCGGCAAAGATCCGGATCCGGTCCGCCATATCCACCTTCAGCTGCCTGACAGTTGCAAAATACCTGGTAAACCGTTGATACATATGGTTCACGGTCAGGCCCTGTTCGATCTCTTCCGGATACAGAAACGTCGGGTGATTTGGCGGGATATGCTCGGTGATCCCCACCTGTCTGAACCCCAGTTGAATATACTGCTGGATGATATCTGCCAGCCGGTCTTTGGCATGGCAGCAGAATTCACCGGAATGTCCGCCGTGCAGGGATATGGGGCCAAAAAGGGTCATGGACCGGTTTGTACCATTAAATGCGGTCAATGAAAAGGGTTTTTACGACGTCACATGCCGGTGAGGGTCAGGGCAATTTTCCGGGTTCGGGGGCCGTTGTCATGGTTGATTACCACCACCTGCTGCCAGGTTCCGGTGACAAGCCCTCGGTCTCTGACCGGCACACTCAGAGACGGCCCCATCAATGCGGCCTGGACATGACTGTGCCCGTTGCCGTCATGCCAGGCCTGCTCATGGGCATATTCTTGATCCGGGGGTGCCAGGGCCGTGATGGCCCGCTTGAGATCCGCCACCACACCGGGTTCATACTCGATGGTTGTCAAAGATCCGGTGGAACCGATGACAAACAGGTGCAGCACCCCGTTCACCACCTTGCTGGATGTGACAAACCTGCGCAGTTCCGGGGTAATATCCCGGATATCCGGACCGGTCTTCAGGTCCGCTGTAATGGTATGGCAAACACTCTTGAATTCTGACATCGCCTTAATTCTCCGCAAAAATACCTGTTGGTATTGTGGTGTTTTTCTTGACGTCTGACATGAGGGAAGGAGGTCGGTGATTTTGAGGTGTTTATCAGCTTTCGGATTGTTCTGGTATCCTTCTGGAAATTCAGGTCTGAATCCTTTTGCTTTGGATAATGATCCTTGAGCGCCCGATTTCACAAATCAGATCATCTATGTGCAATATCTAATGTTTCTATTGTTTGGACTGTAAAATGAGACATTTTTCATTGTGATGGTGTGTAAATCTTTTCCGGGTCAAGCATGTAGGTCCAGGGCAGATTCGCGTTTTTCCAGCCATTAACAATTCGACGGCCATGTTCAGGATGGCCAGGCTGGTTGAAAATATCACCCTCAAAGCCATCTGTTATATTGTATACCCCCTGAACCCGGCTTTTGCCAATTGATTAACTGACCAGGCGCTGCGCTGGCCTGAACGGCACAGAATCAACAGGGTCTGATTTTTATTAAACCGGCTGGCAACCATTTGCACAAAATCCGGGGTGGGCCGCATATGATATTGGCGGTTGCGGATATCAAACTGATGGGTCATAAAAGCCACCGGGATATTAAAACCCATGAGCGAATGCCCCGTAAAAAAATATTCTTCAGGAGTCCGGATATCAATAATAATTACGGAGTCCGGATTTTTTAGCCACATGGCATGGGCTTGTTCTGCCGTGACATACAGATTTAGAATGGTTTGTTTGCCTCTGGGAATATCTGTGCCAGTATCACAAAAGATCTGTGATGCACCCAAAAACGCCCAGATGCAAAAGACCCATCCAATTTTTAAAATCAACGGCTTCACGTATTGTTCCATGCTAATATTTTTATTGGTTACATACCAGGTGCAAAAAATTTATTTTTGGTTCCATTCATATGTGAATTGAGGGACTTCAGGTAACGAATATCCAAATATCAGACCCCATAAATCATCAGGTATTTCAAGCTCATATGTTTGTATGAATTTTATCAGTTTGGGAAAACTTGAAATGAACACGTAAGCATTACGCACTCCCCGCACCGGCAAGCTCCATAGGTCAAATCCTTTCTTGGTTCTTATGGTAAACGCATAAGGATATCCTGACAGGAACTCATAGAGTTCAAGGATTTTTTTCTTGTTACCCGAAAAAATAAAATTTAGGACAGGCTTTTCCAAACGGTCGATCAGCTCAAACTGTTTCAGATCCTCAAAGCCAGTATGAAGTATACCTTCATATTTTTGCAAAATGATATCGCCCAGATGGGGCCTATTTTTTACAGGCTCACCTGGTTTACCTATCCCAGTAGCATTTTTCATTTTACCTGTGGCATGTCTATTTGATGTTTTTACCAGAGGAAAGATCATATTCGTTGAGCTTGGAATGGTTGGTAAAGGCCACAAAAATGGTAGGAACGGCCGGCATGATGGTCGGCTTATACGTCTGGACTGCTTTGAGAACCTCGGTAAACGGAGGATTGCCCGCCCTGGGGTCAGGGATGCAAACCAGGCGGCTGCCCGAGGCTGTAGCAGAGAGCAGGGCCACGGTGATGCCGAAGCTGTGGTACCAAGGCAGGACGCCCAGGAAACAGTGGAATCCGCCCATGCGCGCCCGCTCCGGTAGTTTACCCTCTTCATGGACCAGGCGCAAACATTCAAACAGGGCCTCCACCTTTCCAATGCCTTTGGCTGCAAGAAAATTGGCAATGCGATCGGCAGTGTTCCTTACTTGAGCATAGGTTTTTGTGGCCCCGTTGAAGATAGTATACACCTGGTCAGGATACTTGGCTGCAGAGTCATCCAGTAATTTAAAAATGGGATAGTGATAGTCAGCCACTGTTCTGGAAACACTTTCGGGCCAAAATGGGGTGTTCCAATCGGTCATCGGGACCTCCTTTATCTATAGTCGAAATGCTCTGCGGCAATAGCAGCATTTTATTTGCAACGGAACAGGGGTACCTCAATCATGAAACAAGGTTTATTTCCTTATATCGTGGATTCCTTGCGTTGAAAAGTGGTTTTTGATTATTTTTCTACCATACACAAAGGGTTATCAGTGTGACCCGTCCTTTTATTTTCGGCATGCTGCCGATTCTTTTTATTTTGATATCATTGAATGGCGCTGGTTTCTTGTATATGACCGATCAAACTTGTTATCTCTGCATCAATGGCCTGGCGGTCTGCCAGTTGATTGAAAAATGCATCCACAGTCTGGCCTGTACCAAGTCCCAGGATGAAACCCAGTACTGCGCCCCGGTGCACATTGTCACCTCCCAGGTTGGTATTGGCCAGCAATGCGGCTTTCAGGTCGTCTGCATATACATAGGCAAGATACAGAATGACCGGCCAGGAATCGGTGATATAGCAGGCCGTGGAATAACGGCCGCCCGCTACTTCATTGTCGGAGCGCACCTGTGAAGCAAGCCGCTTCAGATCGAGCCCCATGGACCGCCGGGCGGTGTGGGCAATAAGCTGCTGCAGCGGCTCATCATTTTTTCTGAAAAGCAGCCCTTGCACCAGTTGTACAAAGGCATCACTGATCCGGGCAAGAAAGGCATCCGGATGGGTGAGAAACAGGTGTTCCCGGCAGAGCTCCTGTACCTTTTCCAAAGAATTTTTCTGCAGAAACCCGGCAATGGCAATGGGACCCAGCATCACCAATCCCCCCACCGAGGGGGTGTCATGGGTGACAGCCCCGCATTGCGCAGGTGCCTTTCCACGTTCCAGGTTGGCAAAAAATCCCCGGTGAAAGGATTCTGCATAGGTGTCGGGATGCCGGGGCGGATCAGCTGTCATGAAATCTATGTAATCGCTTAAAAACCGCGCTTTGTCGCAGCATCCGCCGGCGGCTGTTATGGATCTTGTCACCACCCTGGCACAATGGGCGTTGAGGGTGTTTTCCCCGGCTTTCATTCCCTGGTGATAATGCTGATTCGGAAGGCCCCAGAAAGATCTTTTGCCCTTGAGTATCACCTTGCCCACAATTTCCCTGCCCGCACCGCCGGCCTGACGTCCCCGGCCGCCTTTTGCCGTGGAATGCAGTGCCATGATCGAAGATGGATGATATCCAGGGGCATCTTCAAGCTGTTGAATCCCGCCGGGAAACGCTTTGAGAATGTCCATGGGATTGTAATACCAGTGAACCGGCATGGCCAGAGAATCCCCGACATACAGGCTTTGCAGACCTGCTCTGGCTCTCTGAATCGTTACCCTGTCGTGCTTGTTGAATGCGGTTGATGGCACCATTATCTCCTTTGGGCCGGCGCGTTATTGAGCCCCCTTTTTTATGACCTCTGCCTTCGGACGCAGGGCAGCTGCCCAGATGGCGGCCATGTCATTGCTGAACAGATATAAATATGTCATCACCGGCTCATATTCCGGTCGTGTACATACAGTAACGGCAATACGGGCCGCCTCCTTTGGGGGATACCCGTAGACACCGCAGGAAATGGCCGGGAATGCAATGGACTGGCACCCGCGTGACAGGGCCAGGTCCAGACTGTTCTGATAGGCTGATGCCAGCAGCCTGTCAGCTGGTTCATCAACCCCATACCTGGGTCCCACCGTATGGATGACATATTTTGCTTTCAAATTTCCGGCCCCGGTGATCCTGGCCTGGCCGGCAGGGCACCGGACCCCGTTTTCCGCCGGCAGCTTTCGGCACGCTGCCAGTAGTTTCGGGCCGGCAGCCCGGTGGATAGCACCATCCACCCCGCCGCCCCCGAGCATTCGGGAATTGGCGGCATTGACGATGGCATCGACTTCAGCGGTAGTGATATCCCCCTGGACAATTCTTATGTTACCCATATCATCCTCCCTGGCATCTCAACTTTTTTATGACCTAAACCCCTTTACTAACAGGCAGACTGCTTAATTTTACGGATTAACTCAGGCCCCTTCTAAAATCAACACACACACCGGGCTGATTTCATACCAAGACAGCCCTGTGTTTAAAGATCGGGCTGGACAGGGGCTCATGACACCGGATATCACAAACAAGTCCAGAATATCATGTAAACAGACACGAGCATTGATTTGTTGATGATACAGTTCCAGCAGGCCTGCCTCGAACACACGGTTGCGGCTGTTGGCCATGATTGTTGTCAGCAGCTGAACCATATCGCTGATATCGGATGAAGGCAGTTCCTCAAAGATGCTTGCCGGCAGAAAATTTGTCTGGAGGCTTTCCCCGCTGCCAGCCACCCTGGTAATTTGCCTGACAACCGGGGGGATCTGAAAAACTGCCGCAGCATCAAAAGTGAGTATCCTGTCTTCCCAGGCCGGCCCCTTTCGGGTCTTTTCCGGCAGGATCAGCCGCTGGTCAAAACATAGCATTAACAGATCTTGGGCTTCTTCCTGTGGCAGCTGTAAATCCTTATATGAAAAACACTCCGCATCTGCATGGTTTTGAAAAAAATATACCAGCAGCCGGGCATCTTCTTCCGGGAAATAATTCCTCAAAAGATCTAAGAAGGATCCTTTGTTTATTGCCGGGTTATCCTTTTTCGCCTGATCTTTCATCCGCTCTCACCATAAATGCTGGGATTGAATTCATACAGCGGGGAAGCTGACTCCATTCTGCTTCGATCCATGGCCATCAATTTTGGACTTATAATACCGGCCCCCTTCAATACAGCAATCAATGCTCCGGTTTTTTCCCTGAGGCCATGATGTCCACATGCAGATCCGATTCTCGTTCCGGAAATTACATTGTGAACGCAACTGTCTTTTAACTCACGGACCAGTATCGGCATTTTCTCCCAGTCTGGTTCTCCCATTTTTTGAAACAGTTGGCGGATGGCCCAGATGGTGTCCCATTTTCCGGATTGGATGGCATTCGTTATCAGAACCCGGGAAATATTGGGCATTTCAAAGACCTCGCCAGGTTGCATCCACATAATCCTGGCGTCCCATTCTCCGCACTTGGATGAGCGAACAGGCAGCAGCAGTCTCCATTCCCACAGTTCCAGCAGTACCTCCCCAGTTGACGGGCCGGCAGCTGCTTGAACAGAATCATAGTTAATAGTGTCATTGCCCGCCGCATTTACAAGCACACTGCAAATCGAATCCAGGTGAGTGAAATCTTTGATCACTGAACGTATGGCTTGTTTGATATTTTCCATTTTCTAATGATACCACGGTCCCAAAAAATTGAAAATATTTGAATTGGCTTGAGTGAGCAGATGAATATGCAGCTTTCAATGAAAACTCACGCAATGGACCGACACCCGTGGGACAGGGCCGGTCCCAGACTGTTCTGACAGGCTAATGGCGGCAGCCGTTCAGCGAACGCATCAATTCCGTACATCGACTCCGGCGTAAGATCAAAAACAATGTGCGGTATATTTTCACAAAATATGGCACTGGAACAAATCCAGCACCATTTCCCCAGAGATGTTCACACCGCTTTGGGCGGATTGACATTTCCATCCAGATCATCAGGCTTTATATCGGATTGGGGCAAAACACACGCGATAACACCCGACAGATCAGGGTCCGGAGCATGCCGGCCGTCCGGCACCGGTACAGCCGGACGGGGATACCGGGCCTGACCCTCAATTGTATTCAGGTCCAGATGTCCCCGGATATATTGCCGGCTGGCGTCGGTGAAGGGTTGAAAGTCCCAGGAAACAGGTCGGCCCTTTTTCATGGATGCAGCGATTACCCGACGTCTCGCCTGGCTTTCCATTATATTTTCATGCAGCAGAGCCAGATCCCATCTGGCTGCCGTCTCATCCCGGAATTCCCTGAGACGGCTTTTATATTCCGGCAGGATAGCACAGTTAATCCTTTCATCCGGATCTTTTTCAAGGTCGTACAATTGCTCTGGATCCCGGTCACAATGGATATATTTATACACGCCTTTGCGAATCATCACCACCGGAGCAATGGCACCTTCACAAAGAATCTCACTGTAAACCGTTCCCTGTTCATTTTCTTTTTTTCCTTTGAGCAGCGGCACCAGGCTTTTCCCGGCCACCTTCCCGGGGAAGGCCCGGGATGCATCTTTTCCCCCCAGATCCACCAGCGTGGGCATTATATCCACTAAGGATACCGGCTGTTTTACCCTGCGGGGGGAAAACCGTCCAGGGGCATGAATGATCAACGGTACCCGGGAAGCCCCTTCAAAATGCGACATTTTATACCACAGCCCCCGTTCTCCCAGCATTTCGCCGTGATCTGAGGTGATTACAATAATGGTATCCTTTAGAAGATCGGTAACTTCAAGAACCTGGAGCAGCTGACCCACCTTCTGGTCGACATAAGAGATTTCACCATAATAGGCCCGCCGGGCTCTGCGTACCCGCTTTTGTGTCTGGACATAATCATGCATGGCAGAAACATGAAACAACCGCCTGCTGTGTGGGTCCAGATCTTCATAGGAAATCGGCGGCACCCGGGGCATATCGATTATATCATCCTCGTAAAGATCCCAGTATTCTTTTGAAATGGTGAACGGGTCATGGGGATGGGTAAAGGAACTGACCAGGAAAAAAGGCTGTCGGTTCGGGTCTTTTGCATAGGAAAGAAGACGGTGGCAGGAGGAAAAGGCGACTGTTTCGTCAAAATCGATCTGGTTGCTGGTGATGCAGGGTCCGGCCAGGACCACGCTTAACATATCATGGTACCAGGAAGGGCGGTAATCAGCATTTTTCCAGTCCGGTACCCAGCCAAAATCTGCAGGATAGATGTCTGTGGTAAGGCGCTCCTCAAATCCGTGGCACTGATCTGCACCGATAAAGTGCATTTTGCCGGCCAGGCAGGTACGGTATCCCATATCCCGTAAATAATGTGCCATGGTGGGCACATCTTCGGGAAAAAGGGAAGCATTGTCATAGGCTCCGATATCTGACGGCATCATTCCCGACATCATGGAAAACCGTGAAGGTGCGCAGAGCGGACTGTTGCAGTAGGCATTCTCAAACACCACCCCCTGCCTTGCCAGTCGGGATATATGAGGTGTTTTTACAATGGTGCGGCCATAGCAGGAAAGGGCTTTTGCCGTCATCTGATCAAACATGATAAACAGGATATTGGGAGAAACAGAATTCATTGCGCCGCCTTTTCAAGAATGTAGTTTTGTCCGATGTCTCGACCGTTTCAATCTCAATTAAGTTCAGAATTGCAAAACCTGTACCACTTGACGTAAATGATGAAATCGCAAGGATTGTCGGCATATTTCAGTCGACAGACCCTAAAAAGTATGCGACAATTATGTCGCATACCTGAAGTTTGGCTCAAAAAATACCATTTAATAAAGACGTTTCATGCATACGACAAAATTGTCGTAAATTTAGAACTTTTAGTCCTATCTGGTTTGCCGCCACTGGTTGTCAAATGTTGAATTTTTTGAGTTTCCGCTGGAGGGTCCGTGGGGTGATTTCCATCATTGCTGCGGATTTTCCTTTTTGCCAACGGCATTTTTCCAGAACATGCAGGATATATTTTTTTTCAAACTGTTCCACTGCCGTTTTAAAATCGGTATGGTCAGTCTCCAGAAGAATATCCTGGACCGGTATCAACTGATCCGGACCGGTTCTGTCCAGCTCTTCCAGAAAGTCTGCCTCGCCCAGGACCATGTACCGCTCAAGCACATTACGCAGCTCCCGCACATTGCCGGGCCAGTCATATTTTTCAAACCCCATCCGCAGCCGAGGGGGTATGGATTGGTATCCGGCATCCTGGCTGAATTTTTTTAGAAAATGATCTGCCAGCAACGGGATATCTTCCATACGATCCCTTAATGGCGGGATATGGATGGGAATGACATGTATCCGGTAAAAAAAATCCTCGCGCATCTTTTCCCGGGCGATGAGTGTTTTTATATCCCGGTTTGTGGCACTGATGATCCGGATGTCCGGTTTTTTGATACTGTTGCCGCCCACAGGCATATACCCCATGCCATCCAGCACCCGGAGGAGCTTCACCTGGACATTCAGGCTTATCTCTCCCAGTTCATCCAGAAAAAGCGTGCCCTTGTCCGCTATGTCCAGAACCCCTTTTCTGTCTGCATAGGCCCCGGAAAAACCCCCTTTTTTATAACCAAAGAATTCACTTTCCATAAGGGTTTCCGGAATCGCACCGCAGTTAACCGGAATAAACGCCTTTCCACTGCGGTCACCAGTTTCATGAATAGCCCTTGCCACAAGCTCTTTCCCGGTTCCGGATTCACCATAAATAATCACATTGGCATTGCCTGAAGCCGCCCGCATGATCAGGTCATACACCCGCTGCATTCCCGGACTTTTCCCGATGATGTTCCTGATCTTATACCGTTCACTCATGGAGGACAGCAGCAGGATATTTTCCCTTTGCAGGGTTATCTCCCTGATTTTCTGGTCACTGATATCCGTGATAAATCCTTCCAAGGATATGAGTTCACCCCTGTCGGAAAAAACACCTTCTCCCCGGTCCAGTACCCATTTCCACTGATCATTTTTTTCGTGGTGGTGGTCTGCACTGGTTTTGATACGATACACCAGTTCATATGATTCTTTTTTTCCCAGGGCCTTTTTAATGACGGTCAGGTTGTTTTGTTTGTCCTTGGGATGAATAAGCTCCATAAAGGAGACCAGAGGGTCGCCTTCCAGTTTTTCCGGCCCAAAACCCAGCAGATCATAAGTGCCATGGCTGACAAATTCCATGGTCCAGTTCTCATCGTTGGCACAGCGATAAACTATGCCGGGCAGGTTGTTCATGAGGGTTGAGAGCATACGTCTGCTTTCCAGCAGTTCCTGGCTGGACTGCCGCAGGCGGCGCACCTCTTTTTTGAGTTGCGTCACCTGGTCCTTCAGAGGTATATGGGAAGAAGACCGGGTCATTGCAATTTTTATATTAACATGGTTTTTTGAAATTGCCAGTAAAAGGAAGGGTGCATCCCAGATGCAGCCTCCGGCTGGTGATCACCCGGCACAATTGGTCAAAGCCTTCCCTGGTATTGGTGAAAAATGTCTTCAGGCCCGGGCAAAGACAGCTCAATGTCCGAGCGTCATTGTTCTGATACAGCCTGTTCCTCAAACAATCTCCCCAGCAGAGTGGCAGAAATTCACAAGTGCTGCAGGCAGCGTTTATATTTG
>Ga0102940_1000737_pt1 | contig 22072 bp, 20 predicted proteins | sample SalPonR2_C_D1_MG_FD_78215 | JGI IMG/M metagenome (GOLD analysis project Ga0102940, IMG submission 78215) | Salt pond soil microbial communities from South San Francisco under conditions of wetland restoration - Salt Pond MetaG R2_C_D1_MG | ecosystem: Environmental > Aquatic > Marine > Intertidal... | reverse complement strand
CGTTGAGCCGGTGAAGCAGGTCCAGGCGGAACCGTTTTTTTTGGGTCAGCTGCTCCAGATCCTGGTTGGTGGCGGCAAGTATGGAACAATCGATTTTTTTGGATTTTGTGCCGCCCACCGGCATGACTTCCTGATCATCCAGGTATTTAAGCAATTTTGCCTGGACCCCGGGAGACAGTTCACCGATTTCATCCAGAAACAGCGTCCCCCCGGCTGCCAGCTCAAACAGACCAGCCTTGCCGGTTTCCCTGGCACCGGTAAACGCCCCTTTTTCATACCCGAACAGTTCCGCTTCCAGCAGGTTTTCCGGCAGGGCCGCACAGTTGATCTGAATAAAGGGGTTGCCGCAGCGCTGGCTGTGTTTATGGATGAACTTTGCCAGAAGCCCTTTGCCGGTGCCGGACTCCCCATGGAGGAGGATATTGGAGGCACCGATGCGGGCCAGCTTCAGCGCCAGGTGTACCGCCTGTTTCATGGAAGGGCTCTTGGCCACAATATTGTTATCTTCCAGCTCCCGCAGGGCAAGCCCGGTGAGTTCTTCCCGCATCTTTTCCGATTCCTGGCGCACCTGGGCCAGTTTTTGCTTCATATCCCGGATAAGGGAAATATCCCGCTCATTCACCACCACATAGGCGATGTCCCCGGATTTGTCAAACACAGGGGTGCCGGTCACCAGCAGGGAGTATCCCGATCTGGGGGTGGTCTGTACCAGGCTGACCTGGCGCCGGGTTTCCAGGACCTCCTGGGTGGCGGACCGGTTTATCTGGCCTTCTGTCACCAATGTTTTGACATCTTTCCCCAGAACCGCTGATGCCTTGATGCCATTGAGCCGTTCCGCAGCCTGGTTCATTTTCAAAATCCTGCCCTGGCTGTCACAGATCAGCAGGCCGTCGGCAGACCGGGTGAAAATGGTTTCCAGAAAAAACAGGGCATCATCCTTCATACACGATCTTCCCGTTGAAAAGGGTGTGTTTCACAAGGGTGTCGGCAATCTCTTTGGGATCGGTCATAAAAATGTTGCCCCGGGCAGATTCTTTGATGCAGCGGTGTATATGTGTGCGTTATGTAAAATCAGATCAGGTATCATCACACCAGGTATCCCTTTTCAAACGGGTCGGTATCATCCAGAACAAATTGGTGCACCCCGGTTATCCATGCCCGGCCGCTGACACGGGTGATGGTTGCCGCCATGTCACCTGTACGGGTTTCTTCCACCAGCCGGGCCGTAAAGGTGGTGTCCATGGGGCTGGCATTGACATAGGGCTGGTGCAGGTCGATTTTGCCGTAATGGCGCAGCAGGGCCAGCTTGGCTGCCGTGCCTGTGCCGCAGGGAGAGCGGTCCATGTGGGATTCGCCGTACACCACCATGCCCCGGCCCCGGGCCGGCGTGCCGGTGGTGACCGTGTCATAGAATTCGGTCACATCCACGGTGGTGACATCCGGCCGTTCCGGGTGCCTCACACAAAGCTGGTCATTGGCAGCGCTGATAATTTTCATGCCCAGGTCCACCAGTACGGACCGGTTGGCCAGAACCGGTTCCAGACCCAGCTGATCCGTGTTCACCATGGCAAAAAATCCACCGGCACACACCAGATCCAGGCAAACCGTCCCAAACCCCTCCACTTGCACTTTCTGGTCTGTGGCAGAAACAAAGGTGGGGACCATATCGATGGACACGGATGTCAGTTTCCCTTCCCTGACATGGGCCAGGGCGGTCATGCGGCCGGACGGGGTATCGATGCCCACCCGGTTTTCTCCTGCTTCCAGTGCCAGGGTACCGGTTTTGAACAGGGTTGTCACCGCCCCGATGGTGGCATGGCCGCACAGGTAAGGGTACCGTCTGGCATCCATATAAATCAGCCCGAAGGCGGCATCCGACGAAACCGGTTCTGTCACCAGGGCCGCCAGCACCTGGCGGGAGCCCCGGGGTTCCCTGGTCATCAGGCAGCGCACATGGTCATAACGGGTTTTAAAAAAAGTACATTTTTCCATTATGGTATCACCGGTCATTTCCGGAATACCATCCACAATCAGGCGGGTCACCTCTCCTTCGGTGTGGGAGTCTATTGTGGTAATAACAGGTGATCCGCCATCATAAAGTTGTGAAATATTTTGGGAGAAGATCATGAAGCATTCATCCTTTGCAAAAATTGCTGTTTACCGGGCAGGGGCTTTTTCATGGGGGGTTACCACCGGAATATCGGGCATCGCACCATTGTCCGGTTCTGGCACATGGGGCATGAGAACCGCCTGGGAGGTTTTTCCGTCCACCCGGATATGCAGTCCGTGTTCAAAATGAATATGTTTCAGATAGGTGGTGGTGGTAGTGCATGTCCGGCACCTGAAAAAGTCATAGTCGATGAAATCCGGTGTGTTGTCCGACACGGTGATATAAGAGATGCCAAGAGAGGTGATGTTCTGGAAAAAATGGGACCCCTGGGAGGGGTCTGCCTTGATGCTCTCAATGGTGGTCTCCACCATGACCCCCACATTGGAGATATCGTTCCAGGCAACCGGAATGCCCAGCCACCGGTCGGATGACCCCCAGCGACCCGGGCCGATGAGCACATACTTTTTACCGGACTCATTGAAAAGGGCGTTGATTTTGTTTATCTCTCCGACTATCTCCATGGTTTGTGCCGGATCAAATGTATCCGGATCTACATACACCAGATCAGAAATATCTTTATATTCCCCATTGCCAAGGGAATGGGTGGAATAACAGAATGCATTTTCCCTTTCTTTTCCAGTGATTTTCACCTCCAGATTCTGCTTGTACCGGCCCATGGGCCGGATCTGGAGCAGGGAAAATTCCGGTTTTTCCTTTTCATCCACCGGCAGGTTCACGGCAAACTCCACCTCCACCGAAGATCCCATCCAGCGGCTGCCGATCCGGCTGACCTCCGAGAGAATCTCTGCCAGGGGAAAGCTGTTGTGTTTCAGGATATTGGCAAAGGTGAGAACGGGAAACCCTTTTTTTGAAAAGATATCCCTGATCCGGTTGTCCTGGACATGAAAGGTGGAACACAGTTGCTGCACCGCCGGGTGGTCCTGGGCATCCATCAGCTCCAGTTTCACCAGGGTGGGATCCTCTGCCGGATCCGCACAAAATGCATCAGGCTGCGGGAAAACATCCATTTTCAGGGCATAAAAATATTTCTGGGCGTTTTCCAGAATATCATTCACCATGGAAAACTGGGGCAGAAACTGGGGGTATTTCGGACATAACCGCAGGGTCTGGCCCCCTTCCATGACAATTTTTCCCAGCCCCAGCGCAATGTAGGAAATGCCCTCTTCCGCCTTGAGGTGGGCGATGGGATAAAAATTATAGGACTGTGCCACACCGGCAATGGCGGGGTAAAAATAATTGTTGTACCGGGTGCCGGTGAGCTCCTGGAGAATCACGGCCATCTCCTCGTCTTCAGTCCGGTGCATGGTGTTTTTGGCATAGGACCTGGGGGCCTTCATATAGGTGGAGGCATAGACCATCTTGACAGCCATGATGAGCCGGTCCAGCCGTTTTTCCAGGCTGTCGTCCGCATTGGGCAGCATATAGGTCTTGTACAGACCGGCAAACGGTTGATAATGGGCATCTTCAAACAATGAGGAGGACCGTATCGCAATGGGGTACCGGACGTGGCGCAGGTATACCTTCAGGTTCTTTTTGAGCCAGTCTGGAAACCGGGCCTGTACAAACGCTTCCACCACCTTTCCATCGCTCAGTTCCCCGGGAGAATCCAGCAGCCGCGCCAGCTTGTTGTCCGCGATGAACATTTTGAACCCGTCCGTGGCAATGACAAATGTCTGGGGAATCTTGATATTCACATCCGGAAATTTTTTGATCAGCTCCTGGTCCCGCTTGATCTGGGAGGACATGAAAGCCAGCCCCCTGGCCTTGCCCCCCAGAGAACCGGTGCCGATCTTTATGAATCCCGTGTCTGAATCAAATTTTTGGGAATCAAACTCGATGACCTGGCCCTGGCGGGTCCCCCTTCGTCTGGCCCGGATACTGTCGATAAGAAACCGCTTCAGGCTTTTGGGATCGGGAAAATCATCAATGGTATAGGGTTTGAGGCTCAAGGCGAAGCTGATTTCGCTGCGGGCCATGAGCCACCGGGAAAAATCATTGTTTTTGGCATGGAATGCAATGGATGCATCCGGAATTTCCGGCAGAATTTTTTCAATGGCCCGCAGATTGCTGGCCCTGGCGATTTCATCACCATTGGGCATTCGGAACACAAAAGCTCCGAATCCCAGGCACCCCACAAAAAAGGTTTTGATCCGGTCATTGAGGTTGGCGGAGTTTTTGTTCACAAATACCGCCGGAATCTGGTGGGCCAGTTCCCGGCTGCGCTCTTCCGTGCTCAGCACCAGCAGGGGCAGATCCGGTATTTCCTTTTTGATACAGGAAAGAAATGTGAATCCGGCATTTTCATCCTCTTTTCCGTTCCTGGGATACCGCATGTCGGAAAACACCGACAGCACATAGGGTTTGTACTTTTCATACAGGGCAATGGCCTGTTCATAGGTGTGGGCCAGAAGTACCTTGGGCCTGCCCCGCATTTTGAGAAGCCGGTGTTCTTCATTGATGGATTCGTCAATCACTGACTGGGTCTGGAGCACGATCTGCTTGTAAATCACCGGAAGAATCGCCGAATAATGGTGGGGAGAATCCTCCACCATGATGACCACCCGGACCTGGGCATTACTGGTGTCAAAGGCCACATTTTTTTCATCTTCAAAATTTTTGATGATGGCCAGCAGCAGGTCGGCATTTCCCCCCCAGATATAGGGCCGGTCAATGGCGGTGGTATTGTCAAGACAGAGATACTGGTTGATGTCGCAGGTGTTGTGCAGCAACATGTAAAACGGCAATTCTGCATATTGCTGCTTGACTTTTTCCCCGAAATCATGGACCTCCATGCCGTCCAGACTGGGCATGGCCAGAATGAGGTCGAATTTTTTGTTTTCCAGACGGTCAAAGGCATCATCCGCTGAAGACACCCAGGTAAGCCTGGGGGGTTTTGACAGGTTCAGCCCCTTGTATTCATTGATTATACGGTTGGAAAGCCGGCCCTCCTCCTCCATGATAAAAGCGTCATAGGGGCTGGATACCAGCAGGATATCGCCCACTTTGTTGGCCATGAGTTCATGGTAAATCTTGATGCCTGAGTCCTGGTTAGCGGAAATATCCATTTTCCCATCCTGTCTCAATAAAGTTCATATTTCACCAGCTTTCCTTCCAGACCGCCGATGGTCAGGGGTTTTTTCCAGGACGGCGCCAAGGGCACATGTTTGATATATTTTGGTTCCCCGAAATACACCAGGGCGGTGGACCGGGTGCACCGTTCCCGCAGAAAAAGGCCCAGGTCCTGGTAGAAACTTTTGAGGTCCCTGTCTTTTTCCATGCGGATGCCATAGGGCGGGTTGGTGACAATAAGGCTGTCTGCAATGCCCGGGATGTGCCGGAAATCGGTTTGGTCAACAGACACGTTCATGCCGTAGTGCAGGCCCATGAGATTGGTTTTTGCGGCATTCACCGCATGTTCTGAAATATCACTGCCGGCAATCAGCCCCGGGGGCAGGGGCTTAATATCTCGTTTTGCCGAAACCTGGATATCTTCCCACAACCGGTGATTGAAATCCGGCAGCTGCATAAACCCGAAACAGGTGCGGAACACCTGGGCCGGAATCCGGCAACAGGCCATCAGGGCTTCAACCAGAAGGGTGCCGGAACCGCACATGGGGTCGTACAGGGGCATGGTGCCATCCCACCCGCTCATGCGGATGATGGCGGCCGCCACGGTTTCCTGCATGGGAGCGGAAACCGACGTCTCTCTGTATCCGCGCTTGTACAACGGCCCTGTTGATGCATCCAGAGACAGGGTGGCAACGTCCCTGTGGATGTGCAGATTGATCATGAGATCCGGGTCTTTGGCATCAACACTGGGACGGCGGTTGGTTCTGTCCCTGAAATAATCTGCAATGGCATCCTTGACCCGCAGCCCTGCAAAATTGGAATGGGTGATGCCGGACGCAGATACATTCGCCGTAATGGAAAAGGTCTGTTTGACGGTCATGAATTCTTCCCACCGGATTTTCCTGGCCGCCCTGTACAGGTCATCCTTTCCTGTGCAGGCAAAGGATACCAGGGGCGCCAGCACCCGGGACAAGAGCCTGGCGTGGTAAGTGATCCGGTAAAAGTCCTTTTTTTCGGCAGTGAACCAGATCCCGCGAAAAACAAAAGACAGGTCCCTGGCCCCCAGTTCCAGCAGCTCTTCTCCTGCCATCTCCTTGGCGGTCTCCGCCACCTGTGCAAAATACCGGGATTCGCGTTCATAAATGTATGCAAGCTTGGCAAGTTTTCTGGTCCTGCCCTGGCCTTTCTGCAGAATGCTTTTTCTGTTCACACCGGTATCCCTATGGCAAAGGTTTGCGTATCATGCATCTTTATACCATTAATTGCCTGTTTTGCAAACGGTCCCGATTTTCAACAGGTCGGCAATATTGGCCATCGGATCTTTTTCAGGTTTTATCAATCCGGCAGGACTGGTCATAAGCGTGGCAATGCCGGGTCCGTGTCCTGCCAGGCGGCAGTCGGAATGTACCACGATACCGATGCTCACCGCCCCTTTTCGAAAGGCCCTGCCATAGGCGTTGTCATGGTCCATCAAAGCCACAAAATCACCGAACCGCATGCGGTCCAGGTGATACTGCCGCACCGTGTCCGGATCAGATGTCATGACATCATAATCCCCTGCCCCCACATGGGGCCGGCCAAGGCCTGATCCCATGCAGGAGGCCGGCACCAGGGTGGTCACCCGTACAATCAGTTTGCCCTTGCCATCGGGCTGGATCTTCATTTTATGAAGCAGCTCCGGAGACAGGTTGAACAGCCGAATATCAGGATGATCCGTGAACGCAAGTCCCTGGCCCCGGGCCCTGATCCGGATTCTGTCATCATAACCCATGCGCTCTTTGATATTTTTTGCAAATTCAACAATGATATGTTCCGACCCGCCATGGTGGCCGATGACAACACCGGTTTCCCCTTTGGCATCTCCGGTAAGAATTGTTGCCTCATTGCCCACGCAGGACAGAAACTGCAGAGAGTTGTTGGGAAATTCATTTGGTTTGTCTGCATTGGCCGTGCAGGATACCCCTGGCTCGATATGGTCTCCGGCCAGACCGAATGCCGGATCTCCCACCCCCACATTCAAGGTGATGCCGCCGATTCCCGGCAACAGAAAGGGCACACCGTTGTGATCCACTTTCCAGCCCGGCCCCACCCTTGGGGGACCGGGTTTACACTCCATGAACATTTCCACCACTCGGTCTTCATTTGTTTTCAGCATTGTCACCTCCTGCATTATTGGTCATTTTCTTATGAATTCCCGCTATTGGATCTATCCGACAGTTTTATCAAAAATGGGAGGGCGAAAAAGCCTGCCAGGGCGCTGACGGCAAACATGTTCTCCATGCCGGCCGCATCCCCGATGCCGCCCACCACCACCACTGCAAGGGACCGCACAGAAAAAGACACCATCATGAACAGGCCGTTGGCAGCAGACGGATTCTTTCCGGCATTTTCCTGGACAATGGCCAGCATCACCGGGGTAGTAGATAATACGGAAAACCCCACCACCAGCATCAGGGGTATTTTAAACACCCCTGGGGCATATACAAAGGCAAGCAGGGCAGCAGGGGCTGTAACCAGTGCCCAGAACAGCACTTTTCTGCGGCCCATCCAGTCCGAAAGGGTGCCGGCGGACAACACCCCTGCCACACCGAACGCTTCATACAGGGCCAGGGCAGCCCCGCCATACCACAAGCTGCCGGTCTGCTGCTCTACAAATACCCCCAGAAATATACCCATGGATGCATGCATACACGCCCTGGCAGCCAAAATGCCTGACAGGGGGGCCAGCACATGGCGGATTTCCGCATATGCCTGTTTCAGGGAGCTGTTACGGGCAAACCCGATTTTCCCCGGCTGGGGCTCCAGGGTGAGCCACAGCAGCACAGACGTGAAAACCGCCAAAACAAGCACCAGATAAAAATGGTCCGCCCCCAGCCAGGACAGGGCTGCCACGGCAAAAATCGGCCCCAGGGTCCGGGCCAGTTCCCCGCCGGACATGAACAGGCTCATGCCCCGGCCTTTCCAGGGGCCTGAATACCCGGCTATCAGCACCGGGGAGGGCACATGGTACAAGGCCACGGAAATGCCGCACAGAAACAATAAAACCAGCAAAAACAGATAGGACGGGGCCATGACAATCAGGCTCATGGGCAGGGCTGTCAATGTGGGGGCCAGGATCACCAGCCACCTGGCCACGCCTTTGTTGTCTGCAAACAAGCCGATAAAGGGATTGAATACCGCAGGTACCTGCATCACAAAGGAAAGCAGGCCTGCCTGGCTCAATGTCAATGACAACTTTTCAATAATCAGGGGCAGAAGCGGGGGCAGAAAACTGGTGTATGCATCATGGACAAAGTGGGAAAAGGATATCAGGGCAACCCGGGGTGTATCAAACGCGTTTTTTTTCATGGCCTTTCATACCATTTTGTGCAAAAAATAAGTAAGGCAAAAACAATTGCCGGATATATTTAAGACTTGATCCATTATCAGATCGGTATTAGTTTTACAAGACAAGCAAAGATAAAACCAAAGGAGGCGCTCATGACAGATCAGGCGTTTGATGCTTTCATCGTGGAAGAAACCGCTGACCGCCAGTACCAGGGCAGTGTTAAACACACCCGTATCCAGGATTTGCCTGAAGGGGATGTCTTGATCCGGGTGCGGTATTCCTCCCTCAACTTCAAGGATGCCCTGTCAGCCTCGGGCAACAAAGGGGTCACCCGGAACTATCCCCACACCCCGGGCATCGATGCCGCCGGCATTGTTGAAAAAAGCAACACACCTGATGTTGCGCCCGGAGACCCTGTCATTGTTACCTCTTATGACCTGGGCATGAACACGGCCGGGGGATTCGGTCAGTACATCCGGGTGCCCAAAGACTGGGTCGTACCCCTGCCTGACGGCCTGACCCTGGCAGAGAGCATGATCCTGGGGACCGCCGGATTCACTGCGGCCATGTCTATTGAAAAGCTGGTGGACATCCCCGCCAATGCCGGGCCGGTGCTGGTCACCGGCGCCACCGGCGGTGTGGGGTCTCTGGCTGTGGCCATTCTGGCCAGACTCGGGTATACGGTGACCGCAGTGTCCGGCAAACAGGAAACCGATTATCTCACCGACCTGGGGGCATCAGAGATCATTCCCCGGCAGACATTTGTGGAAGACAACAAAGCCCCCCTAAACAAGGCACAATGGGCTGCGGTGATCGATACCGTGGGGGGCGGCATCCTTGCCACTGCCATCAAATCCACCAGACCATGGGGAAAGATCACCTGCTGCGGCCTGGTGGCATCTCCTGATCTGCCCATCACGGTATTTCCCTTTATCCTGCGGGGGGTGTCCCTGCACGGCATCGATTCCCAGCATTACCCGAAAGCGCCCAGACAGGCCCTGTGGAAAAAACTGGCCCATGACTGGAAACCGGACAATCTCGAAGAGATGGCAACCCATATCTCCCTGGACCAGCTGAACCCTGCCATTGAAAAAATGCGCAAGGGCCGTCTAAAAGGACGGACCATTGTGGATCTTGGATAATCCGCCCTGGTGCCTGTGACCATTTGAAATGCGCAGGGATCAGGACTTGACAATGACTGCAAATCCGAATAGACAAAGAACAGACACTTCAACCTTCAAAAAAGGAGACCATCATGAGCACACCGCAACATTGCCCTGGATTTGAAAACTTTAAAAACCTGAAATCCTTTACCTGTAAATGCCCGGCATGTGATGCATCCAAGGAAATTTTCTCGGATGAATTTGACAAGCCCCATAAATGTGACAAATGCGGCGCAGAAATTGATTTTACCACCTGCACCTATGATGCAGGATCAGAATAACCGCCCCTTTAATCTCAGCCCTGCCGGGGATCATTTCCGGCAGGGCAAATTACCGGGTTTTTGTTTTGAAAAACAACAATGATGCTTGAAAAGCACCCAGAACTGAAGTTCCGTTACAGTTTCCCTGATTTTTTATATTACAGTGCACTGCTGGCAATCCCCGTTGCAGCAGCTTTTACTGCCGTCCTGGACCGGTCCGGCGCAGCCGCTCTTGTCTACCTGATGATCCTGCTGGGGGCGGTACCGGTGATGCTCCGGTTTTTCTGCACCCACTGCCCCCATTACTGCAGAGAAGAAAACACTTTGAAATGTATTTTTTTCTGGGGACTGCCCAAATTTTTCAAACAGCGGCCGGGCCCGCTTGGTGTTATGGAAAAATGTCTCAGTGTTGCAGCACCCGCTCTGGTAATACTCTTTCCGATGTACTGGCTGCTCAAGGCACCTGGACTTCTCATCATTTATCTGTTATCTGTCATCGTGTTCGGCGCATCCGTCCGCCGGAACGAATGCCCCCGCTGCATTTATACTGACTGTCCAGCCAACAGGGCACAAAAATAAAAAAAACGAAATTCCCACCTGTGAAACCCTTGACGTAGAAGAACAAACCCCGTATAAAACCAGATCATCAACTGCAGGTATCCGGCAAACGGAACACGGTGCAATCCCGTGACGGTCCCGCCGCTGTGATCGGAAATATCTGTTTTTTTTACAATGCCACTGCGCAAGCGGGAAGGCTGCAAAAACAGATCCAATGCCGAAAGTCAGAAGACGTGCTGGAATACCATGTGCGTAAAACCCGATGGCAAAGGGTTTTGCAGGAACTAACTGTCCTGTGAAACCCTTTTTGTGTTTTACAGGCAGCCATAGCGAGGTATCTATGACAACACAAAAAAACAACCTGCTTGAAAACACCATTGCAAGTATCAGTAAGGAACTGGACCAGGCCGCCCTGGCAGCGGCCGAAAACCGGCTGCGCAACCAGGCCAAACCCCCGAAAAGCCTTGGGATAATGGAAGATACCGCTGCCCGGTTGGCCGCCATCAAAGGCACCATTGACGTCAGACTGAACAACAAGCGCATCGTGACATGCGCCGGGGACCACGGCGTGGTGGAAGAGGGTGTCAGCCTGTTCCCAGCCGAGGTCACCCCCCAGATGGTACTCAATTTTGCCGGGGGCGGGGCATCGGTGAATGTCATCGCCAACCATGCCGGTGCCCGGGTCAAAGCCGCCGACATCGGGGTAAATTATGATTTTGATCCGGCCCTGCCCATTTTCCACAAAAAGGTGCGCCACGGCACCGCCAATTTCACCAAGGAACCTGCCATGACCCGGAAGGAAGCGGTCCAGTCCATTGAAGCCGGCATTGAAATAGTCGGAGAACTGGATGCGGAAACCCCGGTGGATCTGCTGGGAACCGGGGACATGGGCATCGGCAACACCACCCCGTCGTCTGCCATCATTGCCGCGTTTTCCGGACTTCCCGTGGAAAAACTCACCGGCCGGGGCACCGGTATTGATGATGCCGCCCTGGACAACAAAATCGCTGTCATCAAAAAAGGCCTGGCCCTGCACCAGCCCGACCCCAAAGACCCCCTGGATATCCTGTCCAAAGTCGGGGGTCTGGAGATCGGGGCCCTGGCCGGACTGGTGCTGGGGGCAGCGGCCCGGAGCATCCCCGTGATCTGCGACGGGTTGATCTCCACAGCCGGGGCTTTGATTGCCTGTGAGCTGGCACCGGCAGCGAAAAATTATCTGTTTGTCAGCCACAAATCCGTGGAGATCGGTCACAAATACATGCATGATCGTTTGGGGCTGGAACCGCTCATTGACCTGCAATTCCGGCTGGGCGAGGGCACGGGCGCGGCGGTGTGCATGGAGCTGCTGGACCTGGCCACACGGATTTTAGCTGACATCAAGACCTTTGACGAGGTGGGGGTGACCAATATCGATTGACATCCCCACCACCTGAAAAAGAAATTTGTTCAATCCGTTGGAAAAACCATTTTCCGGGATATGCAGAAACCTTTATTTAGAGCACGGTTTTTTTATTGTTATACCCATGAAATTTTTGATAATTATAGCGTGGGTGGTAGAGAATGCCACCCCACCAACCGGTTTTACATAATTTCAAAAAAGGAGGGGTTGTGATAGTCCAGTGTGGCCGAGAGTTTACAACAGAACAAATCACCCAAATTTCTGAGATAGTTGAAACTTTTGGCAATCTGAGCCAAACTGAATTAACCCATACCGTGTGTGAGCAACTGGAATGGTATACAGCATCAGGGGCCAACAAATTTGAGGCTTGCAAGAAGTTACTCTCTCTTTTGGAAGATCGGGGTTTGATCAAATTGCCTGCAAAAAAGAAAACCACTTCTATACCACCCAAAAAAAAGGCGGTAAAAAACAGGATCATTTTTGATGAAACACCTGTAGAAGGCAATCTATCCGATATTGGGTCCGTCAATCTGAGGATCGTAGCGGACAAAAACGAGAAAACCCTTTTCAATGAATACCTTCGACAATACCATTATCTTGGTTATAAAAAGCCTTTTGGATATTTTTTGCGCTATTATATTGAAATATCCGGGACAATTCTGGGATGTATTCTGTTATCAGGACCAGCCAAGTCTATAAAATCACGGGATCAGTGGATTGGGTGGAATACCAATGAGCGGTTGAGAAATCAGGGGTTTATTGTAAACAACGGACGGTTTTTGATTTTTCCCTGGGTCAACGTCAGGTATCTGGCAAGCCATGTACTGGGCAAAATGGTCAGGGTTCTGGCACAGGATTGGTATGAACAATGGGGCTATCGACCGGTTTTGCTGGAGACATTTGTTGATCCGCAACATTTTGATGGGACCTGTTATCAGGCAGCAAATTTTACGTATCTTGGTATGACCAGCGGAACGGGTCTCACCCGGCCAGGAAAAAAATACACATCAAGCCCTAAAAAAATTTTTGTTTGTCCTTTGGCAGATAATTTTCGACAGGTTTTATGTTCTTCTGAAACGGTTGGGAAGGTATTATGAAACCTATCCCCCGAGCATGATGCGAATAATTTCCCGGTCGGTTTCCCGCATGCCGTCTCTGCCGAGCCGGCCGATATTGGCAATGGTGTTTTCCACCCCTTTTTTCACAATGCCGTCCCCGCCGTAAAACTGCCGGCCTTTCTGGAACATGTAAAACCCCAGAAGTCCTGCTTCCACGGAAACGGCAATCTTTCCGGCACAGGAGGGTTTGGCCCCGTCACAGATGATGCCGGACACCATGGCCAGTGCATTGACGATGGTGTGGGCCACCTCCCGGAACCTGCCCCCGTGGAGCCAGGCAATACCGGCACCGGCCCCGACCCCTGCGCTGACAGCACCACAGTAGGCAGACAGCCTGCCGATACCGGTCTTCTGGTGAATGGTCACCAGACTGGAGACCACCAGGGCCCTGAGCAGGGTTTCTCTGTCAGCCCCCATGTGCCGTGCATACACGATGACAGGCACAGATGCGGCAATGCCCTGATTTCCGCTGCCGGATACGATCACCACCGGCAGACCGCATCCGCTCATTCTGGCATCTGATCCTGCCGCAGCCATGGCTTTGGCCTTTACCTTTATGTCATCCCCCCAGGTTTCCAGCAGCACAGACCCGATGTTGGCCCCCCAGTCGCCTGTGATACCGGTTTCAGCAATCTTTGTATTATAATCAATCTGCCTTTGTATCAGGGGCTGTACATCACCCAGCTGTAAAGATGCTGCAAAATCAAGGATATCCTTGACATTCAATATGGACCGGTCAGTAAGTACGCTTGATTTGATCTCATCGCAATCCTGGTTCTGATACACAATACCCTCATCTTTTTTGATCAGAACGATATTGGTATGAAAATGGGAAATCTGAACCATGGCACTTGCACAGCCATTGTAGACCGTCACCGCCAGATCAAATATCAGGCTGGAGTCAATTTTACACACCGTGATTTCTGTGTTCTCAAGAAAGGCTGCTATTTTCTTTTCCCCTGCCGCATCCACACGGGAAATAACCTCCAGGGTTCTATCAGCATCACCTGCTGCAATGCCGGCGGCAGCGGCTGCTGCAATACCCCGCAGCCCACCGGTATTGGGCACCACCACACTTTTTACATTTTTTATAATGTTGTCACTGGCCGCAATCTTCACCCGGTCCGGCTGACAGCCAAGCACCTCTGCTGCTTTTGCCGCGGCATAGGCAACGGCAATAGGTTCGGTGCAGCCCATGGCCGAAACAAGCTCTTCGTGCAAAATGGCAAGATAGGCCTTATATTGTTTATCGGTCTGTTTCATCTGTGTTCCTGCTGTATCATTACCAGAAGCGCGGTGACGTCCATTGGGGTTCATTTGTAATCGCGTATGATGCTGGTACCTGTTTTCTTTATTACCCCTTTTATTGGAGTTGTATCTCCTTGTCAATCTTATACAAATCAACCAGAGAAAAACCGTGACAAACCCGGGCCATCTTTCCTGTTCCGGGTACCTGCTTTAATGCTTTTTAACAAGAGCCTAACCGTCGATTAATCATTTTCTCACATCATATCGGTTAAATATCCTTCATGACCCAAACAAACAGACAGATGTGGATGCAGATGCTGGCGGATGCCGATGTTGATGATCTCAAGGCCGGATATGAACGCTTCGGCAACAAAATTTCCTTTTCCTGGCTGATCAGACCGGAAACCGGAATGGTGATGGTCCAAGCCCGGGCAGACGGCACCGGCACCCCTTTCTGCCTGGGGGAGATGAGCGTGACCCGATGCATGGTGCAGGTTATGAACAGCATCGAAGGGTATGCCATGGTCCCGGGCAGTGACCATGACCATGCCAGACTGGCGGCCCTGTTCGATGCCCTGCTTCAGATGCCCGCCTTTCATGACACACTTATGGACACCCTGATGGCGGACCTGAAGGCCAGGGAACAGCAAAGACAACAGACCCTGACCCGGGAAATATCCGACACCACGGTGGATTTTTTCACCCTCAAACGCGGAGAATAGAGGTTTGGACATGATGCAGAAAGGATTCGATTCCGAAGTGTTTGACAGCCAGGCGGTTTTCCGGCACCTGCTTCTGGCCATGGCCTGTCCCGGCACCATTACCACCACCGGCATACGCTTGTCCTGCCCGGAACGAATCCAGTCCGGTGCCGGTGCCCTCCTGCTGACCCTGCTCGATTTTGAAACGCTTTTCTGGGCGGATCTGGAGCTGGATACAGCCGAAATCCGATGGCTGCATTTTCACTCCGGTGCGCGATTGACCCATGCCCCTTCCGAGTGCGGGTTCGGCCTGTTTACAGACTGTGACAAACTGATGGACCCCGCCCGGTTCAATCCCGGTACAGTGGAATCCCCGGACCTGTCCACCACCCTGATCATCCAGACCCGGGGAATGGACGAATCACGGCAGCTGCGCCTGACCGGGCCGGGCATTGAAAAGGATACCTTTATCCACATTGCAGGCATACCCAGGGATTTCTGGGAAAACCGCACAAGGGTGAACCAGGCTTATCCAGCCGGTATTGATATGGTTTTTGTGCATAACCACCGGTTTACCGCCCTTCCCAGAACCACCAAAATCGAGGTGTGCTGATGTACGTGGCAGTAAAAGGCGGAGAAAAAGCCGTAAAAAACGCGCAACGTCTGCTGGCGGACAAGCGCCGGGGGGACACCCGTGTGCCAAAAATTTCCATAGACCAGATTGCAAACCAGCTGGGGCTCGGGGTGGACCGGGTCATGGCTGAAGGGTCCCTGTATGATGCAACCGCCGCTGCCATGGCTATCCAGCAAGCCCAGGGGGATATGACGGAAGCGGCTTTTCTGGTACGGGCATTCCGCACCACCCTGAAACGCTTCGGCAACAGCATTCCGATCCAGACCACAGAAATGACCGCCATCAGGCGGGTGTCCGGTATCTTCAAGGATATCCCCGGGGGCCAGATCTTAGGGCCCACCTATGATTATACCCACCGGTTGATTGAATCCGATCCAGACCTTGACCCCCATGCCCCTTGTGACCGGCCCTCGGAAACGGACACGGTACCCCCGGACCAGACAGATCCCTGTGACAATGCGTCTCCATTGCCCGGTGAACTGCCCCGGGTCATTGATATACTGCAGGCACAGGGGTTATTGCAGCAGGACGAAACGCCGTCCAAAAATGCGGCAGCGGATCTTACCCGGCAACCGTTGACATTTCCTGTATCCAGAAACCTGCGACTCCAGGGTCTGACCCGGGGGGATGAAGGGTTTGTCCTGGGAACGGCATACTCACTCCAGCGGGGATTCGGCATAGACCGGCATCCGTTTCTGGGGGAACTCAAAGTGGGATATGTATCTGTCCGGTATACCCCGCCGGAACTGGGGTTTGAGATCCATATCGGACGGGTGAAGCTCACCGAATGTGTCATGGTCAACCGCCAGGATGGTGCAGAAAAACACACGGCAGGGTTTGAAACCGGTTACGGCCTGGTGTTCGGGCAGAATGAAAGAAAAGCCATGTCCATGTCCCTTTTGGACCGATCCCTGAGCACCAGTGAGAAAACCGGAAAATCCAGTTTTCCGGCCCAGGACCCGGAATTTGTCCTGTCCCACTGCGACAGTGTGGAATCTTCCGGGTTTGTCCAGCATCTCAAGCTGCCCCATTACGTGGATTTTCAGTCTGAACTGGTGTTTATCCGCAACCGCCGCAAAGACCAGGCCCCGGATCGAGGAATTGCCGATGCCCCTGACCTATAATTTTGCCTATCTGGACGAACAGTCCAAAAAAATGATCCGGCGTGCCATCCTCAAAGCCATTGCCGTTCCCGGATTTCAGGTGCCGTTCGGGGGACGGGAGATGCCGCTGCCCTATGGATGGGGCACCGGCGGTATCCAGGTCACCGCATCCGTCATCGGACCGGATGACCGGCTCAAGGTCATTGACCAGGGATCGGATGATACGGTAAACGCCATCAGCATCAAGGCGTTTTTCAAAAAAACCGCCGGCATTGCCATCACCGAAGAAACCAGGGCCGCCACCATTATCCAGACCCGGCACCGGATACCGGAAACCCCGCTGCAAAAAGGGCAGATCATGGTATTCCAGGTGCCCATTCCTGAACCATTGCAGTTCATCGAGCCCAAGCGGACCCAGACCGTCAAAATGCACGCATTTGAAGAATACGGGAGCATGCATGTCAGGCTGTATGAAGATGTCGCAAAATTCGGCCGGATCGCCACCGCCTTTGACTACCCGGTGCAGGTGCACCAGCGCTATATCATGAGCCCCTCGCCCATCCCCAAATATGACAATCCCAAACTGCACCAATCCCCGGCGGTTCACCTGTTCGGTGCGGGCAGGGAAAAGCGTATCTATGCGGTGCCCCCCTATACCGACGTGGTCAGCCTGGATTTTGAGGATTATCCCTTTGAACTGGAACAATGGGACGGGGCCTGCGGTGTCTGTGGATCCGCTCACAGCTTTCTGGATGAGATCGTCACAGATGACCTGGGCACCCGAATGTTCATCTGTTCTGACTCGGAATTTTGCAGGAACAATGCAGGAAACACCTTTCCATGACCGGGGTTCAACAGGAACATACGTCATTGCCGCTGCTTCAGGTACGGCACCTGTGTAAATTCTTCGGCAGACAGCTTGGCTGCCATGACATCAATTTTGCGGTGTCCCCCGGAGAGGTGATCGGCGTTGTGGGAGAGTCCGGGTCCGGCAAATCCACCCTGCTCAACTGCATTGCCGGCCGGATCAAACCCTCCAACGGATCTGTACTTTTTAGCTCGTCCAAAGGAATTATCGACCTGTGCCGTTGCGAAGAGGCCCTGATGCGCAAAATCATCCGGACCCAGACCGGATATGTCACGCAGAATCCGGCCCGAAGCCTGAAGATGCACATCAGTGCCGGCGGCAATATCGGGGAAAAACTCATGGCTGCCGGCATGCGTCATTACGGTGAGATTCGGAAGACGGCCCTGATGTGGCTGGAAAAAGTGGAGATCGATCCGTGCCGCATCGACGACCTGCCCGCCACCTTTTCCGGGGGCATGCAGCAGCGGCTCCAGATTGCGGCCAACCTGGTCAACGCCCCCAGAATCATGCTCATGGACGAACCCACATCAGGACTGGATGTGTCGGTGCAGGCCAGGCTCATTGATGTACTGCGCAAGCTGGTGTCCGGGCTGCACCTGTCCATGATCCTGGTCACCCATGACCTGGCCGTGGCCCGGCTGCTCTGCCACCGGCTCTATGTGATGAAACAGGGGGAAATTGTGGAATCCGGACTCAGCGACCAGATACTGGACGATCCCAGGCAGCCCTATACCCAGCTGCTGGTATCCTCTGTTCTCAAACCGTGAAAGCGTGACTAATCACCCGTATTGGAGAATTTCATGGCCCTGCGCTGGATACTCAAACTGGAAAACATTGAAAAGGACTTTCTCTTTCACCTGCAGCAGGGCACCCGGATTGTTGTGTTTGAACGGTTCTCCCACCGGTTTTTTCCGGGCCGGACCACCATTCTCACCGGCCCCTCCGGCACCGGAAAGAGCACGCTGCTGCGTATGATCTACGGCACTTATACAACCGGTGGCGGCCATATATGGGTCCGGCACCGTAACCGGACGGTGGACATTTCCGCAGCCGAGCCCGCCATGATCTACGCCCTGCGGCGAGACACCATCGGGTATGTGAGCCAGTTTCTCCGGGTGATCCCAAGGGTGTCGGCCCTGGATACCGTCATCGAACCGCTGCTGGCAAGAAACATGGACCTGGAAAAAGCCCGGAAAAAAGGCCGGGCACTTCTGGAACGGCTCAATATTCCTTCCACCATGTGGCACCTTTCCGCCACCACCTTTTCCGGCGGTGAACAGCAGCGCATCAACCTGGCCAGAGGGTTCATCGCCCCCTTTCCCGTCCTGCTGCTGGATGAGCCCACCGCATCCCTGGACCTGAAAAACCGGCAGATTGTCATCGATCTGATCAAAGAAGCTCTGGCAGACAACACCTGTGTGATCGGCGTATTCCATGATCCGGCAGACCACAAAGATTTTGCCGATCACACCATTGACCTTTCCCTTATGCTGAACCAGGAGGTGATGCAGCCATGCACAAAAAAAAACTGATTCTCGGCGGCCCCCTGTTTGACGGAAATACCCTGTCACCCAGGGGAACCATATTGATCGAAGGCCACAAAATTGTGCACACCTTTGCCGATACCATCCACATGATCGATTGCGAGGTGATAGATGTCCAGGGCCGGCTCATCATGCCCGGCCTCGTGGATCTGCATTCCGACAGCCTGGAAAGAAGCATTGAAAAACGCAAAGGGGTATTCTTTGATACCGATTTTGCCATCCTGAACCTGGACCGCCAGGCAGCTGCCTGCGGCATCACCACCTTCTGCCATGCCGTGAGTTTTGCTGACAACGAACTAGGGCTGCGCTCGCCGACCGAAGCGGAAAAATGCGTGCGCACCATCAAGGCGTTCAACGATTCCGCCCAGTCCCTGGTGAAGCACATGGTCCATATCCGGTATGAGGTGGGATCTGAACACAGTTTCAAGATGGTGACCCGCCTGGTGGAAGATGGACTGGTGGACCTGGTTTCCATCATGGACCACACCCCGGGCCAGGGCCAGTTCAAATCCATGGCATCCTATATCCGTTTCCAGTCCATCGAATACCAGGTCCCTGAAACCATGGTGCTGGAAAAGGCAAAAGAAAAACAGGCCAACAATACCCGGGCCTGGCAGATGGTGAGCGCGCTGGCCCAAACCGTTTGTGCGGCAGGCATTCCCATGCTCAGCCATGATGACGACACCTGCGAAAAAATCGATCTCATCTCCACCCTGGGCATCGGGGCCTGTGAATTCCCGGTGACCCTGCCTGCGGCAGAAAAAGCTTTTTCCCGGGGGTTGAAAATCTTCATGGGGGCCCCCAACCTGCTGCGCAACCAGTCCACCAGCGGCAGTTTAAAAGCTTCCGAGGTCCTGGCACACCAGCTGTGCACAGGGCTGTTATCTGACTATTATCCGGAATCCCTTCTCCAGGCCGCCTTTCTGGGACAAAACTTCACCAACTCTCCAGAAGCGGCCCTCAAACAGGTGACCGCCGGTCCGGGCGATTATCTCAGCTCCCGGGACAAACCCGGCCGGCTGGTCCCTGGAGCAGATGCTGATATCATCATTGTGGACCATTCCCATACCTGGGCCCACATCACCCATACCCTGATACAGGGCAGCCCTGTCTATAAAACCCACATCCACGAGGCAGTTGCATGAATATCATCGGCGCAAGTATCGACCCGGTCCGGATCGACGGATCACTGGACCGGCTGACAAAAGATTTACAGGCATTTGAAAAGATCGGCATCCAGGCAGTGGAGCTGCCGGTCCACGGGCTGGATGCCATTTTAAACGGCAGCCTTCACACGGCCAGAACCCGCCAGGTGATGTCCCTGCTCTCGGATTTTGATTTTGTCTATTCCATTCACTCCCCCAACCCTGTGAACCTGATGGACCAAAAGGATCCAGCCCTGCACAAAGCGGTGTTAGAGGCCTCCCTGGAGTTTGCCCGGCAGATCCACGCTCACGTGGTGGTGGTGCACAGCGGCCGGTTCATTCCGGAAGAGGAATTTGCCGTCACCCCGGCCCGATCCCTGACAGCAACAGAACAGCACCGGATGCTCGAAGCAGAAGCACAGCGCTTGCAGGACCTTGCAAAAAAGAATCCGGATCTCATGATCGCCCTGGAAAATGCCCGGCCCTACCTAAGCCAGAGCCCTTACACCTATGCAGAATGTATGGTTCCCCTCAAGGAACAGGTCCTGCGGGTCAACAAAGACAATGTGCACATCAACCTGGATTTCGGCCACCTGTTCATGGCATCCCGCTTTTACGCATTTGATCCCCTGGCAGCGGTAAGACAGATAAAAGACCATGTGGTTCATACCCATGTGCATGACAACTTCGGGGGATCGGTGCACCACTGGGAAAAGCAGCAGACCCACCAGCTGCCATTCGGCAAGGGCGATTCCCACATGCCTGTGGGATACGGACAGATCCCCATCCAGGCCATTCTGGATATCCTGCTGCCTGATTATGGCGGGCTGCTGGTCATGGAGCTGCGCAGCCGCTATTTTTCCGACACCAGAACCTCCCTGGACAACCTGTCCGCCATGATGGCGGCAAGTAACAGCCGGGCCTGAAAACCCGTAATATTTAAAAATGAATGAAGAGTGAACAGCAGTTTTGCAAAAAAATCTAACGTGGGAAACACACAACCCCAGTACCCTCTTCATTTTCTTGTTTTTTAACAGGAAATGAAGAGCAGGGCACTAAAATGATTGGAGACATCATGAACAACGTTCTTTTTATCTGTGGCCACAACAGCGGCAGAAGCCAGATGGCGGAAGCGCTGCTCACCGAAATGGGCGGCAGCGAATTTACCGTCAAAAGCGCGGGACTGCATCCCGCTGACGCGGTCAATCCCCTGGTGGTGACAGTGATGCAGGAACTGGGGATCGATATGTCCGAACACACCCCCAAATCCGCATTTGACCTCTTCAAAGCCGGTGAACTGTTCACCCATGTGATCACGGTATGTGACAAGGAAACCGATGAAAACTGCCCCATTTATCCCGGCATCCAGAAACGCGAGAACTGGCCCTTTCCAGACCCGGAAAAACTGACCGGCTCCCATGGGGAAAAGCTGATACAGCTCCGAAAAATCAGAGATGCCATCAAGACGCGGATTGCACAATATTTTGGCCTGACTGTTTGCTGGTAATTCGATGTCAACTATCTTGATCTTCTGGTGAAAGCAACTTTTTCAAAGGCTTAATGATAAAAGGCAGGTCTTCCTCCACCGTATTCCAGACAATCTGCTTGCTCACCCGAAAGTATTCATGCACAATGACATTTCGTATACCTCGAATGCGTTTCCAATCGATATCCGGCGCTTTCACGACCGCTTCATCGGGAACATGTGAAGCAGCCTCACCAATAATCATCAATTGCTGGAGCACTGCATCCACGGTTTTCTGATCTTTTTGAAACTGTTCAAAAGTCATATTTTTCGTATAT
>Ga0102940_1000735_pt1 | contig 22078 bp, 15 predicted proteins | sample SalPonR2_C_D1_MG_FD_78215 | JGI IMG/M metagenome (GOLD analysis project Ga0102940, IMG submission 78215) | Salt pond soil microbial communities from South San Francisco under conditions of wetland restoration - Salt Pond MetaG R2_C_D1_MG | ecosystem: Environmental > Aquatic > Marine > Intertidal... | reverse complement strand
ATCAGGTCCTGTCACCAAATCTTTGGTAGGATAGTAGTATTGAAACTCTTCATTATCAGGATTTCTTATACCATCAAAAACGGACATGGGCCAAAGCCAAGAGGAAAACCAGGTGTCTAAACTGTCTTCATCTTGAACCAAATCTTTTGTTGTGATATTAGCATCTTCAAACTTAGATTTTGCTAATTTAACGGCTTCTTCAATATTTTTAGCCACGACAAATTTGTTGTGATCTTTCTTTAAATAATACACAGGAATCTGATGTCCCCACCACAATTGTCTTGAGATATTCCAGTCTCTTACATTTTCCAACCAGTGTTTATAGGTGTTTTTAAATTTTGAAGGAAATAATTTGATGCACTCTTCTTTCATTACAGCCTCTAGTGCAGGTTGTGCCAAGTCTTTCATTTTCAGAAACCATTGCTCAGAAAGTTTTGGTTCGATGACAGCTTTAGTTCGTTCTGAGAGCCCAATTTTGTTGTTATAATTTTCAGTTTTTAATAGAAACCCTTCATTCTGTAATTGTTTAGAAAACCCTTTTCTGGCTTCAAACCGGTCTTGCCCTTCATAATCGAGCCCATGAGTATTCAGAGTCGCATCATCATTAAATATATCAATGATTTCTAAATTGTGTCTTTCGCCAATAGCTTTGTCGTTATCATCATGTGCAGGGGTGATTTTTAGACATCCTGTTCCAAATTCCATATCGACATAGTCATCAAAAATGATTGGTATTTTACGATTGACGACGGGAACAATAGCATTTTTGCCTTTAAGGTGCAAAAAGCGTTCATCATTTGGGTTTATACATATCGCTGTATCTCCAAAAATAGTTTCAGGTCTTGTGGTGGCAATTTGTACGTATTCGTCAGAATCTGCAATGGGATAATTGATGTAAAATAATTGACCCTGCTTTTCTTCATAAATTACTTCTTCATCAGACAAAGTCGTTTTGGCTTCCGGATCCCAATTCACCATTCGGTAACCTTTATAGATTAAATCCTTGTTGTATAGATCTATAAAAACCTGAATAACCGACTCATACATTTCATCATCCATGGTAAATTTTAGCCTGTCCCAGTCGCAGGAAGCGCCTAATCGTTTCAACTGGCCTAAAATTTTACCGCCGTATTCTTCGGTCCAGTCCCAGGCGTGTTTTAAAAATTCATCACGGCTTAAGTCGGACTTTTTTATCCCTTCAGATTTGAGCTTTGCTACAACTTTAGCCTCAGTAGCAATGGAAGCGTGGTCTGTTCCGGGTACCCAGCAGGCATTAAAGCCTTTTAGTCTGGCTCGTCTTATCAGCACATCTTGAATAGTGTTATTAAGCATATGTCCCATATGCAATACACCTGTAACATTTGGAGGGGGAATTACAATGGTGTAAGATGGTTTATCGTTAATTTCTGAATGAAAAAACTTATGATCACTCCAGTATTTATACCACTTATCTTCTACCAATTCTGGTGTGTAAGACGACGCAATTGCCATAATTATTAAATTTAAGCTGCAAAAATACAGATTAGCATCAATATTAAATACTTATAATCTTAGTATTCTAGATTATTCTGAAATAATAACAATTGAATTCTATATTTCTCTTTTTAATCCTATTAAATTAGGCCTTTAACTAATACATGTATATACTGAAAATCAGTTGCATAAAAAATATATTCTTTCTTTGTTAGTTCTAGCCTTTGCCGGTGGTTATAGAGCCCAGCCGAAATGTAGGCTGGGCTGTGGAAAAACTAAGCCATAACTCAAAAATAGGTTAACACTTTGATAATTTCCATTATATATAATCTAAGTATTTTTTCTAAAATATTTTCTTTGTAGTAAGTAAGCTCCTAAGTTAATTATTCTATAAGCCTTATTCTAAAAATCGACTCTTCAATCTTAGTGATTTTTCATATAACCTTCCACCACGTCTAATTTCAAAATTTATAATTCTACCTTCTTCAGAACTAAAGATTTTCATGATTTCCTGCAAGTCGTATTTATGGCTGGCTCTGCTGTTAATACTCACAATTTCATCACCTTCAACAAATCCTGCTTCAAAAGCAGATGAATTTGGTCTTACAGCACCAACCCTTAAAATTGGTCTCTTTTCAATATAAAAATCGGGCTCATCAGCAATTTTATTATAACCCGCAGAATTGTCGGTCTGTGCTTTGGCTCTACTAAAAACATTGACATAACTGGTAATAATTTGATAACCATCGTATTTTAAAATAAGTCCACTCATGTCATAATTAAACTGGTCTGAAAAATCATTATTTTTTTTAAAATAAACTCTCTTATTAGAATAGTCCAGCACCCAATGGAAGCGCCGCATAATCTCAGAACCTATAACTCCACTTTTAGAGGTAAACTCCAAACCAGAATAGGCTAAAGTATCCGGATAGGCAATTTTTGGTGATTTTAGTTGGTATGAACCCAAATTAAACCCATCGGCTTTAGTTCGCTTTCCCCTAATAATATCAGCAAAACCATACCCGAGGATATCGTCAAAGCTTTTCTCTGGTATCCTTGTATCCGGTTGTGGCTGCACCCAAATGGCATCACCAGAACCTGTATCTAATAAAAACATAAAACTCCTTACATTACCCTTTTGTTTCAATTGTGCCTTTAAATAGGGTTTTTGTTTGTAAAGTTTTAAATCAATACTCTCGTAACACCTTAGAGATTTACTAAAATTTTCAGGGTTGTAAATTTTTATAAAATCTCTTTTGTAATTTATCTTTACGATTAGATCTCTAAAAAAATTATACCCCAAAATGCCCTGTACTTGGTAGCCAATTTTATCTGAAATATTAAAGTCCTTATCAAATATGGCATATACGTCATGAGAAGTATCTTTTAATTTTCCTATTTCCAATAGGTTGTTTTCATTTTTATAGGCATAGGTTTTCTTTTTTCCGGAAACACCCCTTATTAATATTTTGGTTGAATTTTCTTTAATCGATTCTTCATCGCCTTCCAAACCAAACAACACTGTTTTATCAACACCAGTGTCCACCAAAAAATTCATGGGACGATTATTGAGTTTTACTTTGATAATGATAAGGTTGTTATAATTCACGAACCCAATTTTATACCTTTTTTTATGAGGTTTATGAAATGTAAATCCCTGATTATTTTGTGATAAACAAGTAATACAGAATCCTATAAACAAAACCGATACGAAGTAAAATTTTTTTAACATATTTGTAATATACAAACTTTTAAATCGATAATATATTAATCAAAAATTACACCGAACTATTTGGTTTAAAAATATATTACTTTATCGATGCCGATGAAAATACTGGTTTACAGTATAGTATTAACAAAAATTTTATCGTGTAAAAAAACCTCATAGAACATCACAAAACATTATTTTAACATATTGGTATGTGTAAGTCAAATATGCAGAGTTTTCCATTGCATAGTGTGGCTTAAAGCTTTAGCTTTGCATCTGATAAAAAATTATACACATGCCGAAGATTTCAGATAAGGGTATTGCCATGCCAGAATCACCCATCAGAAAGTTACAACCCTTTGCTGATAAAGCGATTAAAACAGGCAAACAAATTTATTACTTAAACATTGGTCAGCCGGATATAAAAACACCAGAAAAAGCCTTAAAAGCAGTAAAAGAATCTGATATTGAAATTCTGTCTTATAGTCCATCTCAAGGCTTTCATTCCTATCTAGAAAAACTTATTAAATACTATAGAAACAACGGAATACACATCGAGGAAAGCGAAATTATTGTTACTACTGGCGGTAGTGAAGCGCTTGCCTTTGCGATGGGTTCAATTACTGACTTTGGAGATGAAGTCATTATTCCGGAACCATTTTATGCCAACTACAATGGCTTTGCAACCGCCTATGGCGTAACAGTTAGACCAGTTACCTCAAAACTGGAGGATAATTTTGCTCTGCCGCCTCTGTCTGAGTTTGAAGCTAACATCACCTCAAAAACCAAAGCCATATTGCTGTGCAATCCCGGTAATCCAACCGGCTACCTTTATACCAAAGAAGAAATAGAGGCCATCGCAGATCTTGCCTTAAAACATGACCTTTATGTCATTGCAGACGAAGTCTATCGTGAATTTACTTACGACGGCGCAAGCCACAATTCTATCATGAATGTAGAACGATTGAAGAATCATGCGATTATGGTAGATTCGGTATCCAAGCGATTTTCGATGTGTGGCGCAAGAATAGGATGTTTAGTCTCAAAGAATACTGATGTGATGAAAACGGCCATGAAATTTGCTCAGGCACGTCTAAGTCCGCCAACATTAGCTCAGATTGCCAGCGAAGCCGCATTAGATGTTGATGAAAAATACTTTGAAAATGTCAATGCAGAATATACCCAACGACGAAACACCCTTGTGGAAGGCCTTAAACAAATTGATGGTGTAAACGTTGCTGAACCTAAAGGAGCGTTTTATTGTGTGGCTGAACTCCCGGTTGAAAATACAGAAGATTTTGCCCAATGGTTGTTAGAAAAATTTGAACACGGCGGAAAAACCATAATGGTTGCTCCTGCATCTGGATTTTATTCTACACCACAAACAGGCCTTAACCAAATTAGAATAGCTTATGTGCTAGAAGAAAATAGTTTAAAAGAAAGTATTAGGTTACTAGAGTTGGCACTGAAGAAATATAAAGCATAGATGAATGTACAAACCAATTTCTCTTTAAAAAATTTCAACACGTTTGGTATTGATGTCAAAGCCAAGCAGTTTATTGAAGTCCAAAATACTGAGGAATTAAATCACATTTTAAAACGATTCTATACCGCGGAAATTTTTGTGTTGGGTGGCGGTAGTAATATGCTATTGACACAAGACATGTCAAAAACTGTAATTTTCGTCAATACAAAAGGCATAGATATTGTTGGAGAAAACGATGAACATATCATAGTGAAGGTTGCAGCCGGTGAAAACTGGCACGATCTGGTGATGTGGTCTGTAAAAAAAGATTACGGCGGTTTAGAAAATCTGGCTTTAATTCCTGGGCATGTTGGCACTGCCCCAATCCAAAACATAGGCGCTTATGGCGTCGAGCTTAAAGACACCTTTGTCTCCTGTAGCGCCATCCATCGGCAAACCCTAGCCAAAAAACAATTTAATTTAGAAGATTGCAAATTTGGTTACCGGCAGTCGGTTTTTAAAAGCGAGCTTAAAAACCAATATATTATTACCAGTGTGAATTTTAAACTCACTAAGAATAATCATCAAATCCACACAGAATACGGGGCTGTAAAAGAAGAATTGGGCAAAATGCAGGTCAGCCAACCGCGCCCTGCGGATGTGGCTCAGGCTGTAATTTCAATACGGCAGTCTAAGCTGCCTGATCCGAGAGATATTGGAAATTCGGGTAGCTTTTTCAAAAATCCTATCCTACCAAAAACGCAATACAATAACTTAAAAAATGAGTTCCCTAATCTTCCTTCCTATCCTGTGGACGATGAGCATGTCAAGGTCCCTGCGGGTTGGCTTGTAGAACAATCTGGTTTAAAAGGTTACCGCGATGGTGACACCGGCGTACATAAAAAACAGGCTCTGGTGCTCGTCAATTACGGGAAGGCTTCCGGTCAGCAGGTTTTGGCACTTTCAAAAAAAGTTCAGCAAACAGTGCAAGAAAAGTTTGGAATAGCTTTAGAAGCCGAAGTAAATATTTTTTAATCTAAAATATATGAGTGAGGTTTTAGATTGTCTTGTGGTTGGTGGTGGTGCCAGTGGATTTTTCTTTGCTATTAATTATGCTGAAAACCATCCAGACCATTCCGTATTAATACTGGAAAAATCTAAGCATGTTTTACAAAAGGTAAAAATCTCCGGAGGTGGTCGCTGCAATGTAACTCATGCTGAGTTTGAACCAAAACCACTTACTACAAACTATCCCAGAGGAGAAAAGGAATTAATAGGACCCTTTCATACCTTTATGACCGGCGATATGATGGCCTGGCTCAATAAGCGAGGCGTAGAATTGAAAATTGAAGAAGACGGCAGGATTTTCCCGGTAAGCGATAGCTCACAAACTATAATCGATTGTTTTGTAAATGAAGTAAACCATCATCATATCGAGGTCAAAACATCCCAAAATGTCATTAATTTTCAATATGATAAGGACCTGTGGACAGTCCATACGAAAAATGACAGGTATTGCACGAAACAGATGGTGATATCAACAGGCAGCAGTAAAAAAATTTGGGAAGAACTAGGACGGCTTGGTCACAATATCATTGCACCGGTACCATCACTTTTCACCTTCAATATTGAACATTCGCAACTCACAAAATTACAGGGCTTGAGCCTGGACACCAATATCAAGTTATACAAAGACCAATCCTGTAAAGAATTTGTCATGGAGTCTGAAGGCGCTACCCTCATCACCCATTGGGGATTGAGTGGACCATGTGTATTGAAACTATCAGCATGGGGAGCCAGAGAATTAAGTGCTTTAGATTACCACTGTTTCATCCTTATAGATTGGTTGGTTGATTATACAGAATATGACGTTTTAGAAGAAATTCAACAACAACGAAAAGCATCGGCGAAAAAGAATATTGGAAATCAGGTCATTTATGGACTGCCGAAACGAATTTGGCTCTTTATGCTGGATGAATCGCGAATCAATCCTCAAAAGAATTGGGCAGACCTTTCAAAAACGGAAAGCCGCGACCTGAAAGATAATCTATTGCACTTCAAACTTGAAGTGAATGGAAAAAGCACTTTTAAAGAAGAATTCGTTACCGCTGGAGGCATTGATCTGAAGGATATCGATTTTAAAACCTACCACAGTAAAAAACAACCTCAGCTCAAAATCATTGGTGAAGCTTTGAATATAGACGCCATTACAGGAGGATTTAACTTTCAAAGTGCATGGACGAGTGCGTTTGTAGCATCGAAGGCATAACGCTATATATACGAAATGAAATAAATCAAAGCCTGAAAAATTGAATTGTTTTTTTCTACCACGTATGCATGAATCTAATCAACGGTCATTAGTGTATTAGTGGCTTTTTTAGGTTTACAAATGAAGACGTTGCGAAATTAAGAGCTATTATGGAACCGGCTCAACATCCTTAATACTTCAAAAGATACAGCACAACGGTAGTATCATAATCTGAATTTAAAATTTCATGAATTGCAGAATATTTTGCCACGAATTCACAAATAGTAAAAGACCATTAGTACAACTGCCAGCAGCAGGCTGGTTTGTGGGTTATTCATTCGAACGCATAGCCCCTTAGTAGTTCAAATGTTTAAGGTGATAAGCTATTCCATTTTTGTATGATAAAAAATAGGGCATTTGCCGTATTTATGACGTCAGAAATATCCTCTACTTTAGTAAAAATTCATTAAACCCTTTAATCATGAAAAATTTATGTACAATTTTAATGACCCTCTTCATCAGTACGTTTAACTTATTTTCTCAGGAACTTTATTTAAACAAGGAAAAAGCCTTAAAGAATGTTGACGAGATTAAAATAGCTCAATTTGCTGTCAGTTTTACCACCATGGAAGGCAAATCTGCAGACTCACGTTCACGTGACAATTGGAGTGGCGCCAGATCCTACCTTATCGTCAAGACTGTAGGCATTACGCCAGAACTGATGCAAAAAATAACGGATGAAGCTTATCAAGATTTCGTTATGAAGCTTAAAGAAAAGCAATATACCGTTTCAGATTACGATATTGAAGCCAACCTAAGTAAAGGCATGAAACGCTACATGCCTGACACTAAACCAGTTGCACAAAACTGCGATCACTATCAGGTTTACAGCAATATCGAGACCACTACAATATACGCTAACAAAAAGCCCGGTGTATGTAACAACACATTATATTTTACAGGACATGCTGCAAAAAACTCGGGTGATGTTCCAATTACAGTCAGTTATTTAATCAATTCTGGTTATCTACAGGCAAATGCTTCAAAACTGAAAGATAATTATTTGGGAAAAATATACAGTAGTACCAAAGTAGCGTTTCTGCCCGGGGTTCAGGTCTTCTGGAGATCGGGTGTTGATGCCTGGGAAAAGAAAAACAAAGCCGGCGAAATCAAAATCAACGAACATGTCTATGTTGAAGGTCCAGCCGGAGAACTTGTAGTGGATGAAAAAACATCATTGGGCAATTATTCCAAATCTACCTTAATTTTAAATATCGATCAGGAAAAATATTACCAGGATGCGCTCACTGTTCTGAAACAGGCCAACACAAAATTAGTCAACGCTATGGCTGATGTACGATAACACCTGCTTTTGGATTGCAAAACAAAAGGCTAAACAAGAAAGCTCTTCCGGATATCACATTATACACGGAAGAGCTTTTATTGTCATGTCATTCAAACTGAATTTAGCTGATTGTCTTATACTCTAGTGGGCAAATCCGATTGTCATTTTATAGAATTTCAGCGTATTTAGCTTTGATTATATAGGCAAACATCCTGGCTTTTCAGGCAATTTTTTTACGTGTACGCATATAATTCAAAGCATTTAGCCAGAAATAGACTTCGCTGGAATATCGCCTGAACCTTAGGGTATGTTGGACATGCCAAATCCTCATTTATTGAAAATGTCCAGGTCCACGATATAATAAGATCAATCCATATCTTTAATTATAGATTGGAGACAATATTGCGCATTTACAGTAGTGATGTCCATCATACCGGCTTATAAAATACCTGTCTTAAAGGTTTGTATTGAAAATTACACTAATTACAAATTAAATACCGCACCAAAGCTTACTGCAAACTGGTTGTTGATGCTTTCTGCGGGGTTCAAATCACCCGTTTTATATTTGGCAAAAGGGGTTTCAAATTCTGTATAAATACCGAAACCATCAGAAAGAAAATACCTGAAGCCTAAGTGCCCACCAAAATTCTTTAAACTAAGGCCTATTCCTGGATAAATATCTAAGTTTTCATCAATATTCAATACCTCTCCTATATTAGCATTAAAACGGGCTCTTAAATTTATTCTGTCGACAAAATCTGCATCTACAAGATCATTAACATCCAGGGCGTATCCAGTCACTAAGCCCACTGAAATGTTTTGACCTAACCCGTGGTCGTAACTTATCATTATCCCACTGGCATTATCCTGGAGGTTTGCACCAATCTGCAGTTTTTGATCGCCCTTGCCATCAAAATTCTGAGCAACAGCAAAGATTGAAAACATAAAAAACGGAATAAAAAAATATTTTTTCATTATAAAAAATTAAATCACAAATATAAAATCAAAAACGGAATTTTACATAGAAATGGTCTTTATTATCTCATCTTTTTATTAAAAAATAAAAAAAAATAGTGCTTCTATTAAAAGCCTTATTATGCAATAATTTTAATAAATCGGCTAAAAATTAAGAGTCCTTTGAGGCCAAACCATTTCTGTTTTAATAAAACTAACTTATGATCATCTTGATTATGAAAATATCAACAAGCCATTACAGCCAATAAAAGGATGGGATTAAATTATAATCAAAACATGTTAAAAAAGCATTTTAGTATTTGAAATTAAAGAACGATTTTTACAAAAATTTTGTTTCAAAAACTATGAAAAAAAGTAAATACAGCACATGGTATCATCCCTATAAACCAGCAAAGGCTTATGCTAAGAAAACAGCTTATTTTAGCATGGAATTTGGTATAGACCAAAGTTTCAATATATATTCCGGTGGTCTCGGATTTTTAGCGGGCTCTCACATGCGATCTGCATTTGAACTAAAACAAAACCTTATCGGTATTGGTATGCTATGGAGATACGGCTACTACGATCAGGAAAGAAATGATGACCAGACCATGAAAGCAGAATTCAATGAAAAACATTTTGACTTTCTAGAGGATACAAAAATTGAAGTTGAAATTAAACTTCACCAAAACCCACACGTTAAGGTGCGAGCATACGTGCTTAAACCTGAAATATTTGGTACTGTACCCATGTATTTCTTAACAACTGATGTTGAAGGCAACGATCATTTATCGCGCACCATTACCAACCATTTATACGACCAGAATCAGGTAACACGGGTGTCTCAAAGTATTGTGCTAGGTATTGGTGGTGCCAAAGTCGTTGAAAAACTAGGAGGTGCAGATATCTATCATCTTAACGAAGGCCACGCTCTACCTGCATTTTATTATTTAAGGGATCAGGGTGTGTCTAAAGATCAAATGGTATTTACCACACATACTCCGGAAAAGGCCGGTAACGAAGAGCGTGACGCCATGCACTTGAACCGTTGTGGTTTTTTTGGCAGACACCTCTCTCACCAGGAACTTGAAAAAGAGGCTGTAAATGATTTCAATATAAACTATACAGTTTCTGCTTTACGCATGGCGAAAAAAACGAATGCTGTTTCTAAACTGCATGCTGTTGTATCCAAAAACATGTGGAGCGACTTTGATGGTATTTCTGAAATTATTCCAATTACCAATTCACAAAATGCTAAATATTGGCAGGACAAAAGCATTAAAAACGCCTGGGAAAAGAAAAATTCTGCCACTTATAAACGCCGTAAAAAAGCCTTAAAGAAAACGTTATTTGAAGAAGTCTTCAATCAAACCGGCAAAAAATTTGACCCCAATGTGCTTACTGTGGTATGGGCCAGACGATTTGCTGCATACAAGCGAGCTGATTTGTTGTTTCATGATTTAGAACGTTTTGAACGATTAATCCACAACACTAATTATCCAATCCAGATTATTTGGGCGGGAAAACCTTATCCGTTTGATTATGGAGCCATCGAGGTTTTCAATAATTTGATCAATGTCTCAAAACAACACAACAATTTAGCCGTACTTACGGGCTATGAGCTGGAATTGTCCAGACAGTTAAAATGTGGTTCTGATGTGTGGCTGAACACCCCTCGAATCACCAGAGAAGCTTCGGGTACAAGCGGCATGACAGCTGCGATGAATGGCTCTGTAAATGTTACCATCAATGATGGTTGGATTCCGGAATTTGAAGACAATGGTAAAAACAGCTTTGTTTTGCCGGAACTGGATCACACCTTACCGGTTTGGGATCAAGACCGCATGGATGCCGAAAACCTTTACAAATTATTGGAAGATACCGTAATCCCTACGTATTACGATAAGCCAAAAGACTGGCAAAAGATGGTATTCAAGGCAATGGATGATGTTATTCCTGAATTTACCAGTGCTCGAATGGCCAAGGATTATTATAAGAAGTTGTATTAATAAACAAAAGATTATAATTCAAAAAGCCTGCTCTCAAAAGAAAGCAGGCTTTTTGTTTTAGCTTAAGTATTGCTTCAATCTATACCTCAGCACTTTTTACCGTCTTGACGATACGACCGGCAATTTTGTATGGATCACCGTTAGAAGACGGTCTTCTGTCTTCTAACCAACCTTTCCAACCTTTTTCAACTGTAATAATTGGAATACGAATAGAAGCCCCTCTATCTGAAATACCATAAGTAAACTCATCGATAGAAGCTGTTTCGTGATCGCCGGTTAGACGCATATCGTTAAATTCACCATAAACTTCTATGTGCTCTTTAACAACTGGCCTGAAGGCTTCACATATTTTTTCATAAACGTCTTGGCTCCCACATGTTCTAAGTGTCGTATTTGAGAAATTAGCATGCATACCAGAACCATTCCAATCCAGGTCTTTTCCTAGTGGTTTAGGATGATATTCAATGTAATACCCATATTTTTCTGTAAGTCGATCTAATAAATAACGCGCTACCCAGATTTCGTCACCTGCTTTTTTAGCGCCTTTAGCAAACAATTGGAACTCCCATTGGCCTGAAGCAACCTCTTGGTTTATGCCTTCAAAGTTAAGCCCTGCCGCTATACATAAATCAGCGTGTTCCTCCACAAATCTTCTACCATGGGTGTTTCTTCCGCCAACAGAACAATAATATAAACCTTGCGGTGCTGGATAACCACCTGGAGGAAAGCCTAACGGCAATTGGGTTTTCTTATCCATAATAAAATACTCCTGCTCAAACCCAAACCAAAAATCGTTATCTTCATCTTCAATGGTTGCTCGAGCATTGGATTCGTGTGGAGTGCCATCAGCGTTTAAAACTTCGGTCATGACCAGATAACCATTTTTTCTGTCAGGATCCGGATATATAGCTACGGGTTTAAGCAAACAATCCGAATCGTCTCCTGTGGCTTGTCTTGTTGAACTTCCATCAAAAGACCAGATTGGGCAATCTTCAAGTTTACCACTAAAATCATCTTCAATTTTAGTCTTACTTCTCATGTTTTGGGTGGGTTTATAACCATCCAACCAAATGTACTCTAATTTTGATTTACTCATAAATTTTAATTTTTTAATTGACTAAGGCAATTAAGCAAAAAATAAAGTCCTTATTTTTTATGTAACCATTATTTTCAATTTTCAAAATAATCATTTTTATTTCAAAACAATTTTATTCAAAATTCACCTAATACCTTAGTCAATTTTTTAACACTAGTTTTAATGAGTGATTATGTGATTATATAATATAATAACTCAAAATGAATGTCTATAAAAGCTTCAAATGATTGACTTTTTATTTACTAAAGAGTAATAAAAAACGCTAGTTTATAAAAGTCATTTGGTGCAAACCCATCGTCAACCAGGTTTCCTCCAAAAGATAACCTCAAGCCTGCATTTCCTTTTGTAAGTTGTAGGTATGGCCCTAACCACTGATAACCATCAGCCCGATCAAGACTGCCACCACCATTTATTTCTCCACCGGATAAATACAATTCTTCAAAGTGCGCACCAAATGAAATGAAAGAACTTGCCACGTACCCAAAATTAGCCCAGTAATGCACGTAATTATTTGTCGCTTGTTCTGCTTGGGTGTTATCACTTAAAGCCGCATAGTAACCAAAGTAAAATTGCCCTTCAAATTTATCACTGCCATAATTTACGGTCAGATTGGGAACAATACCATCGCCTACAATACCTTCCTGAGCAGCACCACTGGAAAGTAAACTTCCAAAGGTAAAACCAAGTTGAGGATTAATGTCAAAATTGCCGACTGTCTTGTTATAGCCAATACCAAATTCTGTCCATTGCCCCCAACCGCTTCCGGTTCCGGCGCCCCATTGAATGCCATAGGCCGTAAAAGCATCAGTGTCTGATAATTCATACCCAATAGTCATCATGGGATTGAATCCAAAAAAAGCATCGTGGTTAAGGCTTAGGCCTGCACTAATTTTGTCTGTTGTGGTTTTGTCTTGAGCAAAAGCCGAAAAAACCAAAACCGATAAACACATAGTAAACGTAATTCTTTTCATAATTTAATATATTTTATGTTAAAAATCCAAAAATATACAAATTATAGAATTATAAATAAATTTATCTAAATGCTTATTTTTTGATATATTAATAGTCGAAAACGATTGAATGACATATCATTTTAACAGATATTAAAATTAAAATCTAATATATTAATTATTCAATATATTTTTTAAAATAAATTATACCTAAAGGCAACTCATGATTGAAAAAACTTATTAACAAAAACGTTTTCGATGGTAATTCAAGTATATTATTTTCAGCTGATATGTAATATTTTAACATTTTAAACCAATAAAGTCTAATTTAAACAGTTAAAAAATTAGCTATTGAAATATCTCAGCCTGTCTAAGTGCTTTTAAATCTTTTACTCCAAGCTGAACCATATTATTTTTTAAATCGTCTATTAATATATGGGCAATATGATCAACGCCAAGATTTCCTATGGCTGAAACACCATAAACAAATGGACGCCCGGCAAACACAAAATCAGCACCGAGGTACAGGGCTTTCATGGCATCAAGTCCGGTTCTGATGCCGCTATCAAATATTACAGGGATACGTTCACTTACCTCTTTTACAATATCGGGCAAAGCTTCAATAGCGGTTGGTGCGCCATCAAACTGTCTTCCGCCATGATTGGAAACATAGATGCCGTCAAGTCCTATCTCTACAGCTTTTTTGGCATCATCAGGATGTAGAATACCTTTTAAAACTACCGGGCCATTCCATGCTTCCTTTAACTCTTCACAGTAGTTCCAATCTAGAGTCCCGCCCAAACGGTTCCCGACAAAGCCACTGGTAAATTTTAAATCTTTAGTCCCGGAATAATGTTCTACCGTACGCAACCTTGGCATTCCACGCTTCATGGTTTGCCAGCTCCATACCGGATGGGTAATGCCGTCCCAAATCAATTTTGGAGTAATTTTCGGTGGTATGCTCAATCCGGCCTTTTTAGAGCGTTCCCTTCGACTAGCCATGGGGACATCAGCCGTAATGATTAAGGTTGTAAATCCGGCATCCTGAGCGCGTTTCAGTAAAGAAGTTCTCACGTCAAGATCTTTTGGTGGATAAAGCTGAAACCACCCCATTTCCCCTACCAAGGGCCCAATTGTTTCGGGCGTTTCGGTAGCTACGGTGCTTAGACCAAATGGGATTTGAAGCCGTTTTGCTGTTTTTGCTAAATACTGTTCAACTTTTGGCCACATCAACCCCGTTAAACCAATAGGCGCAATGCCGATAGGCGCATTGTATGTTTTACCAAAGAGTTCAGTTGAAATATCAGCGTTTAATTCGCCTTGGCAATACCTTGGTAAAAAACGCAGATGCGGGAACGAGGCATCATTCTGTTTTAATAAAATTTCTTCACCTGTCCCTGAATCCAGATATTCCCAAGCCACACGAGGCATGCGTTTTTTAGCTTTTTGAGCAAGGTCAGAAATTCGAGGGTATTTATTTTGATAGGCGTTTAGCTTTGCTTTATAGTCCATAGCGTAAAAATACAATCTAGTTTGGTCATCTAAAAATGAATGCCTCAAATAATATCAGACCTAACTTTTATAGATCAGATTAAAAAACCTGATGTTTATGTTTTTGAAAGAATATGTTTTACATATACATTTCAAAATAAAAATTATTTAAAATCTGTAAATTATCTATCTTAAATTTTTTAATAACCTTGTAAAACACAATCCTGTATGCATTTGAGGCTTTCATACATTAAAATTTATTTATGAAAACAGTAAAAAAAATATTCAAATGGTTCATGTATATTTTACTCATACCTGTGAGTTATCTATTGGTATCACTGGTATTAAGTTGGATTACTGTAGACCAAATAAATTCAGCTTCAGATTTAAATCAAACCATTTATTTGAGCACCAATGGTGTACACCTTGATATCGTGTTACCAAAAAACGCCATAGAAGATGAACTCCTATCCGGGCTTAAGCATAACGTTTACGATCAATATTTAGCTTTCGGTTGGGGCGACGAAAATTTTTACCTCAACACACCAACCTGGGGCGATTTGACTTTCGCTAATGCCTTTAATGCAGTGTTTCTTAAGAGTACATCGTTAATGCACGTCACAAGATATTCAAATAAAAGCGTGAATTGGGTTGAAGTCAAACTTAGCCAAGAAGAATTTCAAAAACTGAACCACTACATTTTTAATACGTTTAAAACCGACCAAAATGGTCAAAAAATATGGCTAAGCCATCAAGGGTATACGCCTGAAGATGATTTTTATAAGGCTAAAGGAAGTTACTCGTTTTTTAAAACCTGCAACAGCTGGGTAAATACCGGATTTAAGCAAAGTGGATTAAAATCTTGTGTCTGGACGCCTTTTGATTTTGGTCTTTTAGATAAATATCGCTAACATGAGGGCAATTAAAACCGAATCATCTTCAATTCACTACTGTTGTTTGCAATCTAAACTTTTCAACTTGATAGCAATCATGATCTTCTCCTTATAAAGTATTAAGGTCATCAGGGTATATTTTTCTTGTAATCTGATGCTCTAAAAATACAACAGCTTAAGAATTTAAAGATGGCTTTCTCTTCAAAAAAAGTACATGATAAACCAGTTTATGATTGAAAGCTCATATTTTAATTAATTCATACAATGTATTTACCCAATTTTCTAAAATCTAGTATAAAAAGGAAATTCATCAATTGGAAGGATTGAAGCTCCGACATTCGAAGTAAATACACGTTCTCTGGAAGCTGAATTCTTATAAAATGGCATGGTATTAATTAGGGTATTTTGAATATACTCTTCATAAGATAAAAATGAGTCGTAATTCTCCGCCACAGCTTGTATTGGACTGAAATTCGCGTTATTAAACAAACTCCTGACATTATCCGGAATTATACCAGATGGTATCTGTGGAATTGATAACACATCAGAATTTCCATTAAAAATCATAGTGAGCCGAACATCTGGATTTTCTGGTGTGATTTGACCAGTAGATGGTGCATTAAATAAAGAGATTTTACCCACCTCAAAGTTTGGTAGACCTTGATAATTGACAACATTAGCATTTAAAGAAAAATTGATAGCCTGGTTTGGAATATTAACAGAAGACGGTGGCAGCCCCAAACCTTCTTGGTAATAAAAATCATTTACTTTTAAAGAATAGAAATATTTATAGAAAATATCCGGAAATGTATAATTATAATCGCCCAAAGTTAACGAGGATAAACCACCAAAATATACCTCATGCTGACTCATTACACTAAAAAGCGATTCATTTTCAAAACCATAAATTTTAAGGAAAGGATTATCTACTCCATTATAATCCATGTTAACAGTGTTAGTCATAACATTTTGATTGCTAAAATCACTGGGAAGCAGTTCGCTTACGTTTTCTATATCCTGAATAAATGCCCACTGAGGTCCACCCGGAAAGTCACCTCTAATAAAAGTATTTGGTGTGTAAATATCATTTAGTGAACTGGTATATCTAAAACCACTCAGAGCATTGTTTGAGGTGACAAGCGAATATCCTAAACCAACGGCCTTCAAAGAGTTGGCACTAATATTTTCAAGCCCTAAGTTTACTGATTGTCCACTAATACTTCCAGGTCTCGGATTGAAAACAATTTGATCTCCAACAAAATTACTTTTCAAATTGTAATATGAATGAACTTTGTAAACAGTATCATCAAAAATGTCAAAAAAAGTTAAGATGTATTCTGTATCATTATCTGAAAAAGAAGCACAAAACGAAATAGACTCTTGTAAATGATCCTCATTATACATCTGCATATCAATAAATTCTCCGTCAGCATTTGATAACATGACCACAAACTTACCCGTATTTGGACGAACAAATTCATTAGGGATATTAAGAGCCACTAGTGTTGAACCAAGTGAAACAAAAATGAGGTCTTCAGAGACATTACCCAGGGCATCTTCCATAACCAATTTTAATTCAGTATCACCATTAGTGTAAAGTTGCGGATCTATGGTAAATGTTGGCTCATTTGTATTTGAAGCTTCGGAAATAAATTCATTATTAATGTAGAATTTTACGCTAACAACTTCAGACACATCATCCTGTATTATGGGACTGAAAGAAGTTAGGTCACATATGATATCATCAGGATTTAAATCAAACATTTGAATTTCTGGACCACTATTGTCTGTCAAAAATAAAACAGTGTTTTGTTGGCTATTGCCATTCACATCGATAACTTCTGCCTTAAAGCTATGTTCCCCGTCTTCTAAGTCGGAACCCGAAAGAATATATTCGTATGGTGGCGTTAAAAATTCAGAGACTTGCTCATTATCGACGTAAAAATGAACAACATCAATACCAACATCGGTTGTTAGGCTTACTGAAATAGTTTTTTCAGCAATAAGTTCACCGGGTTCTATATTGATGAGTATGTCCTGAGAGTTTATAGTTTCCTGAATCTCTGGTGAGTTCTCATCATCTGAACAGGAAATGCTTATTATAAACAAGCTGAATAAAATAAAAATTTGTCGCAAAATGTTTTTTTATTGCAAAGGTAAAACCAAATGTTATTTCAAAATATAAACTTCTAAATAAATTTCCAGAGTTTATCATAATAATAAGCAGTTATATCTAGTTTTATCAAGCAAGCGCTTATTAAAAATAAAGGTTGGTAAAATAAAATTATCGATTAAAAAACATACCTCTGTTCAAACTATCCACATCAAATTGAGGAAATAAAAAGGCATTCAGGCAAAAATAATTAATTACCCCTGAAAAGATATCCTAGCTTGTGAATACCATAAAATTATTATATTTTTAAAAAAATAATTTTGAACCCATGAATAAATTAAGCCTTCACTTTTCCTTATTTGCCTTTCTATCTATGCTTATGTGTCTGCCATCTGCAGCTCAAGATATTGATTTAGATAAATTAAAAGGCATTGATGTGCGCAGTATTGGCCCTGCTGGTATGAGTGGCCGAATAACAGCCATAGATGTGGTTCACGACAATCCACAGCTCATGTATGTGGGTTCAGCATCCGGCGGTCTCTGGAAATCTGAAAGCGGTGGCGTGGACTGGACACCTGTTTTTGATGATCAACAAATTCTGTCAATAGGTGCTGTTGCTATTCAGCAGGATAATCCAGATGTCATTTGGGTCGGTACCGGAGAGGGTAATCCCAGAAATAGTTCTAATGGTGGATATGGCTTATACAAATCTCTGGATGGTGGCAAAAGCTGGAAGCTGATGGGCTTAGAAAAGACACGAAATATTCACCGTATTCGTATTGATCCAAAAAATCCGAATAACGTTTATGTCGGTGCGATTGGTTCTCCCTGGGGTGAACATCCTGAAAGAGGAGTCTACAAAACCACTGATGGTGGGGAAACCTGGACTAAGAGTTTATTTGTAAACAATAAAACAGGCGTTGCAGAATTGATCATGGACCCCAATAATCCTAATAAATTATTTGCCGCCATGTGGGAGCACCGGAGAAAACCCTGGACGTTTACATCCGGCGGACCAGGCTCTGGATTATATATGACGATAGATGGTGGAAAAACCTGGAAAGAATTGACGCCGGATGATGGTTTACCCAAAGGCGATTTAGGGCGAATAGGTATAGCTATTTCAGCCGCAAATTCCAAAACAGTTTATGCCTTAATTGAATCCAAAAACAATGCCTTATATAAATCTGAAGATGGTGGTTACAGCTGGAATATGATTAATGACAACATGCGTGAAATTGGTAATCGCCCCTTTTATTATGCTGAAATACATGCAGACCCAAGCAATGAAAACAGAGTTTATTCTATCTTTACCTATGTTAATGTGAGTGAAGACGGTGGTAAATCCTTTACAGAATTAATGCCTGCTTACGGGACTGATGTTGGCGTTCATCCGGATCATCATGCCTGGTATATACATCCGGACAATCCTAATATGATGCTGGACGGCAATGATGGAGGACTTAACATCACTTATGATGGAGGCGAAACCTGGAGGTTTGTACAAAATTTACCTGTAGGCCAGTTCTATCATATTAATGTAGACAATGACTATCCTTATAATGTTTACGGTGGCATGCAAGACAATGGCAGTTGGTGTGGACCAGCTTATGTGTGGAAAGCTCAAGGCATAAGAAATTCTTATTTTCAAGAAATTGCTTTTGGAGATGGTTTTGATGTGGTTCCAGACCCGGATAATTCTAGATATGGCTTTGCACAGTCGCAACAGGGTTATGTAAGACGTTACGATAGAGAAACAGGAAATAGTCAAACCGTAAGACCAACCCATCCCGACAAAGATGTTTTATTAAGATTTAATTGGAATGCTGCCATTGCACAGAATCCTTTCAATAATAGCTCTGTTTATTTTGGTAGCCAGTTTGTACATAAAACGACAGACAAAGGACAAACCTGGGAAATTATTTCGCCAGACCTAACGACCAACAATCCTGAAAAACAAAAACAATTTGAAAGTGGTGGTTTAACTTATGATGCTACTGGAGCAGAAAACAATACGACCATAACCGCCATATCACCTTCACCTCTTGTAGAAGACGTGATATGGGTTGGAACCGATGATGGAAATATCCAAATCACTCAGGATGGTGGCGAAAGCTGGAATAAAGTAAGTACTAAAATCAAAGGCTTTCCCGAGGAATCTTGGGTAGCACAAATCCAGGCATCGACTTATAACCCAGGAGAAGCATTTGCCGTGGTTAACAATTACCGAAATTTCGATTTCAAGCCATATCTGTATCATACGACAAATTATGGTAAAAAATGGACCAATTTAACTGATAATGATGAAGTCTGGACCTACGCGCTAAGTGTGGTACAAGATCCTGAAGAGCCAAACTTAATATTCTTAGGCACAGATGGTGGATTATATTTCAGCATCAACAAAGGACAAAACTGGCAAAAATGGACTAATGATTATCCTAACACCCCCACCCGTGATTTGGTGATTCATCCCAGAGAACATGACTTGGTGATTGGAACCTTTGGCCGTGCCATCTACATCATGGATGACATCAGGCCTTTAAGAGAGTTAGCTGCAGAAGGTAAAGACATTTTAGACCAGCCACTAAGACTCTTCACGCCGCCAACAGCGTATCAGGCCGTCAACCAACAACCCAGTGGCACACGATTTGGTGCTAATGCGCTTTTTAATGGTGAGAACAGAAACGCCAATGCCATGATTTCTTACCTTATAAATAGACCAGAACAGGAACAAAAAGAAAAGGAAAATGATAATGATGAAGAAGAGAAAAATAATGATAATGAAGAAAAGGATGGCAAAGAAAAACCCTCTTACGATGAATTGGAGCTTAAGGTTTATGACATGGGCGGAGAATTAATTCGTACATTAAAGCAAAAGACACCAAAGGAAAGCGGCTTACATCGTATGTATTGGAGAATGGACGAAGCCGGACAAGGAGGCCCAACCCGAAGATTGATTAAAGAAGACGCAGATGAACGCGGTGGCGTTGATGTTTTACCAGGGAAATATAAGTTGGTGATGCATTATGGCGTACATAAAGATTCTACAATGATTGAAGTGAAGTTCGACCCGCGTTTAGAGTATAATTCAGGTGACTTAAAAGAAAGATACGATTTCCTGAAATCTATCGAAAATATGCAGGCCACTGCTTTCAAAGCCAGCCAGCGAATTGTAAACGCCAAAAAAACTGTTGATCATTACATGAAATGGATGAAGGAGAAAGACAACACTGCATTTAAAGATGACATTAAAGCCAGTAAGAAAATTAAAGACACTCTTGAAGTTTTGCTTGAACCTTTTGTCGGTGAAGATTTTAGTGATAAGCAAGGAATTATAAGGACACCTGTTCCAGACATAGGCGATAGAATTCGCAATGCTTCATATTACGCTTCGGCAAGTTTTAATAAACCCGGAGAAACTCAACTTCGCTTAAAACAACAAGCCGAAGAAGCCTTGAAACCGGCCATTGAGGCATTAAATAAGTTCTTTGTTGAAGAATGGAATGAATACCAGAAACGCATCAGTGCGCTAGACCTTTCACTCTTTGAAACTTATGAAAGTCTAGAAATCAAAAAATAAAATAGTTGTGTATTATGGTTTATGAATGCTATTTGACTTTTATTAAAACTAAAATTTGTATATATCATAAAAGCCTTTTACTCTTAATTTTACTGACTATAAATATAACAACATTAATCGGTCAATCTATCCAACAACAAGAAATGCAAAAACTCAGTCACTTTGCTGGTGATTGGGTGGGTATTTCCAAAGGCTATGAAAACGGAAAAGTCACCAGAGAAATACCGACCTACGAAGAAATCAGTTACAAAGTGGACAAGCACATTCTTACCATCGACTTATATTCTGAAAACCTTAAACTGCATACCGTTATTTACTATGATGAAGAGGACAAAACGTACTATTACAATCCCTTTTATAAAACTGGAACCGCCAGGTATCCCGCAAAATTTCTAGATGGAAAACTAATAGTAACGCCTTCTGAAACCAAACGTTTTATATTTGAAATCACTGCTGATGGACAATTTCGAGAATACGGCGAAAACTTAGTAGATGGTAAATGGATCATGTATTTTGAAGATGTTTTTGACAGGAATTGAAAACCTTTATCATAATGCAACTAAAAAACTCTTTGTCCTTTGTGCATTTGTGTTGAAATTTCATTTAAATTTATCAACATAAATCTTTCAACATGGCAAATAACAAACTCCCTGTCAACAAGCGCCATCCTAAAATTCAGATAATTACTCTTAGATTGTGTATATTTGATAATTGTCTAATTGTATATCATGAGAACTAAATGTTCATTACTAT
>Ga0102940_1000731_pt1 | contig 22102 bp, 19 predicted proteins | sample SalPonR2_C_D1_MG_FD_78215 | JGI IMG/M metagenome (GOLD analysis project Ga0102940, IMG submission 78215) | Salt pond soil microbial communities from South San Francisco under conditions of wetland restoration - Salt Pond MetaG R2_C_D1_MG | ecosystem: Environmental > Aquatic > Marine > Intertidal... | reverse complement strand
TCGTTTTTTGTGGCGACTGACAAAAAATGAAGAAGTAAGAGCGGTACAATATTTTGTAAGATTTTATTTTTCTGATCATTACATAACTAACTATAAAACAGACTTTTACTAAAATTATATACAGATGAAATACCCATGCGCCTCAGGCGCACCAGAACGCGGATGAATATCGGGAAGATGCCTGGTTATGGTATCTTTGCTAATTGAAAATAGAAAGTCGGTTTTTTACTGGGACGCAAGAGCCCGCAGATGAAAAACGATTTTACCTGTCCTGCTGGCTACGCTATGGATTAGCCTCTCCGAATTCGCCCGCAACGAATTTCTGCTGAAAGCCTACTGGACCGATCATTATGCGAATATGGGGCTGGATTTTCCGGATGCGCCCCTTAACGGTGCGATGTGGGGCCTTTGGTCCTTGCTCTTCGCAATTGCTCTTTTTGTTTTGTTGAAAAAATTCTCCCTGCGAGATACGACCTTACTGGGCTGGTTGGTGGCCTTTTTGATGATGTGGGTCGTAACCGGAAATCTGGCCGTACTGCCCTTTCGGATACTGTATTTGGCCGTGCCGCTAAGTTTAATGGAGACTTTTGTGGCCGCCTGGATTATTCAGCGACTGACTGGAAGACCTGCCTCGCCCCTTCCTTAATCCAACCAAGACAAAATTCGCTCCGGCTCCGTTTCCCCTTCGTAACGATGGAGCAAATGCCCGGCCGCATCATAAATAAAGATCGTGGGAAACATACTTACTTCCAGCGCATTAGCTACCCCGTAGTCCGAATCTTCCAAAAATTGGAAACTGGCGGGGGCTTCCGGGGCGTAAGTATCCTGAAAAGAGCGATTCGCTTCTGGTGTATCACCGCTCAGCCAATAGATGGTCTGTTCCTTAAATTCAGGATGTGTGCTTAATTCCTCTGCTTCATTCTGACAGTGATCACAGTCGGGGCTATAAAAGAGAAGCAGTGCTGGTCCTGCTTCCGAAGGCACCTGCCAATCGGTATGCGCTGCCAATAAATCTACGGGAAACTGGCGCGCCAGCTCAGGCACCTGGTTTTGTCGGGACAGCAACACACCTAAGATAACAACAGGCGTAATGGCCAAGAGAGCAATTACAATACCGAGGAGGGTTCTTTTTTTCATGGGGAATACTTTTTATACATCAATCTATTACTGGTTTTATCTGGCCTGCTTTTCCTGCTGCAGCATGCGAATGGTAAAGTATAATATCCCCAGGCCACCGATCAGTGAAGCAATCCGGTGCCACCAGCTGTGCAAGGGAACTATTCCGGAGAGGGCAAGGATGGATTCTGTGACCATAAAAAGACAGGAGAGCGTAAAGAGTAGTTTGGTGGTTTTGAGTGGCATATCTTTTTGTTTATGCTGTATTCATGACTGGGTTCAGACGGGCTTTCATTCCTTATACTGGCCGTCCGTCCCGGATTCTTTCCTGGCTCGGCAGCGTACCAACCGATCATATCGCAGCACCAACAGGCTTAGCAGTCCCAGGATTAAAAGGGTAAGATAGGCAGGCTTTCCCCAACTTCAACCAATACCGAATGAAAAAAATAATAAACGCAAGATAGCCCACAATAGAGCCCAATTGCAAATATTTCTCATCACCCACCTCTATATCAAACAAACTAAGCGTAGCACAAATCCCTCCAACGAGGATAAAGAAAAATAGAACTACTTCCAGGTAAGATACGGATTTCATCATCTAGCAGTCTGTCTTTTGATAAAGAGCGTGAGCAAAACACTCAATAGAGCGAACAAGGTGATCTCGTGTTTGTTTTCCCCTTTAAATTAACTAAAAATCACCGGCAAAGCAAGTACCTCTTTGTTGGGTCGAAGCTCCAGCTTCGACACACATTAAGCCACCGCCAGATCCGACCAGGCGCGGGCGTAGAGATTATCCGACTGGAGCAATTCCTCGTGCTGTCCCTGCTGACTGATCCGCCCCTGCTCAATGATATAAATGCGATCGGCAGCCCGCGCCGTGCGTAGGCGATGGGTAAGCATAATGATGGCTACCTCGTCCGATAAGCGATCCAGGAGTTCGAGAACAAATAACTCGGTATTGCGATCCAGCGCAGCCGTAGGTTCATCCAGTAGTAAAACTTGTGGGCGATGATACAGCGCACGGGCCAGGGCGACCAGCTGCTGTTGCCCGCCGGAGATATTCACCCCCGATTCGCCCAGCATCGTGGCATAGCCGTTGGGAAACTGCCGGAAATAGCGATCAAAACCGTACTCCTGAAAAAAAGCTTCCAGGGCAGCGGGATCCTCTACCGACTGGCCCAGCAGAATATTATCCAGCAGGGTGCCATTAAAGATTTTGATTTGTTGGGGGACCACCCCGATCTTCGCTCGCCAGCTCTCAAAACCGATCAAATCCAGATCAGTGCCGTTGACGCGAATCCGGCCCGCTTCGGGTGCATAGAATTTCTGTAATACTTGTAGCAGGGTACTCTTGCCACAACCACTTTCCCCCAGGATGGCGATCCACTCGCTTTTGCGTAAGCGAAAGCTGATCTCCTCCAGAATGGCCGGACGCCCCGGAAAGCGAAAGCGCAACTGCTCCACCCGCAGCTCCTCAAAATCCTGTACCTGTGCCCCCGGCGAATCGGCCTCTTCTTCGTACTCACTGGGAATGGTCGTAAACTCAAACATCCGGTCAAAAGCAATGCGCGCCTCCTGTAAATCAATATTCGCCATGGCTACGCTCACTACCCCGCCCATCAGGATACCGATCATCTGCAAGATAGCAATCATACTCCCCATACTCAGGGCCTCGCGCAAGACCAGGATTGAGCTCATCGTAATAATACCCACCACAAAGATCGTACTGACCAACTCCGTCCAGAGGTTAAAACGGATACTCACTTTCCCCAGGCTCAAAATTGCCTCCTGGAAGAGCTGGTACACTGCGGTGGTTACCCGCTGAAAACCGGCTGCCGGTTATGCACTTTGATGGTACCAATCCCCTGGATAGTATCGACGTAATTACTTTCGTTGGTCGCGTAGCTTTGCATGACCTGCCGCTGCCCCTGCACAATCTGTGGATGGAAGCGGTACACTACCCAGGCGAAGACCGGAATCCAGGCGATGGCCAACAGGCCGATCTGCCAATGATAAGTAAAGATCGCTACACTGGCCACTACCACCATGAGCACATCCAGCGCCACGCCGCTAATGATACGGGCGATGGTCTGCTGGATACGCCGGGTATCGTTCATGCGGGCGATCAGGTCGCCCGTCTTGCGATGATCAAAAAAAGACTTGGGCAATTGCAGGAGTCGACCAAAGAAGTGACCAATGATCCGCACGTTGAAGTCGCGGTTTTGCCGCAAAAGGAAAAGCGAGCGCAGGTAGCCTAGTCCGGCGCGGGCCATTAGTAAGACGAGTAGCAGAGCCGCTCCACTCAATAGCCGCAATTGATCACCCGAGGGTAGGATATCATCGAGTAGCTTCTGCGAAAAGATGGCCGTCGCCAGCCCCAGCAGTGCCATGACCAGCCCCAATGCCAGTGCCAGACCCAGGATATTGAGGTCCTCCCGGATCAACTCACGTACCCAGTACCAGCGACTCTTTTGGGCAGCCGCTTCGGCGGGGCGCAGGTCTTGCCCTTGCGGAAAAAGCAACAGGCTTTTGGATGGCCACATTTCGTCTACCTGATCAGCGGGCCACCAGGCGGCCTTCGGCTCGGCCGGATCACCGATGAGAAAGGCGTCCCCCCGAAGTATTGGATCACCGAACGCAGGGCCGCCACGCCACAGTCCGACTGATCCTGCTGCCGCGTGTGTAGCTTGTTTATTTTTTGTATTTGCATGTTGTCAATTTTGAATGGTTGAATTTCGGATTTTGAATGGCTACCGCACACTGTTCAGTCGAAGCTCCGGCTTCGACCCAGTTTTACCCCTCCTAAACGCCAGCGTGGCGTTTCTACTTACCCCTTACCCTCACTCTACCCACCGCAATATTGCCTCCGGCTTGGTCTCCCCCTCGTACCGTTTGAGCAACTCCCCCTCCGCCCCGTAGATCAAGATCGTGGGGAAGGTACGTACCCCCAGCGCATTGGCGACGGCATACTGCGGATCGTCCAGAAACTGGAAGGCAGCCGGCGCTGCGCTGGTGTATTGCTCTTGAAAAGCCCTATTTTCTTCTGACGCTGCCCCACTTAGCCAGACCACCTCCCGCTCTTGAAAATCCGGATGGGTACTTAGTGTCTTAGCCTCGTACTGGCAGTGCTCGCAATCGGGATTGTAGAATATCAATACACTGGCGGATGCCGTCTCCGGAGCTGACCAGGCCGTACGCTCGGCCAGAAGCGCAGTCGGAAAGATCTCGGCAGCAATGACATCCTCTTGCTTCGCCGGAATACTGCTGGCGATACCTATGATCAGGGCCATAAAGAGCAGCCCCAAGGTAAGTTGGAGGAGGTTTTTCTTTGACATTGATGTTTTGATTTTAATTGGAACTCCTGCAAGAGTTTTCCTAGCTTCCTCGTGTAAAATAATACGAATTGTTAAACCGTATATCTATAGCATAAAACAAAAAATGAAAGGATAATAGCAAGGGATACCATTTTACCCCTTGCCACCCTAGGCTTATTCAATTGTTGGCGGAAGTTATCAACTTTTCTATTGTGCTAATCAGGCATTTCTTTGTTTCTAGCAAAAAAAGCATAATAGAATATTATTGCTGCAGCATAAAAAAAGGAGCCAGTCGTGAAATAATAATTAATATTTATCACGCCTAATAGCATTAAAGCAGTAATACTGCAAACTACTAGCATAACAACAGCTAACATTTTAAATAGACTAATCTTCATATCCACGGCTTTATGTAGTTACCATATGATGAACTCCCGCTATACCACAGGCTAAATTAGCTCCTACCCATACTCCTGCTGCAATACCAGCAGCCCCTCCTGTTGCTAATGTTGCCCCTGCAAGAGCCGCTGCTGCTCCTGCAGCATCTAGAATTGCTACGGTAGTACAAAAACCACCCCAAAATCCACCTCCTTCAATTACTTCCAACTGATTGATTGTAAGTTCTTTCATTTCGTTATTTTTTTTAATTAACAAGACAATTAATACCCGCAATAGGACTACCAACAATACCTGCCTCAGCAGCAACAACAACTCCTGCAAGAGCCCAACCACCAGTAAATACAGTGGCTGCGACTATACCACCCACCACTAAAGCAGCTGTAATTCCCCAACCTTCACCACAATCAACAACACCACCCTCGATGAATTGTAATTCCTCAACATTTAATGCTTTCATTCTCAATAAAATTTAGTTAAAATACATTTCCCACCAAGCACCTTTACCGAGCCGTTGGTGGATCGGCTCCGAATTGCGCAATTATTTCTTTGGTTAGTTGATGAGTTTAGTGAGTTGATAAGTTTATAAGTGTCGTTTAGTTTCAGGAGAGAGGTTTCCTGCCTAAAAGAAGCATCCCCCCGGAATGATTGCCACTTAGCACTTATAAATCCTTCAACTTATCAACTAATAAACTAATAAACTATTCAATTCATATTTAGCTGCAAAAACACCAGCAACAAGACCAGTAACACCATTCCCGTACCGTAGGTACCCGTCACGAAGCCCAGCATTTTGCCGTAAGGCCGGCCCGTGAGCCAGTGCATACCGCCCGCCAGGATGAGCAGGGTGAGCAGCAGGATCAGATTGAGCATCTTGAGCGGCAGCAGGAGCCAAAGGGGCAAATCCATTCCGCTAAACAAGGCTGCTATCGAAAACCAGTCGAGTTGCGTGAGCTGATCGAGCGTCTCAATCGGCACGATGAGCAGCGGAATGATCTGCAGACTACCGACCACCGCTATCAGTACCGTGGACCGGGCCACCATACCGAAGAGCTTACGGAAGCCAACTTTAAATTCGTAGAGAATGGTACCTACGTTGAGGCAGAGCGTGATCAGGAAGATCTGTACCACTAAGGCCACCGGCACTACGGCGTAGGGTACCCATTTGTACTGCTGCTGCCGGGCAATAAGTTCCTCGATGCGCTCGTAAGCCATCTGCTCGCCCAGACTGTTAAAATATAAAGTATCCGTCAATAATATCTCCTGCTGTAGGAATACCGCAATGCCACTGATCAGGCAGGCCAGGCCGAAAGACAGGGCCGGCGGCAGACTGAAGGCCGTCTCCCAGAAGGGACGGGGGGGCTGCGGTAAGCTTATACTGGTTGAATCCATTTGCAATGTTGCGTTATTGAATTATTGAATTCTGTATGGGCGACCTCCACCTATACCTATTTTTCATTTCGCATAACACAAATATAAGCCACTTAAAAATGTCGAAATGGGAAGTTTTGAGTGCTTTTGGGAAGTTTTGGGAAGTCTGGCCGAATAAAAAAGCAGCACCTCCGAAAAAGTACTGCTTCTGTTTTTGACTTTACGCTGCCTACCGACCTTCCAGTGAGGATTTAGGCAAGCGCCGGGGCTCCCCGAAGTGATCGTAGATCTGATTCAGGGTAGCGGGCCGTAAGCGGCCGCGCCCGGGTTCAATTTTTGCTTTCTTTAGCCATTGAGAGAATGTTTTGCGCGAGACGCCGTACTCGGCGGCGACTTCTTGGCGCGTTTTGGAGCATAGTTTACTGCGGTCCATCGTAGTGATTTATAAGGGTAAAAAAATAGCTACCGGGTACAAGGGGACGGGGAATTAAGTGACCGCCGTCAGAACAATAATAAATTTTATGGAAAATAAAAAAAAATGAAATGACAAAATTTTAGGAAGGGAGTTTAGTGGGTCGAAGCAGGAGCTTCGACCGAACAGCTTCGACAGGCTAGCTAAGCCCTAATACTTCTCATAACCCGCGTACGACAGCCCGAACAACATCACATCCATCAGATCCCCGCTGGGTCGGCGGATTTCCGCGCGTAGATCCCCTTCGCGATTAAAGCCACACTTACGGGCCAGGCGCTGGGGAGGGTAGTACTCCATGGCGGTACGGATGGCCAGCTTCTGCATCCGAAGTTGCTTGAAGGCAAAAACCACCAGGCGGTTGAGGACCTCCGTCATAATACCCTTTTCGGCCTGGGCCTGATCAATAAAGAATTGCACTTCGGTCCGGGGAATCTGCCAGTCGACTCTTTCCAGGCTGATGAAGCCGATCAGCTCGGCCGTGTCTTTGTCCCAGATACCGAAGAAATACGCTTCGTTGCGCAACCAGGCCGCCAGGCGATCGCGTACCCACAGCTCGCAACCCGCCTCCGAAGCTACTTTGGCAGAGAGCTCCCAGAAGTAGTCTTTCAGTCGAACGTGATTACGCTGGAAGAGCTGGTAAAAAGCCGCGCCCTCTCCTTCGCGGCACCTGCGAAAGACGGTGCGTTCGGTAAGCAAAGCGGTTTCTATATCTAGTAGATGATTCAATTTATGTAATTTTTCAAATTTGCCTGGTTTCTAAAAACTGGCAAGTCTTTTATGATCCGTATGGGCAACCAAAATACAATAACAATCCACATTTTGCCACGTACCAGACAATTTATGACTTGACGACGACGACTTTTTTCAGCAATTTGAAAAGGATTAGCAACGAAGTTGTTTATCCTTCCCTAATTAACGAGCAAAACTAAAACCACAATGGACCATGCTGAATTGGCAGGAAGTCCCTTTTGTTCGTTTACTACTTCCTTACGTATCGGGCCTGTTAATAGCTGCCCAGGGCTGGGTAGCCCACTGGTCTGTGCCGCAGATCCTGGCACTTTTCGTACTGGCCTATATCGGTCTTTTAGCCCTCAGCTACCGAAGGCTGGCCTATCAGTATCGCTGGCTGGGCGGAGCCAATATTTTGACGCTGAGTTTCCTGGCTGCCCTGGGCTGCTGGCAGCTGCAAACGCCCGGTCAACAGCCCAATCATTATATTCAGCAAGGCGACCGTACACAATATTATCTTTTTCGCATTGAGGCGATTAAACCCAGCAGTAGTGGGAAAAGTAATCGTTTAGAACTAGCTATTTTAGGGTTCGGAAAGCAGCCGGGTAGCTTGAGCCAGGTGACAGGGCGTTCGTTTTGTTACCTGCCGGCTGACTTTCTTTTTTCCGTCGGTCAGTACGGACTGGCCGAAGGGAAATTCCAAAAAATAGCTCCTCCCAGACATCCCGGCAGTTTTGATTTTGCCCAATTCATGGCCCGGCAGGGAATGGTCCGGCAATTCTACCTTCCGGATAAAAGGGTCTACCTCTTGAAAGCTCCACCATTTTTCTCCCTGCGGACGCAAATCAACTACTGGTCCGCCCGTCTGCAGCACCGATTGTCTGATCTGTTACCACCCCGCTCTGCCGGACTGGTGGCCGCCCTGGTGCTGGGGCAAAAGAATCATCTCGATGCGGAAGTCAAAGCCAACTATGCTACCGTCGGTGCCATGCACGTATTGGCCGTTTCAGGTATGCACGTGGGTATCGTAGCCATGGGCTTACAGTTTCTTTTTGGTTTTTGGCGAAAGCCGGGCCCACTGCCTAAATTCATTAAGGCCAGCCTTACCGTCGCAGGTATCTGGCTCTTTGCCCTACTCGCCGGTGCCGCCCCTTCGGTACTACGGGCAGCGGCTATGTTTAGTCTGTTTACCCTGGGTCGGGAACTCTATTTACAAAAGAACGTCTGGAACATCCTGGCCGCTACGGCCTTAATCATGCTCTGCCTGGATACGCGCAGCCTTTTTGCCGTAGGGTTTCAACTTTCCTACGCAGCGGTGGCGGCGATTGTCTATTTTCAACCACGCATCTATCGTTTATACCTGCCGCGATTTCGGGCGCTCGATTATACCTGGCAATTGCTCAGTCTGGGACTGGCCGCTCAGTTGGGAACGGCCGCCATCAGTATCCATTACTTTCATCAGTTCCCCCTGTATTTTTGGCTCTCGGGCCTGGTCATCGTCCCTCTGGCCACCCTGGCCTTGCTCCTGGGGCTCGCGGTGCTGGTGCTGGGTGAACTACCCATACTCGGCGAGCTGCTCACTGCAGCGCTGGACCATCTCGTCCAGTTTATGAATCACTCGATGGGCTGGATCGCCGACTTGCCCTCCAGTAGCATGAGCCCCTTACACCTTTCGGGTCGTAGCGCCTTATTGGTCCTGGGTTTGACATTTGGTACTGTTTTATATTATCACTATCGCAATCAAGTGCTGGCCGGGGTCCTGTTCGCGGTGGCAGGACTCCTGCTTTGGCAGCAAAACGTCTTGGTCCGGCACCATTGGCAACAGCAAGAATACCTAATATACGCCTCCCGCAGAGGACTTGGTCTAACCCTGGTAGAAGGGTTAGCCGCTCAGACATACGTCTCCGACAGTAGCGTTTTGGCAGAGATTGCTTACGCAAAAAAGGCTTATCTGCTACACAAAAGAACACAACAACACCGCGAAGATGTACTCGCTTCGGGTAGTCAGGTTATTCGGTGGCAGGGCCAAACCATACTTTGGCTGCAGCAAGCCATCGACGAGGAGGAGCAAGCGGCCTGGCAGCCGGATTTAGTCATCATTGGCAGCTCCTTTCAAAAAAATCAATTGGCGATCCTTCAGGATTGGCAACCGGAGCAAGTGCTGATCCAACCTTCACTTCCCTTTCGGGAAAAAAAGACCTGGCGTAAAGCCCTGCAAGAACATGATCTGCCCCTGGCAAATCCATCCGATCACAATGCATATTTCCAAACACTAAAATAATCCGTCATGTCCTCTTTTCTCTATTTTAATCAGGCTGAGCGCCGAGGTGTATTATTCTTCTTTTCCCTGATCGGACTAACGGTCCTACTTCCCCTGCTTTACCGGGGCTTTTGGCGAAAGCCAGGTACCATCCAGGTCGACATACAATCGCTTGACACGATTCCGGAGCAAGTAGCAGCTGCTTATGCGCCAGTAAGACTCGTGCCGGATAGCCTTTTCCCTTTTGATCCCAATACCGCAGATAAAGAGACCCTGCTGGCGCTTGGACTGCCCGCCCGCACCGCAAACACCCTGATTAATTATCGCAACAAAGGGGGACGTTTTTTCCGAAAGGAGGAGCTGAAAAAAATTTATGGCGTGGAGGCCGCCTGGTACGAAAAAGTAGTGGATTACATCCACTTGCCCGAATCTCCCAAGAAATCTCCGCCCAGGTATAGCAAAGAGAAACCCGCATATCCGGCAAAAGCGCCCATTCGGATAGCCGTTAATAGCGCAGATGCCGAAACCTGGGCACAACTGCGCGGCATCGGACCGGTCCTCTCCAGCCGCATCGTTAAATTTCGGGATAAGCTGGGCGGCTTTTACGACGTTGAGCAGGTAAAGGAAACTTACGGGCTGAGCGATAGCACCTTTCAGACCTTCAAAGCGCAACTGGATCTAAAGCAGGAACCCCAAAAGTTGTATATCAACCAGCTGAGTACCGAAGAATTAGCGCAGCACCCTTATATCAGCTGGAAGCTGGCGCGGGTGATGGTGAATTACCGAAAGGTACACGGTCCCTTCCCGGATCAGGCGGCAATGCAAAAGATTTATATTCTGGAGGCTGAAACGCTCCAGCGACTGGAGCCCTACCTCGATTTTTGTACGGAGTGCCCGACATCGGATGGTCACCTGGCAGATAAAGAATAAGGCAACAGTCAACTTCATGTCCTCTGGATCGTTTCAATGGTAAATCCAATAATATGAAATCCGCATCTTTTCTTTGCCTATCCCTGTTTTTCCTGCTGATGGCTTGTGATCAAACCACCGATAAGAGTACCAATCCACTGGCTAAAACCGTGAGTAACGGAATCGATCCCAGTTTTAAAGATTATTGGTACCAAGGCAAAGCTGAAATCAGTATTTATGAGCTGGAACAAAATCGCTATCAGGGAATCCATCCCGGACAGACTACCCTCATCTTTGTAACGGAAGATTTTCTCACCGACGAGCAGGTGAAGAATGATACCTACACCAATCCCAATTCGACTGGTATATTAAAGACGAACTTAATCCATCGCTTCACTACGGGAATCTATGATTATTCCATCATGACTTCCGTATTTACGCCGGTAAAAACCCGGGACTTCCCACATACCCTAAAGACGACAACCAGCTCCCAGGACTGGTGCGGACAGAGCTGGATGCAGGTGAATAAAGAAGGGAAGCAATACGCCTTACAGCAGCGCTCCTATTTTGAAAAAGAAGGAGACGTCAATGTAAAAGCGCCCGTACAAATGCTGGAGGATGAAATCCTAAACCGCATCCGCATCAATCCGGCTGCCTTGCCTCAGGGCGATATTGAACTCCTACCCTCTAATCAATATCTTCGATTAGCCCACCGAGCATTCGAGGCCGTATCTGCCGAGGCCAGTATGCAGGAATACACCGGAGAAGAATTCACGGGTGCCGGGCTAATGCAATATACTTTGAAGATACCCACGCTACAGCGGGAATTAACTTATGTATTCTCCGGTAAGTCTCCTTATCAGATTGAAGGATGGACCGATCAATATCCATCGGCCTTTGATCAGCAAATACGGAAGACCATTGCCCGTCGCCAAAAAACGGTGATGGAGCCCTATTGGGAACAAAACAGCCGGGGAAAACGGGAAAAAAGAGCAGAATTAGGTCTACAAAGCTGGTAATTGATAAAACTACACTAAGTCAATATTCTGATAATCAGCTAATTAAAAAGCCATCTTTTAAACAAAGAAAATAACTAAAAAATAACTACCTGATTTACAATTACTTATGACAAAAAAGACCTAGTGTACTTCTTACACTAAATATCTCAACTAAATTGCATTTCAGCTAAAATTTGAATAATTTCGCTTCTCATTTCATCAATAAGGCTGTAATGAGACTGGCGCATGGCAAACCTGAGTAATTTTTTTAAATCTGCTTTCACCGTTGACAATGTCATCTTCGGCTTTGATGAGGGAGACCTAAAGGTTCTTTTAATCAAACGCGGAGAGGAGCCTTACGCTGGCAAGTGGGCACTACCCGGGTATTTTGTATACCCCAACGAGGAGTTAGACCGGGCTGCGATCCGGGTACTGGAAGAACTAACCGGTATCCGCAATGTATATCTGGAGCAGGTAAAGACCTTTGGCAAGGTCAACCGGCATCCTTTCGGCCGGGTGATTACTATCGCCTACCTTTCCCTCATTAAGATCAGCCGGTATACGATTCAACCGGCCTCCATTGCGCTGAAGGCCAAGTGGCATTCGGTATCGGAAGTAAAAGAATTGGCCTTCGACCACATGGATATTCTGCAGGCCTGTTTTAATCAACTTAAGAAATCGGTCCGCTCCCGTCCAATTGGTTACCAATTGCTGCCGATGAAATTCACCCTTACCCAGCTACAGCATTTATACGAAGCTATTTTAGAAACCGATTTGGATAAGCGCAATTTCCGCAAAAAGATTTTATCCATGGATTTACTAATTGATCTTCAGGAATTCCAGGAGGGAGTAGCGCACCGCCCCGCCAAACTTTACCAGTTCGACCGGAAGAAATATGAAAGCTTTTTGGAAGAAGGTTTTCTACTGGAAGTAAAAGAAAACCGCAGTTCATAGTTATTCAAATTTTTCTCCGAAACTATCGTAGAAGACAAACTTCATAGTAGGGTATTTTTCCTGATACTCCTCAAACAGGCTCTTTATATCTCGCTTTCTTGCCAGCTCAAAAGCTCGCAAGAAAGGCTGTGTATACATGATGACGCTTTCCTGCCCCTGAACCCGTACTTCCTGATCTTTATCCACGGAAAAATATCCGTACTGTCCCTCCTCTGCTTCAAGACCTTGGGTCAGGGCCTGAAATTGATTCAGAAAAGCCTGAGCTTCTTCCCGGAAAGTAGGCGAAAAACCCACGTAACCCCAGATCGAGGAGCGAGGCACCCGCAAGATCGTTTCGTAGGGAAGGTAAAAGCCATGTGTAGTCTCCATTTGAATGCTGAAATCCCGATCATTCTTAAGAATAGCTCCCTGGTTATTCACCAAATCTTCTAGCTTAATCGAAAGGGCAAGTCTATCATTTCGAAGAGTAGCACTGGCCGCCTGGGTTTTGGCCGGCGTATTACCCGGCAGACAAGCTCCCGTACTATTTACCACGTCAATGTCTATCCGCACGGCGGTAGCAAAGTCATCAATCTGCATCAGTAAGGTATCCGCTTCACATTCCCGATTATCAATCGATTCCAGAAAAAAGAGTAAGTCATCGTCAATGGTCTCCAAATTTTCCCGGAAGGTCAATTTGAAATCATCGTCTACATCAATCACCACTTCATTATCTGCGGATTGATTTAAATTACATCCCAGGGCAAACAAGAGGATTAGTATAAGTACTGGCGTATTTTTTATCATTCTTCTTCGGTAATTTCATCGTGCTAACTCACCTTAATAACGTCGCAAAAACAAATATGCTGCTTTATGAAAATAAAAAATAGGGAGGAGGGGTGAAATGCATTTAAAAAGCCGGAAAAAAAGCATTCTCAATGTGCCGAATGCGGTGGGTAGCGTCCGGGCTACCGGTTATGCTAATGATATCGAAGCGAATCTCTCCTTCGTATTCCTGGCCTTCGCAATACACCGCAGCTACTTCGGCCAGCAGAAACTGTTTGCGTCGATCGACAAAAGTTTCTGGCTTCCCGAAGTAGCTGTTCTTACGGTATTTTACTTCAACGAAAATGAGCTGTCCGTTTATTCTGGCGATAATGTCTACTTCTGCCCGGCTATAGCGCCAGTTGCGTTCCAGAATTTCGTATTTTTTTTCTTGGAGATAACGTACGGCCGTCTCCTCACCCCATTGGCCTAATTCTACACTCATGGTAGTTGGGTTTTGTTTTACTTTCGTAAAAAGGGCGCTTGTATATCTAATTTACGGGAATCTCACTAAGGATTCAAGAGCCGTAAAGTCTTAGTACTGTTTTGGCCAATAACTTGCAAAAAGTAAATTCCCGAACCATTTAATTGCTCTTTTCGGATCGGGATTTTAATCGTTCCGCCCCCGGTTGATACTTTTTCCGAAAGGAGTAATTGACCACTCGCGGTCCATAGCTGGTAGCGCAGTGGGCCATCATCTCCCCCTTGCTCCAAATGCAGAAAGCTGAGCTGATTCATGGGGTTAGGGCTGAGCCAGGCATCAAAACCCTCTTTTGCCGCCTGCTGATCAAATTCCAGGCGGAGTGGTTTGGGAATGGAAGCGCCATCCGTAATCAGCTCTGCCTCCATCAATTCGGTGGCCAGTCTTATACTGCTACTCAACCGAACCTTACGTTTGGCCCGAACGGTCACTTTAAGCAATTGCTCCTCCTTCACCAGGCGGACCTCAGGCTGGATGGCGCTGATCCGCAAATGCCCGGGGCGGAGTTCGCTATATTGCAGACCGGAGCCAAAGCCGGGGGCCTCTAGTGCAAGCACTTCTAAGTCTGGCGAGAAGGCTAAAGCCATTTGAAAGCCCAATTTTTCCCATTCTGCTAATTCAAAAACCAGTTCGGTTCTTTGACCCGCCTCCAGTGTTTTGTCCCTTATCCGAACGGGTAGTGGAGCCCCTCGCGTTTGCGTAACTTTAGCATTACTGGAGCGGAAACTCATATTCAGATCGCCTACCTTAATTCCGGTAAAGTCTGCTTCCATATAGTCTGCCGTCAGATTATTGATATCCACAAACTCCGGGAATCCATTATCGAATACGTCAGTGGGATTCAAGAAGTTGAAATTGGTGGGTACAAAACGCCAGGAAGGGCTATTATCCACCTCCGTTTCCAGGTTGAGAATGAGTTTTTGTAAGGTAATTGCATCAAAAATGGAGATGCGCGTATCCCCATTCACATCCGCGGCAATCTGTAGGTAAGGGTCCGTAATTAATTGGCGCCCCGTCAAGTGTTGCATTAGTTTCACCAAATCGAAGGTAGAAAGGCTTTCGTTATAAGCCGTATAGCGCTGCGGGACGATCCGGTAGTTTTCATGCAGGGCTAAGGCATCGAAACTAAAGGCTCCACTTTCTCCGGTAGTCACCGCAGGCATAGCGGCCTCCTGAGCAATACGTAGCTCCACCTGATCAACCATAGCCCCCGAGGGCGACTGAATCACACCGGCTACCATAGCGGCGGGTGCTCTCCGCGTACAATTGCCATTGGGATCACCGATTTGTAAATTGGTGGTACAGAAGCTCCAATTCCCCGAAGCATCACCTACCCACATGGCGACACTTGCTAAACTACCCACATCGTCGCAGTCAAACAACAAAGGTACATTCTGTGGTGGCGTTGTGGAAGCGGGTGGCGGCACGGGTCCGATACGGAAAGACAAGTCTCCTGGAGCCGTGCAGTCATCCGTGCTACCATCGTCAAGTTGGGCACCGGTTACGAGTACCGTGCCATCTGCTTCTATATTGGCCGTAAATTGGGTTTGGCAATTGGCAGTCGGGGCTACCTCGTCCAGTACGTCAATGGTAACATCACAAGTACTGGTATTTCCACAACGGTCGGTAACCCTAATGACCATGTCGTAAGTACCCGCTGCTACATTTAGGTGGAAAAGTCCGTTCCCCAAATCGCCAGTGGCGCTAACATTCACCGCATCAGGAAAACATTCTCCAGAAATCCCCGGACGAGGAATAAATACATTCGCCACACAATTACTATTTGCCGATACGGTAATATTCTCCTGACAAGTAATGACGGGCGCTTCGGTTTCGTTAATGACGATCCGCTGGGTGTCCCGAAACATACCGCCCGCAGCTGGATTGGCAGGGTCAAAGACGCAGGTCTCCGTGACCGTCCAGACTCTGCGCAGTACGATACAGCTACCAGGTTCGGCAATGAGGTCCAGGTCTTCGAATTCCGTGTTTACGTTATTACAATCGTCATCTCCGGAAAAGACCGGCCGGTCAAAGGGTGGATTTAGATCAAAGGGTTCCAGATCATCCGGAGAAACACAGTCGTTCAGCGTCAGATCTTGTGGGAAGGTGACCTGCAGTGGCGTCGGATCCTGCACTGTAATGTTTTGCACGCAAGTGCCGTCGCCTTCGGTCTGCCTGTTCAGAGTCCAGGTACGCACGATGGAGCCGATACCACAGAGGTTGAGATCACTGAGATCATCGGTAAAGGTCGCCTGCGTACTGGAAGTGGAACAGCTCCCCATAATTATAGGCAGGCCCGTCTCCATCGGATCATTATAATCCACGGTACAATCCACCGTAATATCCTCCGGGCACTCGATTGTTGTCGTTGCGCTATTGTCAACCACATCCACCTGTACCATACATAAATTGTCATTATCGTTGCAATCAGTAGCTCGACTAAGCACCAGAAGCGTTTGTCCCACGTCGGCACAAGTTACAGTAACCTGCTCGGCGTAGGTATCCTCATCCATTCGGCGAATATCCAGCTCTACGTTAGAACAGCAATTGTCCTCTGCTTCCAAAACGGTACTTGCGGTACCAAAGGAGGCCGACCCTCCTTCAGTGAGGCTGACCGTAATGCGGTCTTCACAGGTCAGTGCTGGTGCCGTTCCGTCGCTCACTACTACAATCGTCTGGCAGGAGCCAACCTGACCACACTCATCGGTGGCGAAGTAGGTCACTTCATTGGTACCCTCCGGCAGACCGTGTACCAGTCCGCCATTTGAATTGAGGTTATCACCCGGCGTTTGGATGGCAACGGCGATATTAGCAGAACAATTATCGGTAATATCTACCGTAGGCAAGAGCACACTGGCTGTACAGGCATTCGCATTTGTCGTACTCACCCGCAAGGTATCCGGGCAGTTGATTTGTGGGGCCTGTTTATCCGCCACGACAATGATTTGATCCTGTCGTTCTACCGTACCACTACAGGGGTCAACGACCGTCCAGGTACGAACGATCGTAAAGGTACTCCCGCAGTCATCCAGGGTGCGATCACGGAAGGTCGCCGAATAACCACAAAGGCCATTTTTTAAATCAATGGGCATATCGTTAAAGCCAGGTGAGCCCGTGGCTTCTACCCCCAGCGCAATACTATCGCAGCTTACGGTTGGTGCATCCGTGCCATTACGATTAGGCGGGAAAGTCAGCTCATTGAAAGCCGGACGTTCCACTTCGATGGTTTGCAGACAAGAACTACTTTTGCCATTAGCCGCCGTTACCCGAAAGGTACGGGTGATTCTTTCGGCAAGGCCAGCGCAGCTCATTACTAAATTTTCTTTAAAATCGCTTACCCGAATGGAAACATCAACACAGGTGTTGAACTGTACCGTTCCCAGCTGAGCGGTATCCGTGGGTACGCCACAATCGACCAGTGTATCGGGTGGACATTCAATCACGGGGGCTGCATCGTCATCGACCATGAGCGTACCCGTACAGGTCGTATTGGAAGGGATGTGGGTCACCGTCGCGTAGAAGAGATCTCCGAAATCATCCCGGGTAACAACTGGAGAACCGGGAATCGGTGCCCCCATCTCCGTTCTGCTCAGATAAATACGGAAATCAGAAGGTGCATTTGGACTACAATTCATTGGATCCTCCTGCCCTTTCAAGATCATATCGTAGGTGATGATTGCTTCACAAGAAGCAGCATCCAACCCAACATTAATCTGATCTTCGCAGGCCATGGCACACTGACCCATTAAATAGCCCGGGAAGCTCATTAAAAACAACAAACCGAAGGTCCGGGCCGCGTTTTTATACTTGGTGAGAAAGGTAAAGTCTAACATATCATTGCTATTTGAGGCTATGAAGTTTTTAAAAAGCGGGACCCCAGGGGCCCCGCATAAGAAAACAAAGGAAATCCTATAGAATGCTTCTAGTCGAAAAGCAATAAAGTCTTTATCGCGTAAGCATTCCTTTACGCAGATAAGCAAACCAGCCATGCCGATCTGATTACCTGGTTACAGCGTAGATCATTTTTCGAGTTGTGGTAAACTCGTCGGATTCTAATCGGTAATAATACAATCCATGTGCCGGTAAAACGGCGCTTTTCAATTCTAATTCGTTGTAACCTTTGTTGAAGTCTCCTCTGTGTTGATAAATCATTTTTCCTGCCATATCATATACGCTAAGGGCAGCCTTTGCTCGTTTGGGTAGGACAAACCCAATGGTCGTATACCCCTGAAAAGGATTCGGATGATTCTGGTATAAGTAAAAGTCACTGCTGTTCACCGAAGCGCCCTGCTCATCTACAAACTGCAGTAAGACCTGCATAGGATCTGAGTTATAGTTATAAGCCTCGGCCACGGTTGGATCAGAATTCAGGTCCAGTGCTGTATACAGATCCCCGGAACGCATCGCCCGGAAGGTCATCGTACAGACTGTACCTCTATCAATCGTCAATACGGTATTCTTTTCATTCCAGCTGGTGGTAAATCGCCCCATGCCACGATCAATCTCGCTAAAGTTTGCCCTGGTCATTTCGGGCAGGTCTCCGGGCGTATAATCCTGTAGCTCAAGCAGGCGTTCGTCATAATCCAGGGTAAACTGGAAGGCAATCAGATTAAATAAATCTTCTGAATACAGGTCTACCGTAAAGGTTTCTCCAGCCTTAAATGCCCGGTTTTGGGTACGCATGACCACATCACCATTGGTGCTCCGCCCCTGACTCATTAAGACACTGTTCGGCCGTACGGTACCATTAACATCACCCATTTTGATGGCAATGAAGCGCACGTTGCCAGTAGCGGTATTAAAGGATTCGACATTTTTCAATTCCGGGTAGTCGACCTTCAATGGGTTTTCTCCTTCCGGAAAATGATAATCAGCGTCGATGAACCGCCAGGAGGGTATACCATTCGGGAAGGAATCGGCCTCGTTGAGGACTAATTTCCGTAAGCGAATGAGATCCAGGGTAGAGATGCCTCCAGAGCCGTCGATGTCGGCGGCGATCAGGGAATAAGGAGAAGTGATGCTTTCCAGCCCCAGGATGTGTTTAGACATGATAATCATATCCATGGTAGAAACCCCATTCATCAAATCATCGTTCTTGCTGGGAATCAGGGTCAGATTGGCTCCGTAAGGGAGGTTATCGACCAGGAAGGCTCCAGATACGTTCGTAGTCGTAGCGACTGGCGTATTGTTCATGACTTCAATGATGGCATTCTCTACTTCTTTACCCGATTCCGTAAGGATAGTACCGGCGATGGTACCCATTACAACATTCTGTGGGCATATCCCCCGGTTATCCTGCACTTCCACGTGGGTGGTACAGTAATCGCTGTTACCATTCTCGTCGGTTAACCATAATTCTATTTCTTGCAGCCCCTTGTCATCACAGGCAAAAGTCAGACTAGTCTGGCCCAGGGGTGGTCCGGGTGGATTATCGATGGCTCTGCGAATGCTCACACTGATATCATTGGCATCCTGGCAGTCCCCGAAATTGCGATTAGCCAGGAAAATATCGGCCATAACCGTTGCGGATATTTCATCTTCGTTATTTTGCGAAAGCGTGGCCACCAGACCTTCAATACAGGTCGGGGCAGGTGCCTTATTATCAATTACAGTCACTTCGATACTACATTCCGCCACATTCCCACAGAAATCGGATGCCCGGAATACTACGGTCGTTTCTCCTAAAGGATAGATACCACTAGCATCTTCTCCATCATCATCCGCAAACTCAGAAGTGTTGGATATATCGACCGAAGGTGCGCATTCGTCCATTCCGGTTGGAGCTGGAATGTTAACAAAAGCCGTATTACAACTACCATTATTAATTCCTACCCTTATATCACTTCCACAGGTAATGGTCGGTGGGGTTTCGTCCTGTACATTAATCACCTGACGATGGTCAAAACGCCCCGCTTCCGCTCCGCCAAACTGGCACCAGTCGATAACCGACCAGTAGCGGAATACTTTAAAACAACCATTAGAGATATTAAATCGCTCATCGTCACTAGAGACCGCTACTAAAGAACAAGACTCGTAATCAATGATAGGTTCGTTGAAGCCTTCCGGCAAATCTTCGACGGCTACGGGAGCGTTGCACAAACTTGTATCTACATCCTTAGGCCAGGTAATATTCTCGGCTACCAAAGCGATTTGATTCTCAATCGTAATCACCTGAGTACAACTAGCATCAATCTCATTATCCGTAGTAGCAGTAAAAGTGCGATAGATCGTACCCGTTCCACAATTATCCAGGTCTTCTACGACGTTAGAGTCCAGTGTAAACCCGCAGGTTTTAGATACTACAGGCGATCCAAATATGGAAAGGTCAGCGGGTTGCTCCCGACAATCAATGGTCACCGGGGGGGGGCAATTGATAGCGGGGCGGATCTTATCTTGTATCGTGACGCGCAGGTCACATTGGTTGTATTTCCCAAACAGATCACCATTGGGCTCCATGCGTTCTGGGTCAACGGGTCCTTCTCCGGGATCAGCGGTAAATACTCTCAACTGAACCGGCACCCCATTTGCATCTGCGTCGGCACAACAGAAAAAGACAAAATCGTCGTAGTATTCCTGGCTACCATTCATATTGGCATCGTCATCGCCATTGAGATCCATACAGCCCCCCGTAGTACTTCGCAAGGCTTTGAAGTATAATTGATCAACGCAATTATCATTACTTCCTTCGTCAAAAACGCGGGCTCTGGCAATCGCCACCCCCCCGTCAACCAGCGAAACAATTACTTCATCATCACAGACAGCAGAAGGCTGTTCGGTATCGATTACCTCGAAAAAGGTGGTACACGAAACATTATTTCCAAAACCATCTAACGCTACATAACGTACCGAGTGTGTTCCTACCGGCACATTACGGTGTGGTCCAATATTCATGGCACCATAAGAGGTCTCTACAAAGAAAGTGGCATTGGGATCACAATTATCATTCACTTCTGGTAAAGGAAGGGTTACTCTGGCCGTACAGTCCCCCACCGAGGTATTCACCGTAAAGGGCTCCGGACAGGTTATGCTTGGATTCTCACTATCTTTTACCTGTATTATTTGCTCATCCGAAACCGACATCCCGTCACAAGTCCTCAGCACAAACCACTGACGCGCGATGGTCATTCCCAAGCCACCAAACGTCATGGTTGTATCGTCCTGATAACTTACATTAAGGCCACAGGGGCTACTCGTCTGGATACGCATATCATCAATTTGAGGAAAACCAGTGTTGTCAGGAGCAGCATCCGGCGACTCACAGGAAAGCACCGTATCGGACGGAAAATCAATATTCTCCAGGCGGGGACGCTCGACTACAATATTCTGTGTGCAGCCGGCGCCGTTTCCACTGGCATCGGTAAGCTCCCAGGTACGGGTAATCACTCGTATACCTTCATCATTGCAATCCGAGGACTCCGCCACGGCATCCGAATAGCTAATCTGCAGATTAGGATCGCAATTATCCTCAATAATCGGAAAGCCGATGGCTGCCACGGAGGTGTCACCAAGACAGTTGATTAGGGTATCCGGACAAGAAATAGTAGGCGATGTATTGTCTACGATATCTAAAATAGTAGTACAGGATACATCCGTATCATCGTCAATTACGGTCAGACTTAAGGCAGTACCAACGTAAGTGCTCAAGTCAGTCTCAATTTCATCGACAGCCTGTATAATTACATTTTGACCTTCACGTAAAATGAGGTTCTTTTGTCCCGGGCAATCGTCGCCATTATCTGTAAACACCGTCGCGGGTGTAAGACGAGTCTCACAGTTCACCCCCAGGGGTACCTGTAAGCGATCCGAACAAGCCAGGGTGCAAGTTTGACCATTTAAAGAGTGAGAAAGTCCAGCCAGGAGAATAATCCAGGCTACAATGAGTAAAATTTTTACTTGGCTTCGCCGTTGCTTCTCCCCGGTCAGGAGTATAGTGCCCCCGCTCCAGGTTTTCAATTGCCTTCTCTCGGTTTTCATTTTCCTTTGTTTTAATTTGAGAATACCTAACATGCTGAGATAGTTATGGACTATCTCTCGACTAGAAAGCAGTAAATTTTTTTTGTTTTACAACTTTTCTTAATATGAAGAAAAAACCGTGCCAAATTTGGTTAAGAAGTCATGTTGGTAAGCAAAACGAGGAAATGGGATCGAGTAGAGTAAAACAAAGATAGTCATTTAGACGTACGGTTCCGTATCACGGCGGTTCCTAAAATTAGCCTATCGGCTAGGTCTAGTCATTAATGAGACCAGACTTACCAATCCTCTTTGGACGGCTTCCTTTAATCATCCTAGTCGAATCTT